>Ga0302322_100000952_pt1 | contig 23011 bp, 25 predicted proteins | sample Fen_T0_2_FD_203757 | JGI IMG/M metagenome (GOLD analysis project Ga0302322, IMG submission 203757) | Peat permafrost microbial communities from Stordalen Mire near Abisko, Sweden - Fen_T0_2 | ecosystem: Environmental > Terrestrial > Soil > Wetlands > Permafrost | place: Sweden: Abisko...
GCTGCCGCACGGAGGCGGCCCGGCTCGTCGCGGAGGGCAAGGCGTACGAGGACGACGGCGCGATCAGGATCCGGATGCCGAACGAGGGCGTGATCGGCTGGGACGACGCGGTGAAGGGCCGGATCGAGTTCCCCGCCGCAGAGCTCGAGGACATGGTGATCCTCCGCTCCGACGGCCGGCCGGTCTACAACTTCGCCTCGCCGGTGGACGACTGGGTCGACGGCATCACCCACGTGATCCGCGGCGACGACCACGTGTCGAACACGCCCAAGCAGCTCGTCGTGCTGGAGGCGCTCGGTGCCGAGCTGCCGGTCTACGCCCATGCCCCGAACGTCTTCGGCGAGGACGGCAAGAAGCTGTCGAAGCGCCACGGGGCGGTTTCCGTCGACGAGTTTCGCGCGGCGGGCTACATCGCCCCGGCGCTGATGAACTTTCTCGCGCTCCTCGGCTGGGCGCCCGACGGCGAGACGACGATCATGTCGCGCGACGAGCTGGTGGAGCGGTTCACGCTCGAGAAGGTCGGTGCCAGCCCGGCAACGTTCGACTACGCGAAGCTCGACTGGATGAACGGCCAGTACCTGCGCGCCCTCGACGCCGACGCCTACGCCGACGGGCTCGTCACGTACCTGCGCGAGCAGGGGATCGCCTGGGACGAGGCGCGGATCCGGGCGGCGGCGCCGATCGTCCAGGAGAAGATGGGCCGGCTCGGGGAGTTCACGGGGTTCGCCGGCTTCCTGTTCGCGGACGTGCAGCCGGATCCCGCCCTGCTCGACGCAACCGTGCTCACCGCGGCCGTGGCCGCGCTCGAGCCGGTCGAGCCGTGGGACGCGGCATCGCTCGAGACGGCCCTGAAGGCGCTCTGCGAGCGGCTCGAAGCGAAGCCGAAGACCGTGTACCTGCCGATCCGCGTCGCCGTCACCGGCTCCCGGATCTCGCCCGGCCTGTACGAGAGCCTCGAACTCCTCGGGCGCGACGTCTCGCTCGACCGCCTGCGCCACGGCGCCGCGCTCGCCGCGTAAGGCGAGGGGAAGAGGGGAGAGGCTTCCGGCTCTCCCCGACCTTCTCGCACACCCTCCCGTCTAACAACGGTCACCTCGCGGCGTCTCCCTCAACAGGTGCGCCCGGGGTCGAGAGCAGGACCGGCGGTCGAGCAGAGGGCTTGACTTCCGGCTGGGCGCTCCGTATAAGAGACACCTGAATCGGGTCTCATGTTTGCCCATCACACGAGGAGGATGCGTTCATGCGCCATCGCTTCACGAAGGTCATGCTCGGAGCTGCGCTCTTCACGCTGCTCGCCGGAACGGCGACCGTGGCCGCGCGTTCCCAGCACGCGACGGCCTCGTACAACATCGGCTTCATCTACCCGCGCACCGGTGTTCTCGGGGCCTACGGCGCCGAGGAGATCCAGGGCTTCAAGCTCGGTCTGCAGTATGCGACAGGCGGGACGGGCAAGGTCAACGGCAAGAATCTCAACATCACCTACCTGGACGACAAGGGCGACGCCGCCACGGGCGTCACCGAGGCGAAGGACCTGATCGGGCAGGGCGTCAAGATCCTGATGGGCACCGGCTCATCCGGCGTCGCGGTGCAGATCGCTCCACTCGCCGCACAGAACCAGGTGCTGTACATCTCCGGCCCGGCGGCCGCCGACGTGATCACCGGCATCAACAAGTACACGTTCCGGGCCGGGCGGCAGACAACCCAGGACGTGCTGGACGCAAAGTCGTTCCTCGGGAAGGCGACGGGCAAGAAGGTCGTCGTCTTCGACCAGGACAGCGTGTTCGGCCACGGCAACTACGCGGCGGTGAAGGCGTACTTCAGCGGTCACAACGTCTCCGAGATCTCGGTGCCGCTGAGCGCGACCGACTTCACGCCGTTCGCCCAGCAGGCGAAGAACGCGAACCCCGACCTGCTCTTCGTCGCCTGGGCCGGCACGACCGGCGGTGCCATGTTCAAGACGCTCGACCAGCAGGGGGTCTACAACGGGACGCAGGTCGTGACCGGTCTCGCCGAGCGGGCGACCTGGGCGGCATTCGGCGACCAGGCGACCAAGATCCACTTCCTCTCCCACTACGTCTACACCGCTCCGAAGAACAAGGTCAACACCTGGCTCACGGCGCAGCTCCGCAAGCGCAATCAGGTTCCGGACCTCTTCACGCCGGACGGCTTCGTCGAGGCGCAGATGCTCGTGCACGCGTTGCAGAAGGGCGACTACAACGTCGACAGGATGATCAGCTCGCTCGAAGGCTGGAAATTCCTCGCTCCCAAGGGCTTCCAGGCGATCAGGCCGCAGGATCATGCGATGCTGCAGCCGATGTTCCGGGTGCAGCTCGTGAACAAGAACGGCCACCTCGTTGCCAACGTCCTCGGCACCGCGTCTCCGTACGACACGGCGCCGCCGGTCGTGGCGATGAGGGGCTGAGGGGCCGAAGGCCTCGTCCGCGCGTGAGCGCATCCCCGATCCTCGCAACGAGGAGCCTCGGGCTCGACATCGGCGGCGCGACGATCGTCGTCGATGTCGAGCTCGAGGTCCTCGACGGCGAGCTGCTCGCCGTGATCGGCCCGAACGGGGCCGGGAAGACGACGCTCTTCAACCTCGTCTCCGGCCTGCGGGTGCCCACGACCGGCAGCGTCGAGCTCGACGGCGTCGACGTGACCGATCAGCCGCCCTATCGGCGTGCGAAGGCGGGGCTCGGCCGCACCTTCCAGGTCTCGAACGTGTTTCCGCTGCTGTCGGTGCACGAGAACGTGCGACTGTCGGCGGAGGCCGCGATCGGCGGGACGATGCGGATCTGGCGGCGAGCTACCGCGGTCGGGGACGCGATCGCGCGTGCGACCTGGGCGATCGCGCGGGTCGGTCTCGCGGACCGTGAGGCATGGATTGCCGGGCTGCTGTCGCACGGAGACAAGCGCAAGCTCGAGCTCGCGATGCTCCTGGCCGCGGACAAGCGCGTCCTCTTGCTCGACGAACCGATGGCAGGCGTGTCGATGGAGGACGTGCCGGAGCTCGTCGAGCTGATCAGGTCCGTGCACGCGGACGAAGGGAAGACCGTTCTGATGGTCGAGCATCACATGGAAGTGGTGATCGGCCTCGCCCAGCGGATCGCGGTCATGCACGGCGGACGGCTTCTCGCCGTGGACACGCCGGACGCCATCATGGCCAACGAAACAGTACGGCAGGCCTACCTCGGAGAGGAGCTCTAGTGCCGCCCCTCGTCGCCGTTCACGATCTGCACGTCTATCTCGGCGAATCGCACATCCTCCAGGGGATCTCGTTCGACGTCCCCGACGGCGGTGTGACGGCGTTGCTCGGCCGAAACGGCGTGGGCAAGACGACGACCCTGCGGGCCCTCATGGGGCTCGTAGAGCGCCGAGGCACGGTCGAGCTGGCGGGAGAGGAGATCCAGAACGTGCGAACGCACAGGATCGTCCGCCGTGGCGTGGGGTACGTCCCGGAGGATCGTGACGTCTTCTCGACGCTGACCGTCGACGAGAACCTGCGCCTCGCCGAGCGGGATGCCGAGCCACGATACGACCTCGTGTACGACCTGTTCCCCGAGCTTCGGGAGCGGGGCAAACAGGCGGCCGGGACGCTCTCGGGAGGGCAGCAGCAGATGCTCGCGATCGGCCGCGCCCTCCTGAACGACAATCGCCTGCTGCTCATCGACGAGCCTACGAAAGGGCTGTCGCCCCTGCTGGTCACCGAGGTCGCGCGCGCCCTCGAGCGCGTCTCGGAGCTCACGACGGTGCTGCTGGTCGAGCAGAACCTCGGTGTCGTCGAGCGGGTTGCCCGCGGTGCCGTCGTGCTCGACACCGGCCGCGTCGTGCACATCGGGCCGGCCCGAGAGCTGTTGGACGACAAGCCCATGGTTCACCGCATGCTCGGAGTCGGATGAGCACCTTCCTCCTGCTCACGATCACGGGCCTCGGGCTGGGGGCGATGTACTTCCTGGTCGCCTCGGGGCTGTCGCTGATCTACGGGCTGATGGGCGTGCTGAACTTCGCCCACGGCGTGTTCATCACCGTCACGGCGTACGCGCTGTGGTTCACCGAGTCCAAGCTCGGCGGCGTGCCCGTGCTGCCACGTTTCCTGATCGCTGCGGTGGTCGGCCTGATCGTCGCGGTGGTCTTCGCCGCGCTCACGGAGCTCGTGCTGATCCGTCCGCTCTACGGCCGTCACATCGAGCAGGTGCTCGTCACGGTCGGGCTGGCCCTTTCGGTTACCGCCCTCGTGACGGCGATCTGGGGGAGCGACGCACGCGTCGTCGTGGCACCTACGTGGGTCGGGGAGACGACGACGATCTTCGGTGCTCACATCCCCAACGATCGCTGGCTCGAGATCGGAACGGCGGTCGTCGTTCTCTTCGGGCTCGAGGCCTTCCTGCGCCGGACGCGGTACGGGCTCATCGTCCGGGCGGGTGTCGAGAACCGGGCGATGGTGACCGCGCTCGGGATCGACGTTCGCAAGTCGTTCACGCTCGTCTTCATGATCGGCGGTCTGGCAGCCGGCATCGCCGCGGTCCTCTACACGCTCTACTCGACGACGATCGACCCTCAGCAGGGAACCTCGCTCGTCATCTTCGCTTTCATCGTCGTCGTGATCGGGGGCCTCGGCTCGATCCGCGGTACGGCGTGGGCCGCGGTGATCGTCGGTCTCGTCCAGCAGTACGCGAACTACTACGCCTCCTCGGGGCTCGGTGATCTCAGCGTCGTTCTGCTGCTCGGGATCGTCCTGATCGTGCAACCCGGCGGCCTCTCGCGGAGGTTCGCGTGAAGCGGGTTGCGGTTCCGGTCGCGATCGTCGTCGCCCTGGCCCTCGTCCCCAGGTTCGCGATCGACGTGCCGTACGTGTTCGGCGGCGGCCTGAACACCCCGGGCACGCTGCAGCTGCTGGCGCTGTGCCTCATGTTCGGAGGGCTGGCGCTGAGCTACGACCTGCTGTTCGGGTTCACGGGGCTGCTGTCCTTCGGGCACGCTCTCTACTTCGCCGTCGGCGTCTACGTCGCCGCGATTGCGATGACGAGGTGGCACTGGAGCTTCTGGCAGGCTGTTCTCTTCACGGCGCTCGTCGGGTTCCTGCTCGCCGTCGTGCTCGGTGCGGTCTCGCTGCGGGTCAGCGGCATAGCCTTCGCCATGGTGACTTTGGCCTTCGCGCAGGCCGGCTCGATCCTGGTGCTGAAGAACCCCAACGGGTGGACCGGCGGCGAGGAAGGATTCGGCGTCGACTACCACCAGCTGCCTGCGTGGGCGGTCGGCATCTTCAACACGAAGAATCTCTACTGGCTCGCGCTCGGATACGCTGCGGCCGTGTTCGCGATCGTCCGCTGGGCCGTCAATTCGTCGCCCGGCCACGTCTGGCAGGCGATCCGCGAGAACGAGCTGCGCGTGCAGGTGCTCGGGCTGAAGCCGTACACCTACAAGCTGATGTCCTTCGTGCTCGCATCGCTGCTTGCGACCGCAGGCGGGATCATCTACCTGCTGCTGCTCGGAGGAGCGAACACGGAGGTGACGACCGCGAGCTTCACGCTGACGTTGCTGCTGATGGTGGTGCTCGGCGGCACCGGTTCGCGGTGGGGCGCGATGATCGGCGGCATCCTCTACACCTACGCCGACCACAGGCTCGGCGATCTCTCGTCGTCCCATGCCGTCTCGACCCTGCCCTCCGTCTTCCGGACCCCGCTGCAGCAGCCGCTCTTCATCCTGGGTGTGCTGTTCATCCTCGTGGTGTTCTTCGTTCCCGGCGGGCTGACGCGAATCGGACAGGTGGGTGTCCGGCTCGACCGCATCCTGCGGAAGCCCGCCGTGCAGGAGGAGATCACGTGAACATCGAGTGGGAATCGAGCGGAGAGGGCTCGCCGTTGCTGCTGATCCAGGGGCTCGGCTACGGTCGGTGGGGCTGGGAGCCGATCGTTCCCGGCCTCGCCGCCCGACATCGGGTCGTCTGCTTCGACAACCGGGGCATCGGCGAATCCGACAAGCCGGAAGGGCCGTACACGGCCGCGCAGATGGCCGGCGATGCGCTGCAGGTGCTCGACGAGGCGGGCATCGAGCGTGCGCACGTCCTCGGGGCGAGCCTCGGCGGGATGATCGCGCAGGAGCTCGTCGCGGCCGCGCCGGAGCGCGTCGACAGGCTCGTTCTGTGCTGCACGACTCCGGGCGGGCCGAACGCGGTGCCGATGCCCGAGGTCACGCTGCGGTTGTTCGCCGAGGCCCCGTCCCTTCCACCCGAGATCGCGCTCCGGCGCTTTGTCGAGAACGCGCTCGGCGAGGACCCGCCGACCGAGCTCGTCGACGAGCTCTTTGCGCGGAGAGTCGCAAACCCACCCGACCAGGCCGGCTGGCAGGCTCAGGCGGCTGCGGGCATGGGATTCCAGGGCGTCGACGCCGAGATCGCATCTCCGACGCTGATCCTGGCCGGCACTGCCGACAACGTCGTCGATTACCGCAACGCAGAGCTGCTCGCGGCCCGGATCCCGGGTGCGCGCGTCGAGCTCCTCGAAGGCTCCGGGCACCTGTTCTTCTGGGAGCAGCCGGACGAGTCCGTCAGGATCCTCAACGGGTTTCTCGGATGAGCGGGCACACCATCGACAGGATCATCCGCGACCGCGCCAGGATCACACCCGACCGTGTCGCGATCGACGAGGGCGGTCGCACGTGGACGTACTCCGAGCTGGACGCGCGCTCCGACGAGTTGGCGCAGGGCCTCTCCCATGGCGAGCGTGTCTCGACGTTGACGGGCAACTCCGGCGAGCACGTGGCGCTGATGTTCGCTTGTGCGAAGGCGGGCGCCATCCTCCATCCGATCTCGTGGCGGCTCGCCCCCGTCGAGGTTGCCTTCCAGCTCGACGACGCCGAGCCGGCGATCTTCCTGATCGAGGACGAGCATCGGGATCTCGGCGAAGCCGCGCTCGCGCTCGCAAGCGTGCGGCCCGCTCTGACCGTTCCCGACTCCCGCGCCCGGGACGAGCCGAGCGCCTCGGACGACGATCCGTTGCTGCTGATCTACACGTCGGGGACCACCGGGAAGCCAAAAGGCGCGCTGCTGACGCACGCGAACTGCTTCTGGACCAATCTGTCGTTCGATCTGGCCACGGGCATCGGACCCGACGACGTGGTCCTGCAGATCCTGCCCCAGTTCCACTGCGGCGGCTGGAACGTGCAGCCGATCCTCGCCTGGTGGAAAGGAGCGAAGATCGTCCTCGAACGCGGCTTCGACCCGGCGCGTGCGCTCGACCTGATCGAGCGCGAGCGTGTGACGTCCCTGATGGGCGTCCCCGCGAACTACCTCTTCATGTCGCAGGAGCCACGGTTCGCCGAGGCCGACCTGCGCTCGCTCAGGCTCGTCGTCGTCGGCGGCGCCCCGATGCCGGAGGCGCTCCTCGAGATCTGGGCCACACGCGGTGTTCACATCGTCCAAGGCTACGGTCTCACCGAGGCCGCTCCGAACGTGCTCTGCCTGCCGCCGGAGGACGCACGGCGCAAGGCCGGCTTTGCAGGAAAGCCGTACCCGTACGTCACCTGTGACCTGTCCGCCGAGAAGGAGCTGTTGGTGCGCGGGCCCAACGTCTTCCCGGGGTACTGGCGCAACGACGACGCGACGGCGAGGGCGTTCCGCAATGGTTGGCTGCTGACCGGTGACATCGCCGAATGCGACGACGAGGGCAACTACCGGATCCTCGGGCGGCTCAAGGACATGATCGTCTCGGGGGGCGAGAACGTCTACCCGGCCGAGATCGAGGCCGCGCTCCACGATCATCCGGCCGTCGCGGACGCCGCAGTGGTCGGCGTCGCGGACGAGCGTTGGGGTGAAGTGTGCGCAGCGTTCGTCGTCGCCGAGTCACCTGTCTCCGAGGACCAGTTGCGACAGCACTGCCGTGACCGCCTGGCGCGCTTCAAGGTGCCGAAGTCGTTCACGTTCGTCGACGAGCTGCCCCGCAACTCGATGGGCAAGATCCAGAAGTCCGAGCTGAGGGTGCACGCATGACGGACGTCGTGACAGACGTCGTCACGAACGTCGAGGGGCGGCCGCTCTCCAGGCGGGGGCTCAACACACGCCGCCGCCTGCTCGATGCGGCCGAAGCGGTGTTCGGCGAACTGGGGTTCCCGGAGGCCTCGGTCGTCAAGGTGGCCGAGGCCGCCGGCGTCGCAACGGGCACCTTCTACCTCTACTTCGACTCGAAGCGGGCGATCTTCGTGGAGCTCATGATGGACCTGAACCGTCGCATCCGCCACGCGATGAGCGAGGGTGCGGCGCAGGGTACGACGCGCCTCGAGTCGGAGCTCCTCGGCTTCGAGGCGTATTTCCGCTTCACCTCCGAGCACCCGGCGCTCTACCGGATCATCAGGCAATCCGAGTTCGTCGCACCCGAGATGCTCCGCTATCACTACGACCGCGTCGCCCAGGGATACGTGACGGCGCTCGAGGCGGCGATGAAATCCGATGAGATCGGCCGGATCGACGCCGAGGTGACGGCCTACGCGTTGATGGGGCTCGGTGAGCTCGTCGGCATGCGCTGGATCCTCTGGGGCGACGGGGGTCCGATGCCTGCCCGTGTCACCGACGAGCTCGCACGGATCATCCGCTGCATTCTCGAGGCCAAGGAGTGAGGCGGGTAGGTCTGCTTGCGACCGCTTCGTACCTTCCGGAGCGGTGGCTAACCGCTGCGGAGATCGCGGCGCTCTCGGGTATCCCCGAACAGGTGATCGTGGAGAAGTTCGGGCTGCGCGGCAAGCACATCGCCGCTGCCGACGAGCACGTGAGCGACCTCTCGGTCAGGGCGATCGAACGCCTACTCGACGAGACCGGCTTCGATCCGAAGAGCATCGACGTCGTCATGTACTACGGCTCGATGTGGCGCGACCACGCCGTCTGGCAGGCGGCGCCGCACATCGCCTATCGCATCGGTGCGACGAACGCCTTCGCACTCGAGTACGACAACGTCTCGCACGGCACCCCGATGGCGCTGCGGGTCGCGCGCGACTTGTTACGCGCCGAGTCGGAGCTCGAGAACGTCCTCGTCGTCGCCGCGTGTCGCGAGTCGTACCTCCTCGACTATACGAACGAGAAGTCGCGCTTCATGTTCAACTTCGGAGACGGCGCCGTGGCCGGGCTCCTCGTCGGCGACGCCGACCGCAACCAGGTGCTCGGATCGCACGCGATCACGAACGGTGCGTACTCGCTGCAGGTGAAAGTCGCCGGCGGCGGTTCGGTCGATCCCGACGGCTACCGGTTCCTCGACGTCCAGGACCCGGCAGAGATGAAGGGTGGGCTCGACCAGGAGTCCCTGCCGAACTTCGTCGCCGCCGCACGCGGCGCGGCGGAACGCTCCGGCCTCACACTGGGCGATCTCGACTTCGTCTGCCCCCTGCATATGAAGCGCTCGATGTTCGAAGCGTTGCTGTTCGAGCTCGGAATGACCGAAGATCGGGCCGTTTATCTCGACGACACCGGCCACATGAGCGGCGTCGATCCTCTCCTCGGCCTCGACCGCGCAGTGCGCGACGGCCGCGTCGGGGACGGGGACGCCGTGCTCCTCCTCTCGGCGGGCACCGGCTACACGTGGGCGGCGAGCGTGGTGCGCTGGGGCAGCGCGGCGTGAAGCTCGCCGGTGTGCTCCTGCTCGACGGCTTCCCGCGCAATGCGGCCGGAAAGACGCTGCGTCGCGAGATCAAGCGGATGTACCTCGACGGAGAGGTTGGCGGATGAGCAACCGGTATGCGAGCACGAACGGGATCCGCCTGCACTATCTCGACCATCCCGGCGACGGGCCGGTCCTCGTCCTGGCACCGGGGCTCACCGCCAACGCGCACTCCTTCGACGGCCTCATGCGCGCGGGGCTCGGGGATGTGGCCCACGTGCTCGCGCTCGATCTGCGCGGTCGCGGCGAGAGCGACGCGCCTCCGTCCGGATACGCGATGGAGGATCACGCCCGCGACGTTCTCGGGCTGCTCGACGCGCTCGAGCTCGAGCGGGTCGTGATGGGCGGACACTCGTTCGGAGGGCTGCTGACCTACTGGCTCGCCGCCAACCACCCCGAGCGCGTCGAGCGCTGCATCGTGCTCGACGCACCCGCCGTCGTCGACCCGACGGTGGTGGAGCAGATACGGCCATCGCTCGCCCGACTGGGGCAGGTCTACGCCTCCTGGGACGAGTACGTCTCCCTCGTCCGGGCGACGCCGTACTTCGACGAAGGTGGCTGGGATTCCGACGTCGAGGGCTACTTCCGAGCCGACGTGCGGATCGGCCCCGACGGGACGATCCACGCGCGCTCGGCGCCGGCGCACATCCTCGAAGCGATCGAGGGCACGCTCGCGGTCGACTGGTCGGGGGTCGTCGCACGCATCGTGCAGCCGACGCTGCTCCTTCGCGCTCCGGGCCGCTTCGGGCCGCCCGGGTCGCCGCCGCTCCTGTCCCGCGCCGACGCCGACCGGACGGCGGCGATGATGGCCGACTGCCGGCTCGTCGACGGGATCGGCAACCATGTCACGTTCGTGTTCGGCCAGGGGGCGCAGGTGCTGATGAGCGCCGTCGCGGGGTTTCTCGCCGGGATGCCGTCGGGAGCGGGAGCGGTACCGGCTACACCCGGGCGGCGAGGGCCGTACGATGAGGGCCGGCATGAGTGACCTGCGCGACGCTATCGGGAAGGAGCTCGGGCCGACGGATTGGCTCGAGATCTCGCAGGAGCGCATCGATGCTTTCGCGGATGCGACCGACGATCACCAGTGGATCCATGTCGATCCGGCGCGCGCGGCCGACGGGCCGTTCGGCACGACGATCGCGCACGGTTATCTGACCCTCTCGCTCTGCGCGCCGCTTCTCGCGCAGGCCCTGGCGGGCATCGGCGGCGCGTCGATGGGCATCAACTACGGCACCAACAAGGTGCGGTTCCCGGCACCCGTTCCCGTCGGCTCGCGGATCCGCGCGCGGGCGACGGTGGCGTCGGTGGACGAGATCCCGGGCGGCGAGCAGGCAGTCGTCGTCACCACCGTCGAGCGCGAGGGCGGCGAGAAGCCGGTCTGCGTGGCAGAGCTCGTGATCAGGAGGATGCAATGACTGTCGCAGACCGGTTCACCGGCAAGACGGCACTCGTCACGGGCGGCGCCCGTGGCATCGGCGCAGCAACCGCGGCCCGGCTCGCCGCCGAGGGCGCGGACGTCGTCGTGTCGGACTTCGACCTGGCGGCGGCGGAGGAGACGGCGGCGGCGATCGGCGGCAGGGCGGTTCGGTGCGACGTCACGTCGCGCTCGGAGGTCGAGGCCGCCGTGGAGGCTGCCGCCGCCCCGACGGGGCGGCTGGACATCCTCGTCACCTGCGCCGGGATCCTGCGCGACAACCTCGTGCACAAGATGAGCGACGACGACTGGGAGGCGGTGATCGACACGCACCTGCGGGGGACGTTCCTCGCAGCGCAGGCGGCCCAGCGTCTGATGGTCGCGCAGAAGAGCGGCGCGATGGTCCTGATCTCCTCGACCTCGGCCCTCGGGAACCGCGGCCAGGCGAACTACTCGGCCGCCAAGGCCGGGATTCAGGGGCTCGCGAAGACCCTCGCGATCGAGCTCGGCCCCTTCGGCGTCACCGTCAACTCCGTCGCCCCGGGATTCATCGCGACGGCGATGACCGAGCAGACCGCGGCCCGGCTCGGACTCCCGTTCGACGACTTCATGGAGATGGTGGCCGCACAGACCCCCGTGCGGCGGGTCGGGCAGCCCGACGACGTCGCCGGTGTGATCGCGTTCCTCTCCTCCGCCGACGCCTCGTATGTGAGCGGCCAGGTCATCTACGTGCGTGGAGGCCCCTGACCGACGGGGAGGACGGTGCTGACGAGGCGGTAGCCGGGCGTCAGCGGGCGGTCAGGGGCGACCCGAGCAGCGCGAGCTACGGGCCGTAGTCGATCGTGATCCGCTCGCCGGCGCGGGGGAGACGGTACTCCTGGCCGATCCGCGCGCACTCGGCCACGAACCGCGAGGTGCTCGCCGTGTTCTGACGGAACATCTCGTGGTGACAGGGAATCGCGATGTGCGCTCGGGCCTCGTACGCGAGCCGGGCGGCGTCGGCGCCGTCCATGTTGCCGTGCTTGCCGTTGATCGGCACGAACGCGACGTCGACGCCGTATGGCGCCACGGCCTCGGCCATGCCCTGCACCCGCCTGCTGTCGCCCGCGTGGTAGATCGTGTGGGCGCCGTTGCGGACGACGTAGCCGACCGCCTCGGGGGCGTCGGCGTGAGGGGCCGGGACGGCCTCGATCCAGAACCCGCCGAGCGTCGCGAACTCCCCGACGCCGAGCGCGGCATCCGGCAGCCTGCCGGCGCGCTCGGTGGCGATGTCCTCGCTCCCGGCGGCGCACACGAACGCGGCGTCGCCGGAGAGGACCGCAGGGAGTGTGCCGGGGTCGAGGTGATCGAGGTGCGCGTGGCTCGAGGTGACGACATCGACGAACGAGAGGAGGGACGGCTCGACGACGAGGCTGGTGATGCGCTCTTGCGGGATGCCGTCCGGGTCGCCGATCTCCGCCAGCGAGTCGGAGAGGTAGGGATCGAGCAGGATGTTCTGTCCCGCGACCTGCACGAGGAAGCCGCTCTGGCCGAGCCACCAGATGTGCATGCCGGGGTCGTCGACCGAGGCCCGGATCTCCTCGACCAGAGCCTCGCCGGAGAGAACCGGCTCGATCCAGTCGGGCGGCTCCTCGTCGAAGGGGTAGTCGTCCTCGTCGAAGGGCTCGGCCACGGGTGTCGAGCGCGGCACGAGGCCGTCCGGCACGGGTAACGCCTCCGCAGCCCGGCGGCTGAAGGCGGAGAGCAGCCCACGGCGGGTCGTCGGGCCTGAAGGAAAGAGCGCGTCGGGATCGTTGGCCATGGGTGCTCGAGGGCTCGCGGAGATCCGTCGGGGCGCTGCGATCGTAGCACTGCCATCCCGGGCAACCTCGCCCGGGAGAGCTCAGCTCACGGCCTCCACGACGTGGTAGACGTGGCTCACAGGTGCCGTCGCGAGATGACTCTCGACCTCTGCGAGCAGGCGGTCTGGGGTAGGCCCTGCCTGCCATCTCTTGTAGTGCTCGAGGCTCGCCCAGAATCCCGTGAGCACGATGTCGTCCTCGTCCGCCACCGCCGTCGCGACCTCGACGCCGAGGAAGCCCGCCTCCTCGCTCGCCATCGCGAGCACGCCGAGCCGCTCGAGGGTGCGCAACAGCTCGATCCCGTGGCCGGGCTTTGCGTGGAGGAACAGCAGGCTTCGGATCACGTGACAGCCTCCGTCGGAGCGGGCACTCCCATGGTCGTCGCCGGGGCGCGGGTCGGCATCGTCGCGTTCACGGATCGAGGTAGCGGGGAACTACGCCTTGCGCGGCCCGGGGCGGAGGCGGAGGATCAAGGCATGAGCGCGCTCTTCCGGGACCGCCTCGACGCGGGCCGCCGGCTGGCGGCCGCGCTCGCGGCAGCCCGACTCGGTGACGCGGTCGTCGTCGGCCTCGCGCGAGGAGGGGTCACGGTCGCGGCCGAGGTCGCGCGGAGCCTCGGGCTGCCGCTCGACGCGCTCGCGGTGCGCAAGATCGGGTACCCGGGGCAGCCCGAGTACGGCATCGGCGCCGTCACGCCCGGCGCGGGTGGCGTCTACCTCCGGTCGGACGAGGGGCTCGGCGACGGGGAGCTACGTCGCGTGATCGACCGGGCCAGGGCGGAGGCGGACGCGCTCGACCGGGCGCTCCACGAGCGCCACCCACGGCTGAGCGTTCGCGGCCGTACGGCGGTGCTGGTCGACGACGGCCTCGCGACCGGGGCGACCATGGTCGCGGCGGTCCGCTGGGCGCGGGCCGAGGGCGCAGCGCGCGTCGTCGTCGCCGTTCCCGTCGGAGCCGCCCAGAGCGCCCGGGCACTACGGGAAGAAGCGGACGAGGTCGTCTGCCCCCACGAGCAGCGCCACTTCGGGGCAGTCGGGTTCTGGTACGAGACCTTCACGCAGGTCGAGAACGACGAGGTCGTTGCACTGCTCGACGAGCTCGGGACGTCCTCGCCGGCGTCGTAGCTGCCGGGTGTCAGCCCGGGAGCGAGTCGACGATCTCCACGTCGCTCGAGACATCCGCGACGGGTGACTCGACGAGCTGACGCGCGAGCCAGTCTCCGGTGAGCTCGGCCACGCGCTCGAGGGTTCCCGGCTCCTCGAACAGGTGGGTCGCGCGACGGACGATCACGAGCCTGCGCTCGCAGGTCAGCCGCTCGAGCGCCTCGCGGTTGAGCTCGATCACGGCGTCGTCGTAGCCGCCGACGATCAGGAGCGTCGGCGCGGTGACGAGCCCCAACCGAGCCCCGGCGAGATCCGGCCGCCCGCCCCGTGACACGACGGCGCGCACGGTCGGCCCGAGGTTTGCAGCCGCGGTGAGAGCGGCAGCGGCGCCGGTGCTGGCGCCGAAGTAGCACGGAGCGAGGCCCTCGGCGAGCGGCTGCTCGAGCAGCCAGCGCGTCGTGCGCTCGAGCCGATCGCCGAGCAGCTCCACGTCGAACACGCTCGAGCGTTGTGGCTCCTCGGCGGGGGTGAGGAGATCGAAGAGCAGCGTCGCGATCCCCCGGCGGTTGAGCGCATCCGCGACGAGGCGGTTGCGGGGGCTGAACCGGCTCGAGCCGCTCCCGTGCGCGAAGAGCGTGACGCCGATCGGGTCGTCGGGCACGGCGAGGTCGCCGTACAGGCCCGGTCCGACCGGGATCTCCGCGTGGAGCCTCGTCGTCGAGACCCCTGCACCCAGCGTGTGACTCACGCGTCCTCCTCGCTCGCTCGCATTCCACGTTCTGCCTGCACGATCGCCATTCTCGTGCCTCGTGGCATCGGGCGATCCGCGCACGAGGATACGGGGAAGTACCGAGCGGATGTGGATGCGGTGTTCTACGCACACGGGTCGGTGGTGGCGCCGATTCGCGCCTTCCGGGGCGGGCCGACAATGAAGACGCGCCCGCAGCAGAGCTGGGGCAGGGCGGTCATCCGCGACGAGCCCGGGGCGCTCCCGTCCAACGCGTTCGAGAGGTGAGTCGGATGAAGACCGTAGTGATCATGGGAGCCGGCGGGCGAGACTTCCACGACTTCAACGTCGCCTATCGCGAGGACCCGAGCGCGCGGGTGGTCGCGTTCACCGCCGCGCAGATCCCGGGCATCGACGACCGTGTCTATCCGGCCTCACTGGCCGGGCCGCTCTATCCGAACGGGATCCCGATCCGGCCCGAGGACGAGCTCGAGGACCTGATCACGCGCCACGACGTGCACGAGGTGGTGCTCGCCTATTCGGACCTCTCCCATGCGGACGTCATGCACAAGGCGTCGCGCGTGCTCGCGGCAGGTGCGAGCTTCACCCTGCTCGGCCCGAACGACACGATGATCCCGTCGCGGAAGCCCGTGATCGCAGTGACCGCGGTGCGCACCGGTTGCGGCAAGAGCCAGACCAGTCGCCGCGTCGGCGAGATCCTCCTCGGGGCGGGCCTGCGGGTCGCCCTCGTGCGTCATCCGATGCCGTACGGCGATCTCGCCGCCATGCGCGTCCAGCGCTTCGCAACCCTGGCCGATATCGACGCCGCGAGCCCCACCGTCGAGGAGCGTGAGGAGTACGAGACGCCGGTCGAGCAGGGCATGATCGTCTACGCGGGCGTCGACTACGGCGACATCCTCGCGAGCGCCGAGCGAGAGGCGGACGTGATCATCTGGGACGGGGGCAACAACGACTTCCCGTTCTACGAGCCCGACCTCTGGATCACGGTCGCAGACCCCCTCAGGGCGGGGCACGAGCTCGCCTACCATCCCGGCGAGGTGAACATTCGCCGGGCGGACGTGGTCGTCGTCAACAAGGTCGACAGCGCCTCCCCGGAGGACGTGCAGCGCGTGATCGACGACGTGCGCGGGGTCAATCCGCGGGCGATGCTGATCCAGGCCGAGTCGCCCGTGACGCTCGATCCGGGCCCCGATCTGGCCGGCAAGCGTGTTCTCGTGATCGAGGACGGGCCGACGCTGACCCACGGTGGCATGTCGTTCGGAGCCGGCACCGTCGCGGCCCGGCAGGCCGGCGCCGCCGAGCTCGTCGACCCGAGGCCGTGGGCCGTCGGGTCGATCGCCGAGACGCTGGCCCGGTTCCCGCAGATCGGCGCCCTGCTGCCCGCGATGGGCTACGACGAGACGCAGTTGCGAGAGCTCGAGGAGACGATCGACCGGGTCGAGTGCGACGTCGTCGTCACCGGCACCCCGTTCGACCTCGGTCGGCTGATCACGACACGTCATCCGCTGCGCCACGCGCGGTACGAGCTGCGTGAGCGCGGTGAGCCCACCCTGGCCGAGGCGATCGCGCCGATCGCGCAGCTCACGCGCCCTCACCTGACCGTGGCAAAGGGGTGAGATCGCGATGACGGCGATTCAGGCACCGGTCGTCCCGCAGGACTACCTGCGGGTGTGCGATCTCGATGCGGCAGGGCTGACGGCGGCTCTCGACCTCGCGGCGGAGATGAAGCAGCGGCCGCACGGATTCATCGACGCGCTGCGAGGCGGCACCGTCGTCTGCTTCTTCGAGAAGCCGTCGACGAGGACGCGTGTCTCGTTCGCGGCGGCTGCGGAGAGGCTCGGCATGCTGCCGCTCCTGCTCCGGCCCGACGAGCTGCAGCTCGGACGGGGCGAGACGACGGGTGACACGGCGCGGACGCTGTCCGGCTACGCCGACGCGATCGTGATCCGCACGTTCGCCCAGGCGACCGTCGAGGAGATCGCGGACGCGGCGAACGCGCCCGTGATCAACGCGCTCACCGACGAGCACCACCCGTGCCAGGCGCTCGCCGACCTGCTCACCCTTCGGGAGCGGTTCGGCCGCCTCGACGGGCTGAAGGTTGCGTTCGTAGGCGACTACGACAACGTGGCGACCTCGCTCGCGGAAGGTGCCGCGCTCTGCGGGATCGAGCTCGTCGTCGCCTGCCCGGACGGCTACGCGCCGGCCGACGCCGGGGCCACGGCGGTCGTCGACCCGTTGGAAGCCGTTCGCGATGCCCACGCGGTCTACACCGACGTCTGGGTCTCGATGGGAGCCGAGGCGGAGACGGATGCCCGCCTGCGCGATCTGGCGCCGTACCAGGTGAACGACGCGCTGCTCGCGGCCGCCGATCCGGACGCCGTTTTCATGCACTGCCTGCCGGCCCATCGCGGCCAGGAGGTGACCGCCGAGGTGCTCGACGGCCCCCGCTCGGTCGTCTGGCAGCAGGCCGAGAACCGATTGCCGACGGAGGAGGCGATGCTCTACGCGCTGATCTCCCGCGCGTGGGAGCTGCCGCAGGGCTGACGTGCGCTAGTCGCGCCGGGCAGCGAGCGTGACGATCGAGGCGGCCTCGGCCGGCGACAGCCGGTCGGTGTTCACGACGATGTCGTACTGCGTCGGCAGCTCGGTCTTCTCGCCGTAGAACCGCTTCAGGTAGTCGGCCCGGGCCGCGTCCGACTCGCCGATCGCACGGGCGGCGTCCTTCTCACTCAGATCCTGCTCCGCACCGAAGCGCGCGCAGCGGGTCTCGGGCGAGGCGGTGACGAGCACGCGCAGCGCGTCTTCCTGGGAGGCCAGCGCGTGCGAGGCCGCGTGCGCGACGATGACCGCGTTGCCGCGGGCCGCCGTCTCCTCGATCGCAGCCCGGATCAGGTCGCGCAGCTCGTCGCTGACGGGCACCTCGCCCGCCAGGAAGCCGCCGGCGCCTCCTGTGAACACGAACGACGTTGCATCCGAGCTCGAGGCGAGGGCGTTCAACGCCCGGTCCATGAACGAGCGGCGCTTCTCGACGTCGGCCACGACCTGTGGCTCGACGCCCGCCTCTGCCGCGGCGCGCATGATGATCGCCTCGTCGACGAACGAGAACTCGAGGCTCTCGGCGACGTCCCGGGCCACCTCGCGCATCTGTGCGCCATCGGGCCCGGAGAAGCAGACGACGCGGCAGCTCATGCGGCGACGCTACGGGAGCGCGACCACCCCCGTCAAGCAGCATGCGTCGCTCAGGCCAACGGGGGGTGGGGCGCGAAGCCCGGCCGGCGCCGGGCGGCGATCGGGGCGAGGCGGCGGGAACGCGGGTGCTCGTGTTCGCGAGGTCCGACCATCCAGGGCCAGCGTCTTCCGGTGCCTCGATCGCAGCCTGCACGATCCGAGCCGCCTGGAGGCCGTCGGCCCACGTCGCAACCGCTCGACGTCGACCATCCGCTCGACGTAGAGGGGCACGAGGAACGAGTGTCTGCTTGACGAGGACGTGGTTCCCGGCGGCGGCGGCCGCTAGAGCGTGCGTCGTGGCGGCATGCTCATCACGGCGACGGCCACGGCGCGGAGATCCTCGAAGCACGCGTTCTGTCGCGCGATGCCGATCCCGAGTGCCGTCTCCGTCATCGTGCAAACCTATCCGCGAGGGGGCGTCGCTCCGAGCCGGGCGAATCCGCCGGAAGCCCCCCTGCCGGGGGAGGACGACCACCCGATGCAGGGACGCGAAGGGCCACTGCCGGGGGCGACAATCGGGGGGATGCCTCTGAGCTTCCGGCATCTCGCCGCCGCATTCCTACCGCTCGCCGCCACGGTCGCCGGGATTCTCGCGGTCACGATCGCCGTGCAGCTTCCCACCGGGCCGTCGTCGGCCGTTCCCGTGCCCGCCGTCGTCCTTCCGGCAAGCCCAGCGCCGTCCGTGGTGGCGCATCTTCCGTCTGGGCGTGCTCGGTCGCCAGCACCCGTCATCTCCTCCGTGGCCGAGCACTTCCCCGGCGCCGGGCATGGCTCGGCCTCGCCCGTGACAGCACCTCTCGCCGTCGCCACGACTGCTCCCAGGGCGGCGTCGAAGCCGCAGGCGAAGCCGACGTTGTCGCTGCCGCGTCCGTCGCGGAAGCCGCGGCCCTCCGAGGAGGCCGCCGCACCGCCGCCGCCGATCGCACCCGTCGCCCCGGCGACGCCCGCGCCCGTCGCCGTCGCGGAGCCTGCCGTCTCGACGCCGGCGCGCAGCACGTCATCGAGCTCGGCGCGAGTTGCGTTGGCAGAGGCACCGAAGCAGCACCAAGGGAGCGCCCGGGGAGAGGAAAAGCACTCAACGGGCAGCGCAAAGGAGGCAAAGAAGACCGAGGAAGCGGGCCGAAAGGGGCCGGGCAAGGACGCAAACAAGAATGCCGCGACGGGTCAGGGGGCCGTCACCCTGTGGGCGAACGAAACGCAGGAACCGCCAGTCGCCGCTGCCTCGGGGAGCAGTTCGGCGAAGGACGGCGGGATGGATTCCACGAAGGGGCCTGGGAAGGTCGGGGCTCCCAGCCCTCCCATGGGCGGCGACCAGGGCAGGCCCGGGGAGAGCGGCAAGGGTGGCCGACGCGATGTCAGCAAAGGTTGGAACGGTAGCCAAGGCGGCCACGGCGACGGAGGTCAGGGCGGTCAAGGCAACCAGGGCGGTCAAGGCGGCCAGGCCGGTCAAAGCGGCCCGGGTGACCAGGGCGGCCACCGGCACGACAGGGGTGGCGGCGGGAAGCCCGGATGAGGGGCCGTCGCCACCGGCGCGTCGAGCGGGTCGGGGTGCTGCAAGGCCGTCTGATCGCCTCGATTCTCGTTGCAGCTCTGCTTCCGTTCGTTGCAGCCTGGTGGATCGCGAACGCCTACGTGGCAGACGAGGCGCGGGCGAACGCCGCCGTACGGCTGTCGTTCTCGGCGCGGTCGGCGGTCCGCGAGGCCTCGCATCTGCTCGAGACGACGAGAGCGAGGGCGATCGGCCTCGCCCGGAGCTCCGCGCTGCAGCGGGCGACGCGCCGGGGCGATCGTCGCGCGGTTGCGCGCCTGCTCCGTCCGGGTGAGGCCGTCTACCTGCCCGCCGCAAGGCGTGGCACAGGGGGGGCCGGGCGGGCCATGGGCGTCTGGGTCGGCCGGCGCGTGCGCGGCGCCCCGGCTGCGCGGGTCGGGGTCGTGGCCGGCGGCCGCCGGCTCGCCACCGTGTCCGTCTCGGCGCCGGTGGGAACTGCCCTGCTCGCGCGGGTCCGTGAAGCGGCCCTCCCCGTGAAGGGGAACGCGCTCGCGCTCACGCGGGGCGGAGTCGTCGTCGCGGGGCCTGCCGCCGTGCTGGGAGCAATCCTCGGCCGGGACGGGCGCCTTCGGGCTGGTGCCACTTCCTACGCAGCCGAGACCGTGGCCGTGCCCGGGTACGAGCCGCCCGCGGAGCTCGTCGCCGTCGCCACCGGGTCGCTTGCGGCCGACGATCTCGGGGCGTTGCAGCGCCGGCTCGGTATCGCGGCGCTCGTGTCCATCATCTCGATCGTATTGTTCGCGGCCGCGCTCGCCCGCCCGCTCCTGCGGGGCCTCAATCGCGTCGCGTCGGTCGCCGAGCAGGCGATGCTCGACCCGCTCACCCGGGCTGCGAACCGGCGCGGCTTCGAGCGGGCGCTAGGGATCGAACTGGAGCGCTCCACTCGCCGCGGCCATCCATGTGCGCTCGTGATCATCGACCTCGACGACTTCAAGCAGGTGAACGATCGGCACGGCCACGCGGTGGGGGACGCCGTTCTCGTGGCGCTCGCGGACACGCTGCGAGACTCCGTGCGGTCGGCGGACACGGTGGCGCGGCTCGGAGGCGAGGAGTTCGCGCTGCTGCTCCCCGAGACCGACCTGGCGGGCGCGCTCGTGGTCGCCGAGCGGGCCCGCGTCTCGTTGGCCGCGAGCGGCGTGCACCTGAGGGGCGGCGACCGGCTGACGGTATCGGCCAGCTTCGGCGTCGCCGACTTCCCTGCCTCATCGGACAGAGCGGCATTGATGCGCGATGCCGATCAGGCGCTCTACTCGGCGAAACGCCTCGGCAAGAACCGCGTCGTCGCTGCGACGCGGGCGGTGGAGGCGGCGTGAGAGCCGGTGCGCGTCTCAGAGAGGCGGCGCGACTCCCGAAACCGTGGGCTCCGGAGCCGGTTTCACCAGATCGGCCGCCTCCTTGACCCCGAGCCCGTCCAGTCCCTGCCAATGGAGGTCGTCTTCGACGACCTCCATTGGCGCGGAGCCCTTGCAGGACGTGCCCGACGCGTGGTAGCTCGTCTCGGCGGTGCCCGACCGGTTGGTCGTCAACGTCGAGTCTGCACGCCGTTGTACGGGTCGTAGGGCGTCCCCGGGCACGCACCCCAGAGGCCGAGCCGCTCCGCCCGGGCGCGGTGGGCGAGTGCCTGCAAGGTCGCGAAGTAGCGTCCGCGCTCGCCGTCGTAGAACCAGGGTGCAGTGGCGCCGACGGCGACGAGGCGAAGGTTGACGTTCAGGCCGTCGCTCGCGCGCACGACATAGCGCAGCAACCGCCCGTAGCGGTCGACCGGGTCGCTCGCGGGCTCGAGCAGAAGCCGCACCGGAGTGCCGGACGGCAGCAGCCGTTTCGCGATCGCCGACGCCTCCGGCCCGTAGCACTCGAAGCCGTTGTAGACCTCGGGCGTGTCGATCTGGACGAGGCGCACGCGCTGGCCGCTCTCGAGCTCGATCGTGTCGCCGTCGATCACGCGGCTGACCCGGTAGACCGCTGACGGAGCCGAGCGGGCAACGGGCGCCGCGAGGAGCGCGAGGGCGACGGCGACGGCGACGATGATCGCGGTTCCGAGCAGGCGGAGCACACGACCGAGGGTACTCCCGGCCAGGGCCGGAAGGGACATGTCCGTTGGGGCCGGGTTGACCGCTGCGCCCGCGGCGGGTCAGGTCCCGGCGAGGTCGGTCAGGGGCCGTTCTCGATGTACCGGAGGATCGAGGCGCTCAGGCCGAGGTCGATCGAGACCGATCCGCCGCTGAGCCTCAGGCGCGCGCCGTCGTCCGTGATCGCGGTGTCCCAGTCGTGCAGCTCGACCATGCGCGTCGCCACCTCGAGGATCCGGCCTGCGCGCTGCGCGCGGCTGTCGCTCGTCGTGTCGGTGTTCAGAGCGACGGCAACGGCGTCGACGATCTCGTCCACGGACTTGTCACGCAGCTGCTGGAGGTTCAGGTCGATCTCGGCTGCGATGGGAGCGAGCAGCAGGTCCTTGGGGGTTCTCGGGTGAAGGGTCATGCCGCCATTCTCTCACAGCCTCGTCTGCGAGCGGCCGGCCGTGCAATGCGCGCGACTCCGCAGTGATGCTTCATCCTCTTGCGTGAACGTGTCAGAGCGTGGTGTCAGCGGTGGCTTGCTACGCGCCGCCGAGGGTGATCTTCGCCGACCAGGGTCCCCAGCCGGCCAGGTCGTGGGCGCGCACGGTCACCGACCAGTCCGGGCCGTCGCTGACCGCGAAGACCGCCGTCAGGGTTGAGCCCGGGACGGTCTGTGTGAACGTGCCGCCGCCGTCGCTCCCTGTGATCGTGATCTGGTACTGGTCGACCGGGGTGTCACCGCCGGTCGCAGCGCTCCAGGTCGCGACGAGCGTGTCGCTCGGTGATCCCGGCGCCGTCCAGCGGGCCTTCACGCCGGTCGGGGCGCCAGGCACGAGCGACGCGGCCGGCGTCGTGATCTGCGCGGGTGTCGAGGTGGCGCTCGTGCCGCCCGCGTCCGTGTTCGTCACGACGATCGCATACGTCGTGTTCGGCTGGAGCGGCCCCACGAGTGCGCTCGTGGCCGACCCGCTCACGGTGGTCGTCACAACCGTGGCGGTCGTGGAACCGATCGGTGTCACCGTGACGGTCGACGAAGTGACGACGGCCGGGTTCGCGAGCCCCGGCGCCCACGCGACGAGGTACTGGCCGCTCGATGGCGTCGCCGTCACGCTGGTCGGGGCACCCGGGAGCGGCACGGTCAGGTAGGCCAGGCCGCCGCTGTTCGTCAAGGTGTCCCCGTTTGCGTCGGTGACCGTGAGTGTCCCGTTGACGGTGGGAGTCGAAGCAAGCCGGGTTGCGGAACGGACGGCGCCGCCAAAGCTCCAGGTCACGGCCGCCCAGGCGGTGTAGGTCGTCGAGTGGTAGCCACCGCCGCGGCCGCTCCCACCGCACCGGGTCTGAAGGTAGACGTCGCCGGTTGGATGCCCGCTGACGGGGTCGAAGCCGGTGGCGTATGACTGCTCCTGGATCCCGCCGCAGGAGGCGCCGAGGAT
>Ga0302322_100000954_pt1 | contig 22987 bp, 18 predicted proteins | sample Fen_T0_2_FD_203757 | JGI IMG/M metagenome (GOLD analysis project Ga0302322, IMG submission 203757) | Peat permafrost microbial communities from Stordalen Mire near Abisko, Sweden - Fen_T0_2 | ecosystem: Environmental > Terrestrial > Soil > Wetlands > Permafrost | place: Sweden: Abisko...
GCGCGCGTCGGCAAGGCGTCGTTGGTGGAGATTTTGCAGATTCAGGTGGAGCAGGCCAAACGCGCCAACCAGTTGCAGACGGATCGCAATCAGTTGACGCAGGAACAGGTGAGCTTGAACCGGCTGCTGAACCGCGCCGGGGAGGCGCCGTGGCCGCAATTGGAGTTGCCGGCGCTCGCCGGCGAAGTGACCTACAATCAACGGTTGGTGGATTTTGCGCTGAAATACGAGCCCAAGACCTCGGTGCAGCGGCAGCAAATCCAGCAGGCGGAAGCGATGGCGGCCGTGGCCCGTCGCCAGAAGCTGCCGGATGTGACGGCGGGCATTGAAGCGCGCAATTACAGCGGCGACGGCAATTTCCAGCAGGGAATGTTCACCCTGCGGATGAATTTGCCCTGGTTCAACCACGGCAAAATCCAGGCGGACATCCGGCGCGAAGAAGCCCGCGTATCCGCCGCGCAACTGGAACTGGCGGATGAACAACTGGCCATCCGCGAGGAACTGCATCTGCTCATCATCAAGACGGACGCCGCCCGCCGCGAAGCGCTGCTGTACCGGGATCAAATTATTCCCCGCGCCGAGTCCACGCAGGAAAGTGTCCGGGCCAATTGGCTGGGCGGGCAAAGCACGTTTCGCGATGTGCTCGACACCCACCGGATCCTGCTGGAATCACGGCTGATGTATGTGCGCGCCGTGGCCGAACAATACGATCTGCTGGCGGAACTCGTGCTGTGCTGCGGCCTGGGCGATCTCAACGCGCTGCAAATGATCGGCGCGGCACCGGAAACGGCGGCGCCCGCGCCCGCCCCGGTTTCACCCGCTGACCATCCGGCCGATAAAAACCAACCATGAACCTCATCGTGAAACAGAATCTATTTTGGCGGGCCGCCTGGTTGCTCGGTTGTGCCGCCATGCTGCTGCTGGCAACGGTCGGCCACGCGGCGGAAGCCCAGAAGCTTTACACCTGCGGCATGCACCCGCAGGTCATCCAGGATCATCCTGGCAACTGCCCGATTTGCGGCATGAAGCTCACCCTCATCCATCCCGGCGGCGCGGGCGCGGAAACCGCCGCCGCCAGTTCCACCGCCATCGGGGTGGATGCCGCCACCCAGCAGAACATGAACCTCCGCACCGCGCTGGTGCAGCGCGGCCCGCTGCACAAGACCATCCGCACGCTGGGCACCGTGGATTACAATGAAACCGCCCTGGCGGAGGTGACCACGAAGTTCAAGGGCTGGGTCGAAAAGCTGAACGTGGACGCCACCGGCCAGCTCGTGCATCGCGGCGAGCCGATGTTTGAGATTTATTCGCCGGAGCTGTACAGCGCCGAAGTGGAGTTCCTGCTGGCGCTGAACGCCGGGCTCACCAACGATCCCGGCGCCGTGATGTTGCGCGAAACGGCGGCGCAAAAGTTGAAATTTTTCGACGTGCCGGACGCGCAGATTGCCGATCTGGAAAAAACCCGCACCCCGCTCAAAACTTTGCCGGTGGCGGCTCCCATGTCCGGCTTCGTCGTGGAAAAGAATGTCGTGTCCGGCCAGATGGTGGATGCGGGCATGAAGCTGTATCGCCTGGCCGATCTGGGCATCGTCTGGATCATCGCGCAGGTTTATGAGCAGGATTTGCCGTTCGTCAAGCTGGGGCAGGAAGCCATCGTGAAAGTGGCCTCGCTGCCGGACCGCGAGTTCCGCGGGCGGGTCACGTTTGTTTATCCAAGCGTGGATGAAAAGACCCGGACCGCCAAAGTCCGGCTGGAATTTGAAAACCCGGGCTACTTTTTGAAACCGGGCATGTTCGTCTCCGCCATCATGCACGCGGAACTCGAGGATTCAGCCGTGCTGGTGCCGGAAGCCGCCGTGCTGCGCAGCGGCGCGAAGAACACCGTGTTCGTGGCGCTGCCCGATGGCAGGTTCGAAGGCCGCGATGTGCTGCTCGGGGTGGAGGCGGAGAACGCCATGATCGCCGTCAGCAGCGGACTCAGCGCCGGGGAACGCATCGTGACCTCGGGCCAGTTCCTGCTGGATTCGGAAAGCCAGTTGCGCGAGGCGATTGATAAAATGCGCGGTGCGGGACCCGCCACGCCGGCCGGGATGACCAACGCAACAATCACCGCAACCAATGCCCCGCCGGCGGATGACGCCGCCGGCCACGCGCTCCACCCGGCGGAAAACGAAGCGCCGATGTATGTCTGCCCGATGCCCGAGCATGTTTCCATTGTCTATGATCACGCGGGAAAATGTCCGGTCTGCGGCATGAACCTGGTCTCCGTCACCCGTTCGCTGCTGGAGAAAATCCAGCCCGGCGGCAAGGTGCTGTACTACACCTGCCCGATGCCGGAACACGCGACCGTCCACGCCGACAAGCCCGGCAAATGCCCCCTCTGCGCGATGACGCTGATCCCCGTCATGGCGCAGCCGGACACCAAGGCCAAACAACTTTATACCTGCCCGATGCATCCGGAGATCATTTCCGACCGGCCAGGCATCTGTCCCAAATGCGAAATGGACCTGGTGCCGGTGAAGAATAAATAACCACCGATATGCTCCAACGCATCATTGATTTTTCGCTGCGGAACAAGTTCATCGTGGTGCTCGCCACGGTGGCGCTGCTGTTGGGCGGCGTTTACGCGGCCCGGAATATTCCGCTGGATGCCATCCCCGATCTTTCCGACACGCAGGTCATCATCTACACGCCGTGGACCGGCCAGGCGCCCAACATCGTCGAGGATCAGGTCACTTATCCCATCACGACCAAAATGCTCGCCGTACCGCGTTCGAAGGTCGTGCGCGGCTATTCCTTCTACGGCTATTCGTTCGTCTATGTGATTTTTGAGGATGGCACCGATCCTTATTGGGCGCGGAGCCGCGTGCTGGAATATTTGAGCAGCATCAGCAGCCAGCTTCCAAAAGGCGTCACGCCCTCGCTCGGCCCGGATGCGACCGGCGTGGGCTGGGCGTTCATGTATTCGCTCAACTCCACCAACCGCGACCTGGCCGAACTCCGCTCCCTGCAGGACTGGTATCTGAAATACCAGCTTACCGCCGTGCCCGGCGTCTCGGAAGTCGCCTCCGTCGGCGGCTTTGAAAAGCAATATCAGGTCACCGTGGACCCGACCCGGCTGCGCGCCTACAACCTCTCCCTGAAAGATGTCAGCATGGCGATCGAACGCAGCAACGGCGAGGTTGGCGGCCGCTCGTTGGAACTGGCGGAACGCGAGTTCATCCTGCGCGTCAAAGGCTACATCGCCAGCCTCGACGATTTGAAAAAGGTCGCCGTCGGCATCGGCGAGAAGGGCGTGCCCGTCCTCCTGCGCGACGTCGCGACCATCCAGTTCGGACCCGACATGCGCCGCGGCATCGCCGAAGCCAACGGCCAGGGCGAGACCGTGGGCGGCATCGTCATCGTGCGCTACGGCGCCAATGCGTATCAGGTGATCCAGGACGTGAAAGCGCGGCTGGCAACGGCCATGAAAGCGTTGCCGGGCGACGTGCAGGCCACCGTGAACTATGACCGCACGGAGCTGATTGATCGCGCCGTCAAAACGCTCAAGGACAAATTAATCGAGGAAAGCATCGTCGTGGCGCTCGTCTGTCTGGCGTTCCTGCTGCACCTGCGCAGCGCGCTGGTGGCGATCATCATTCTGCCCGTGGCCGTGCTGATCGCGCTGCTGGTGATGTTCGGCCAGGGCATCAGTTCCAACATCATGTCGCTCGGCGGCATCGCCATCGCCGTCGGCGCCATGGTGGATGCCGTCATCATCATGATCGAGAACGCCCACAAGCATCTCGAACACGACCAGGGCCGGAAACCGCACTGGCAGATCATCCGCGACGCCGCGGTGGAAGTCGGACCGACGCTGTTTTATTCGCTCCTCGTTATCACCGTTTCGTTTTTGCCGGTGTTCACGTTGCAGGAACAGGAGGGGCGGTTGTTCAAGCCGCTGGCCTTCACCAAGACGTATTCCATGGCGGCGGCGGCGCTCCTTTCCATCACCTTGGCGCCCGTGCTGATGGGCTGGTTCATCCGGGGAAAAATTCCTTCGGAGGAAAAAAATCCGCTCAATCGCCTGCTGATCTGGATTTACCATCCGGTGCTCAACTTTGTGGTGAAACGGCGCTGGGCGGTCATCCTCAGTGCCATCGCCATCATCGTCTGGGTGTTCCTGCCTTGGAACTGGCTCGTGTCCCGCACGCTGCCGGCCGGCCGGGTCCGCGACGCCGCGTTCCACGTGGGCAAACTGTTTCCGTATCAAAATATCGGCTCGGAATTCATGCCGCCGCTATACGAGGGCGATCTGCTGTACATGCCCACCACCTTTCCGGGCATCTCGCCGACGAAGGCGAAAGAAATCCTGCAGGTCACCGACCGCCTCATCAAATCATTTCCCGAAGTCGCGGAGGTTTTCGGCAAGGCCGGACGCGCCGAAACCGCCACCGATCCCGCGCCGATGGACATGATCGAAACCACCATCCGGCTCAAGCCCGAAGCCGAATGGCCCGCCGTGGACATCAAGAACGAGGACGGCAAAGTCGTGGCGCACCGCCGGCGCACGCCGGATGAACTCACCGACGCCTTGAACGAAGTCGTGCAGATTCCCGGCCTCAACAACGCTTGGACCATGCCCATCCGCACGCGCATTGACATGCTTTCCACCGGCATCAAGACGCCCGTGGGCATCAAGATCGCCGGGGCGGATCTGGCCACGCTCGAACGCATCGGCACCGAGGTCGAGGCCGTGGTCCGTAAGGTTCCCGGCACCACCAGCGTCTTCGCCGAACGCGTGATGGGCGGGCGCTTCATTGAATTTGAAATCGATCGCGACGCCATCGCGCGCTACGGCCTGACGCTTGGCGATGTTCAGGATGTCCTGTCCGTCGCCCTCGGCGGCATGGCCTTGACCACGACCGTGGAAGGCTTGCAGCGCTACACGATCAACCTCCGCTACGACCGCGATTTCCGCTCCGACCTGCGGGCCTTGCGTGAAGACATCGTGGTGCCCACCCCCACCGGCGCGCAGATTCCCCTGGGCCAGCTCGCCACCGTGAAAGTCGTGGATGGCCCGATGGGCATCAAGAGCGAAGGCGCCGTTCCGAATGCGTGGGTGTACGTGGACATTCGCGGCGTGGACATCGGGACCTATGTGCAGATGGCCATGCGCGCCGTGAACGAGGCCGTGGGCCGCGGCGATATCAAGCTGCCTCCCGGCTACAACCTCTTCTGGAGCGGCCAGTATGAATACATGCTGCACGCCCGGGAGCGGCTCATGATCGTGGTGCCGCTGACTCTGCTGCTCATCACGCTCATCATTTACCTGAACACCAAATCCGCCATCAAGACCGCCATCGTGATGCTGGCCGTGCCGTTCTCGCTGGTCGGCGCGTTCTGGGCCATTTACCTGTGCGACTACAATTTGAGCGTCGCCGTCTGGGTGGGCATCATCGCCCTCGCCGGCCTGGATGCGGAAACCGGCGTGGTGATGTTGCTGTACCTGGATCTGGCCTATGCCGATTGGAAGCAAAAGGGCACCATGAACACTGCCGCTGATTTGCACGAGGCGATTTATCACGGCGCCGTGAAACGCGTCCGGCCGAAAGCCATGACCGCCTGCGTCATCATCGCGGGTTTGGCGCCAATTCTCTGGAGCCACGGCGCGGGAGCCGACGTGATGAAACGCATTGCCACCCCGATGGTCGGCGGCGTCATCACCTCGACCATCATGGAACTAGCGGTATATCCGGCCATTTACTTCTTGTGGCGCTCGCGCAGCCTGGGCCGGAAGCCGGAGCAATCCGTCGGTGGGTAGTGCGGGTGGACGGCATCCGGTCGGAGAAGCTCCAGCGGGACGGCATGGATTCCTGCCTTCCTAAAATAGCCGTAAATCCTTCCCAGCCTTCTCTTCTTCGGCGGAAAAGGTGGCGGCAGACCGGATAAGGTCTCGAAGGCAATCTTTTGAACGCGAGACATTTTCATCCCGTCCAGCTGCCAACGGCGACGACGGCCACACGGTCCTGGCGGTTCGCAGGCTCTCGCTGCGCCCTGCCTTCGGCACTGGGTTGGCGTAAACGGCGCTCCACTTAAACGTCACTTTGGCCGGAGCCGGGGGGAGATTCATACAATGCAGTCCTTGCGGCATCGTCGAATGATGTTATCTTGGCCAAAGCCCGGCTTGGGACGGGCAGCATCACCCATACAAACCAAACAGACTAATAATAATGAAAACACTGATGATTCTGGCCGCCGTGGTTGCCGCAGGAGTTTTGGCGACCACCGGTTGCTCAAGCTGCTGCAAAAAAGACGGCACCTGCACCAAGCCCGCCGCCGCCGTTACCTGCACCAACCACTTCGTCGCGTTCGGCGCCGGTTGCACCAACCAGCTTGATCTCGCCTGCGGTCCGTGTACCAACAAATTGATCCTCGCCTGTGGCCCGTGCACAAACAACGTTAGTTGCACGAACACCCTGACCTTGGCAATGAACTGATTTTTCGGACTGTCAAACAACAAGGCCGTGGCGGGATCATCCCACCACGGCGGTTTTGTAGCGCGGTCCGGGCAGTTCAAAAACTGTAGCCAAACAGCAGGCGCACATTCAGGCGCTCATGACCTTCGAGTTCGAGGCCGGTATTGCGATCGGGATTGTCCGCGGCATTCCAACCGTAAATCTGCGGCATGACGCTCAGCGCCGCCCACCAGCTCAACCGCCGGTAACTGAGCGTGGGGCCCAGATACAGCGCGGTGTTTTCCCACTGCCGGTACTCCGGCAGCTCGTTGTGATCGCGCAGTTCCAAGCCGATCGACCAGCGATGGTTTAATTCCCACGCGAGCCCGGCGGAGACCTCCAGTTCGCCTTCAGTGGCGCGAAAATCATCCGCCCATTCCGTGGCGTGCGTCAGGTTCACCGCCCATTTCCAGTCACCCATCCGCTGGCCCAGGATGATTTTCTGTTCCAGCTCGGCACGGCTGCCGTCGTAGGTCGGCTCCAGATACAGCGTGAGCCCCACCGGATTGCTCACCGGGTCGAGGACCAGGTAACGGTTTTCCAACGAGATTCCCGCCCATTGGTTATTGGACGTCTTGACCCCGGTGGCCGGATCTGTGTACCGCTCATAGTCCTGGTTCACATATAGCGCCGCGGTATAACGATCCGTGAACCCGTGTTCGACTTCCGTGCTGAACTGCCAGTGCTGATAATCCTGCTGGCCCACGGCGGCGTTGCGAATGAGCCGGGCGGTCACCGATTGCTCGATCTCCCAGTCACCGCGCGGCTCGGTTTCCGGCTCGTATGTGTAGGTGAACCGGCGGTTGTCGGCTTGCACCGTTACCGCCAGCAAAACTGCGCCCAGCAAAATGAAATATTTCATCGGCGACAGTCTAGGCGAATCACGGACGGCGTGCTGCCGCCAGCTTGCGCAATGTTATCGGTGGATTGCGGACTTCAGTCCCGCTTCTATCGACTTTAACCGCAAATTCTTGTTGCAAACCCCACAGCAACAACCTTGCCATCCAGGCTGTTTTTCAATAACATAAAACCGTGATTCCGAAGCGAAAGCCATCTGCCCACCAGAAACAAATCCGTTTTTTTACGATTCTGGTTGGTGCCATCATGGTGGTGTCGGTGGGCCTTCTATTCTGGTATGTTAACACCCGGGGTTTAGGACACTGAGCAGCCGCCCGCCGTTTTCGAGCCACCGGCCTGCTTCATTTCAAGCGGTTTTGGGCCTTGATCATTTCCACCAGGAATAGCCGGCGGATGGCATCGTAGCCGCGTTCGTTGGGATCTTCGAGATTCACAAAAAGCCAGTAGTGCGGGTCGCTCCGGTCATAGTGTTTCCGCCAGAACTGCGTGCAGTGAATGCCGTGGCCCAAAAACGCCCCGTGGAGGTCGATCAAATGCACTTCCGGATGTGCCGTCACGCAGTCTCGGATGACCCCGTTATAAGCCGCCAGCACCTGGGTCGCCGCCGGCCAGGCCGGCAGGCCGGCGCGCTCGGCATCACCCACGCCATCCGTCGGATCAAAAATATTGGCCAAAAAGATCTCACACCCGCCTGGAAACCGGCTTTCGACCTGCGCCACCATGGCCCCCAGCCGGTGCCGGAAGTTTTCCACCCACGGCCGGGCCTCCTCCCACGTCGCGCCGTACATGGCCTCCTCGCGCGGCGGCGTCCGGCCATAATTGTGGATGAGATCATTCCCGCCCGTCGTGATCACCACCAACCCCAGCACCTCCGGGCTGTTGGTCGGCAGCAGGGCCAGTTGCCGGGCCATCACCTCCGTGGAAGTGCTGCCGGAAACCGAAAGGTTGGTGAACGTTAGTTTGGGCAGGGCCGTTGACAGGCAAACCTGGCTCAACTCAGGAAATTCCTCGGCCGGATTTTGGATCAGCCGGTCAAAATAGCCATACCCCTTGCGCGCCCCAAAGCCCGCCGTGACACTGTCGCCCAAACCCACCAGCAGCACAGGCCGGGTGGACCATGGCTTGGAAAACGATTCGCGGGCAACCACGGGACCGGCGGCACCCGCGCCCACGGGCCGGGCATACTGAAAAAAGAGGAATCCGGCGGCTCCGGCAATCAAGCCCAGCCCCACCAGCACAACCCCAATCAACCGCTTCAATTTTAGCCGCATGAAGCCTTCATTGAACCGCGCAACCGCCAGCCACGCAAGCGGATTCGCCGGATTCGCCCCTGGACACCGCCACGCCATACAAACCCCAACCAATGCCGCCGCCCCGCCCGATTTCCAGACGCAGCCGTCCCAACCCAAACACCATCAGCATCGCCAAGTGACTGCGGGTAAAATACATGCGAGTCGGGAGTAAGCCACAAGCGCCCGCAGAAATTGACTTTCTGTGAAACCCTGGGTAACCAGCGTTGCTACCCACTCACCGCCAATGATTTACCGCACCATCCCAGCACAAGCTGCCCCAAAGCCAAACCCAGGCAAACCAGAGGGGGGCTGAGCCTTCACCTTTGCCTGCCTGTGCATACCATCGCACAACCGGGTGGGGGTCCGTTCTTGAAAAATTATCGTTAAAATAGCGAAAAACCCCGCGCGCTGAGGAACTTGAAATCAAGGGCAGGCTCAAACTTCACCCGCTCCGCAGATTCGCAGTTCGCGCAAAATTCCATTGTCACCGCGCGCCAAAAAAATAGACTGTCCGCTCCAATTTATGAAAACATTCAACATCGCAGCCCTCGCGGGCGACGGCATCGGCAACGAAGTCATGCGCGAGGCCATCAAAGTTCTTCGCGTGACGGAGAAAAAATTCGGCTTTGCCCTCCAGATCACCGAAGCCCCCGTCGGCTGGGCGGGCATCGATGCCGCCGGCAAGGCGCTGCCGGATGCCACGCTCGCGCTCTGCAAAAAATCCGATTCCATTTTGTTCGGCTCCGTCGGCCTGCCCGACCGCGACCCCACGATTCCCAAGGAAGAGCGTCCCGAACGTGCCGCGCTGCTGCGGTTGCGCAAGGAATTCGGCCTGTTCGCCAATCTGCGGCCGGTCTCCCTGCCCAAAGTCCTGTCCCATGCGTGCCCGCTGGCCAAGGAACGCCAGGGCGATGGCATTGACATCCTCGTGGTCCGCGAACTGACGGGCGGCATGTATTTCGGCCAGCCAAAGAAGACCGAGACGCTGGCCGACGGCCAGCAACGGGCCGTTGATACGATGGTTTATACCACGTCCGAAATTGAGCGCATCGCGCACGTGGCCTTCAAAGCCGCGCAACTGCGCCGCAAGAAATTAACGAGCATCGACAAGGCGAACGTGCTGGAAAACGGCATTCTCTGGCGCGAAACCGTCACGCGCATCAGCAAGCAGTATCCCGACGTGGCGCTCGACCACATGTTCGTGGACAATGGTGCGATGCAGCTCATGCTCAAGCCCACGCAGTTCGACGTAATGCTGTGCGAAAACATGTTCGGCGACATTCTGAGCGATGAAGCGGCGGCGCTGGGCGGTTCGCTCGGCATGTTGCCCAGCGCGAGCCTGGGCGCGACGAATGGCAACCAGACGTTTGGCTTCTACGAACCCGCTGGCGGCACGGCACCCGATATCGCCGGCAAGAACCTGGCGAATCCCATTGCGCAAATCCTGTCCAGCGCGCTGATGCTGCGGCACAGCTTCGGCCTGAACGAGGCTGCGGCAGCAGTCGAGGCAGCCGTGGGCAAGGCCATCGCGGCGGGCAACCGCACAGGCGACATTTTTAACACCAACGAGACCGGTGCCCGACGCATCGGCACCAGCCAAATGGGCGACGCCATTGCGGCGGCGATCTGAAGCCTTCCCCAAACCGTCGCCGCTACTAGCGCCACTGGATACAGTTTGTAAAGCTGGGCAGGCTAGACGCCGGCCCGGCTTTTGGCGCCCATGCCACCGCCAACACAGGAGCGCCCGTCGCACCTGTCCGGATAGCGTGGATTTCTTGGCCAACCTGCCCTAATTAAGAACAATGCAAACACAATGGCGTTGACAGGGCCGGGTTGTGAAGGGAAAATCCACCAAGTAATTTCTCAGTAATTCTAGCATGAAAGTCGTCATACTCTGCGGTGGCAAAGGCACGCGTCTGCGCGAGGAGACGGAATACCGTCCCAAACCCATGGTGCCCATCGGAGATCGCCCGATCCTCTGGCATATCATGAAAACCTACGCCGCCCATGGGCACAAGGATTTCATCCTCTGCCTCGGCTACAAAGGCGAAATGATCAAGGATTTTTTCCGCAACTACCTCTGGCTGACCAGCGATGTGAAACTACGGCTGGGACGTTCCCCACAGTTGAAATTTTACAATCACCACGACGAGGAGGATTGGACCGTCACTTTGGCGGACACCGGCCAGGAAACGATGACCGCCAGCCGCATCAAACGCATCGAACCATACATCGGCAAAGACGCCGACTTTTTGATGACCTACGGCGACGGCTTGTCCAACATTGACATCAACGCCTCGATTGCAGCGCACCGCCGGGCCAAAAAAATCTGCACCCTTTCCGCCGTGCACCCCGCCGGGCGGTTTGGGTCGTTGAACATCGCCAGCGACGGTTCCATCCACACTTTCAATGAGAAACCGCAGGTGGAGCAAGTCTACGTCAACGGCGGCTACATGGTCTGCCACCGGAAGATATTCCAGTATCTGACCACCAACCCGGCCATCATGTTTGAGCGCGAGCCCATCGAGAAACTGGTGGCTGATGGCCAGTTGCATTCCTATTCGCACGAAGGCTTCTGGCAGCCGATGGATACCTATCAGGAGACGCAGTATCTCAACAAAATCTGGGCGGAAGGCCGGGCACCCTGGAAAATTTGGTGATGTTTAACCAGGCTTTTCAAGGCAAGACTGTCTGGCTCTCCGGCCACACCGGCTTCAAGGGAGCGTGGCTGGCCCGCTGGCTCGTGCAACTCGGCGCGCGCGTCCACGGCTTCGCCCAACCGCCCGCCACCACGCCCGCCATTTTCGAACAGCTCGGCCTGGAAAAAATCATCACCCATGAAATCGGCGATGTACGTGATGCCGTGGCCGTAAAAAAATCCCTGCTCCGCGCCCAGCCGGATTTCGTCTTTCACCTCGCCGCCCAGGCACTCGTCCGTTATTCCTACGATCACCCGCTCGAAACTTACGCCACCAACGTCATGGGCACCGCGCACGTCTTGGACGCCTTGCGCACGCTGGCCAAACCCTGTGCCGCCGTCATCGTCACCACGGACAAGTGCTACGAGAACCGCGAACGCGATTACGCCTACGCCGAGGAAGATCATCTCGGCGGCCACGACCCCTACAGCTCCAGCAAAGGGGCCGCAGAAATCGTCACCAGCGCCTATCGGCGTTCGTTCTTTGGCCGGTCGCCCGTCCACATTGCCACGGCCCGCGCTGGCAATGTCATCGGTGGCGGCGATTGGGCGCTCGATCGCATCGTGCCCGACTGCATCCGCTCGTTGCAACGCGGCGAGGCAATTCCGATCCGCAACAAAACCGCCACCCGCCCCTGGCAACATGTCCTGGAACCGTTGAGTGGTTATCTTTGGCTCGCCGCCAGCTTGGCTGACCATAACGCGGCAAGCGCCCCCCTGGCGACCGCATTCAACTTTGGCCCAGAAAAAGAAGCCAACCGCACGGTGGTGGAACTGGTTGGCGAAGTGCTAAAAACCTGGCCAGGTCGCTGGGAAGATCGCAGTGATCCGCACGCAGTTCACGAGGCCAGGCTGCTCATGCTCTCGACGGCCAGGGCCAAAAAAACATTGCACTGGCGGCCGACCTGGCCATTTGAAACCGCCATTGCCCGCACCGTGGTCTGGTACCGTGAGGTGGATCAAAACCCGGCCGTGGCCGAAGCCCTGACGCTCCGCCAGATTGCCGAATACCAAAGCACGGCTCGCGCCACAAATAGCGCGTGGGCCAACCAATAGTTTTCCCATGCCGAAGTCGCCTGCCGAAATCAAAGCCGAAATTCTCCGCCTCACGCGCGAATTTTCCGCCGCCACCCACGCCGCCAACCGGCCCGGCAACGATCCCACGCGCCCGGCGTTCATTCCTGGCCAGACCACCGTGCCCTATGCCGGCCGGGTGTTCACCGAGGACGAGGTCGAGGCGGCGGTTGCCTCCACCCTGGACTTCTGGCTCACGCTCGGCCCCGAAGGCGACGCGTTTGAAAACGAACTCGCTACGTTTCTCGGGGTCAAAAAAACACTGCTCGTCAATTCCGGTTCCTCCGCCAACCTTGTGGCACTGGCGACGCTCACGAGCCCCAAGCTGGGCGAACGCCAGTTGCGCCCTGGCGATGAAGTCATCACCGTCGCCGCCGGTTTTCCCACTACCGTCGCACCCATTCTTCAAAACGGTTGTGTGCCGGTGTTCATTGACAATGACCCTGCGACCTTGAATGGGCGGGTTGACCAGCTGGAAGCCGCCTGCCATCCCGGCAAAACCAAGGCGGTGATGATGGCGCACACGCTGGGCAACCCCTTTGACCTGGCCGCAACCTTGGCGTTCTGCCAGCAACATAATCTTTGGCTGATTGAAGACAACTGCGACGCACTGGGCTGCCGTTATGATGGCAAATTCACCGGCACCTTCGGCGATCTGTCCACGCAAAGCTTTTATCCGCCGCATCATCTCACCTTGGGCGAAGGCGGCGTGGTAAACATCGTGCGCGACCTGAAGTTAAAAGTGCTTGCCGAAAGTTTCCGCGACTGGGGACGCGACTGCTGGTGCCCCAGTGGCAAGGACAACACCTGCCACAAACGCTTTGGCTGGCAGCTCGGCGAACTGCCCGCAGGCTATGACCACAAATATATTTATTCGCATCTGGGCTATAACCTGAAGCCGCTTGATCCTCAGGCTGCCATTGGTCGCCAGCAGTTGAAGAAGCTGCCGTCGTTCATTCAAGCCCGCATGGATAACTGGAATTATCTGCGCGCCGGGCTGGCAGATCTCGAGGAATTTTTCCAGTTCCAACTGCCCACCCACGCCACCAGTTGGACCCCGCAAGGTTTCACCTGGGACGATTCCGGCCACCGCACGGAATGCTCTTGGTTCGGTTTCATGATCCTGGTGAAAAAGACAGCGCCGTTCACCCGCCGCGAATTCGCGGAGCATCTGGATCAGGCCAAGATCGGCAGCCGGATGCTGTTCGGCGGCAATCTGGTCCGCCAGCCCGCGTTTGTCAGCCTGCGCCAGCAGCAACCCGGCGCATTCCGCGTCATCGGTGATCTGGCGGGAGCCGACCGCATCATGAATGAGTCCATCTTCATCGGCACTTATCCCGGACTGGCCCAGGAAATGCTGGCCTACATGGTGGCAACCATCAGGCAGTTTGTGCGCAATCACTAATCGTCAGCATGAAGATTTTAGTCACCGGTGGAACCGGATTTATCGGCAGCCACATCGTCCGGGCCATGGTGTCGGCTGGCCACCACGTGATTGTGCTTCGGCGCGAAAAATCCAGCTTGGCCCGCTGTGGTGATTTTCAACCACACGTCATTTGGCTTGATCACGACGCTCCCGGATGGCCGCAACAGGCCATCGCCGAACAGCCGTCGGTCATCATTCATTCGGCGTGGGCCGGCGTCACCGCTGCTGCGCGGGCGGACTGGAAACTTCAAGCCGCCAATCTCACCCTGTTCACAGACCTGCTGCACATCGCCGACCATGTGAACCTCAAGCAATTCATCGCCCTCGGTTCACAAGCCGAATACGGCCCCATCCATGGACGTGTGAATGAAGACCATCCTTGCCGGGCTGACACCGCCTATGGTGCGACTAAGCTGGCGTGTCTGGAATTGCTGAAAGGCTTCACCCGGCAAAAGGTCATGGCATACGTCTGGCTGCGATTATTTTCCCTCTACGGACCGGGGGAAGCCGAACAATGGTTTGTTTCCAGCCTGATCCGGCAAATGAAATCCAGCCAGTCTCCCCGATTGTCAGGATGCGAACAGTGCTACGATTACCTGCATGTCCACGATCTGGCAGCGGCGCTGCTCGCCGTGTTACGCCTGCCGGAAAAAAGCGGGGTATTCAATCTGGGCTCCAATTCATCGCTGCCGTTGAAACAGGTGGTGCAACTGATCCGGGAATATACCGGCTGCCGCGCGGAACCGGCGTTCGGCGCTCTCCCCTACCGCCCCGGACAGTCCATGCACTTGGAAGGTGACAGTTCCCGATTCTATCAAACCTTTTCATTCCAGCCCAAAATCACCATCTTGGAAGGACTTCGTGAATTGTGTGAAGCATACCCGACAGGCCGATGAATGGCCGTGATCAAAAAGATGAAAGCCTCTGACTACATCGTTGATTTTTTAAACCGCAAAGGTGTCACATGCGTTTTTGAGTTGTCCGGCGGCATGATTGCCCACCTACTGGATTCCTTCGGGCGGTCCCAACCAATCAAAGTCGTTAGCATGCACCATGAACAAGGCGCAGCGTTTGCCGCCGAGGCCTATGGACGCATGACCGGCGTACCCGGCGTGGCCCTTGCGACCAGTGGGCCTGGGGCCACGAATCTCCTGACCGGCATCGGCAGCTGCCATTTCGACTCCTCGCCCGCGGTCTTCATTACCGGCCAAGTGAACCGCCATGAACAAAAAGGTGACCGCCCCGTTCGGCAGTTGGGTTTTCAAGAGACGAACATTGTGAGCATGGCGATGCCCATCACCAAAGCCGCTTGGAAAATTCAATCTCCTGAGTCCATTCCGCAAATGTTCGAAGCGGCCTTTGCCTTGGCCACTGCTGGCCGTCCAGGGCCCGTCCTGCTGGATGTGCCCATGGATGTTCAACGGGCTGAAATCTCTCCCAAACTAGAAACCGAGGTTGGGCAGCGACCAGTTTCCAGCGGGCCAGACGCTTCCTTTTGGAACCGGCTGGAGGCGCAATTGCGCGCGGCCAAACGGCCGTTGATTCTGGTCGGCGGTGGCGTGCGTTCCGGTCTGGCCACCGAATCACTGCGGGAATTTGTCGCTCAGGCTCGCCTGCCGGTGGTTCATTCCCTCATGGGCGTGGACGTGCTGCCATTTGATCATCCCCTACGCGTGGGCATGATCGGCAGCTATGGCAACCGCTGGGCCAACTGGGCTGTTGGCACGGCGGATTTTCTGCTGGTGCTGGGCAGCCGGTTGGACGTGCGGCAAACCGGTTCAGAAACCAAGGCATTCAAGGGTGAGCGCGCAATTTTCCATGTCGATTGTGATCCGGGTGAAATCAACAACCGGATTCTTGGCTGCGATTCAGCCGTCTGCCAATTGCAGGATTTCCTGACCGCTGCCATAAAATGGCTCGTGGAATTCAAACCCGCTTTCTACCCAGAATGGCTCTCGCAGTTGGCGGCCAAGCGGCTGGCATGGCCGGATGTAAATGAATGCACTGGTGTTTCTGGTATCAATCCGAATACCTTCATGCATGCATTGTCCCAAGCCTCTGCTCGCGCGTGTGCATATGTAGTGGATGTGGGCCAGCATCAAATGTGGGCCGCACAATCGCTCGAACTCACAACAAAGCAGCGGTTTTTGACCTCCGGCGGTATGGGGTCCATGGGATTTGCTTTGCCGGCGGCCGTCGGCGCGGCTTTTGCCTGCCCCCAACAACCCGTGGTGGTCATCGCGGGCGACGGTGCTTTCCAGTGCAACATCCAAGAATTGCAGACAGTGAAACGCAACGAGTTGCCTTTGAAAATAGTCATCATCAACAATCATTGCCACGGCATGGTCCGCCAATTCCAGGAAAGTTATTTTGATTCGCGTTTCCAGTCCACAGTCTGGGGTTACTCCGCCCCGGATTTTGTGAAAGTGGCGGAGGCCTACGGCATTCCCGGCCGACGGGTGGCCCAACCCGCCGAAGTAGCGGAAGCCTTGTGCTGGCTATGGGCAGACCCGCTGGCCCCCCAGTTGCTGGAAGTTGATATCACCAGCACGATTAACGTCTATCCCAAGATGGCCTTCGGCCGCCCTATCACAGAAATGGAACCATTCTGCAAACCGAAAGAAATGGAAGGAACATGAAGCCAAAACTGACCATCGCGATCCCGACGTTCAACCGGGCTAAGCCGCTGAGCAACACGCTCCAACGCTTGTTTCCACAAGTTAGCGATGACTGGGTTTTACTCATTTTGGATAATTGCAGCGAACAGCCGGTGATCAAAGTTCAGAAAGATCACTTGGCAGCCTTCGGGGAAAATCGGGTTAAAGTAATCCGTAACGCGGTCAATGTAGGTGCCTGCGCCAATGTCCTGAGATGTTTTGAGTATTGTTCTACGGAGTGGTTGGTTGTGTTAGGTGATGATGATGAGATCGCGTCAGATTACGTGGCTGTTTTTTTGGCGGCGATCGTCCAACACCCGGCCGCCATTTTCATTAATTTCACCTGCAATCTTCATGTTCGCAAAGCCGATTACACCACCACAAACCTGTCTGAATTCTGTCAAAAGATGGTCGAATGGGGAAACATCCTTACGCTTTCATGCGGTGCGTATAATCGAAACGCGCTGGCGCCATATTTGCGCTATGGCTATACCTACTCCTATACCCTGTCGCCACATTCAGCTGTTTTATTGCAATTTCTAAAAACCCATGGTGGCCAGTGCGTGTTTTTTGCTAAAACCATTGTAAATATCGGGCTTTCAAACGATGTGGAATCATGGTGCCGATTCAACCAGAGTAAATTTATATTTCTCATGGAGCTGATTCCTTATCAAGCTGATCAACAGGCTTTTCTTAAATGCTTGCGCCAATTTTTTATTGCCCCGAAAGTTATCACGCCCTATTTGATAGACCGATACGAAAAATCCGGAGAGGCACCCGGGTTTTATTTTGAAACCCTCACATTTTGTTTTACCTGCATGCAGCCAAGATTTCGAGATCGGGTCAGGCTGCCTCTAATGCGCATACTGACCGCTCGTCCGGGCCTCGGTGTAAAAATCATGAAACTTATTCGCTGGATGTCCAGGAAAAGAACGCATATCCAAGTCGATGTCGACTTGCATCGAGGTTTTTAATATGGGTTTGCTTTCATCAATAAAAACCCAGCTGCGCTCCAGAGCTTGGATATACCGAGGAGTTTTGTCTCTTAATCGTTGCTTGCTACCGGCATGCAAGGACGCTTTTTGGGAAGGTTGCCGCTCGCTGGCTTGGAAACTCTGTTTTTACTTGTATTCCACCGCAGCCCGTCGGCGGAATTCATGGTTGTACGCCTATCTGGCCAATCCCCGCCACGGACCACCCTTCCGGTTTTTTTCGGTCTATCAGGCACTGCGGTGTGGCTGGCCTAGATTCGAGGGCCGGATTGTTTTGGAAGATCAGGGCAGCCCAACGGTCAGCACAAATTCGTTGCTGGCTCTCGGACACATCCAGCAGCATGCTCACCAACCGCATCCCATTTTCTGGAGTCGCCATGTCGGGTCGCATTTGGTTTCCCGTTCTCTAGCCTTGCTCACGCCAGAAAAAGAACTGGCCATCGAATCGATCTATGGCCATTCCACGCGTTCGGATGATCCCGCCGTCCGCTATCTCAAGCTGCCACCGCCGGTGACTTTGACCGGCAATTGGACCAGTCTCATTTCCCGCTGGGTGCCGAATGACGGCCAGGTTCCCAACCATTCGCATTGGCTGCTGGACGCCCTGCCAAGGCTAGCGTTGTTGAAGGAATTCCCCGCCGACACCCACGTCATCGTTCCGCCCAAGCTGGCCGCCTACCAACGCGAAAGCCTAGCCATGCTGGGCTTGACCGATGACCGGCTTCGCCCGGCTCCTGAAACACACTTGCTGGTGGAAAACTATTATTTCAGTTCACCACCCTCGATGATCGCCTGTTACAGCCCCTATGCGGTGCGTTTCCTGCGCGAGACATTTTTGCCCCATGCCGACGTCAGCTATCACGGCCCCAAACGGTTCTTTATTTCACGCCGGAATGTGGCCCGTAATACGGGCAACGTCGCTGAACTGGAACATTTTTTTTCCAGACTGGGCTGGGGCGTAATTGATCTGTGTGAGCTAACCTTTGCTCAGGAAATCCAGCTTTTTGCTGAAGCTGAAGCCATTTGCGGTCTCTGGGGCAGTGGCCTCACCAACATCATTTTTTGCCGGCCTGAATGCGCCGTGGTAACCATGGGGCACGATTACTGGACAGACGGCGTCCTTGAATGGATTCTGCAGGTCGTCGATATTACAAAATACAGCGTACATTTATATCCGACGGACGCCTGTCGCCACTGGTGTGTGGATCTGGACGTTATGAAACAACAGCTTAAATCAGTCGGACTGCTGTAATTGAAAATTCACCATGACGTGACTCCAGCACATTCGGCCACACGACAAGGCATGCAAATGACTTGCCCTGCGGCCAAAAGAAAATTAGGCTTTGTCTTCCCCCGTGGCGGGGTAGCCAAGTGGTAAGGCACGGCTCTGCAAAAGCTGCATCGTCGGTTCGATTCCGACCCTCGCCTCCAACTCCCAAGTGTTTGCACTGTAGGGAGTTAATTAATTCTGGAGGCGTTATGTGCACCAGTTTGTGCACCAAAAAGGCTACCTCGGCCGAATCCCGGCCGAATCCGGCGCTACCCTGGCGCAATCCTTTTTGGCGCGGTTTCGCTCTCTTCCATACTGGAGAGAGACATGAACGCAAGATACCGATTGGTTCAACTGGGTAATCGTGGTGGTGCCTTTTATTGCAAAGACATCGCCACCGGTTCCCGCACGAGTCTGCAAACCAAGGATCGCGCCGAAGCCGAACGGCTGATCCTCCACAAGAATGAAGCCCTGCGCCATCCGCTGCTCAATCGCAAAATTGGCATGGCCTACCTGGCCGGCACGGATTCGGCCATCACCAAACGCACTTGGCAAGATGTCATGGAGGACATCATCAAGGACAAGCAAGGCCCCACACTGCGACGTTGGCGCGTCGCCATCCGCGATCAGGCCTTCCATCTGATTCGCAGTCGCGTGGTGATTGAAACGTTGCCGGAAGAACTGCTCCTGGTTTTACGGACGGGCAAAGTCAGTACTAACGTCTATTTGCGACGGCTGCAAAATCATTGTTTGGGCATGGGGTGGTTGCCGTTGCCTGTCTTGCCCCGGAAAATGTTTCCCAAAATTGTTCACCGCGAAAAGCGGGCCATCACCTGGGCCGAACATGGCCAGATTATCAGCCGCGAGAAGAATCTAGAACGGCGGGATTTCTACGACTTGTGCTGGTATCTTGGTGGCTCCCAGTCGGACATTGCCAGCCTTAAGGCCGAGGATTTTGATCCTGTTAATCGTTCGTTCTGCTACTCGCGCAAAAAGACGGCCACGATGGGCGGCACCAAATTGGGCGCGCTGGCCTGGGAAATCATTGAGCGGCGGCCCCGCACTGGCCCCTTGTTCCCCTATTTGAGCACCGTCCGGGAAGCTGACCGGGCCACTGAGTTTAGGCAACGGTGCGCGGGCTTGGGGATCGAAGGTGGGCATCATCACGGAGGCCGAGGCCAAAGGGTTATTGAAACCCGGCGCGACCATTGTGGAGGGCACGGCGGGCAATACGGGCATTGGCCTGACGGTCATTGGCCACGCGAAAGGTTATCGCACGGTCATCGTCATTCCCGAAACGCAGTCGCCGGAAAAAATCAGTTTGCTCCGCACGCTCGGCGCGGAAGTCATTACCGTGCCCGAAAAACCTTACCGTGAGCCCGGCAATTACAACCACGTCGCCCGCCGGCTCGCCGAAGAGAACGGCTGGTTCTGGGCGGATCAGTTTGACAATACCGCGAACCGGCTGGCCCATTATCGCTCGACCGGGCCGGAAATTTGGGAGCAGACCAAGGGCACCGTCAGCGCGTTTGTTTCGGCGGTGGGCACGGGCGGCACCTTGGCCGGCATGGCGTTGTATTTGAAGGAGCGCAATTCCGGGGTCGCCACGGTTTGCGCGGATCCATACGGCGCCGCGATGTGGTCCTGGTTTACCCATGGCAACACGGACACCAGCGACGGTGATTCCTTCGCCGAAGGCATCGGGCAGACGCGCGTGACGAAGAATCTGGCCGGCATTGTCATTGACCGCGCCTACCGGATTGAAGATCAACCGGCGCTGACGATCCTGTACCAGTTGCTGCGCGAGGAGGGTTTGTTTCTGGGTTTGTCCTCCGGCATCAATCTCGCCGGAGCGGTGCGTTATGCCCAAGAACGCGGGCCGGGGCAGACGATTGTGACCATCCTGTGCGATTCCGGTTTGAAGTATCAATCCAAGCTCTTTAATCCCGCCTGGCAGGCTGAGCATAACTTAAATTCCGAGCTTCCGCTCGAATCCATTTTAGCCGGTCATGCCTAAAATCTCCCAACGCTACTGGCTCACTTTTTCGCCTGATCGCGCCAAGCGACCGCTGATCTGGGAGTTGAGCCAAAAATTTGACGTGGTCTTCAACCTGCGCAGCGCCAACGTGACGGAGGAAGTGGGCATCATCGCCCTGGAACTCACCGGGGAACCCAAGGTGATTGCCGCTGCGATCAAGTGGTTTCGCCTCCCGGGCGTGGAAGTGAATCCGATCAAGCTTAATGTGATCGCGAGTTGACCCCGTTGGCGCCGCCGCCGGCAGCGCATTTTTTTACAAATCATTTGACAACGGGAACAATTGCGCCACAACAACGACATTTAGACTCGTTATTTATTTTCTGTTTTTAATCTTGAAGTTATTGTTTCAGGACGGAATCGGTGACATTTTAAAACGGATGGTTTTATTTTAAGCCGAATAACGACAATAACAGTTGTATATAGTTTATGAGCCAGAACCTGCCCGTGGCGACAGTATTTCTTCAAATGCTCTAAAAAGACTGTCAGGAGGGGCTGGGGGAATATATGCTCCAACTTCGATAAGTTAATGAATTTCGTGTTTTTACGAAACCATAGTTTTCAGCGGTTAAATGACGATTGGCAAAAAACAACAATATATGAAAATGTGCGCATCCTGGGGACGGGGCCGGTCAGCGTGGCCAGCGGTCCCGGCCTAAAAGCACCCGCCGCAACTGCCATGTTCTTGATTGTCAATCCGCATCCTTGGTAATGCTCCAAAAGCTCCACACATTTCGGCGCTGGGCGGGCGTGGACCGGGCGGTGTTTTTTTCCAATGCCGCCCAGTTCCTACGCCTGATCACCGGGCCGATGACGATGGCCCTGGTGGTGCAATACCTGACACCCGAAATCCAGGGTTACTACTACACGTTTGCCGGCGTGGTCGCCCTGCAGGTTTTTTTGGAAATGGGATTTTCGCAAAACATCCTCCAGTTTGCCTCGCATGAGTTTGCCAAGCTCCGCTTCACTTCCGGGCAAACCGTGGCGGGCGATCCGGCCGCCTTGTCCCGCCTGATCTCGCTCGGCCGGCTGGCCTTTGGTTATTACGCGGTCGCCGCGGTGATTGTTCTGCTGGCCATCGGCATCGGCGGACAGATCTTTTTTACCGTCTCGGATCATCATAACGAGGCCCGGTTGGTGGCGGCGGCCGGCGCGAACACCGCCGCCAGCATCTCCGCCCTGGCCGGACATCAGCCCGTGGCCTGGCAAGGAGCCTGGTGGCTGATTGCGAGCACCGCCGCGCTGGCACTGCTCATCAATCCGGCGTGGGCGCTATTGGAGGGCTGCAACCAGATCGCGGTGATTGCGCAATTCCGTTTCTGGGCGTCCCTGGCCACTTTTGCCGTGAACGCGCTCGGCCTGATCGCCGGGGCGGGCATTTACGCGGCGGCCATTGGTTCCGTGTGCAGCCTGCTGGCTGGCATTGTGTACCTGGGCCTGCGCTGGCGCCCGTTTCTGCGCCAATTTCTGAACCGCCCCCAGCATGGAGAGGTTTCTTGGAAACATGAAATCTGGCCGTTTCAATGGCGAATTGCCGTCAGCTGGGCGTCCGGATATTTTATTTTTGACATCGTCAACCCGGTGGCGTTTTATTTTTGTGGCGCGGCGGAGGCCGGCCGCCTGGGCATGAGCCTGCAAATCACCCGCATGATTCTCAATGTGGGCATGACGTGGATCACCACCAAAGCCCCGCAATTCGGCATGTTGATCGCCGCCCGGGCGTGGGCGCAACTGGATGCCCTCTGGCGGCGCAGCACGGTGCAAGCGCTGGTGATTTGTCTGTTGGGCATGGTTTCGTTCCTGGCGGTCGTTCCGTTTATCGGCCAGCTGCTGCCCAAGCTGCCAGCCCGGCTGGCACCGCTAGGGGTGAATGTCTGGCTGGCCGGGGCCATGCTGGTGCAACTGCTGATCTGTGCCATGGCCATGGAACTGCGCGCGCACAAACGCGAGCCGTACATGTGGCTCTCCGTGATCAACGCCGTGCTCAGCGTGGGTTTCATGCTGCCGCTCACCCGTTATTGGGGCATCTCCGGCGAGGCGCTCGGTTATGCGCTGGCGATTGGAGTGGTGTTTTTTCCCGCCCTGAGAATTTATCAGGTCCAGCGCCTGGCCTACCGCCACGGCACCGACCCGCTGGTCGTGCCAATCCGCCCCGCGGGACCGGAAGCAAACCACCCATGAATGCCAT
>Ga0302322_100000955_pt1 | contig 22984 bp, 17 predicted proteins | sample Fen_T0_2_FD_203757 | JGI IMG/M metagenome (GOLD analysis project Ga0302322, IMG submission 203757) | Peat permafrost microbial communities from Stordalen Mire near Abisko, Sweden - Fen_T0_2 | ecosystem: Environmental > Terrestrial > Soil > Wetlands > Permafrost | place: Sweden: Abisko...
ACAGCCGATTGATGCCGTGCAGGCGCAGAAAATTCTCGCCACCAAGAAGAGCGACGTGCTGGAGAAGTTCATCTCCAAGTCCGGCAAACCGTTCCCGGCATATCTCGTGATGGACAAGAAAGGCAAGATCACCTTCGAGTTCCCGTCCCGCGACGACGAATAAAAAAGACGATGGGGCCGGGCATGCTCCGGTCCGCAGGGCTTGAGCAACCCTGGCCGGGAGCCGGAAAAATGGCGCAGGTGACGACCGCGCCGCCCCGCTGATTTTATGGGCGATTTGATTGTAGATTTGATCGGGTTCGTTGTCCGAATCTGGTATGCCGACACGGAGATTCGGAATGGGAGCGTTTTGGGCGAGTCAGAGTTTGAACGCCGCGCCCGCCGGTTTGTCGCCTGGCTGTGTGGCGGCATTATTTTTGCTTTGATACTTGCCGGTTTCGGTTGGTGGTGGTTCACCAGAAGCAAATAAGCATGGAGTCAGACAAAGCTCGACCGCATGCCGGGCATTTTTAACCCGGCAGTCCCATCCCATCCGTGCTCATTCGAGTCCATCCGAGGTAAAAATTGAATTGGACACCAACCGTTCAACGCGGCGTGCCCCTCCCAAAAAAATTCGCGTCCATTCGTGAAATTCGCGTAAAAGTCCTGTCGCCATCCTTGCGTATCCGCGTCCATCGGTGGTTAAATTTTATTGGCGCGTCGCCTCACTTCGTTTTGACCGGATCGCTTTTAAGCCGCGTTGCATAGGGAAAGGCGAAGCTCGGCTTTTCCGCGGCCAGCGCCAGGCCGAAATCCAGCATGGCTTGCTGGCCTTCCGCTTCCACCTTGACCGGCGGGATAAAGAAATTGGCCACCGTCCCCTTGAGGCTGCTGAGGAAGTTTTGCCACGTGCCGTCCCCGGCGTCCTTGCGTTTCACCGAATCCACCGACACCTCCATTTTTGGCGGGCCGGCCTGCCGTTTAAAGACCAGCATGTTGACCCGCGCCACGAGCTCGTTTTCGAATTGCACCACGCCGTCCCGCTGGCGGATGTCCTGCAGCGTGATGGTCACCGGGCTGGCCTGGCCGCGACCGTTGAAATGCAGTTTCACCTCATTGACGGTGCCGACGCCATTGGTGAGCACGCCGGCGATCTCAACGCTGCCGTGGCCGGCACCGGTCACGGTGATGGCTGCGAGCTCGCGCGCGAGCACTTCGCCATCCTGGAGCCGTTTCTGGCGCCGTTGGAGGAGCCGGGCATGGTCGAAAACATTTTGCAGGAAACCCTGGCCGCTGAACTCAAGTTCGCAGGTGGCGGAAAAACTCGCGCCATTCGTCCGGCTGTGCCGCGAAACCACCCGCGCGCATTGCGTATTGCCCACATTGGTGCTGACGGTCACCACCTCCGGCGAAATCAGCGGCACGAAATACATGAACTGGTTGACGGGATTGGCGTGTGGCAGGCCGTGGCCATAGTCGAGCTGGAGCGTGGGCCCGGTGTCAGCCGCCGCCGCCTGGCCGACGGCGATCAGCCAGAGTGCCAGCCGGGCCAGCCGACGGACCCAGGTTATGGCGGTGGAAAAATGCACGCGCCGTATTCTCACCGCAGCTGGTTTGATTTCAACCCAAAAACCGACCGACCGATTGCCGCAGAAAAGTATAAAAATCCAGTCAATGGCGCGGTCCGGTCGCGGAGCAACTGCGGACATTAGTCTTCAAAGAGAGACCCTATCCATCTGCCTGGGCGAGATGGATAATGCAAATGCCCTTGACCGTCACTGGGTTGGATACGTATTATTTTTTTATCGGTTCTAATTTGGGTAAACCAGAAGTATGAGAAATCGGGATAATCATAAGCGTTGGGGGTTGTGGGCATTGCTTTCGTCGTGTCTTCTTTGTGTCCAAGCGCAGGAATGGCAGTGGCTGCAGACTGCCGGTGGTAAGGACGCCGACGTACCCCGCCAGATCGTCGTTGATAACACGGGTAGCAGTTACGTTGTCGGCGCGTTTAATTCCAGCAACTGTTTTTTCGGCAATATCCCATTGACCAACACACTGCAGGCAGGCTATCCCACTTGGGACGGGTTCCTGGCCAAATACGACACCGCTGGCGGCGTGCAGTGGGCGGTGAAATTCGGTGGCACCAATGACGACCGGGCTGCCGGCATTGCGGTGGATGCAGACCATAACTGCCATGTCACCGGCTGGTTCAACTCCACCAATTTTTTTATCGGGGGCGTGACGCTAACCAATTATGCCCCGAATGGAAATTTATGCCTGTTTGTCGCCAAGTTTGATTCGTCCGCCCATTTGCTGTGGGCGCACAGTCCTGGGGCAGGTAACGATTCGAGAGGATCGAGGATCGTTGTGGACAGTACCGGCAACATTTATGTGGCTGGCAGTTTCAGAGGCGCCAATTCCTTTGGCTCGTCCAACTTGGTGGCGGCCGGTTATGGTAATATCGCGCTGCTCAAATATGATCCCAGCGGCAATCTGCTCTGGATCCGGCAGGCGGGAGGCAACACCGGGCCGGACAGTCCAGGCGGCCTGGCCTTGGATTCGGCGAACAATGTCTATTTGCTCGCCAATATCCGCAGCACGAATGCCGCGTTTGGCAGTCTGGTGTTCTCGGTCGCGGGGACCAATACCTGCCAGAACATGGTGGTGGCCAAATACGATCCTGCGGGCAACGTGCTCTGGGGCAAAAAATACGGCGGCACGTCGATCGATGGAGGTGCTGGTATCGCCATCGGGCCGGGCACCAATTGTTATCTCACGGGAAGTTTTTGCAGCACCAATCTCGCTTTTGGCAGCACGACGCTGCACAGTTCCGGCGACCTCGTGAGCGCCGACATTTTTGTCGCCGTGCTGGACTACTTTGGGAACCCATTCTCGGCTTGGGCCGTGCATGGCGATGAAACGCATGCCAGCACCGATATCGCCGTGGATCCGGTCGGTAACTGTTACGTCTCCGGTTTCTTTCAAGGCACCAATCTGGTTTTCGATTCAGGCTGGCTAAGTTCAGTCACCCTGACGAACAGCGAAACGCATTATTTAAACGCTGCCGACGCCTTCATTGCGAAATTCGATGCTCGTGGCAATACCATCCATGTCTTCCAAGCAGCAGGCTTGGCCGACCAACGAGCGTTTTCAGTGGCGGTGGATGGCAGCGCCACGCCTTTTGTCACCGGCTGGACGATGGGAACCAATGTGGAGTTTGGCAACTTTGCCGCCACAAATGCCTATTTGGACGTGTTCGTGGCAAAGCTGGACCCATGTCTGCCAGTGCTGCAAATTGTCGACGGCAATCTGACTGCACCCGGAGATGCAGCTGCGGTGACCCTCTCCTGGCCAAGCCTCCAAACTGGCTCAGCCGTAGGTCATGTGGAATGCTCCACTAACCTCCTCAATTGGATCCCCGCGAGCACCTTTCAAAGCGTAATTGGCGGCGGCCAATATTATCAAGTCATCCTAAAGACCGGTGCTGCCGTGTATTATCGCCTTAGGTTATCCGATTGACCGGTTGCCAAGACCAATCTAAGCATTCACCTGTCATGGATCAGTCGCAGTGAGTCATGGTTTTTTGCATGGCTCACTCCTTCGATTCTTTGACGACTTGGGTGCGGGGATCAACTCATTGACATCATGTCGCCGCAGTCTTCGGACTTCTTCGGGGGAGTAATTATAAGACTGGAGCAGACGGTCCTTGAACCGTTCTTTTAACGCCTCCATGATGGCCGTGCCATTGGGCAGCAGGCCATATCAGTATTATTCACCTGTCAAGGTTGAGAGAGCGCTCCTCTGTGAAAGCCGCTCTCGCTGGAACCGGTGAAATGATAAATCTTGATGCCCGACTCGACGTCGTGTTACCTGAAGCAAGCGTCCCTGATTATGAATGGATTGCAAAAATCGCAAAAACGTGAAAGCACCGTCTGAATATGCGATCCGCCCCCCGTATAATCAGAGTTTGGCCACTTGAGGCATATGGAATCAATCGCGACATATTCAGAAGTGAGATTTGACGGCAGTCGCACCTTTGCACTGCTGCCTGACCGAATTATTGTTAGCGGTAAACAGTCACTGCAGTCTGAGTTTGAGATGGCCATCGCATTGACAAGCCTCAACCCCAACCCCGGCAAATATTGGCTTCGCAATCCAAGTTTTATTGTCGGCATGTGGCTGGCACTTGGTGCCTTCATCATTTGTTCCATTCTTGTCAGTTGTTTTAGTGTCAGTTTTGCGGCGTTTGGCCCCTGCTTGCTTGTTGCCATGGGGTTGGGTGGTGGAATTCTTATGCTCGCCACGTTTCGCAAGGTTGAGTTTGTCCGTTTCCAGAATGACGGCGGTATAGTCATTCTGGACCTCGCCCGCGCAGGCAAGAGCGCAGCACAGCTTGACTCATTTATTGATGCCCTCACGAAACAAATCAGAATTGCACGAGGTATGGTCTAATCCATGCACTGTACCTAACTGCGGCTGGTCGTCGCGGTCACAATCGACACGCCTGATGGCCGCTGTCGCTGAGTTCTTGACGTTTACAAACCACTTCCATGTCACATCCAATTGAATCTCTGCGCGCTCGAATCGAGGCATTGAGCGTCCCGGATAACCCGCTCTCATCTTTGGAGCGTCTTTCCGTCGTTACCTGCGGCGAATTGCACCATTTGGAGTTTTACGGCACTTGCTTTGGAGACGCTTATACGGACCTCTGCGAGACACTTTCACTTCCAACCGTGGCCGCGAGCATCTTGAGTCTCTCCATACGTGGCCCTGATGATGGCGCCAACGGAACCAAGAATTGGGATTTGGAACCACTCATTTCACATGGACAGGATTTCCCTGTTCTCGAGACCTTTTCCATCGAACTCAATCAACCTGCCGACCACAATCGAACGATCATCGCTTCCAGCTATGAGGAAGACGGAGTGATTGCCCGGCTTGCCGCAAAGTGCCCCCGCCTTGCGTATTTGACAGTTCCATCAGCACCGTCCCCCGAATTCTTCAACACGTCACTACCAGCGCTCCGCTTTCTTTCTGTCGATGCCGGGTATGATGCCCAGAATTTTCTCCGGAACTTCGGGCGCAGCGGAGGTTTTCCTTCCCTCCGATGCTTCGAGTGGGGCGAGTATTCCGAACGCTACATGGACAACTGGCAGGAGTCCTGCGCACCTTTCTTCGATTACGAGGCACTGTTCTCTTCCTCCGCATTTCGTACAGTCACCAGATTTGTTGTCCGTCAACCGTGCCTGAGCACGGAGCAGATTGAAAGATTACGGATATTGCGCCCCGATATTCAGTTTCTGCTAGTTCGCTACAGCCATGAGTATGCACGAAACAAATAGCCATGGTGAGCAACTGCTTGCATGAGATTTCACGAGGCTTGCTTGACTGCTGCCTTTTCTTGGACGCGCTGGGGCTTGGCTGAAGCCTCCCGACCTCGGCTGTCACCTGGCATTCCCCGCCGTTCACCAGATTTCCAGCATTGAGCGCCAGCCCGGTGGCTGTTACATAACAGCCGGCGTATTTAACATGCAGCTTCATTTCAAAGAATCCGGCCAGGGCCGCGCGGTCGTTTTGTTGCACGGGCTCTTCGGCTCGTCCGATAACTGGCAGCCCGTCACCCTGCGGCTCGCCGAGCAGTTCCATGTGTTCGCCGTCGATCTGCGCAACCACGGCCAGTCCCCGCACAGCGCCGACATGGATTACCAGCTCATGGCCGCGGACATGGACCGGTTTTTTGCCGCCCGCGGGCTGGACCGCGCGTTGGTCATCGGCCATTCCATGGGCGGCAAGACCGCCATGCAGTTTGCGCTCCAATTTCCCGCGCGCGTGGAAAAGCTGGTCGTGGCGGACATGGCGCCGCGCGCGTATGCCCCGGCGCATGACAAGATTTTTGCGGCCTTGCAGGCGCTGGATCTGCCCGCGTACCACACCCGCCAGCAGCTCGAGGACGCGCTCGCGCCCGAAATTCCGAATCTCATCCTGCGCCGGTTCCTGCTCAAAAATCTGGGACGCAATGAGGCGGGCCAGTTTTTTTGGAAAATCAACCTGGCCGGTTTGTCGGAAAATTATTCGCATCTGGGCAAGATGATCATCGCCCCGGCGCCGTTTGCCGGCCCCACCTTGTTCATCCGCGGCGGCAAATCCCGTTATCTGCAACCGTCCGACGAACCGCTGATCCACCAATTGTTTCCCGCGGCGGAAATTCGAACCATTGCCCACGCCAGCCATTGGGTGCATGCGGATGCGCTGGAGGAGTTTTGCCAGCTCGTGCTCGATTTTCTATGACCGCCGCAGTGAAGAAATACCCCTGCCGACTGGAAAAAAGATCAAACCTGGTGCATTGTTTTGAGCAGGATGCTGGCAACCACTGAACAAACATGCGCGACGGCGCAACTCGCGCGCGTGGAGAAACTCCTTCCGCTTTGGCGGGAGTTGCCCCTCTACCAGTCCACGTGGCCGCCCGGTGGTTTTGTTCAACTGCCACTCATGGGCAAGCGTGAGCTGCGGGAAAATTTTCCCCATAACTTTCTGCGGCCCGGCCAGAATCTGGAATTTCTGCTGGACAACCAAATGGTGGAACTGGAGCACACCTCCGGTTCCTCGGATGAACGCACCGCCGTGCTCTTCTGGCGCGGGTGGTGGAACGAGCAGGAGGCGCGGGTGCTGCGGCTAAACCGCTTCGTGGCGCGGGTGCTGGAGGAGCATCCCCACGCCCGCCGCGCCACGCTCGTGCCGCCCATCTGCAACGGGCTGGTCTGTTTTTCCAATTACACCGCCAAATCCGCCCGCACGGTGGGCACGACGCTGTTTGTGAATCAGGCCCGCATTCCGTTCCTGCTGACGGAGGCGGAATGCGCCCGCATGGCGGCGGAGATTTTGGAATGGTCCCCGCAGTTTCTGGATCTGGACCCGGTGCATGGCGCCTGGTTTGCGCGGTATTGCGAACGGCAGGGCATCAAATTTCCGTCGGTGAAATTCATTCTGGGCAGTTACGAATTTGTGAGCGTGGTGCACCGGGCCATCTTGCAGCGGGTTTTTGGCGTGCCGGTGTTCAACCTCTACGGCTCCACGGAAACGGGGCATCTGCTCATGGAAAATGAGCGGGGCGAAATGCTGGCCAGCCTGGAAAACGTCTTTTACGAACTCTTGGAGCCGGATGCGCGCGGCGTGGGCGACCTCGTGGTGACAACCCTGACCAATGAGATCATGCCGCTGGTGCGCTATCAGATGGGTGATTTGGTGGAGCGCTGCGGCTCACCATGCGGGCCGGCTTATCAGGTCCATGGCCGCGCGCGCGACACCTTGCGCGGCCGGGATGGCCGGCGGGTGACGACGCTGGAAGTGGATCGTTGCTTCACCGGCGTGCGGGGCATCGCCCATTACCAGTTGCGCCAAACGGAGCCCGGCACCGGCGATTTGCGGCTGATTCCCGATGGCGTCGCGCCGACTCCGGCTGAACTGAAAGGCGTGATCGCGCGGCTGGAAGAGTTGTTGCAGCACCAGGTCACGATGGCCATCATGGAGAAGTTGCCGCCGCTGACGTCGGGAAAATTCCGGCTGACAGCTCGCGCTTAAACATGAACCCCGCTCCCGCCCCCGCCGTGGAAAATGCTGAAGCCGGTGACCTTTGGACGAACAAGTTTCTGACGCATCTGGCCACGGATCGCGGCGCCTCGGAATACACGCAGCGGAATTACCGGCAGGCGCTGCTGGAATTCGCCGTCTGGCACTTGGCCGAAGGCAAGTCCGTGGCGGTCTGGGACAAACTTCAGCGCGACGATTTTCGCGCCTACCTGCGTTTTCTGGGTCGGAAAAAAATGAGCCGGGCGGCCACGCAACTGCGTTTTTCCGCACTGCGGACGTTTTACAAATTTCTGCTGCGGTTCGGCGTCGTGGAGTCCTCGCCAATCAAAAGCCTGGCCCTGCCCAAGCTGGAAAAGCGGCTGCCGCGCTTTTTGACGATCCAGCAGATGAAAGATCTGCTGACGGCCCCCCTGCAACTGCTCGCCACGCAGGCCCAACGGAAAGGACCGGGGCGGCCGGTCTCGGCGGAAGTCTGCGTGCGGGATGTGGCGGTGCTGGAAACCATCTATTCCTGCGGCCTGCGGGTGAGCGAACTCTGCGGCCTGCGCGTGGAGGATATTGATTTCAATGAACAGTTGGTCCGGGTGCGGGGCAAGGGCAAAAAGGAACGGTTGGTGCCGGTCGGCCAGACCGCCTTGCAGACGATCAAGAAATATTGGGAAGTCTTGCCGCAGCCGCCCGCCGGAACGGAACCAGTTTTTTGCGCCGACACCAAAAAAAGATCACCGCTGAGCCGTTTGCAGTTGGCGCGCCGGTTGAAAACGTACCTGATCGTTGCCGGACTCGACCCGGGGCTGACCCCACATAAATTGCGGCACAGCTACGCGACCCATCTGCTGGATGCCGGGGCGGATTTGCGCAGCGTGCAGGAACTGCTCGGCCATGCGCACCTGATCACCACCCAGATTTACACCCATGTGACCACCGAACGTTTGAAAAGCGTCTACGATGCCGCGCATCCGCGCGCGTGAAATTACCGGAGCCGCCGCCGGGGGGGGCATCGGGCACCCTTCTTTACGCGAGTAGCTGTATTTAAATGAGATGTGATGATTCATCGGCAAATGCAGGGTCGAAAACAAAGCCAATCAAACCCAAAACAAACCCAATTTTAACCCGTTCGAGCCAGCCTGGTGGCGCTGGGATCCCCGCCGCACGTTTGCTTAAACCGCGCTTTCCCGTCAAAAAATGGTTGCTGGGTCCAACTTGCATCCGGTGGCGGCTCCGATTCTGTAAAATGAGCTTGTCCGGCGAGGGCGTTTGCTGCTAATGTTATCAAAGTGAGCAAATTCGACGGTGAAGCTGGTCGGTTGGTGATAGCGATGTTTTTACGAGTACGCGCTGGGTTAATGGCAGCAAGTTGTCCGAGCGCCGGGAATTCGCGCCGATGAGGCGAAATAAAAATAAAAAACATATTGACTCCATACCGGTAGTTTTCTAGTTTCACAGGGTCAGAGCCGTAAAACTTAACACCGAAACCCCTTAAGATTTCGAAAGAAACAGTAGTGGGTTGGTTTTTTGTCGTTTTACGAATCGGGTTTGAACACGAGTTTTTTGGATGCCCATGTAGCTCAGTTGGTAGAGCACGTCCTTGGTAAGGACGAGGTCATCAGTTCAATCCTGATCATGGGCTCCAGTTAATAAAAAACAAACGCAGCAACCGAGACAAGCAACACAACAATCACATGGCTAAAGAGCAATTTCAGAGAACGAAACCGCACGTCAACGTCGGCACCATTGGTCACGTTGACCACGGCAAATCCACATTGACCGCGGCTATTGTTGCGGTGCAGCACCGCAAAGGCATGGCTCCGTTGATTGAATACAAGGACATTACCAAGGGTGGTACGGTTCGTGATGACACGAAGACCGTGACCATTGCTGTGTCGCACGTCGAATACGAAAGCCCGAAGCGCCATTACGCGCACGTCGACTGCCCCGGCCACGCGGATTATGTGAAGAACATGATCACCGGTGCCGCGCAGATGGACGGTGCGATCCTGGTTGTGAGCGCGGCCGACGGTCCGATGCCTCAGACCCGCGAACACATTTTGCTGGCCCGCCAGGTCGGTGTGCCGAGCATGATTGTTTGCTTGAACAAGGTTGATCTTGCTGATCCGGATTTGCTGGAGTTGATTGAAATGGAAATCCGTGAGTTGCTCACGAAGTATGGTTTCCCTGGCGACACCACGCCGATCGTTCGCGCCTCCGCGACGGCCGCCCTGGCTGGCACGCCCGAAGGCGAGAAGCAGATCGCCAATTTGCTCGAAGCGCTGGATGCGTTTATTCCTGACCCCGTTCGCGAAATTGACAAGCCCTTCCTGATGTGCGTCGAAGACGTGTTCACCATTGAAGGTCGTGGTACCGTGGTGACGGGTCGCGTGGAACGCGGTCTGCTCAAGAAGATGGAAGAAGTGGAAATCGTCGGTCTGCGCGACACCAAGAAAACGGTGGCGACGGACATCGAAATGTTCCGCAAGCTGCTTGATTCGGCGAGCGCCGGCGACAACGTTGGTGTGCTGCTCCGCGGCACGACCAAGGACGAAGTGGAACGCGGCATGGTTTTGGCCAAGCCCGGCTCCATCAAGCCCCACACCAAGTTCAAGGCGGAAGTGTACGTCTTGACCAAGGATGAAGGTGGCCGTCATACGCCGTTCTTCACCAATTACCGTCCGCAATTCTATTTCCGCACCTCTGACGTTACCGGCACGCTCACGCTGCCGACGGGCGTTGAAATGGTGATGCCGGGCGACAACGTCTCGGTGGATGTGGAACTGCAGAAGACGGTCGCGATGGAAAAGGGTCTCAAGTTCGCGATCCGCGAAGGTGGCCGTACCATCGGTTCCGGTATTGTTGCGGAAGTCGTCGCCTAATAGCGATTCAGTTTCGGGAGCGCGGAGTTTGAACCTTCGTGCTCCCTTTTTTGTCCGTAGAAATGGCGGTATTACGGCTACGGCGGTAGCTCAATTGGTAGAGTAGTGGTCTCCAAAACCATTGGTTGGGGGTTCAAGTCCCTCCCGCCGTGCCAGTCTGCGAACTTGGAGAGGTGGCAGAGTGGTCTATCGCGGCGGTCTTGAAAACCGCTTTGGGCGAAAGCCCAACGGGGGTTCGAATCCCTCCCTCTCCGCCAGTTTTGCCCGGCAAAACTGCCGCGCCGAAGTGTTGGATCGCAAGATCCCGTGCGGGGTGCAAACCAGGCGGGCTGCGGCTCGTCAATTAGATTTTTATTGTGAACAACAACTGGATACATATTGCGATTTGGGCGGTGGTTATCGCTGGCATCTTTGGCTACCTCTGGTGGCAGGGGCAAGTGCAACGGCTGGCGGTTTATGTGGCGGAAACGCGCGAAGAGCTGAAAAAGTGTGCGTGGCCGACTTGGGAGGAGCTAAAGGGTTCCACCGCACTCATCATCGTCATGGTGGCCCTGCTCAGCGGCTTCATTGTGATTGTGGACACCATCTTGTTCAAAATTTTCATTCGCTAAAATCATGAACAGCCAGTGGTTCATCATTCAAACGCTGTCCGGCCAGGAACACCGCGTCAAGGACAGCATCGAGAAACGCATTAAATCCGAGGAGATGCAGGACTATATCAATGAAGTCCTGGTTCCGATGGAAAAAGTGGTGGAGGTGCGCAATCAAAAGAAAACCGTGTCCAACCGCAAGTTGTGGCCGGGTTATGTCTTTGTGGACATGGTGCTGCTCGACGAAGAACGTCGCGTTATTGAGAAACCGTGGTACTTTGTGCGTGAAACCCAGGGTGTGATCGGCTTTTTGAGCGATCCCCCGCAGCCGACGCCGAAGGATGAAGTGGACGCCATCAAGGTCCAGATTTCCACCTCGGAAGAGACGGAGAAGCCGAAGGTCAATTTTGCCCTGGGTGAAACCATCAAGATTAACAACGGACCGTTCCTCAATTTCAGCGGGGTGATCGAGGAAATTGATCCCGAGCGCGGCAAACTCAAGGTTACCGTCAACATTTTTGGTCGCAATACGCCGGTGGAACTGGAATACTGGCAGGTTGAGAAGGCGTGAGGGCGCGGCGTTGAATCGTTGAACCGGTTCAGCGAGACAACGAGAAACAATTTAACGAACAAAGAAAAATCATGGCAAAGAAAGTTACTGGACAGATTAAGCTGCAGATTCCGGCCGGTCAGGCCAATCCCGCGCCGCCCGTCGGCCCCGCGCTCGGTCAGCACGGTGTGAACATCATGGGGTTCTGCAAAGAATTTAACGCCGCCACCAAAAACGATGCCGGCTTGATCATTCCCGTGGTCATCACGGTGTATCAAGACAAGTCGTTCACCTTCATCACCAAGTCGCCCCCGGCGTCGGTGCTGCTCAAGAAGGCCGCCGGAATCACCGCCGGTTCCAAGGTCCCGAACAAGGACAAGGTCGGCAAGGTCACGCGCAAACAGATTTTGGACATCGCGAAAATGAAGTCCAAGGACATCAATGTGAACTCGGAAGATGCGGCCGTTCGCCTCATCGCCGGCACCGCCCGCAGCATGGGCATTGAAGTCGTCGGTTAAGCCATAACAACCGCGGGAGAATCGCTTGATTCGCTTGTACCGCACCCAGATAAATGCCTAGTAAACGATACAAAAAAGCCCTCGAAGTGGTGGACGGCAAAAAAGCCTATTCACTCAAGGAAGCCGTTGGCGTGCTCGCCAAGTTTCCGAAAGCCAAATTTAACGAAACGATTGACCTCGCGTTCCGCCTGGGCGTGGATCCGAAGCAATCCGACCAGATGGTGCGCGGCACGGTTCCGTTGCCTCACGGCAGCGGCAAAGTCGTGCGCGTCCTGGTGTTTGCCAAAGGCGCTGCCGCCGATGCCGCCAAGGCGGCCGGTGCGGAGAATGTCGGCTTTGAAGACATGATCGCCAAGTGCGTCAGCGGTTGGACTGATTTCGATGTCGCCGTGGCCACGCCCGAAGCGATGGTGGAAGTCCGTAAGCTCGGCAAGGTCCTCGGACCACGCGGCTTGATGCCGAATCCGAAGACCGGCACGGTGACGGAAGACACCGCGAAAGCGGTGAAGGAAGTCAAAGCCGGCCGCGTTGAGTTCAAGGTGGACAAAGCCGCCAACGTCCATGTGATCGTCGGCAAGCTCTCGTTCCAGCCCCAGCAAATCGAGGAAAACGCCCGCGCCGTCATTGAGGCCGTGGCCAAAGCGCGCCCGAACAGCATCAAGGGCAGCTACATCAATTCCTGCACGCTCTCGGCGACGATGAGTCCGCCCGTGCGCGTGGATATCCGTGAATTCATCGCCTAATTAAAAAGGATTTTACCCATGCGTGCTGAAAAGAAATTTTTGACGAACGAATATGTCGCCCGGTTGAACGGTTCGCCGTTTTTCATCGTGGTCGGCTATCAAGGTTTGAAGGTCTCGCACCTGAATGAATTGCGCAAGCGCCTGACCAAGGCGGGGGCGGAAATTCACGTGGTGAAGAACACCGTGTTCTGCGTCGCGGCGAAAGAAGCGGGTGTGGCGGATTTGAACGGTGCCCTCACCGGTCAGGTCGCGGTCATCACCGGCCAGAAGGACATCTCGGCGGCCGCGAAGGCGCTGAAGAATTTCGCGGCGGAGTTCGACAAGCTGAAACTCAAGTTTGGCTACCTGAACAACCAGCGCCTCGACGAGGCTTCCGTGCTGGTGCTCGCCGACCTGCCGAGCCTGGACGTGCTCCGGGCGAAGTTGCTCGGGTTGTTCAACGCCCCGGCGACGAAGCTCGCGACCTTGATCAACACCCCGGCCACCATGCTGGCGCAGGTCATCAAGGCCAAGGCCGAAAAAGCCGAATAACCAATTTCCGCCCGGTCATAACGGCCGGGCGGATCATCCACAAACCAAAACGTAAATCGTCGGTTTCACAGGCCGTGAACTGAAAATTGCCGAGGCCGAGGCAGACGACGAGACGACTGAAAGAAAATAATACTATGGCAGACATCGCAAACCTCGTAGAAGAATTGAGCAAGCTGACGGTTATTGAAGCCGCTGACTTGGTGAAACAACTGGAAGCCAAGTGGGGCGTTTCCGCCGCCGCTCCCGTCGCCGTGGCCGCCGCTGGTGGTGCCGCCGGTGCCGCTGCTGCTCCCGTTGAAGCGAAAGACACTTTTGACGTGATCCTCGTTTCGGTTCCGGCCGACAAGAAGATCGCGGCCATCAAAGCCGTGCGCGAAGTGAAAGCCGGTCTGGGTCTGGCCGAAGCGAAAGCTTTGGTTGAAGGCGCTCCGAAGACCGTGCTCGAAGGCGCGAACAAGGCTGATTCCGACGCCGCCAAGAAGAAGCTGGAAGAAGCCGGCGCCAAGGTTGACGTCAAGTAAGCTGGCAGATTTCATGGGGCGGCGGCCAGGTGCCGTCGCCCCTTTTCTCCCCCGCGAAAGGCGGGACCAATTGATAATTTTGATCAGGTAGTACAGTCGGATGCAGGTTTGGCAAGCTGGCCGTTGAACACGGCGGGCTTGCCTTGTGTCGTTAAGTGAAACTGGTGCGGCATGTTGTCGCACCTCAACAGAAAGTTTAAAATGCCATCGCGAGCCACAGAACGTATCAACTTCGGCAAAATCAAGGAAATCGTCATTCCGCCGAACATGATCGAACTGCAGACAAATTCCTACTCGGAATTTCTGCAGGCCGACGTGTCGCCCAAGAAGCGGAACAAGAACAACGGACTGGAGTCCGTTTTTAGCGAGGTATTTCCGATCAGGAGTTACGATGAAAAGGTGGAGTTGGAATACGACTCCTATGAAATTGGCGAGCCGAAGGTAGACTGGCTCGAGTGTTTGCGCGAGGGCACCACCTATGGCGCCCCGCTGTATGTCACTTTCAAGCTGCGCGAAGAAGGCAAGGGCGCGAAGGAAGAAAAAGTTTTCATGGGCGAACTGCCGCTGATGACGCCGCAAGGCACCTTTGTCATCAATGGGGCGGAACGCGTCGTCGTTTCCCAGTTGCACCGTTCGCCGGGCATCGCATTTGAGGCGACCCAGCACCCGAACGGCAAGATGCTGCACAGCTTCCGCGTCATTCCCGACCGCGGTTCCTGGTATGAAGCGATGTTTGACACGAGCGACCTGCTCTACGTTTATCTCGACCGCAAAAAACGCCGTCGTAAATTTTTGACGACCACGTTCTTCCGCGCGCTTTCCTTCCTCGACCACGAGGACAAGGAAAAGGGCAGCAAGGGCAAGGACAGCGGCGGGCTCACCCGCGGCACGGACGAAGAAATTTTGAAGCTGTTCTACACCATCGAGGAACTCTCGGTGAAGGATGCGGAAAAGCTGGAAGATTTGCAGAACCGCGTGCTGGTGCATGACGCCACGGACGAGGAAAAAGGTCTGGTGGTGGCCCGCGCTTTTGAGCCGCTCTCCAAGGCGGTGGTCAAGCAGATTGCCGAACTCGGCATCACCAAGATCAAGGTTGTCGACACTTCGGTGGACGAAGGCAACATGATCAAGTGCCTCAAGAAGGATCCGGCAAAGAACGAAGAAGAGGCCCTGAAAGACATTTACCGCCGCCTGCGCCCTGGGGATCCCCCGACGGCGGCGAACTCCCGTGCCTTGATCAAGCGTTTGTTCTTTGACGAGAAGCGCTATGACCTCGGCCGCGTGGGTCGCTACAAGATCAACCAGAAGCTGGGCATCAAGAACGACAGCCGCATTCTGACCAAGGAAGACCTGGTCGTCGCGACGAAGTATCTGCTCAAGCTGAAAAAGGGCGAAGGCTCGCTGGATGACATTGATCATCTGGGCAGCCGCCGCATCCGCACGGTGGGCGAATTGCTCGCCAACCAGTGTCGCGTGGGTCTCTCCCGCACCGAACGTCTGGTGAAGGAGCGCATGACCCTGTTCGATCAGACGATCGAACAGATGACGCCCCAGAAGCTCATCAACCCGAAGGCGCTCTCCGCCGTGATCCGCGATTTCTTTGGCCGCAGCCAGTTGTCGCAGTTCATGGATCAGATCAATCCGCTCGCGGAACTCACGCACAAACGCCGCTTGTCGGCGCTCGGACCCGGGGGTCTCTCGCGTGACCGTGCCGGCTTTGAAGTCCGCGACGTGCATCCGTCGCACTACGGCCGCATTTGTCCGATCGAAACGCCGGAAGGACCGAACATCGGTCTGATCGCGTCGCTCGCGACCTTTGCGCGCATCAACGAGTTTGGTTTCCTGGAAACGCCTTACCGCAAGGTCAAGGACGGCCGGGTGACCACCGAAATTGAATACCTGACCGCCGACCGCGAAGAGCAGTACATCGTGGCGCAGGCGAATTCAGTGATGGATGAAAAGGGCAATTTCACGACCGAACGCGTCGTTTGCCGTCAACGCGGCGAGTTCATTGACATCGAGCCGAACAAGGTCGATTTCATGGACGTTTCGCCGAAACAGCTCGTTTCGATCGCCGCCTCGCTGATTCCGTTCCTGGAACACGATGACGCGAACCGCGCGCTGATGGGTTCCAACATGCAACGCCAGGCCGTGCCGCTCCTCGTCACGGAGGCGCCGCTGGTGGCGACCGGTCTCGAAGACCGCGTGGCCCGCGATTCCCGCGCCGTACTGGTGTCGGAAGAAGCCGGCAAAGTGGCTTCCGTCAGCGGCAGCCAGATCATCATCACCGAAAACGGCCAGCTGCCCGAAGGCAAGAAAAAGATCAAGCATGATCCGGCCAACGGCATCTCCGTTTATCCCGTGCGCAAGTTCATGCGCTCGAACGCGGCCACCTGCATCAATCAGAAGATTCTGATTCAGAAGGGTGACAGCATTAAAAAGGGTCAGGTTCTGGCCGACGGTCCCTGCACGCAGGGCGGCGAACTGGCGCTCGGCCGTAACGTGCTCGTGGCGTTCATGCCTTGGAACGGTTACAACTTCGAGGACGCGATCCTGATCAGCGAAAAGATCTGCAAGGACGACATCTTCACCTCGATTCACATCGATGAATTCGAAGTGGCCGCCCGCGACACGAAGCTCGGACCCGAAGAAATCACGCGCGACATCCCGAACCTCGGCGATGAAGCGTTGAAGAACCTCGGCACCGACGGCGTCATTCGCATCGGTGCGGAAGTGAAGCCCGGCGACATCCTCGTCGGCAAGATCACGCCGAAGTCGGAAACCGAACTCGCGCCGGAAGAACGTTTGCTCCGCGCCATCTTCGGTGAAAAGGCCGCGGACGTGAAGGACACTTCGCTCAAGGTTCCCTCCGGCACCTACGGCATTGTCATGGACGTGAAAGTCTCGGCGAAGAAGGATGCTGACCGCGTCAGCAAGTCCGTCTCGACCGAAGAGAAGCGCCATGCCAAGCAGATCGAGGAAGATCACAAGAAGAAGACCAACGAACTCCAGGACCAGTTGACGGAAGCGCTGAGCAACATCCTGCTCGGCGAAAAGATTCCGCTGGACGTCGTCAACAGCGAAACGGGCGAGATCATCATTCCCGCGAACCGCAAGATCACCAAGACGCTGCTGCGCAAGCTCGCGATGGTCTATGACCGCATCGAGATTGACCCGTCGCCGATCCGTAACAAGATCAACGAAATCATCGGCCAGTTCCGCAAGAAATTCGACGATTTGCAGATGCAATACGACGAAGAAATGGAACGCGCCGAGGCCGGTGAAGGCGTGGAAGCCGGCATCGTCAAGTCGGTCAAGGTCTACATCGCGTCGAAGCGGAAACTCTCCGTCGGTGACAAGATGGCCGGCCGTCACGGTAACAAGGGCGTCGTCGCCAAGATCGTGAAGGAAGAAGACATGCCGCATCTCGCGGACGGAACGCCGGTGGAAATCGTTTTGAATCCGCTGGGTGTGCCGAGCCGTATGAACGTCGGGCAGGTGTTGGAAACGCACTTGGGCTGGGCGGCGAAGCTGCTCAACTTGAAGTTCGCCACGCCGGTGTTCGACGGCATGAAGGAAAAGGACATCCGCGGCTATCTGAAACAGGCCGGGCTGCCCGAACACGCCAAGACGCATCTTTACGATGGCCGCACGGGCGACCAGTTCGATCAGGAAATTGTCGTCGGCTACATCTACATGATGAAGCTGGGCCATTTGGTGGCCGACAAGATTCACGCCCGGGCCGTTGGTCCGTACTCGCTCGTCACCCAGCAGCCGCTGGGCGGCAAGGCGCAATACGGTGGTCAGCGCTTCGGCGAAATGGAAGTGTGGGCGATGGAAGCCTACGGCGCGGCTTACACGTTGCAGGAACTCCTGACCGTGAAATCCGACGACGTGCAGGGCCGCACCCGCATCTACGAAAGCATTGTCAAGGGCGACAACTCGCTGGAGGCCGGCATCCCGGAATCCTTCAACGTGCTCGTCAAGGAAATGCAATCGCTCGGCCTCGATGTCAAAGTCGGGTATTCCAATCCGTTGGAACATCCCGGCAGCGAAAATCCCGCGGCCGCCGCCATCGCCACGCTCGCGACGACGGACACCATCAACTGAAACTTTGCTGAATTAAAATCGTATGACCAGTTCCAAAGAAAACGCCCGCGAGATTCTCGGCCTCGAAAAAGTCAACCAGGTTGACTATGTCGGGATCACGCTCGCGTCTCCTGAAGCCATCCGCTCCTGGAGCAAGGGTGAAGTCAAGAATCCTGAGACGATCAATTACCGCACGTTCAAGCCGGAAAAGGGCGGCCTTTTCTGCGAACGCATCTTCGGTCCCGTCAAGGACTGGGAATGCTCCTGCGGCAAGTACAAGCGCATCAAGCATCGCGGCATTGTCTGCGACCGTTGCGGCGTGGAAGTGACGTTGTCCCGCGTTCGTCGTGAACGCATGGGCCACATCGAACTCGCCGTGCCGACGTGCCATATCTGGTTCTTCAAGTGCATGCCCAGCCGCATCGGCCTGGCGCTGGACATGACGGCCCGGCATTTGGAACGCGTGATTTATTACGAGGATTACCTCGTGATTGATCCCGGCACCACGCCGTTGAAGGGAAACCAGCTCCTCACGGAGCAGGAATACCGCGAAGCGCGTGAAACCTACGGCGCCGAGGCGTTCGTCGCCAAGATGGGCGCGGAAGCCGTCCGTGAGGCCATGGCCCGCGTGGACCTGGTCAAGCAGGCCGATGAACTGGCCATTGCCATGACCGAGACCAAGAGCAAGCAGATCCGCAAGAAGCTGGCCAAGCGCATCAAGCTGTTGCAGGGTTTGCACTCCTCGAAGAGCCGTCCGGAATGGATGATTCTCACGGTGCTGCCGGTGATTCCGCCGGACTTGCGCCCGCTCGTCCCGCTCGAAGGCGGTCGTTTTGCGACGTCCGACTTGAACGACCTTTACCGCCGCGTCATCAACCGCAACAACCGTCTCCGGACGTTGCTGCAGCTCAAGACGCCCGAAGTCATCATCCGCAACGAGAAGCGCATGTTGCAGGAAGCCGTCGACGCGTTGTTTGACAACGGCCGTCACGGCCGGCCGGTCACCGGCGCGGGCAACCGCTCCCTGAAATCCTTGAGCGACATGCTCAAGGGCAAGGGCGGCCGTTTCCGTCAGAACTTGCTCGGCAAACGCGTTGATTACTCCGGCCGTTCCGTCATCGTGATCGGACCCGAGCTGAAGTTGAACCAGTGCGGTCTGCCCAAGAAGATGGCGCTCGTCCTGTTTGAGCCGTTCATCATCCGCCGCTTGAAAGAGCTCGGCTATGTGCACACCGTGCGCAGCGCCAAGAAATTGATCGAGCGCCAGACGCGCGAAGTGTGGGACGTTTTGGAAGAAGTGACCAAGGGTCATCCGGTGTTGCTGAACCGCGCGCCGACGTTGCACCGTTTGTCCGTCCAGGCGTTTGAACCCCAGCTCATCGAAGGCGAAGCGATCCGCATTCATCCGCTGGTCTGTACCGCGTACAACGCCGACTTCGACGGTGACCAGATGGCCGTGCACGTGCCGCTCTCCGTGGAAGCGCAGTTGGAAGCGCGCATGCTGATGATGGCGACGAACAACATCTTCTCGCCCTCCTCCGGCAAGCCGATCATCACGCCGACGCAGGATATTACGCTCGGCTGCTATTATGTCACCGCCGAACCGCGCAAGGCCGCCCCGGCGGATTCGCGCGAGCTGCCGCTGTTTGGTTCCAAGGAAGAAGTCATCTTTGCCCACAGCGACGACGGCGTGAAAACGCACGACCGCATCCGCCTCGCCAACCCCGACTTCGGCAAGAAGACGGTGTTTGGCAACGCCGACAAGAAGGTCATTGATACCACGGTCGGCCGCGTGTTGTTCAGCGAAATCTGGCCGAACGAGCTGGGCTTCCACAACAAGCCGGTGAAAAAGTCGGACCTCGGTGACCTGATCACCAAGTGCTACAAGTTTGCCGGTCATGACAAGACGGTGGTTATGCTCGACAAGCTGAAAGAAATCGGCTTCCGCGAAGCGACCAAGTCCGGCGTGTCCATCGGCATTGACGACATGATCGTCCCGAAGGAACGCGACGAACAGATCGAGAACGCGCACCGCCAGATCCGCGAAGTCGAAAAACAATATCGCAAGGGTGTCATCACCTCCGGCGAACGTTACAACAAGATCGTCGACATCTGGACGCATTGCACCGACCAGATTTCCGGCGTGATGTTTGACACCTTGAAAGCCAACCAGGGCAAGAAGGAATACAACCCCGTCTATTTGATGGTGGATTCCGGCGCCCGTGGTAACAAACAGCAGGTGCGTCAGCTCGCCGGTTTGCGCGGGTTGATGGCCAAGCCCAGCGGCGAAATCATCGAGAAGCCGATTTTGGCGAACTTCCGCGAAGGTCTGTCCGTGTTGGAATACTTCATTTCAACGCACGGCGCGCGCAAGGGTCTGGCCGATACGGCCCTCAAGACCGCCGACTCCGGTTACATGACGCGCAAGCTGGTGGATGTTTCCCAGGATGTGATCATTCAGGAGGCCGATTGCGGCACCACGAATGGCATCTGGGTCTCCGCCGTGTTTGAAGGTGAAGACGAAGTCGTGAAGATCTCCGACCGCCTCGTGGGCCGGTTTGCCTGCGATGACATCGTGAATCCGACCAGCCCGAAGGAATTCCTCATTCGCGCCAATGAAGACATTGACGAGAACCGCGCCCGCGGGATTGACACCGCGGGTCTGGACCGCCTGCGCATCCGTTCCGTGCTCACCTGCGAAAGCAAGCACGGCATCTGCCAGCGCTGCTACGGCCGCAACCTGGCGACCGGCGCGCTCGTCAAGCTCGGTGAAGCGGTCGGCATCATCGCCGCCCAGTCCATTGGCGAACCCGGCACGCAGCTCACGATGCGCACGTTCCACACCGGTGGTGTGGCGGCGGGCGTGTTCAAGCAGCCGCAGATCAAGTCCAAGCACGACGGTACCGTCAAGTACAACGACCTGCGTTCCGTCGAATTGGAAGACGGCAACAACATCGTCTTGAACAAGAACGGTTCCATCCAGATCCTGGGCGACGACGGTCGCGAACTGGAAAGCCATACCATCGTCATCGGCGCGGTCATTTCCGTGAAGGACGGCGCGAAAATCAAGAAGAACGACATGTTCGTGCAATGGGATCCGCACAACGTGCCGATTCTCTCCGAAAAGGCCGGCAAGGTGAAATTCCACGACATCATCGAAGGTGTCACCATGAAGCAGGAAGTGGACGAAGCCACCGGCGAAGAGGCCATGGTCATCATTGATCACAAGGAAGATTTGCATCCGCAGATCATCATGAGCGATGAAAGCGGCGAAGTCGTGGCCAACTACCCGATTCCCTCGGGCGCCCACATCGTCGTCAATGAAGCCGACAAGATTGACCCCGGCACGCTGATCGCCAAGACGCCCCGCAAACAGGCCAAGACCCGCGACATCACGGGCGGTCTCCCGCGCGTGGCGGAACTGTTCGAAGCCCGCCGCCCGAAAGACGCGTCCGAAATCTCCAAGATTGACGGCATCGCGGATTTCGGTCCGAGCGTGCGCGGCAAGCGCTGCGTGCTCATCAAGGATCAAGTCACCGGCCTGGAAGAGGAACATCTCATTCCGATCGGCAAACACGTCATCGTCTTCAAGGGCGACTTGGTCAAGAAAGGCCAGCAGCTCACCGAAGGTCCGATGGACCCGCACGAAATCCTCGATGTCTGCGGACCGCAGGAATTGCAGGAACATTTGGTCAGCGAAGTGCAGGAAGTCTATCGTCTCCAAGGTGTGACGATTAACGACAAGCACATCGAGATCATTGTCCGCCAGATGCTGCGCAAGGTGCGCATCACCGAAGCCGGCGACACCCAGTTCCTCTGGGGCGAACAGGTGGACAAGCTGGAATTCGAGGCCGAAAACGAAGCCGTCGAGAAGAAGGGTGGCAAACCCGCCGAAGCTTCGCCGGTGCTGCTCGGCATCACCAAGGCGTCGCTCGAAACCGACAGCTTCCTCAGCGCCGCGTCGTTCCAAGACACGACCCGGGTGCTCACCGAGGCGGCAACGCGTTCCAAGATTGACAGCCTGCGTGGCTTCAAGGAAAACGTCATCATGGGTCACATCATCCCGGCGGGCACCGGCTTTGATTACCACCGCAAGGTTACCATCCACCCCTTGGTGGAGCTGCCGGAAGAGCCGGAAGTGGAAGAAATGGCCGCGCCGGAAGCGGAAAATCCGCTGCTCGCCTGAGCTTGAATTAAATTGAATCACCACGGGCGTCTGATGAAAATCAGACGCCCGTTTTCGTGGGCGGATCCCGCAGGGTGGGGGCGTTCATGCCCGCCTCCGATGGGCGGAATGCTTCCAGGGATGCGTCGGGCGTGTTCATTGCCTCCGCTGGCTTCAGTCTTTCCCCTCGTTTCTCATCAGTTTGGGGTAACGGCAATCTGAGGCTCACAAGCATTAGGTCAACTCGCCGCGAATCGGCCAAACATCCGATGGTTCACATCGCCAGTTTTGGTGATTATGTTGTGCAGAAATCTCAAATAGAATTGCAGAACTCACATGGCAGCACGTCCCTAAAACTTGTTACATTGTAACCATCCACCCGATAACTATATGAACAATTATCTACCCTTGGGCAAATTCTCTTTCGGCATGGGCGACCGTTTCGCTCATCAGGGCAAAGCGCAGCTGCAGGCCTGCGTCCAGGCCACGGCGCTCGGTGCGGAATTCATTCCGGTTTGGAACAAGTCCAACCGCGAACACACCTTTATCGGCACCGAACCGTCCAGCCTGCGCGCAGAGGCCGATGCCGCCGTGAAGGCGCTGGGGTGGAAGCAGCCGTATCATGTGGACGCCGACCACATCCGCCTGGAAACGGTGGATCGTTTTATTGCGCCGTCGGACTTTTTCACCATTGATGTGGCGGACAGCATCGCCAAACCCGCGGCGGCGGCGGATGTAAAGGCGTTTGCCGACCGGCATCCCGAACTGGTGGGCCAGGTTTCCATTCCGCACATTGACCGCCCCTTTGCCATCACCCGCGTCGAAGTCGAGCGCGTGGCCA
>Ga0302322_100000956_pt1 | contig 22979 bp, 21 predicted proteins | sample Fen_T0_2_FD_203757 | JGI IMG/M metagenome (GOLD analysis project Ga0302322, IMG submission 203757) | Peat permafrost microbial communities from Stordalen Mire near Abisko, Sweden - Fen_T0_2 | ecosystem: Environmental > Terrestrial > Soil > Wetlands > Permafrost | place: Sweden: Abisko...
CTGGTGGATCGCGGGGTACATCAAGCCCGACGGCGGCCTTCAGAACGGGCTGGAAGGCGGCGAAGACAAGGGGCTGATCAAGGCGCGGTTCACCTATCCCGTGACCTCCATCGCGCTCATCGCGCAGCCCGGAGTCCAGTTCAATGCCGCATACAGCCTGACGGCCTTCGGTCGGAACGGCCGGGCGGTCGGCAAGTCGACAGTGGTGCACAACGGCGACCAGGGGCTGCCCGGGTTCGACGGCTTCGGGTACTTCCCGGTGGCAGTGACTCATCTGCGCGCGCCGGCATGTTCGTTCACGTTCTCGGCCAAATGGCTCGCCGCCAGCAGCCCCTTCTACAAGAGCGCGGGCTTCGAGGTTGGCACCATCACGGTCCGCCTCCAGAACGGCAGGGACGCGCATCGCTGCAACGGGTAATCCAGTAATCGAGCAGATCGCGGGGACCGGCCCAACGCCGAGGTAGTTGATTCTGCGCCGGCGCAATAGTCGAGCACCTCTGCTATGTGATGGTCGTGAGCGTGCCGGCCGGATCCTCCATGCAGCCATCCGACGTCGACGCGATCTTCCCGTCGTTCCGGTTTCGGTAACGGTTACGCTGCGACCCTTGACCGCGTGGCGCGGCTGGTTTGCGTTCGACGCTCCCAGATCCGACAGGCGCATCGATGCGGATTGAGGCGCTCGTGCGGGCATACTCGGGGCCCGATCGGGAGATAGGAAGTGTCGAGCTTCCCACCGGGCGCGGCGTCCCATCACGGTCGCCTCAATCGTCGCGCAGGGCCCAATGGCGAGACCGACCCCTTCGGCCGGGCGTCCCCGCCCAGAAAGGTACCGCATGGCATCTATCGAGCAGAACAAAGCCGTCGTTCGGCGCTTCATGACCGAGGTCCTGCAGGGAGGCAACCTCGACGTGGTCGATCAGGTTCTCGATCCCTCCTACGTCAACACCAGCATGGGCAACGTGGATCGAACGGGCTTCAAGGGGATGCTGGGCGCCCTTAAGTCGGCCGGCTTGACCTTCGATGTCAAAGAGCTCGTAGCCGAAGGCGATTCGGTAGTCGCTCGTTTCACGGTCGCTGTCACCCAGTCCAGTCAGAAGACGACCGCCATGGGCTTGGCCTACTACCGGGTCGTCAATGGCAAGATTACGATCGACGAGCCATTTTCCTCGCCCGACCTCGGGCAATTGCTCGCACCGTTCTTGCCCCACGCATAGGCGATCGTCGTTCTGATTGCTGACCTCCCCTCGCTCGACAACATAGGCGAGGGGAGGTTCTGTATCCGCCCAAGCCCACTCACTCGCCGAGAACGGCCCCTCAGTTCGCGTGATCACGGTCCGGCTACGATGAGCCCATGCACATGACGCTTCGCGCGAAAGTAGTCGTAGGTCTGGGTCTCGCGTTCGTGGTCGCCGTGGCTTCGGGTTGTTCCGGAGGCGGCGGCACGGCCCCCTCCCCTACTATCCCGCCGGGAGCGCCCAACGTCGCCGCCGGCCCAACAGTCTCGATCAACGCCGGTGGCCAGGATGCCGGGGGCTTCTGGGCCGATCAGTTCTTCAGCGGCGGCGCGACGTATAGCACGCGGGCGACCATCGACGTGTCACAGATCGCATCGCCACCGCCCGCCGCCATCTTCAGCACCGAGCGTTACGGAGCGATGACCTACGCCATCCCCGACCGTGCCGGCGCGCAGACCGTAACCCTGTACTTCGCCGAGGTGTACGTAACCGGCCCCGGGCAGCGGCTGTTCACGGTGAAGATCAACGGGACAGCGGTCCTGTCCGATCTCGACATCTATGCCAGCGCCGGGGGCTCGAACAGGGCAATCCAGAGGACTTTCACGACCGCGGCCAACTCGAGCGGCCAGGTAGTCATCGAGTTCGTACCCGGCGTCGAGAATCCAAAGATCAACGGCATCACCGTGGCCGGCGCCGGCACCACGCCCACGCCGCCGCCCGCGACGCCCACTGCCCCGCCGGCCGCTCCGCCGACGAACAGCGCCGACGCGAAGGCCAGCGCCGGGTGCGACAAACCCCGCTCCCTGGAGAACGGCAGGATTACCGTCCAGAGCAACGGCACTCGGTCGTACCTCCTTCGGGTCCCGGACAACTACGACGGCCATCATCCCTACCGGCTCGTCCTGGCTTACCACTGGGCGGGCGGGACCGCGGAAGACGTGGCCGATGGCACCGGCGCCACGGAAGCCCCGTTTTACGGCCTATGGGACCTGGCCGGGAACAGCACGATCTTCGTCGCGCCGGAGGGCCTGGGCTCGGGCAACAACACCGGCTGGGCGAACCCCAACGGCGAGGACGTCGCGTTCACCGACGCCATCGTCGCCCAGCTCGAGGCCGGACTGTGCGTCGACACGAGCCGGGTCTTCGCCAACGGCTTCAGCTACGGTGCGGGTATGTCTTACGCGCTGGCGTGCGCCAGGCCCGATGTCTTCCGTGCCGTCGCCCTCTACTCAGGCTCGGAGCTGAGCGGTTGCGCGGGCGGCACGACTCCCGTGGCCTTCTACGCGTCGCACGGAGGCAGCGATAGCGTCCTCGACATCTCGCGTGGCCGGAGCCTGCGTGACCATTTCGTGGAGGTCAACGGGCTGACAGCGCAGACGCCACCAGAACCAGCGGTCGGCAGCGGGGCGCACGTCTGCACGACATACAAGGGCGGCTCGGCCCGGTACCCGGTCGAGTGGTGCGCCTTCGACGGCGACCACAACCCGAACCCGCACGACGGCGGTCAGAGCAGCAGTTGGAACCCCGCGCAGGTGTGGACCTTCATCAGCCAGTTCTGACTCGTGCCTGGGTCTCGCGTCAACCGCAACGCCGGCCCGCGAAGCGATGACCTGTCCGCCGGGTTCGTCAAGATAAGGGAGACGGCACGCTTTGCATCGGAGGCGAGCATGGGCAAGCTGGTCTACTTGATGAACGTCTCACTCGACGGCTATGTCGAGACTCCCGACCGCTCCCTCGATTGGACCGTCGTCGACGAAGAGATCCACCGCTGGTTCAACGATCGCTCCCGCGAGACGGACGCGTTCCTTTATGGGCGGCGACTGTATGAGGTCATGAACGCCTTCTGGCCGACCGCGGGGTCCCTCCCGTCTGCACCCGACTACATCCTCGAGTTCGCTCGGGTCTGGAACGCGACGCCGAAGATCGTCTTTTCGACAAGCCTCGCCCGCGTCGAGGGCAACAGCCGGCTCGTGAGCGGCGATGTGGGCGACGTGCTGACGCGGCTTCGGGCCGAATTCCCCGGCGAGTTGAGCGTCGGCGGACCGACCCTCGCCGCCCAATTCATTCAACGCGGCCTGATCGACGAATACCGCGTCGTCGTCCATCCGGTCATCCTCGGGGCGGGCCGGCCGTTCTTCCCCGGGCTCGAGACGCCGGTCGGCCTGCGGCTCACTGAGACCCGGCAGTTCGCGTCGGGCGTTATGTATCTGGGCTACGTCCGAGCGTAGCTTCGGTCCTGGCGCGCAGGCGCGAAGGGCAAACCTCCAGAATGGATCGAGACGCCGGCCTTGGCTCTCGCTGGGGGCTACGATGTAGATAGCCACCTGGATGGCCGAGGGAGAGTCGACGGAGGGACGAGATGCCGACTTATGCCGCAGGCGCGATCGTCGAGCGCCACTATCCTGGCCCTGATGCGGAGACTGCCAGGAGGGCTGCCGAGCCGCAGATCGGGGCATTCATTGGAGCGGGCTTTTCGATCAGCAGCGAGCGCTGGGAGGAGGATCTTGCATCCGGCGGAGCCCCGATCGGCGACGCGATCTCATCGGGTCCCATCAGCCAGATTGCCGGGTACGGAGGCACCCTGGTCATCACGTATGTGGCCAACGCAGCGACGGATCTCCCGCAAGACGTCCCCGCCTACACTCTGAAAGATCCACGCCGGGCCAACATGGAAACCTGGTCTCAGCTCCAAGTGGTAGGTGGCGTCATCTTCTTCCTGATCTTCCTGGTCGCCTTTCTGACGATCCTGTCCCAGATGTCGAACAGCCGACCCTTCGGCATGCCGTAGTTCACGAGCCAGCGCTGGGCGTCATCCTCGCGCGTAAGCGCGGTTCTCCGTCTCGCCGGATGACGCCCGCGGCCCTGCCGCCCACTCCCCGACTTCGCGACCGTTTCACGGTATGCCACCCACCCTCCTCGCTTGTTGACTGATCGTCGATACAACCATATGGTTGTAGCAATGGACACCACATTCAACGCCGACCACGTCTTTGCCGCACTGGCCGATGCCACAAGGCGCGACATCGTCCTGCGGGCGCTCGACGGTCGCGAGGGCGTCGCGGAGCTTGCCGGGCACTTCCCGATGAGCTTTGCGGCGGTGCAGAAGCACGTCGCTGTACTCGAACGCGCCGGCCTCATCACCAAGGAACGCTCGGGCCGGCGCAAGGTGGTGCGCACCAACATCGAGGGGCTCCGCCTGGCGCGCGCCCTGCTCGACGAATACGAGGCGCTGTGGCGCGGCCGTATCGATCGCATGACCGACCTCATCACGCGCAGCAAGGAGATCGAACCATGACTGTGACCGCCGTTCGGAAGGATCTCGAGGCCCTGACCCTGATCCTGACCGCCGAGTTCGAAGCCTCGCCCGAGCGCGTGTGGGACCTGTGGGCCGATCCGCGCCAGCTCGAGCGCTGGTGGGGTCCGCCAACTTACCCCGCCACCTTCACCGCCCACAACCTCGCGCCCGGCGGTCGCGTCCAGTACCACATGACCGGGCCGACCGGCGACCAGCCGCACGGCTTCTGGGACGTCGTCGAGGTAGATCCTCCGCGCCGGCTCGTCTTCATCGACGGCTTCGCGAACGAGGACGGGACGCCGAACGACGACTTCCCGCGCAACGAGGGGCGCGTGACGATCGAGCGGATAGATGCCCGCCGCACGCGGATGTCGATCGAGAGCCGCTTCCCGAGCACCGAGGCGATGGCGCAGGTCCTGGCCATGGGCATGGAGGACGGACTCACGCAGGCGGTCGGTCAGATCGACGCCATCCTGGCTGAAGGAGTAACAGCATGAGCACCGTGGCAGAGGCGACGACACACACCCTGGACGTTCCGGGTGCCGTCCTGACTTACGACATCCGACGGGTCGACTCCGCCGCACCGACGCTCCTCCTGATCGGATCGCCGATGGGCGCCGGCGGGTTCGGTACGCTCGCCGGACACTTCACCGATCGTACCGTGGTTACCTACGATCCTCGGGGCGTCGAGCGCAGCACGAAAGCCGATCCGACCAGCGCATCAACGCCCGAGGAGCACGCCGACGACCTGCACCGAATCATCGCCGAGCTCAACGTCGGCGCAGTCGACCTCTTCGCCAGCAGCGGAGGCGCGGTGAATGCGCTCGCCCTCGTGGCGACCCATCCAGAGCAGGTTCGGACGCTCGTCGCTCACGAGCCGCCGCTCGCTTCGATCCTGCCCGATCGCGAGGGCGCGCTGGCCGCTTGCCGCGCGATCCATGACGCGTACCTGCGCAGTGGGTTCGGTGTCGGCATGGCGTGGTTCATCGTCGCCGTTAGCCACAAGGGGCCAATAGCCCCGGAGTTCGCCGCCCAGCCCGATCCCGATCCGGCGATGTTCGGGTTCCCCGCCGGGGACGACGGCAACCGTGCCGACCCGCTTATGGGGCAGAACATAATCTCCTGCACGCACTTCGAACCCGACTTCGAAGCGTTGCGGTCGGCCTCGACCCGGATCGTGATGGCGGCCGGCGCGGAGTCCGCGGGCACGCTGGCGCAGCGCGGCGCCGTCGCCGTCGCCGAGCGGCTCGGAACGACGCCCGTGACCTTCCCGAGCGGCCACGGCGGCTTCCTCGGCGGCGAGTACGGCCAGAGTGGCGAGCCGGACGCCTTCGCCGCGAAGCTGCGGGAGGTTCTCGCCGACGCCTGAAGCGCTGGTCGCTGCGTGAGTACGTAGTTCAGGGGTCCCCGCGGGTCGCCTGACGTACCTGGGACACGAATGCCCGAGCGGGAGTACCCTTGAGGTCCCCCCACCTCATATCGAAGCTCGACGGTCACGCATGACCTGAGAGCCGTCCAGTCGCGCCATTCTCCGGACCCTCTCGGCCCCCGACGCGAAGGGCCATTGTGAGAGGTCCCAGGAGAGCGCGATGCGAAGGTTCGGCAGACGTACACGGGCGCTGGCAAAGCGCCATTTCGGGCTGACCGTCGCCCTTACGGTCGCAATCAGCGTGATCGTCGGCGGCGTCTCACTAGCCGCCATAAGCGGCGCATTCGACTCCCCCCCTCCGGTTGCCGGCACCTACACCTTCAGCTCCGACTGGACCCTTCTCGACCTGGAACGGCATATCGACGCCGGCGAGGTCGCGACGATCTCGCTTGTGTCGGGAACGACGGGTGCTCCGATCGCGAGCGCCGGCACGACCTCGAGTGCGGGGACCGACGTGCTGGCTGCCCGAACGACGAGCGGCCAGTGGGTCCGTGTCACCCTCGCAGTCTCCCCCGCCGACGCACTGGTTGCGCTGCGGAGCCTGGGCTTCGGACGCCTCATTGCCGTTGACTCGGTGGCGCAGCTGCCTCCTACCAGCGGCGTGGCCGGGACCGGCTCCCAATCTTCGGATCCTCTGGGCAGCATCACGCAAGTCGCGCTGCTCGGCATCGTGCTCGTCGTCGCCGTGGTGTTCCTCCGCAGGACGGGCAAGGACAGCGGCAAGGGATCGGGCAACTACCAGGTTCTACTTCCGAATGACGCGTACGGACCCGACGGCGACACGGGTTCGATCGCCCGGTCCGTCCGGTTCGCCGATGTGGCGGGCTGCGATGAAGCCAAGCTCGAGTTGACCGAGGTCGTCGAGTTTCTGAAGTCCCCGGATCGATTCTGGGCTCTCGGGGCCAGCATTCCGCGTGGCTTGCTCCTGTACGGACCCCCCGGCACCGGCAAGACGATGCTCGCCCGCGCGGCGGCCACCGAGGCTGGCGTCCCCTTTGTATCGATGTCGGGATCGGGTTTCGTCGAGATGTACGTCGGCGTCGGAGCCAAGCGTGTGCGCAACCTCTTCTCCGTGGCCCGCAAGTTCGGACGCGCCATCATCTTCGTGGACGAGATCGACGCGCTGGCCAAAACCCGCGGCGGCAACAACTCAAATGACGAGCGCGAACAGGCGCTCAACCAGCTGCTCGCGGAGATGGACGGTTTCTCCTCGTCGGAGTCGATCGTCGTCATAGCGGCCACCAACCGGCTCGACATTCTCGACCAGGCGGTCCTGCGCCCCGGACGCTTTACCCGCAAAGTCAACGTGCCCCTGCCCGACATCGACGGCCGCCGCGCCATCCTGGGGATTCATGCGAACGGCAAGCCGCTCGACGAAACTGTCGACATGGAGGCGATCGCCCGCCGTACCGCGGGCATGAGCGGCGCGCAACTCGCCGATCTGCTCAACGAGGCCGCGATCTACGCGGCCCGGCGCACTCACGAGAAGATCACGCCGGTCGACATCCACGACGGCTGGCTCAAATCGATCCTCGGCACGTCCCGCAAGCGCTCCATGAACGAACGCGAACGCAGCATCATTGCCGCGCACGAGGCAGGCCACGCCGTCTGCGGCCGGCTCTTCGGCGATCGCCGGCGGGTCGAAGAGATCAGCCTCTTCGCGCACGGCGATGCGCTGGGTGTCACCGTATCGTCCTCGGAAGACGACTATCTGCCCTCCGAGTCGGACCTGCGCGCAAGGCTGATCGCTCTCATGGGCGGTCGAGCGGCCGAAGCCATCCTCTTCGAAGACGTGACCGGCGGTGCCGCGAACGACCTCGAGAAGGCGGGCGAGATTGCCACCAGCATGGTCACCAAGTGGGGCATGGGCCACGACCCCGACAATGGGGCATTGGGCGCGTCCGGACGAGGGACGCTGAGCCTGCGAGTGGTCGGCGACGAAACCACGCTTTCGGCCGGTGTTCGCGCGGCGATGGACCGGGCGATCAATGCGATCCTCGATCAGGCGTACACGCAAGCGCGCGAGTCGCTCCTTGCCCAGATCAAGCGGCTGACCCGTGTCGCCGCGTACCTCTACGAGCACGAACGGATCGATGGAGCCCAGTTCGAGGCGCTCTTTGACGGAAGCCTCGCTCCGTCGGCCGATATGGAGAAGCAGTGGCGCAGCGCGGAGAGCAAGCCACGAAGCTGGGATGAGATCGACGATCTGGTCGCGACTTCGGTCGCCACGGCGGACACTTCGGCCGTCGCTCGCATGGTCGCTCGCACGCCGGCGCCGCTGCCGAACCGTCGCCGGCGCACGCGGCGCCAGACGCTGGCCTCCGCTCGCCTTCTCCTGCTGAATTGGTGGCAACGCACGCTCCCGGGCACCGATCGGCCGGCCGACTAGACGCGGCTTCTGTACCACAGGGCGCCGGGCTGGTTTCCACGAGCGAAACGCAGCGAGACGATCTGCCATCGTTACGCGATGAACGCGGACGATGCCAAACGAATCTTCACCGGTATCGGGGCGTCGTACGACCGTGTCGCCACCGTGCTGTCGCTGGGGCAGGATCCGCGATGGAGGCGTGCGCTCGTCGACGCGATAGACGCGCGTCCCACGGACCGCGTTCTCGATGTCGCAACCGGGACCGGCATGGTCGCCCAGGCTCTTCACGACCGATACGGCTGTACAGTGGTGGGCGTCGACCAGAGCGCTGACATGCTGGCGCTGGCCCGAACTCGGGACGGGGTCTACGAGGCCATCGTCGAAGGACACGCGGAGAATCTGCCGTTTCCCGACGCGGCGTTCGACCACCTGAGCTTCACGTACCTCCTGCGCTACGTCGACGATCCCGCCGCCACGATGCGCGAACTCGCGCGGGTCGTGAAGCCGGGCGGTCGGGTGGCGATGGTCGAGTTCGGCTTGCCGGGTGGCGTCTGGCGGCCTCTGTGGTGGCTGTATACGCGCGTCGGGCTTCGGCTGGGCGGGCGCGTCTTTTCGTCGAAGTGGTCCGCCGTAGGGGCGTTTCTCGGTCCCAGCATCGAGCGCTTCGACGCCCAGCACCCGCTCACAGCGGTCGCCCAATATTGGCGCGACGCCGGGCTCGACGACGTGCAAACCCGTCGGATGAGCGTTGGCGGCGGCGTCGTCATGAGCGCTACGAAGCTCGAGACGGCCGGCGAGCTTGCGACCGAGCCCGCCCGCTCCCCCACTCCGAGGGCGATGGCGCCGGCGTTCTACGCAGCCCGCGTTGGGGGATGGCGCGATTACTGGACGCTCCTCCACCCGCCGTACACCGTATGGCATCTCTCGTACGTGCTCCTGGGGGCCGCACTGGCGCCCTCGCCCGACCCGAAGATCGTCGCCGGCGCGCTCGTCGCGTTCGGGCTCGCCGTAGGGGTCGGCGCCCACGCCTTCGACGAGCTGCACGGGCGGCCGCTTCGCACGCGCATCCCGTCGCCGGTGCTGGCGGTTGCCGGCACCGCGGCGCTCCTGGCCGCGGTCGCGATCGGCTTCGTCGGGGTGACGATGTTCGGTCCGCTGTTCCTCCTGCTGGTGGCCCTGGGCGCGTTGACCGTCGTGCTCTACGGGCTCGAAGTGCCCTTCGTCCACTCGGACGTCGGCTTCGCGATCGGATGGGGCGCGTTCCCAGTGGTAGCGACCGCATACGCGACGGGCGCTCACCCGGTTCCGACCGTTCTTGCGGCTATCGCGGCCGCGCTCCTGAGCCTGGCGCAGCGGCGACTCTCCACTCGCGCGCGCTCGATCCGCCGCCGCGCGGTGAGCATGAGCGGCGAGATCGTCTACTCGGACGGGTCGAGGGAATCCATCGACCCGCACGCCCTGATCGGGGCAGCCGAAGGAGCGCTCGCGATCTTGTGGCTGGCGGTATTCGCCGGCTCGCTGGCAGTGCTGCTCGCCCGCTGGCTCTGACCGGCGCACGCGGGCACAATTCACCCATGCCATACGACCTCGAACGGTTTCTTGAGGAGCAGCAGAACGTCTACGACGACGTGCTCGCTGAGCTCCGACGCGGGCGTAAGACCGGCCACTGGATGTGGTTCGTCTTCCCTCAGGTCGCCGGCCTCGGGTACAGCTTCATGTCCCAGCGTTTCGCCATTTCATCACTGGATGAAGCCCGCGAGTATCTCGCGCACCCCGTCCTGGGTCCTCGCCTGCGCGAGTGCGCAAGAACTGTGCTCGAGACACAGGACCGCACCGCGGAGGACATCTTCGGATCGATCGATGCGCTGAAGCTCCGGTCGTGCATGACGCTGTTTCACCGGGCGGCGCCGCACGAGACCGTCTTCACGCAGGTCCTGGACCGCTACTACAGCGGCATCGCGGACTGGGCGACGGAGGCGCGGCTCGGAGCAGGGCCTACGGTAGTGTGAAGTGGAGGATCCAGGGCCCGTGAAGCCGGATCTGCGTGTCTGCGGTGCCTTCCGCGTATTGCTCCCCGACCTCCTCGGTCACGGTCACGATCCACTCGCCGGAGGGATCGTCGACACCGCCGGACGTCCAGTTCGTCGTCCCTGATCCGCCTCCCGACGTCGTGAGCACCACCGCGAGGTCCACGCCGGCGTGGCGTACGGACATGATCGGCGCCCACGCCGTCGAGGCTGGCGGGATGCCCGCGACATCAAGCTCGAGTCTGACCGTCGAGGGCGACGCAACTATCCGGTCGAGAGTGATCGTTACGCCGTTGCTTTCGGCGGCCGCATGAGGAGTCGCCTGCGCCCCACCACCCACGGTAAGGTCGAAGGAGAACAACACATCGACCTCGACGTTACGCCAGGGCGTGGGTGTGGACGCTACCTTGATGACCGCGACTTCCGGTACTGATAAGGAGAACGCCCGTCGACCTGGGACTGCCGGGCCGGGCACGGCGTCGAACCAGATGAGATTGGTCGCCATCCCGCCACCCTCCGGACGCGACATGCCGCTAGCTTCCTCCCACCGACCGCCGGAGGTGTCGGTCACAGTTGCGTCATCGATAGCGACCTGCGACCAGCCTCTGTTCTGCTCGTCGACCACCGTGACTCCGACCAGCATCCTGTTCGCGTCGGCATAGACCCGCTCGAGGGTGAGACGGTAGCCGTCGACCGTCTGCACGAGCCCGAGGTGCTCGGCCCGCTGCCAGGCAAGACCACCGGCTTCGTCGTAGAAGTGAAAGAAGCCAGCGGCCGCAGCCGCCGTGACCAAGAAGACCGCCAGGAGGACCGGGGTGAGCGCCAGCCGACGTCGACGGGGAGAGGCCGGGAGCGTACCGGCGGAGTTCGACGGACGCCAGAGCTCGATCGCCGCCGAGACGCGCTGCTCGAGCCGAGCGCCAAGCTGTGGCGGAATGACTACGGTGTAGGCGTCGACCAGACGAGACTCGAGAGCCTCCGTACTACCGGCATCAGGAAGGTCATGCATCTTCACGAAATGACTCCCTCAGGGCTGCGAGCGCACGGCTCAGGAGCTTCTGGGTTGCGGCTTCGCTCTTGCCGAGCGTGCCGGCGATTTCGCGGGCGGTGAGGCCGCCCGCATAGCGAAGCGTGATCGCGTCTCGCTGGACGGAGGGGAGGCGTTCGACTCGATCGCGGAGTTCGGCCATCCGCTCGCGTTGCAGCACCCCGTCTTCGAGCAGACTCGGATCGTGCGTTTCGGTGGACGGCTCCGTTCCCGGTGCCAGCACCGATCGATGGCGGCGTCTGGTGCGCTCGGCGTCCAGAGCCGCGTGTCGGGCAATAGTGAACAGCCAGGCAATCACGCCGCCGCCGGACGGGCGATAGCGCCCGATCGCCGTGAGCGCCCGCTCGAAGACGACGGCTGTGAGATCCGCGGCCTCGTCGTTGGACCCCGTTCGGGCGCGTAGGAAACGGAAGATGTCCATTTGGTGACGGCGGTAGAGCAGCGCGAAGGCCTGCGAGTCGGTTTGGGCGGCCGCGGCAAGCTCCTCGTCGCGCCCCTCTGCCTCCGCCGAGCTATCGAGCCTCGCCCATTCGATCCCGGTCACGCTTCCCTCCTGCAGCATTGTCGCCTACATGTACAACGCGCGACCTGGGGAAACCGGACATCTGGGCGCGGCACGGTTTGGTGCAGACTCGCCACGCCTCGCTTTAGCATTGTCGGATGCTTACCCTCCGCCCCGCAGTTCCAACCGACGCAGCGCTGATCCTCGAATACATCCGCGAGCTTGCGGAGTTCGAACGGGAGCCGGACGCGGCCGTCGCCACGGAAGGGGCTATCCGCCGCTACGCCTTCTCCGAAAATCCGCTGGTCAAGGTGACCATGGCCGAGTGGGACGGCCGGCCCGCCGGTTTCGCCCTATGGTTCCTCAACTTCAGCACCTGGGAAGGCAAGCCGGGCATCTATCTCGAAGATTTGTTCGTGCGCCCGGAGTTCCGCCGCAACGGGATCGGCAAGGCCCTCCTCAAGCATCTGGCGGCGATCGCCGTCAAAGAAGGCTGGACTCGATTCGTCTGGCAGGTGCTCGATTGGAACACGCCCGCAATCGAGTTCTACGAGGCCCACGGCGCAAGAATCATGCGCCCATGGCTCACATGTCGAGTGGAGGGCGACGCCATCAGGCGGCTCGCCGAAATGGCGGACTGACCCTGGCTCGACCCTTCGACGCGAGGCCGTCGGCCCGGCAAGCCACTCGCCGGGCGCGGTTCGGCAGACTCACCCGCCGGCGCGACCTTAGTACCGACTCCGGCGCGTCTCTTCCTTCTTAGGCGGGCGCGGTTCGTTGCCCGGCCGCGGCGGGTTCGGAATGGTGCCTGGGGCCATGTCCGGCTTGGGCGGAAGCGGCCCGCGGGCGCGAGCGGCTTCTACCTGCTGGGCGAAGGCCGCCGCGCGATCCGGTGGTACGGCGCGTTCCCATTCGGCAGTGATCTGCTTGACTCGCGCATTCGAGGCATCTCGCTGCTCGCGTTCGTATCTCGATCTCTTCGTCATTCCGTCCTCGTCTGGGATACCGGCATCTTCGCCCAATGGATACCACAATCTTGCATACATCGCCACCGCCTGTCCCGCAACCCACGCAAGGGGTCTACCCGGGACGGGCCCGTCAGCCCGTGAGGCCCAACCTGGCGGCGACAGTGGCCGCTTCCACGCGGCCGGCGACACCGAACTTCGCCAGGATATGCGAAACGTGAACGCCGGCAGTGCTTTCGCTGATGAATAGCGCCTCGCCGATCTGGCGGTTCGTCCGGCCGGCGGCGAGAAGTCGCAACACCTCGATCTCGCGGTCGCTGAGGCCGTATGCGGCCAGACCTTGCTCGGAGGCGGTCGCGTCCCGTCCCCCACTCCTGTCGACCGGGGCCCCGTCGTCGGACCGCAGCGGAACCCGTGCCCGCGCCGCCAGTGCTTCGATAGCCTCGGAGAGCGGGCGAGCCCCAAGCCGAGATGCTCCTTCGTACGCCTCCGTGAGAAGGCAGACGGCGTCGTCACGTGCGCCGCGGTCCGGCAGCAGGGCTTCAGCCAGGCGGTACGTGGCGTAGGTGGCGTCGTAGACGGGGCCGTGAGCCTGCGCCATGGCAAGAGCACGTCGCCACATCGCCGGGTCCGGCGCGGACGTCACACGCGCGGCTTCGGCCTCCGCAAACGCGATCGCCTGCTCCACTTCATCCCGGTTCGGGCCGGGCGGAACGTCATCCACCAGGCGGCGGACGGCCTCGAGGAAAGAAGTCGCTCGGCCGACCGCCTCGTCCAGCGTCCTCGAATCACGCGCTGCACGTGCACGCTCAGCCGTGTCGGCCTCGAGCCGCAGGGCCGCCACCAGTACCCGGCCTTGCACGGATCGGTCCTCGGTCTGGCCAAGGATACCGAGGGCGCGGTCGGCGACTCGACGGCCGGCGGCCGTCTCGCCTGTGAGCATCGCCAGGACGATCTCATCGGCCGCGATCGGCCCGTTGAACTGGGCCTCAACGCCGGGGCCGAGCATCTCCGAGAGGTCGGCGAAGGCCTGACGGGCCGGCTCCAAATCGCCTCGGAGGGTCAGCAAGTGGGCCAGCTGCTGCGTGGCGAAGACACGAGCCGTGCCACGCGCAATGGGCTGGACCTCGCGCGCTAGCTTGAGCGCGGCATCCCACCGCCCCAATATGGTGAATTCGTCGCACGCGTTCATCGAGATGAAGGCGCCGTAGGTTGCGCCCATTCCCAGATCGCGCATCCGCCGAGCGCCTTCCAGCGAAATGGCCAGCGCCTCCTCGTGATGTCCTCCGGCGCTCAACACGGACCCGTGGCAGGCATACCCGCGGCCTATGTCGTCGAGATCCTGAACCTCTTCGGCGATGGCTATCGCCTCGCGAGTCAACGCAGCGCCGCCGTCTGGGTCGCCCATCAAACCGAGGACGACGCCGACTGTGGAAAGCGAATGCCCCTCGATCTGGCGGGAACCGGTCTCACGCGCCAGTTGGAGCGCACGGCGGCCCACCGACAGGGACTCCTGGTTGTGGGCGGCCAGCATGAGCACCTGCGCATAACCCGCCAGCACTCTCGCCCGGTCTGCTGAAGGAGGCTGTTCCGGCACCAGCTCGATGGCGCGCCTGTAGGCGTCTTCGGCGCCGGCGAAGTTGGCCGACGTCCAGAGTGAACGTCCGAGTCGTTCGTACAGCAGGCCCTCGAGGACAGGCTCGCCGCACGCCCGGGCCTGGTCGATCGCTTCTCGAAGCAGTTGGATGGCACGGGCATGTTCGCCGCTCAACTGCGCGCAGTGCGCCGTCCGGCGCAGGAGCTCGACCTTGTCGATCTTCGCTTCCGCCGCTCGTGCGGGGACGATCTCCCACAGCTCCGCCGTTCTCTCGTACTGGCGGAGCGCTTCGGCGTAAGCTCCCGCGGCCTGGGCGGCGTCGCCCGCCAGGAGTGAGGCGCTGAACGCGTGGTCGAGCTCGCGAGCTTCGAACCAGTGGTGGGCGATCTCGCCGAGATGGCCGGCTTCCTCGGCGCCCCGCAAGCCGTTGGTTTCCGAAAGTGCCTGGGCGATCGCGGCGTGCAACCGTCGCCGCCGGCCCGGCAGGACCGTCTCGGCGGCCGCTTCGGCGAGCAACGCGTGTCTGAATGCGTAGCGTTCCGACGGCGCCTGCTCATCGGCGACGAGGAGCTGCGCGGAGAGCGCTTCGCCGAGGGCGTCATCGAGTTCCCGCTCCGACAGCTCGGAAACTCTGGCAAGCAGGGCGTGATCCACCCTCCGCCCAACTACGGCCGCGACCCCGAGCAGCCTTAGCGTGGGTTCCGAGACGTGGGCCAGTCGAGCCGCCAGCACCTCGCGAAGAGTGGGTGGCAGCGGGCCTCCGTCGGCGCCGGCCGCCACGAGCTCCTCGGCGAAGAACGGGTTGCCCTCGGAGCGGACGAAAATTGAGTCGATCAGGGCCGGGTCCGGCCGGCGGCCCAGAATGCCACTCAGCTGGAGGGTTAGAGACGCCCGCTCCAGACGACCGAGCTCGATTCGTTCGACGCCCGAAGACCGGTTGACCTCGCCCAGCCAGAACAACAGCGGGTGGCGGCGGTGCAGTTCGTCGCTCCGGAAGGTGATCAGCAGGAGCAGGCGCTCGGTTCGTGCGTTGCGCACCAGAAATGCGAGCAACTCCCGCGTCGAGTCACCGCCCCAATGGAGATCCTCGATCGCAAGGACCACCAACGAATCCCCCGCGAGCCGGCGAAGCAGGCCGAGGAACGTTTCGTAGAGCTGGCTGCGAGCCCACTCCGGATGCAGCTCCGCGGCGGCGTCCGCGGCTCGATGCCTGTCCACGAGCCCAAGTTCGGCGGCCATTCCCTGCAGAGCGTCATCGATTTCGCCCGTATCCGTATCGCCCGAACGACGCTGCCCGCCGTCGGCAAGGAGCGGTCGGATGGCCTCGACTATCGGAGCGAACGGCAAGGCACCCTCGGCCAGGCCCACACAACCACCCTGCAGGACGATCGCACCCCGGCTACGTGCCATCTCGAGGGCGGCTGCCAGGACGCGGGACTTGCCGATGCCTGCCTCTCCACCAATCAGCACGGTCCGTCCTTGTCCGGCCCGCGCTTGCTCGATGGCCTGTGAGATAGCCTCGAGCTCGGCCTCGCGTCCGATGAGCTCAGGGCTGGCGATGCGTCCACCCATTGCTCCGATCATAAACCGTCACTCGCACGGAGCGGACGTGGACCGAGGGGCGAACAAGCTGATGCGCAGGACAAGCCGGACCGGGGGGATCCGGAGCACTCGGGCAAAGTGCGTGACTCTGACCGCCGCCCGACGCGGCTCCTTGGCACTGGTCGCTCCCGCTGCCAGCCGGTATTCGTTTGCCTCGGCATGGCGCTCTGCCATCCGCAATGTCGCCAGTTGATACGCGGTCGTGGGATGCATTGGTCTGCCGATCCTTTCGATGTCTTCCGGTCCGCCGTTCTTGGGTGGCTTCCGTGTTGAGAACGTTAGGCTCGTCGCGACTCCGCGGCATCCGGGGGACATGCAGATCTGGCCGTCGGCAGCCTTGATTCGACGGCCTCGGATCTTTACGCGCGGGCGGCGAGCCTTTACGCAAAGCCGGCCACGGCGTGGGCGGCGCCTCAGAGGCTTGCCGCTGCTCGGGACTCCCCCACTCCGGCGGCGGCACAACGGCCGGGCGCGTCGCGTCTGCCCTATGATCGCGCCTGCAACGTCGGCGAATGCCGGCGAGGCCGCAGACACGCGAAAGGGCACGCGAGCCCGACCGCGGTCATTCGGCAGGAACGCAGCCGGGATGAGGGCTGGCGAGATGTCGAGCCGACTGGCGAAGCGAGTCGTCGTGGTTCTTGTCGTGGCCATCGGGGCCGCGAGCGTCCTGTTCCTGCGCCCCGGATCGCTCGCGGAGGCGAGCCCGTCGGATGGTTCACAACTGGTCGCGGCGGCCACAGCTAGGCCCGATCCCACCGCCCTTGCGCCGATCCCCACGCCAACACTCGAGCCGCTCCCGACCCTCTTGCCATCTGCGTCGCCCGCCGCCACCGCCCCCGCCACCCCGGCGCCAAACCCGATACCTCGCCTGCTCGCCGACGTGAACGCGGTTTCGACCGCGGGCACGGTGTTCCCGTCCGATTCGGTGACCGAGCCGACCGTCGCCGTCAGCCCGTTCGACCCCAACCTGGTCGCCCTCGTCTACCAACGCCTGACCGCCTCGTCCTACTGCGGCCTCGATACGGGGATCCGCATCTCACACGACGGAGGACGGACCTGGCTGAATGCCCCCGGGCGGCCCTGGAAAGGGGCGGGGCGCGGACCCAACTACCACGGGGTGATCGCCTGGGGCCCAGGGCCAGTCGCGGGATCTTCGCGTCTCTGGTGGGCCGACACCACCGTGCCGCGCTGCGATTACGGCGCACATTCGGTGAGCGTGTCGTACAGCGACAACTTCGGGAAGACCTGGGCGCCGCTGTACGTCGAGCGGCGGACTCCGCCCTGGATCGGCGGCTATCCGGACATCACGGTCGACTGCAACCCGGCCAGTCCCAACTTCGGCGTTGTCTACGTCGCCTACAACTGGCTGGCGGACGCGGCCGCGGGACCGGGCCTGGCCGTGCTGGCTTCAGCCGACAAAGGGCGCAGCTGGCAGATCGTGCAGGTGCCGCGCGTCGGGCTGAGCGGCTATCACGCCGCCTGGCGCATCGACTATAGGGTGCGGACGGCGCCCGACGGATCGGCGTACGTTGCCTTCTGGGAAGCCGACATGCACTCATGGAACCACAACGATCCCTTCGCTTCGGGAGGGCTCGATAACGTGGGCCGGGTCGGATTCGCCGTGACCCACGTCCACTACAACCGCACCGCCCGCAAGCTCGCCGCGGATCCCGCGGTCTGGTCGCTCACGCTGGCCCACAACGTCTACACGGTGAATCAGACCCCGGCGTCGGGGACGGTGAACCTCCTCAGTCCCGATCCCAGATGGCAGATGGGCTTCGACATCGACCAGTCGACCGGGCGGCTGCTGCTGGCGGTGTCCGACTACGCCGCCACTGTCGCCGCGGGTCATGCCCACGGCGTCATCCGAGTCGGGCGTAGCGACGACGGCTCAAACTGGCAGTGGCTGACGATCTCGGCCTTGCCGACCGACGTGGGCCTGCCGCAATCGGGCTTCAAGCCGACACTGGCCGTGCGCAACGGCGTCGTCTTCGTGGGCTTCCACGGGCTGACCGATATCGAGAAGGGTGCGAGTCTCCGAGCCACCGTCGGCACTTACTACGCGGTCTCGTACAACGGCGGGGCCGCCTTCACAGCACCGACTCAGATCACGAAAGCGCGCTGGTACCCGAGCGTCCTCGCCGCTAACCCCAACGGACCCGGACTGCGCGAAAGGGCCGATTTCGGGCCTGACGGCATCGTCCGCTACGCCTACTCCGACGGCCGGCTTGGTTCCACATACCCGGGCCGCTCGGCGGTCTATGTCGCGCTCGTGGATCCCGGGCCTGTCGATCCTCGAACTCGCATCGTGGGGCCGCCGAACGCGAGGTGAGGCCCCAGAGGCGGCCTGAGTCGCGATATCGGCGATCTAAGCCTGGCGAAGCCCGATCGTGTTGCCGTCCGGGTCGTGGAACCAGGCGCCACGCGCGGGACCGATCTGGGCGATGTGGCCGGTGGTCTGCAGCGGTCCTTCGTCGTAGTCGATGAACTTGACGCCGCGCTTCTCGAGTCCCGCGACAACTCCCTCGATGTCGGTGACTTCGAAGTGGGCCAAGGTGTGATCGGTCGGCGCCGGCCCGCGCTTGAAGATGGAAAGTTGCGTGCCGCCGCCGCATCCGAAACGGATCGACGCCGAGTTCTCCCACAGCAACGTCAGCCCCAGTTGTTCCCTGTAGAAGCGCTTGGCGCGGTCGAGGTCGGTCACTGGGATAGTCGCCACAACCATCGAGCCTTGCAGCATTGGCCGGCCTCACGTCTAGCAGGGAGGGGTTTATGCTGCGACTGTAGCCCCTCGGCGAGGTGCCTGAATCCCCGTCGCGCGGTCCGGCTCGCCCTACGGGTCCGAGTGGCTTTTCGCGGACTGGGCCTCCGAATGTGCCGCTACAGCGACGGCAGCTCCTGCTCAAGCCCCGCGGCGGCCGCAAAGAGGTCGCCGCGGCCGGCCAGCCGGTCGAGGATCGTGCGCATATTCCAGCGGTCGGGCCGCAGGTCCGGATCGTCCAGCTCGTCCCAGGCGATCGGGGCGGAAACCGCCGCGCCCTTCACCGGCCTGACCGAATACGGCGCGACCAGGGTCTTGTTCCAGGCGTTCTGGGTGTAGTCCAGCCGGGCGAGGCCGTTGCGCCGCGACTTCACCCACTCCCAGCTGACCAGTTGCAGCGTGGCGGCGGCGATCGTCCGTGACAATGCCGCGACCCAGTCACGAGTCTCGTCGAATCCGTAGACGGGCTTGATCGGAATCCAGACCTGGATGCCGCGCTGGCCGGTCAGCTTGGCGAAGCCACGCAGGCCGAGATGATCGAGCGCGGTTCCGTATAGACGCGCCAGGAGTAGCACCTCGCTCCACTCCGTCCGCTGGCCTGGGTCGATGTCGACGAGCGCCCACGTGGGCCGGTCGGGAGCGGCGATCGTGAAGGTCGACGGGTGGATGTCGATGGATGCCTCGTTGGCCACCCATGCGAGCGTCGCCACGGAATCCGCGAGCAGGTACTCCGTCGAACCGGATTGTTCCGATGTCCAAGGCCAACACTCGACCCAATCCGGCGCGTGCCCGGGGACCTGTTTCTGCCAGAAGCCTTTGCGGTCGATGCCATCGGGGTAACGCTGCAACGTCAGAGCCCGGCCGTGAAGGTATGGCAGCAGGTACGGTGCGATCGAGACGTAGTAGCGGATCAGGTCGCGTTTGGTGATGCCATCGGCCGGCCAGAGCACCTTGTCCAGGTTCGACAGCTTCAGCTGCCGCCCTCCGACGGACCATGGGCCTCCCTTCCCCGGCAGCGAGTCGAGAGCTTCGAGCTCCGCCGGAGAGGCGCGATCTGGTTGAGAGGCCGCGACGCGCGGTTTGCCCGGTCGGTCCTTCGCGCGGTCCACCGCCGGCTCGACGACTTGTGTCGTCGCCTCGGCCGCTACCGCCTCGACGGCCACCTTTCTGGCCGCAGCCGCGTCCCGGGGGCGTTCCCGCTCGACGGCTCGCGGATCGGCGTCCGGGTCGAGACCCTTGTACGAAGGCGCGCGCAGGCTCCCGTCTGCCGTCCACTCGGCAAATTCGACGCGAGCGACGAGCTTCGGCTCAATCCAACGCGCACCTTTCTCGCGGGGGATCGGTTGGAATGCGGACTTGGTGCGGGCGAGTGGCGCCATCATCTCCATGAGGCGACGACGCTCGGCGGCGTCGAAGCCCGTGCCGACCTTGCCCGCCGGCTGAAGCACATCACCCTCGAACACGCCGACCATGAGCGCCCCCAAATCGTCCTGAGTTCCTTCGCGGGGCGTCCAACCGCCGATCACGACTTCCTGCTCGGAGCGCCGCTTGATCTTGAGCCAGGCCGGCGACCGCCGCCCGGGTTCGTACCGACTGCGCCGGAGCTTGGCCATGACGCCCTCGAGCCCTTGCTCGGCCACAGCGTCGTACATCGCCTCGCCGTCGCCTTCGATGTGCGTCGCGTATTGGACGAATCCGGAGTCGTGGAGAACGGATCGCAGCAGCGTCTTGCGCTCGTCCAGCGGCCGATCCACGATCAAATGGCCGTCGAGAAAGAGAAGGTCGAAGATCACATAGGCGAGCGTCGATGGACTTGCGGTCGAGTCCGATGCGCGTCGAGACGCTACTCTCTTGCGCGCCTGCAACAGGCCGAAGTCGGGCCGTCCGACGGCATTGAGAGCGACGACTTCGCCGTCGAGAATGGCCTCCCGGGCGTCGATCCAGATCGGCGGGCCGGCTAACTCCGGAAAGTACTCGGAGGCGTCGAGGCCGCGCCGAGTGAACAGGGCCACTCGTCCATCGCGGACGTGGGCCTGCACGCGGTAGCCGTCCCACTTGACCTCGAACAGCCAATCGGGATCGCTGAAAGGGCCGTCGGTGAGAGTGGCGGTCATCGGCTCGATAAAGCTAGGCATGGCAGTGACGGCGGTTCCGGCCAGGGTGCCGGCGGCGGCCGTCGGGGCGATACGCGCGGCGGCAACCGGCCCCAAGGCCCGTGGCTCGGACGTTACCGCGCTCTGAGCGAGACCCGCGGCCACTTCGTCGTTCGTCCGTCCCGTCTTGACCGATTTGGGGTAGCTCTCGGCGTCCCAGCCGGGAACCGCCCACTCGTCCCTCTTCTTGATGAGCAGCCAGGACTCGCGATCCGAAGCCCCCGCGCGACCGCCGCCCAGGCCCCGCGTCCGAACGATCGTGAACCGGCCGCGCAGCTTCTCGCCGCGCAGGACCAGTTTGAGCTCGCCGTCCCGCAACGCTTGTCCAGGGTCGTCCGTCAGTTCCGGGTCGAATGTCCCCCAATCCCAGACGATGACGTCGCCCCCGCCGTATTCCCCTGCGGGAATCGTGCCCTCGAAGTCGTAGTAGCCGATGGGGTGGTCCTCGACATGGAACGCACCCCTCTTGAGAGTCGGGTCGAGACTGGGCCCCTTCGGCACGGCCCAGCTCACCAGCAAGCCGTCGATCTGGAGGCGAAAGTCGTAGTGGAGCCGGCTCGCCCGGTGGCGCTGGACGACGAACCTGCGTTCGCCCGGGTCCGGCGGTGACGCGGCGCCGCTCGGCTCGGTCGTCCGAGCGAAGTCGCGCTTGCGCCGGTACTGCTCCAGGCTCACGTCATCAGTCGCCCAGGCAGGTTCCCACGTGTCGGGCGGCGAGGACCCACGAATGGTCGGGCGGCACCGGCTTGCGCTTACCGGCTACCAGCTCGAGCGGGACCGGCTCCGTGCCCTCACCGCGCGCCGCAACCATCACCCCGAAGACCCCGTCCCAGATCAGATCCGCGCCGGCGCATCCGAGCCGCGTTGCAAGCAATCGATCGGCCGCGGACGGCGTGCCGCCACGCTGCACGTAACCGAGGATGGTGACGCGAGATTCGAGCCCCGTGAGCGCCTCGAGTTGAGCAGCCAGCCGCATGGTGTTACCGGCATGGGCCGCCTCGAGGGCAGCCAGCGCCTGGCCTGCGGTCATGGCCTCTTCCGGGGTCGAAGCTGCCCGCTTTCGAGCCTCAGCTGCGGCATACGGGCCGGCCTCTTCGGTGTTCATCGCGCCTTCGGCTACCGCGACGATGCTGAAGTTGGACCCGCCTCGAACGCGGCGCCTGATCGCTTCGGCGATCGACTCGGCCGAGTACGGGATCTCCGGGATCAGGATCACGTCGGCGCCACCCGCAATGCCGGCTCCAAGGGTCAGCCAGCCGGCTCGATGACCCATGATCTCCACGACGATGATGCGATGATGGCTGTGCGCAGTGCTGTGCAGTCTGTCGATGGCGTCGGTCGCGATATCGAGGGCCGTGGCGAAGCCGAACGTGGCATCGGTGAGGACCAGGTCGTTGTCGATGGTCTTGGGCAGGGTGATGATGTTGAGACCCGCCCGGACGAGGCGCAATGCGTTCTTCGCGGTCCCGTCGCCGCCGAGGCAGACCAGAGCGTCGAGGTGGTGCTTCTCGTAGGTCCCGACAATCGTCGGGGTCATGTCCATAACCTCGCCGCCGACGAGCATCCGATGCGGTTTGTCGCGGCTCGTGCCCAGGATCGTGCCACCCAGGGTCAGGATGCCGGAGAGCCTGGCGTCGAGCCGGACTGAGCGGTCTTCGGCCAACCCTCGGAACCCGTCACGAAAGCCGACGACCTGCATGCCGTGATGGCCGATTGCAGCCTTACCGATGCCCCGAATCGCGGCGTTCAGTCCGGGGCTGTCGCCGCCGGCGGTGAGGATGCCGATGCGCTTGGGACGGGCCATATTCTCCGCTCCGCTGTGCTGGGTCGCCGGGCGCCCAGGCGTCGGGTCGGGCATGCGGGTCGCCCGCGTGAAGGAGCATACGTCGGGTTTGGCGGGCGGGCTACGGCGCGCGTGGCAAGGTGGCCCTCACCCGGCCGCATTTCGACGCCGGCCCCGACTCGCCGTTCGAGGCTTTTGAAGCCGAGGCCGGCCA
>Ga0302322_100000961_pt1 | contig 22937 bp, 19 predicted proteins | sample Fen_T0_2_FD_203757 | JGI IMG/M metagenome (GOLD analysis project Ga0302322, IMG submission 203757) | Peat permafrost microbial communities from Stordalen Mire near Abisko, Sweden - Fen_T0_2 | ecosystem: Environmental > Terrestrial > Soil > Wetlands > Permafrost | place: Sweden: Abisko...
AAGCTCGAAGCTCGAAGCTCGAAGCTCGAAGCTCGAAGCTCGAAGCTCGAAGCTCGAAGCTCGAAGCTCGAAGCTCGAAGCTCGAAGCTCGAAGCTCGAAGCTCGAAGCTCGAAGCTCGAAGCTCGAAGCTCGATTTGGCGGAGGGGCGCGCATCGAAAGGGCGCTGGTACCCGCCGGCCTGCGCAAGCCGGGATGCGACCGATCGTGAGCCCCACCCCGTGTCAACAAAGTCTTCGGCCAACTCCACCTACCCCGAAAGAAAATGCCGGGCCCGCCATCCTGGGGTACGGAACGCGCTGCGACCTGTGCACGCACGGGTCGGAGTCCGCCACCCTCGCCCTGCGACGCCGAAGGCTGGGACGCCTAAGCCGGGGCTGGTGACCATCAAAATACAGTCTAATCTTCACCCCTACCATGTGGGTGAGATCAGGTCTGCTGTAGCGCCAAGTACGATCCGAACTGGAAGCGTGGCCGGCGGAATCCGCTGGCCGGGCGACCTTTGCCGATGATCATTCGCTGAAACATAAATAACCACATCGATCTGCATTGCTGCTTGCGCCACACTGGCGTCATCCTCCCATCATTGGAGTGTTGGAATGGACATGGATGCAATCTGATCGAAGTGTCTGGCGCGGCCGATTGCAGCCATGCTGATAACCCTTAGCGGTGAAGATATCGTTTCGACCGCAGGCCGATATGTATGTGTAGAGGGCGCGTGCGACGCGGTTTGTTTCGCCAAGATGGACGCGACAATTTGCATCACTCTGGGGTAATGTCTTTGGTCGTGCGTGACGTTGGCGACGAAAGCAACTTGGCTCTCGACCTGAAACCTAGCGCAGACGTCAACGCCGCGTTGGTGCGTTCCGACGTGCTCGTGATGCTGCGCGAGAGGCGCTACGAAGATGCCCTGGCGCGCTTGTATCAGGCACGCGCAGAGACGCCAGGGAGCGTCGAGGTGCAGAAGGGCATCGATCAGGTCAAGGAGTTCTTGATCGGTGCCTACGCCAAGCGCCTGGGGGGTTTGGATAAGATCGCCAAGCCGTTCGCTCATGCCGCGGGCAGGTCGCCTGACGTCGTCTTGCTCTGTCGCTACATCGATGGCGCCACCACTTATGGCGACCTGGCCGAGATTTGTCCGCTCGGGCGCCTGCGTACCCTGCAGGTGCTGATCGAGATCTACGCGCCCAAGCCGTCCGCCAGCTCGGGCGCGGACCAGGAAGCCCATTCCGGCCCTCGGCCGACCGAGGCGCGAGCCGCCTCGCAGGTGAATGTGCAAGTCGTGGCTCCAGCCGAGGAGCCGGCCCCAGAGACCGCGCGCAGCGGCCTGCCCCCGCCCCCGTCCGCGTCCGCATCCGCTTCCATTGACGACAGCCCCCAGGCACGCGAGTACCGCACCGCGTTCGGGCGTGGCACCGCCGCCTTCATTCAGGGGCGCTTTGCCGACGCGGTCGATGCCTTCGAAGCCTGCGCGGTGCTTCGCCCTGGTGATGCCGCGGCGGAAGTGATGTTGCGCCGCGCGCGGCGCGATCTCGAAAGCCGCGTGTGAATGGGCCTGGTAGTGGTTGCAGAGCCCAATCTTCGCGAGCGAATGCGTTGCATTCGGATAGTGGCAGATCAAACGCCGGCGAGCGCGCTGGGCGCCGCGAGCTGGCCCGAGCTAGCACAGGTGCTGGGCGAAGTGCCAGACGTGGGCCTGGTGCTCTTCGCTCGCTCGCTGCTCGGTGCACCGGAGGACGCGCTCGAACAATTGTTGTCTTTCACCAAGCGAGTGGTGCTGGCGCTCGACGAGGGCGAACAGCCGCCGACCGAAAGCAGCGTGACCCATACGGCGCGACCGGTGGCCGAAGAGGCATTGGTGATGCTGGCGCGTTCGCTAGTCCTGCCTTCTTCACCGCCGCACGCGAACTTCGTACCCGTGGACTTCTTGCAGATGATTTGCATGTCCGGCGGCTCGCAGATCTTGGTGCTCAGTCATGATCGCAAGGACGTCGGGGTGATCGAAGTGCAGAACGGTGACGTGTGGACGGCGTTCGACGCGCTCGGTGTGGGCGAAGACGCCTTCGCGCGCTTGATTAGCGTGGAAATGCGCGCGCGCGCCAGCCCGGCGACGGGTTCGCGCAAGGAGCGCACCATCTTCAAGGGCCTGCATGAGCTGGTCATGGAATCGCTGCGTCGCATCGACGAAGGCCTGATCGCCAAGCCGCAATGTTTGTCGCCCGCGCAGCTGGAGGCAGCGCTTGCGACGCCCGATCAGCTCGCACAGCGCGTGCGACAGCTCAACGACGAGGCGCGGCGCCTGCTCATGACGCGCAGCTACGATGAAGCCGCGCGGGTGCTATCCGCGCTCTCGGAGCTCGATCCGAGCTCTCACCTGGTACGTGCCAATTTGGAGCAGCTACGCAGATTGGGTTTTTCTAGATGACGTTATCGATTGCATTTGCCAGTCTCAAGGGCGGGGTTGGCAAGACCACCACCGCTCTCAACTGCGCGTACGCCTTCGCCCGGCGAGGCTCGCGCACTTTACTCGTAGACACCGATCCGCAGGGCGCTATCGGCCTTTCACTGGACGGCGTGGGTGATCGCGCCGGGCTTGCGGCCAGTGTGGGCAACAGTGAAGCCGCGCTGGCGGGGGTGGTGAAGACACGCCTGCCGGAGCTAAAGATTCTGCCCATGGGCATGGTCGACGCCATGGACGTGGACAGCTTCTCGCAAATTGCGCGCGAGTCCGACGCGCTCAAGCGCATCGTCGAGCGCAGCCAACAAGAGTACGATGTCGTGCTGTTCGACACGCCCGCAGGGCTGGGCGGTATGACCCGGCTGGCCCTCGAAGCGGTGGACAGCGTGGTGGCAGTCGCGCAGTGCGAGCCGCTGGCGCTGCGCTCCTTGCCACGCCTGCTGGAACTACTGGCGCAACTGCGCGAGAGCGGTAGCGACTGCTCGCTGTTGGGCGTGGTAGGTAACATGAGCTCCTTCCGCGACGCGGTGGTGCTCGCATCGTTGGAGGAATTGTGGGGGCTGTATCGAGATCAAGTTTTCGAAACAGCCGTCCCCCGAGACAGCATGTTCTTGCAGGCAAGCCGCGCGGGGGTTCCGCTCGGCCTGCTCAGTCGTCGGCCACCCGGCGTGGCGGCCGTGTTCGACAGCTTGGTTGCAGAAATCGAGGCACGCCTCGGCATTGTAGAAGGAGGCAAAGATGACGGACCGATCCGTCTCGTGGACTGATGCGGAGAGCGTGGCGCGGCTTTTGGCGCGCGCCACCGCTCCTCGGCGCGTGGCGGCCGCGTTTGCTCGGGTGGCGTCGGTGACGCGCTCGGTGCGCCCTCCGGCAGTTGCTCGCCCTTCGACGCCGCCGCCGCGCGTGACGGCGCCCGAGCCGCAACTGGTGGTCGTTGCCCCCCCGGAGCCCATCCCCGTGCCCAAGCTGGTGCATCTCTCCGAGAACCCCTCCGATCGGCTGGACACGCTCATGGCCTGGACGCTCGACCACCAGCCGTGCACGGGCGCGTTCGTTGCAGACGACAACGGGCTCACTTTGGCGGCTCACGGCATCTCCGAGGCGCACGTGTCACTGGTGGGGCCGCTGCTGTCAGCGCTGATGGGCGTGCGCACCATCCCGGGCATCGACGCGACTGCTGGAGCGCTCTGGCTCGGGAACAACATGATGTCTTGGGTGGAGGCCCGCACCGAGCGCGGCGCCTTCTGTCTGGGCGCGGTTGGCGCGGAGCCCCTTTCTACCGAAGCGTTGAATCAGCTCAAGGAAGCGCTCGAGGTCACGGTGCGCGACCTGTAGAGCGCCGCGCTCAACCCCCAGCCTCATCCCTCACCAACTGGAAAGACCCATGATTGATACAAAGCTCCTCGACCTTGCCGTTCAAGATCTTCGTAGTGTGCTCCGCGACGGGCTGATCGCCACCGACATTTGGGACCGCACGGACGGCCTGTCGCTGGCCGGCTTCAACGCACAACCGGTGGCGGTGGCGTTGTTCACACGCATCACGACCGAGCTCGAAAGCTCGATGGCCGACTCCAACTTCCCGCCGCTCGCTCGCTATTACCTGATCGACCTGGCGGGAAACCACACGGCAGCGGTGCTCAACCATGGCTCGCTCTTGCAAGGCATGTTGGTCGACAACAAGCGAGCCAACCTCGGTATCCTGATCTCGGTGGCGATTCCTCGCATGATCGAGGCGGTGGCCAAGGCGGCCCGCTGACGCCGAATCGCCGAACTAACTCGTTCGCGCGGTGTAGCCCACAGGCAGCTCGGAAGGCGGCCGATCGATCACGTCCTTGCGGTCCGGCCCGCAATCTTCGATGAAGGTGATCTGCGCGGCTTCGTCGATGACCAGCTTCGGATAGGTCGGCCCGCCGTCTCGATACTCGCGCATTCGACCCAGATGTTGGTTCTGGTAGCAGATCGTCTTGGTTGGCTCGTCCGCGATCCACTTCGGAAAGAAGATCGTGCCGTACAGCTTTCGGCGCGTGAGATTGACGGCAATGCTCACGGTCGTGCCCGTAGGCTCGTCCCACGAGATCTTGTACACGTTGTCACCGATGTCGAGAATGTGCGCCTCCTGATCGGTGACCCACCTGCCCCCGACGATCCCGCTGTGGATGCGGTAGCTGAAGGTAGTCGCGTTCTTGACGTAGATCTCGTACTGCCAGCCGTTGTCGTAAGTGTAGATCAGGTGTTTGCCGATCAGACCAGTCAGGTTCTTCGCGTCGTTCATTGCGTTTTTACCTCCGGGAGCCCAGGGCCGCCTCTTCGACCTGGGGGTCGTCCGCTGCGACAGCGACCGCTTTCAAGAACACTGCCGACGTCCGCTTTTGCGGCTCGTCTTTAGCTACGTTCGACGCGGGTGGCTCATGGCCGCCGAGCGACGCCATCCGCCGCATGACCTCGACCGTTGCGGTCAAGTCGGCGTGGACCAGCCGGTCTTCACGCAGGTACGGCACGGCTTGGCGGTATTCCTCGACGATGGCCTGGCTCCTGCCGCTGGCTTTGTCCAGACCGCGCAGCTCGAGCGCCTGCGCCGAAGCCATCAACAAGATCCCCGTCAGCTCTTGCAGGTGCTGAGCGGAAGCTCGTAAATCGAACGCGGCGTGGGTACCCAGACTGTTGACGTCCTGATTGTCGCCCTCGGTCGGGATGACGAACGAAGCATGGGATTGCGCCAGCTTCCGGCACTGCACCGTGAGCGATGCCGCCAGGATCTGGATCGGGCGGAAACCACTGAAGTTGATCGGATCCTCGATCAAGTTGGTCGGTAAACCGCGGTTCTTGCGCGGATGCACCAGGTTGGCGACCAGAGCGTGCAGCCAAGTGGCTGCCTGAGCGATATCGGCGCGGAGCATGTCGCAAGCCGAGCTCACGTAATAGCCCATGAAATTCGCGGTGTGATACACCTGCTCATGCTCGGGCACGACGATCGGGTTGTCGTTCACCGAATTCATCTCGGATTCAATCCAGTTCGTGGCGCGCTGAAGGTTCTCGTGGAACACGCCGAAGCCTTGGGCGACGGAGCGGAGCGAGTAATAATCTTGCACTCCGATCTCGGCAGTACCCTCGGAGCGCGCCTTGTGCAGATCGCGGATCAGTCGGCTGCCAGCCCAGGATGAACGAATGCGCTCGGCCACCGCAAGCTCACCAAGATGCCCTTTGAGCTCGTGCACGATGGGGTGATAGCCGTCTTCGATCACCAGCAGTGCCTCCAGCGCCATCGCAATTACGGACAGCATCGAATCGAATAGGTTCGACAGATCGTGCAACGCGAGGCCGGCGATGCTGCTCATGAACGAAGTGCCGTTGATCAGCGCCAAGCCTTCGCGGCCCTGGATTTGCAATGGAGAAATACCGAGATGACTCATCAGCGTTCGTACGGGAAACGTGCTGCCGTCGAAACGAACCTGAACGTCTTCACCGACCACCGCGGCAGCGATCGTCGCGAGCGGGACGAGATCGCCGCTCGCGCCAATCGAACCGTAACGAAAGCACTCTGGAGTGATGCCGCGATTCAAGAACTCGAAATAGGCGTCCACGACTTGCGGACGCACCCCCGAGTAACCACGCGACAGGCAGCGGGAGCGCAGCAACATGGCTCCGCGCACGACGTCATTCGGTGCAAGCTCTCCCATGCCGCAGTTGTGCGACTTGATCAGGCTATTCTGGCGGTTTTTGAGTGAATCTTCGTAACGTCCGCCCTCGTAGTCATCCAGATGTTCGTCGAGCAATACCACTTGATCGCCGAACTGCGTGTTGAGGCCGTAGATCGGTACGCGGCTATCGACTTGGCTCGAAAAGTACGAGTGGCACTCGTTCATGCCGACACGGCTAGCCGGATCCAACGAGACGCGCGCCCCATAGCGCGCGACCGCGACCAATGTCTTCAAGTCGACGTTCAGGGGACCGCCGATTACCACCTCGTGGCTCAATACGTCATTCATCGGATTTCCTTCTCGTCAAAGAATCAAATCGCAAGATCACGACCGAAACGGGCGAAGCCGACTCGAGTGCGGATCGAGCAGTATCCTTCTCGAGTAAGCTCCGCCCTCGCGTACGCGCTTGCAGCACGCCGCATTCTAGAAACACAAACGCCGACCGCGTTCATCCGCACCCGAACCGCGCAGCAAGACTCACTGCCTAGCCGCTCCCACACTTACGTCTTCAGTGATCTACCCCTAACATCTCACTCGCACAACGTCCACCCCCAAGAGTGATCAATACAACGATCACGGCGTGAGCGTGCTGCGCAATCTGCACGACACATGAGGCATCACTCTGCTGGGTGGTGGTATCACTCCAATGAGTGGTCACTCTCGAGTTTCGGCCGACCGGTCATCACGCTCAGTGCGCGATCCGCGTCGCTCGGTGTCGGAATCCAACACCCCATCGAAGCGTCACCGCCAATTGACGCGCGCATCCTGTCGTATCGCGCCAGTTCGACAGCTGCTCGGTCAGCACGAACTACTCGCGCTTCGCAGCATTCGTGAGCACGAAGGACATCATCCTGTGGCGGAAGCCGCCACTTCTGCGGTCGGATGGCGGTCACCGCGTCGAGACGAATCGCGTCTGAACCGACAATAGTCACAACGTCGAATAGTCGCTCTGTTCGATCACGAAGTCAGCTCGAAAGTCGTGCGGTTTCAGCGATGAGCGTTCGGCGAGTGCGTCGCGGTCGAAGGCGATCAGAGCGACGATTCGTTGCGGCCGCCCTCGAGAACGGCGAAGGACTCGATCGCTTCAGGCTTCAGCGACCGACGCTACGTCGCTCAATCAGCCTCGCGCCCTCTCGCTTCGTGAACCAGGTCGAGCCGAGGTGCCGGGGGAGCATCGAAGCGTACAGGACGTCGCGCAGTGCGTTCGTTTCCCAGGTGACTGATGAGTGAGCAATCTCCGTACGCACGAAGACAGCCCCTGCGTGCGAGAGGTCTCTGCGCGAGAGCGCGCCTTCGCGCAACTCTTCAGAGACCACTACTCCGGATCGCTCGAGCGCTGCGCGCAGACCATTGTTGAGGGATTCGGTCGTTGCGCCCGCGGTGAAGTAGCTGACCAGCTTGTGACGGCTCGTCGCCGGATCACCGCGCCGGGCAAGCACCCACTCGCGAAACACATCGCTCTCAGCGTACAGCGCGTCGAAGAGATAGGTTTCGGAGACGTCCACACCGCCGTGGCGAAGACTGCACGCCGCAGCGTGGTAGCCCCCGGAATGCGCCGACAAGCACACCCGTCCGAGCTGGGGTCGCTCCGGAAAATGTGACTCACCGAGTGTCGCCCGTCCGGTTCGCGCTGCGGTCGACAGGGCGCCGCCCAGGAGGCGCGCGAAGGCGCCCGCTGAAGCGAGCCGCCCGCACGACGAATCAGCTGCAAACAGCGCCAGCTGAGGGACGACGAGGACGGCGTTCTGGCGGCTGTCGACCAACTGTTCGCGCAGTGCGTGCGCCGCCAGCGCGCGCTCGGCGCTACTGTTGTGCCCATGAAAATGCACCAGGGCGGAGATGCCTTCCTCGGCCTGAAAGCGATATCTTTCGGGTACGAACACAATCACCGTGTCGTCACCGACGCCCGCGAACGGCGCTTGCGGGAGCCCGAGGACCAGCGTCGTGCCGAGCGCGTCCCGGGCCTGCGTTTTCAGCCGAGGTCGAACCTCCGCTCGCGCGCTCTGCGCGGACGCAGCGGCCGAGAACAGAGGGATTTGTGCTAAAGCAGCCAGTACCGTACGGCGGTGCATGGTGCTTCTCGGATGCCCGAAGCCGCGGGCTTGGGCCAAGTTTCCTCACTCAGGGCCCGCGAATGGCTAAGGTCGATCGCTCTCGCGCCCGAGGCATCCCGGCTGGCGGTGATCGTGCGGGAGCCCGGCGCCGCGTACTACGATAGTCAATCAACTATTGTAGTATACAAACAGTCACGCGAAAGCCGTGCTAGCTTGTGACGGGATGGTTTCGAAACCGATGAGCCCCGAAGAACGCGCCAAAGTGTTCAAGGCACTCGCCGATCCGCGCCGTGTGGAAATCGTCGAGCTGCTCGCGAAAGGCTCGCAGTGCGGCACCCTGATCGCCGAATCCCTCGGGATCAGCGTCGCGCTACTGTGTCATCACTGGGAGGTGTTGGTCGACGCGGGGCTGTTGAGGAAAGAGCGCCAAGGTCAGCTGCGCATTTGCACGCTCGATACCGAACGCTTGCGCGATGCCATGAACATGGGCGCGGCCTGGGACGACGGGCAAGGCCCCGCGCGCTCAAAGCCTCGCGCGAAGAACGCCCGCGCGAAGCGTCCGTCGAAAACAGAGACCGGTCCGCAGGCCCCACGCCCACCGGCCAAGAAATCAAAGCAGCCCGCGCAGCCTCGGTCGCGCACAGCGGAGTAACCAGCGAACCCGCTGCTGGTGAATGGATCGAAAAGATCGGCCTCAGAGGCTCGCGGCTGCGCGGCGCAGCGCGATTGGCGCATCACGCCCAACGGACATCCGGCTGTGCCCGACGATCAATCGTTTTAGCTCGGGGAGGGCCGCCAGACGTTCGAGGTGGGCAGCGAGATCGGCCCTGCTTTTTACCAGCTCGAGTTTGACCACGGGCGTGACGACCGGCCCTGGACCAAACCCCGTGAGCTTAATCGCCGCGCGCAGCAGCGTGCTCTTGGCAGGTTCCAAGTCGAACACGACCTCGGTCAATACGACGCTCGTGCCGTCGTTCGAACGAACGATCAGCGCGGCCTCCGCCTCACCCGTACCATCGAGCAGCTCGAGCGATGCGCTGGCGTCGAGCCCTGCGTCGGCGAACGTGCCGTCGACGTTGACTACCGCCATTGCCTTGTTCATCACCGCCGGCGGCGCAAACACACGCAGCGCGGGATAACGCCGCTTGTAGCGTGGTGCGTCCATGCGGTGACGCGAGTGAGGGATCAGCAAGATAGCTGGTTCGCCCCAAGCTTCGAGCCGCTTCATCGACGCTTCGTCCATGGCGATCGCACTGTGAATGAGCAGGCGTCCATCCTGCAGGCGCACCACGCTCATCACGCGCCGCATGGCAAAGCGCGGCAACGCGCCCTCGACCCGCCACAGGTTCTCCGTCAGCTCCTGGATCGGGTCATGGGGCAAAACCCGCCACTCAGTGCCATTCGAGGAGCTGTTGGGAGTGATCATTTTCGTACTGGATCATGGGGCCCAGCCGGACAATGGCAAGCCGCGGGCAGCCGAGCCCAAGGGTGGGGGCGCTCGCAATCCAGCGTTGCACCTCAAAGTGCGCACAGCTCCCGCCCAGCGACTTCGCCAAGTGGAGCTCGATTGCATCGTATCGAGCCAGGAGCGCTGCGTGTTGCCGACAATGATGCCTCAGGCGCAGGCTCGGCCGCGCACGGGCGAGGTGCCCGTCAGCGGCGCACGGTGCCGGCATCGGCCGCGAAAAGCGCTGCCGGTAAGTCTGGCAAGGATGAAAATCGAGTGAAGCCCTAGTGCGGGCCAATGGTACTGGGTCGCAGACGACCGACACGGTGCTGTGGGAGGACACTGCGGTCACGGCCTACGTCGGTGCGATCGCGTTGGCCGATCAGGTGATCACGCTCGACCCGACCGCTGGACATCATGATCTAGCCAGCCCCGACGTGTTCGGTCACGGGCCCGGCTACTACAGTCACGAAGAGCTGCCGCGCCAGACGCTTCGCTTCGGCTACAGCTACGATGCGGCGACCGATACGCTGTACGCGAACAACGTCGTCTGCACGGAGCCCCTGCGGTTCGTGCGCAACCAGCACTGATGGGGCGCGTTTCGGTCGCAATCGTGCACCGGAACGTTGCAAGATTGCGACCAAGCCGTCAGGGAGTTGCAGCATGCGGTCTGTACTTTCCTTCGCGCAATGAGCGTTCAGAACGAGCGCTCCCGCCGGAGGCTTTCGTCATGACCACTGACCGTCGCAAGTTCGTCAAAATGTTGGGCGCGGGGGCGCTTGCCGCGGCCTTTCCGCAGAGCATCCAGCGCGCCCTCGCGATCCCCGCGAACAACCGTGCGGGAACGATCGAAGACGTCGAGCACATCGTGATTTTGATGCAGGAGAACCGCTCCTTCGATCATTACTTTGGTACCCTGCGTGGCGTGCGCGGCTTTGGTGACCCGCGTGCAGTGAAGCTCCCTTCCGGAGATTCGGTGTGGAATCAGCCGGCCGGGACGGGCAAGGTGTTGCTGCCCTTTCGCCCGAACGTGCCGGACGTGGGCTCCGCGTTCTTGGAGGACACGGCACACAACTGGGCAGACACGATCAAGGCCTGGAACAACGGCAAGTACGACCAATGGGTGCAGCAGAAGGGCACCACGACGATGGCCTACATGAACCGGAAAGACATTCCGTTTCAGTTTGCCCTGGCTGATGCGTTCACGATTTGCGACGCTTATCACTGCTCATTCATGGGCGCGACCGATCCGAACCGTTACCATATGTGGACCGGCTGGATCGGCAACGATGGTAAAAACGGCGGGCCAGTGCTCGATAACTCCGAGGCGGGCTATGACTGGTCGACCTACCCGGAGCGCCTGCAGAAGGCCGGAATCTCTTGGAAGATCTACCAAGACGTCGGTGAGGGGCTCGACGGAGCGCACTACTGGGGCTGGGGACCACCGTACATCGGCAATTACGGCGACAACTCGCTGCTCTACTTTCATCAGTATCAGAACGCAGCGGATGGCAGCCCACTTTCGGAACGCGCTCGCACTGGCACGAATATTTCGACGGGCGGCACGCTATTCGATCAGTTCAAGCGGGATATCGCGACGAATCGTTTGCCCGCAGTGTCCTGGGTGGTTGCGCCCGAGGCCTACTCGGAGCACCCGAATTGGACGCCGAACTACGGCGCTTGGTACGTGTCGCAAATTTTGGACGCGCTGACCGACAATCCCGAGCTCTTCAGCAAGACCGCGTTCTTCTTGATGTACGATGAAAACGACGGCTTCTTCGATCACATGGTGCCGCCGACGCCGCCCACGTCACGCGCGCAAGGCGTGTCGACCGTCGATGCCTCGCTCGAGATCTTCAACGGCAACGCCGAGCACTCGGTGACCGGTCCGTACGGCCTCGGGGTTCGCGTGCCGATGATCGTGATTTCGCCCTGGAGCAGGGGCGGTTGGGTCAACTCCGAAGTGTTCGACCATACCTCGCTGATCCAGTTCATCGAACGGCGCTTTGCCACTCGACACAATCATTTGATCGAGACAAACATCACCGATTGGCGTCGCGCGGTCGCGGGCGACTTGACCTCGGCGTTCGACTTCAAGTCACCGAATTCACACAAGGTCCACTTACCGAGTACTGCGGGCTACGCGCCTCCGGACCAGACGAAAACCTACGACGACTACTCGCCCGAAGTCCCGACGACGCAGGCATTGCCGAAGCAGGAACGCGGTGTGCGGCCCGCGCGTGCGGTGCCCTATGATCTAGACGTCTCGGCCGAGACCGATCTCTCGGACGGCAAAGTGACGATCCGCTTCGGGAACTCCGGCAAAGCCGCTGCGGTCTACCAAGTGCGCTCCGGCAATGCCCAAGAGGGGCCTTGGACGTACACCGTGAGCCCGCACGCGCGTGTGGTCGAAACCTTCGCCGTGCGCAGCAAAGGTCAATCCAAGTACGAGCTTTCGGTCTATGGTCCGAACGGCTACTTCCGGCTGTTCAAAGGCAGCGTTGAAAGCTGGGACAAAGCCAACCTCAGCATCGACACGAATTGCGAGTCAGACCACGGTCTGACGCTCGACATCCGCAACACGGGTCGTGAAACTGCGCGCGTCCGTATCTTCGATGCCTACGGCAAGCGCACCCTCGAGCGCGCCATCGCGCCGCATCAAAACCTGATCTGGCACTTTGGTTTGGAAGACTCCTACGGTTGGTACGACCTGAGCGTCGAAGTCGAGTCGGACCCCAGCTTCAAACAGCAACTCGCCGGTCACGTCGAAAGTGGCAAAGACAGCATGAGCGACCCGCTGCTCGGCGCGTGAGCTCGGGTGGAGACTGGTGGTGTCGCCGTGAGTGACGAGGTCGAGCTCGAACTCGACGTTCGTCAAGCAAGCCTCTGCCGCCAAGTAGCTTCCCTGGGTCACTTCCAGAGCTCAGCGAGTACGCCGCCGGATTGGACTTTGGAATCGCGTTTGATCCATGGGGCGGATGGGTTAGCTTTTCGCCCATGGCAGAAGTTCGCAGGCTTCGTTCGGGTGATAATGCCGTCGCGCGCGCGATGTTCGAGATGATGACCGCCGTCTTCACGGAAGACGAAGCGGGGGGAGCAGACGGCGACCCGCTGCGCGACGACGACGTGGTGTTGCTCCTGCGGCGCGAGGACTTCTGGGCCCTCGTCGCGACCGAGGGCGATCTGGTCGTGGGCGGCGTTACCGCCCATGCACTACCGATGACACGGAATCGCTCCACGGAGCTATTTGTTTACGATCTCGCTGTCAGGACAGATTGGCAGCGACGAGGCATCGGCCGCACGCTCGTCACTGAGCTCCTCGCTCTCGCCCGCAAGTCAGGGATCGATACTGCGTTCGTTCCCGCCGACAACGAGGACACGCACGCGCTCGATTTCTATCGCGCCGTCGGGGGCGTGCCGTCGCCAGTGACGCTCTTCACGTTCTCGCGTTGAGCGCGATCCCCTGATCGAACTCGCAGAACGGAGGTAGTCCACAGGCGGCGAGCAGGGCGGCCTAGTTTGAATCCGATTTCATCCGATGACTCAGTTGTTGGAGGCCAAGATCCGGCCTCGAGCTCGGTGGCGTATCCGAGCCTCCGCCAAGGTGCATTTCCGAACTCGCGCCAACCGCCGTAGCGTTGGTCACGCACGTGCCGTAGCAGAGCTGGATGCAAGCTCGACCGGCACCACAGCCAGGTGCAGGATTGCAAACACCGGTCGAGGTCGTGCAGTACTCCCCCACACTGCACTCCGAGCTCGAGGCGCACGCTTTGGTCGCGCAGGCGACGACTTCCCACCCGCAGCCCCCGTTCGTACCGCGCAGGCAGCGACCACTTGGGCCCGCGAGCGTCACCCCATCCGGACATAGGTAGTTCGGAATTCCCAACCCAGGGCCGCACTGCGCTGGTGCGCACAGCCGGGGCCCTACCGTGAGGTCTCCGGTCCCCTCAGAAGGCTCCGTTGGCTCAGCTGCGAAACTACAAGCGCTCAATATTGCAACGCCCCCTAGCCACACCCAGCACGAACGCAAACGATTCATGTATCCTCCTCGCGGTTCTTCCACTGAGTGGTTCGAAACCACCGAATCGATCACAGTTCCAGGATCTTTGGCGGATCGGAACACGCCACGGCCCCTGCGACTGGCAATCGACCAGGCAAAGAGCGCGCAGGAGCGAATTGAGCCGACTTGCTTGATGATGGTCACGCGAGAACATCGCGTGTCGTCACAGCCTTCGGCGTCGCAGCTCGAACGAGACGGGTACGAGCCGCGTTGGCTTTGTCGCCCCGGGCGTCGAGCTGTACGCCGGCAGAGCATTCGCAGAGCATTCGCAGAGCGGCGCGCCCTGCGCGAACGCCTAATCTCGTTGGCCGTGCATGCAGCTGTCGTCGCCCGCACGCTGAGCTGGTTTCTGCTCACGGTGCTGCTCGCTCTGGTGTGGGGAAGTGTCGTTGCGCTCCTGACGCGACTGATTTCGCCGTGCCACGCTTTTGCTTGTTTGGGCCTGGTCACGCTCGTGCGCGGGTGACGTGCCGAAAAACTCTCTCGAAAAATGGCGGCAAAGAAAAAAGCGTTGCGCTGGGTGGGGAGAAACTCAGCTGCGGCTCCGTATCGTACCATGCTAGTTTTCGACTTACTTGCGTCCTAGGGAGGAAAGATGCTGCAAATCATGGCCATGAGGCCCCGGTGTGTTTCGATCGGCTTGTCATTGGCGCTGTGTGTCGCGTGTGGGGCAACTGACAACGGTAAACCGGAAGGCAGCACCAGTGCCGGCGCCGGTGGGGGCAGCGCGAGCCCAGGCGGCAGCGGTCCAGGTGGCGGCAGCCCTGGAGGCAGCGGTTCGGCTGGCAGCCCCGGCAGCAGCGGTGCAGGTGGCGCGTCGAGTACCACTCCAAGCAACTTCTCGTCGGGGGCTCCAGTTGGCAAGCAACTTGGATCTTTGACCGACGCAGAGCTTGCAGGCCTGTGTCAGAAGCTCCACGACTACTTCAGCACGGGTTCGTTCGCACAGGGCATCAACGAACTTTCGTGTCGGATCTCGGGCCTGCTGCTGGCGGAATTTTCGAATCCGAAGACCGACACCGAGCTGCAAACGGGCTGTAAATCCGCGTACGACAGCTGCATCGCGGCCCCCACGATGACCACCGAGACGTGTACCAAGCCGGATGCGAGCTGCACCGCCACGGTTGCCGAGTACGATACCTGCGTGAACGACACGATCAAGGGCCTCAGTGACGCGGAGAACGCCCTGCCGACGTGTGACAAGCTCACGCTCGCGTTTCTGGCCATGACCGGCGATGGCGCGTTGACTGAAACGCCCGCGTCCTGCACCGCCCTCCAGGCCAAATGTCCCTCCGCTCCGATGCCCCCGGGTTCGGGTCTCTAGCCCAACCTCTCGCGGGCCAGCGCGGGGCGCGGCTGTAGACGGGTTCCCATTGAGCGTGAGTGCGATCGGGTGTGGGGCGTCGCGCAGGCGAGCGCCCGCGGGCGCTCGCAATCTGACCGTTCACCTTCACCGCCGGGTGTTGCTGTTCGAGTTTGCACGGGATGCTCCGGAAGGGGTGCCCCAGTCGTCCGACTGACACGCTTCGTCCGCAGGATCGAGGCGGTCCCCACTGGCGGGCCGGCGTGGCCGCAGCGGCGAAAAGCGCCGGCCGCTCAGGCCACCCCTGTCTAACCCCTACGGGTAGCGCGCCCTTTTCAACTTGGCCCAAAACCTCAAACCAAACGACTCGAGCGTGCGCCTCACTGAGCGCCGGGCTGCTCCGCGGGAACGTCGCGTCGAATGAGCAACGTGGGTGACTTTTCGGCCATCGTCTGCACGAGCTCGATGGCGACCTCGACGGGCAGTTCGCTCGCCGCTGCAGTCTGCGCAGTGGGTTGCTTTTCGGGCTTCGCGGGCAACTTCAGGGCAAGGGAGGGTAGAGTCGCGACCAGCGAACTCGAGCCCCAGCGTCCGATGGGTAACGTCACGCGTGTGAATCCGCCGCGCACGGTGAGCGGCGCCCCCACCATTGCCTCGGCACTGACGTCCTCGGTGCGCGACATGAGAAACGTGATGCTGTCGTCGTCCCGCATGGCAAAAAGCCATGGTTCCGCGCCTGCCCAAGCAATCGCCTTGAAAGTGACCCGTGCGCTGGATACCGAATTGACCGAACAGTGAGTCGCGTCCAGCCACAAGTCTTTGACCTCGAGCTCGGCACGACCCTCATGGTCGACGGTCAAGGTCTCCCAGCGCATCGGGGTCTGCGGAAAGTCGTGCCCGCACACGAAGCCGAGGGACTCACCAACGAACTCGACCGCGTCCGGAATTGGCTGGTAGAGCGCGGCTAGCTCTGGCTTGTTCGGGCTCAGTTCAGCGACGTCCTTCTGAACCCGCTTGGCGTGCAGCCCGGCCAGCGACCGCTTACGCTTCTTACTCGACGACGGAGCGACCTTCTTGAGCGTCAGTCCGGCGGGCGAAACGTCTCCGGCGGGCGAAGCGGCGGGCGCTTGGCTTTCCGAAAGCAGGGCGTCAGCTTCGCGCAGGGGCGGAGGCACCTTACCGCGCAGAATGCTGTTCACATCGACGGCGACTATCACCGGGAGCCCGGGGTGGGCGACAACGGGGTCGGGGCTTTCGTCGGCTGACGCCCGTGAGAGGTGGGAGAGAGAGAGAACGCTGGCGAGCAACGCCAATGGTGCGCTGCGCCCGCGCATCACAGGGTCCCCAAATACGCGACCAATGCCGCTCGATCACTACGGTCGAGCTGTGTCGATTGACCCATGGCATGGTCCGGAGCAATCAGCACCTCATCCAAGGTCTTGTAGCGCCCGTCGTGAAAATACGGCGCGGTGCCTGCGACATAGCGCAGTGATGGAGTATCGAATCCCGGCGCTGGAGCAAGTGACCGCTGAGTCGAGACCTGGTGGTGCTCGCCGTCGCTGAATGCGCGACGCGCGTCATGGCAATTCCCACACGAGGTCTCAGCCGATTCGAAGAGGGCGCGCCCGCGCTCGATCAAGCGCTGCTGCTCGGGGGCCTTGGGCAACGCGCGCTCGACCGGCGGAACCAGTGTCGAAATGTAGTCGACGAGCGCCGCCACTTCCGCCTCGGCCAGGCCTTGCCCCCCCAGGCGTTCGAAGGTCTTTTTCAGATGATCCGTCAGGGTGTTGCTGCTTCCGAGCCAGCCATAGGGCGCCGTGTCCGCCAGGCGCCCAGCAAGCATTGGGGTTTGCCGGCCGCCATCTGGTGTGGTCCACGTGAGCGCGTCCTCGCGACCGTCGGGGTGGCAGCTCGCACAGGCGCGCCCGTCCGCGCTGATGCGCAGGTCACCCATTTGATGAAAGAGCTGACGCCCGAGCGCTAGGTTTGCCGTCATGGCGCTCGCCTGGCGCGCCACCGACACGCGCCGCGGGGGAGCATCGAAAGCGAGCGACACCGACGAAAGCTCGTGGTCGAACTGCGACCAAACCACGGCGCGCTGCCGCTCACCGTCGATGGCGACGCCCGTCGGCCCGGCAGCGAGCTTCCAACGCTGGAGCTCGGCGTGCGCGGGGTCGAGGCTCCGGGCGTCGAGCTTGAGCAGCGAGTCGATGCCGAGGCAGGTCACGTACAGGGCGCCGCCGTCGTAGCTCGCCGCGCGCGGCAACAGACACTCGGCTTGCGCAGTGCCGCTCCGGGACGGGCGAACGGCCCGGGTGAGCGCTCGCTCGGCCGAGGCGTCGACGACCGCGACTTCGCTCACCTCACTCGGGGCTTCGTTGCCGTAGCCCGCGGACTCGCTTCCTTCACCGGGATTGACCGACACCATCGGCGCGAACACGCGATCGAACGAGCGCGACGCCAGACGCGACTCGGCCTCGGGTTCGACCTGTGCCAGCGCAAACCCCTGACACCCCTTGCGGCGTGGCGAGTCGGCCCCTTCGCTCGGTTGGATCCACGCCCGCAGGTCAATCTGGCGCGCTTGGTGCACGCCTGTCTCGAGATCGACCACGCTCATGCGCGCTTCAACCACGTGAGCGACGAACGCACGCTGGCCGTCCTCAGAAACGATCACCGCGCGCGGGTCGCGCGGCAGATCCACCTGATAGCGAGGCGCCAGGCTACCCGCATCGAAAGCAGTCAGCACGTGCGCCCAGCCGGAGGTGACGAGCAAGGTCTGGTCGTCGGGCGTAGCGGCCAGCGCTACGGGCTCGGCAGCCGTATCCACCACGCAGCGAGAATCGAGCGCCACATCATCACGCGTGCTCGGCTCGAGTATCTCGATTGCGTTCGACGCGCGCAGGCTGACCGCGACGCGACCGTCCGCGAGCACCAGGACCTGCTCGGGGTGACCTTTCAGCTTGGTGGTGGCGATTTCTCGGCTGCCGTCGACATCGATGGTGCGCAGGGTCGGCTCATCCGCGTCGGCCACGTAGGCGAGAACTCGGCCCGGCCGCGGGCGACCGCCACCTTGGCTCGCGAGCGATCGGGCCAGGGCCACACTCGAGCCTGCGCGAACCTTGCCGAGCCGCTGGGCGCCGAGCCCCGGGTGAATTCTCCGACAACCAGTCGCGGCCGAAGGCGGAGAAGCGGCGGGCGGCGCCGGTGCCCGGCTGGTTTCCGCGCAGGCGGAAAGAAGCATCGCACAATAGCCCAGCCACAGCACCGGTCGGGGGTCGTTCATGGTCGTGCGCTAGGTACGCTCGGCCGCGATCATTTCTTCCATAGCGCTGGCTGGCGCGACGCTGCGCTTGACCAGTCGACGCCGACGACACCGACGAAGGATCCGCATTCAGCTCGCGAGCCGCGTCCGCAATGTTGTCGGGCGTCCCGATCCGTAGAAATGGTGGCATGAGTTCGAGGGCACCCCGCGGCGATGGGGCCGCCACTGCGGGCGAAGATAGCCAAGGGCGCTCAAGCACGAAGCGTCGTGGAAAACGGAGCCCGACTGCTTGTAAGCCAGGTTGGTAGTGATGAGGATCGAGAGTCTCTCTTGGCGACGGCTGACGATATCAACTCGCTGGAATTTCCCGCGTGCTTGTAGGCAGAAAGCGCATGCTGTCGGACGCAATCTAGCCTGACCGTCGACTCCGACGTCCACGGCCCGTTGCCTTCCGATTGCCGCAGCCCACGTCAAAGCGTCCTATCGCGTCGGGATCCGTTCTATCCGCGAGCGCCGCCTTTCGTGCCGCAACTGCAACGACCGCGGCCGTTTTTCAGTTGTTTCTACGAGTTTGAAGGTAGCGCCCCCAGCAAGGATCGAACTTGCGACCTTGGCTTTAGGAAAGCCCTGCTCTATCCAACTGAGCTACGGGGGCGGGCGGCGCAGGCTGTCACGTCCCCGGACGATGCTCAAGCTTTGTCGCGGTTTACGCGGCCTTTTCTGCGTCTCAGGGCGCTGCAGTTCAAGCCCATCGCGATTGGCAATGGCTCCGAGGCCTGATGTAGGCCGCGTTCGGCCTCCGTTCCGGTTGGCGTAAACCACTTAGCGAAGTGAATTGAAGGCGGAGTGAATTGAAGGCGGAAATGAGGTCCCCTTCAGTAGGGGATTCTGGAAAAATTCCGGAAGCAAGGGTCAGCACATGACCGCGCGAGGCACGCGAAATGAATGGAAGCTAATTGCGTCGCAACCGGGAGGCCTGATGGTGATATCATCGCCAGGTGTCCACTCCGAGGGTGCAGGAACCGACGTCTACCTGCTTCATCGTTGGGGCGCGCGATGCGCGTTGCGTCGTCCGCTACCATGCTCTGTCCGCGGGGATGGTGAGCGGCGCTTTGAGCGGAAACACCCTCCCGGGTGCTACCCGGCTCCTCAGGGGCGAACTGCCGACGGGTGGGCGTGGTGGAGCTGAATACAGGGTATTGAATTGAATACGAAAATGACAACTAGCTTCAGGGATCCGGTTCAACAACCGCGGGGGTTGCTCTCCGTGGTCGCAATGTTGGGTGCTTTCGGGCTTTTCTCCGGGGTCGTTGGCTGCAGCTTCACGGTCGATGCCAACCGCCTCCAGTGCTCGCAGACCTCTGATTGCACGAACAAAGGTGCTGCGTTTGCAGACACCGTGTGTAAAGAGGGGCTTTGTGTAGGAAGTGTCGAAGATCCCAAATGGAGCTGCGGCGTACCGCCGGTGAATTCGGTGCCGAGCTACAAGCTCACCATGCATCTCCAAGATGCGGTGTCCTCGAAGCCTCTGGCGGGCATCGCGGCACAGCTGTGCCGCAGGCTCGATGTAACTTGCTCGGAGCCGAGCAGCGCGCCGGTCGTATCCGACTCCGGCGGCGGGGTCAGCTTGCCAATCGATGCCGCCTTCAACGGCTACGTTCAATTGACAGATGCGAACGCGGGTTCGGGAGCCACCAGGATATCGCCGTCACTCTATTTCTTGACTGCACCGACCGACGGAGGAGACGTGAATCTGCCAACGGTTCCGTTGGCAAGCCCGTTGGCCGCCGCGGGCATCGTGTACAATGCCACTGGCACCAGCTGGCTCGATGGTCGCGGCATAGCGTTGCTCAATGCATTCGACTGCCAGAAACAGCCTGCCGCGGACATTAGCTTTTCCGTCGGCGGCACACCCGACCCAACCTCGTTCGTGTTCTACCTCGTCAATAGCTTACCCACGACCGACACCACGGGAACCGACGCCACTGGCTACGGCGGGCTCGCGAATGCTGCGCCGGGCGTGTCCACGATCACCGCGACTCTCGGGTCGAGTGGCCGCAAAGTCAGCACGATCAGCGTTTTGATACGAGCGGGATACATCAGCTACAGCAGCGTCACGCCGAACTCCTCCATGTAACCGGCCGGCGGCACGCGGACGTCCGCCGAATACGAAGGCCCAGGTGAGAAAAATGCTCGCAAACACCGTCGATACATACGCTCCCTCACGGCAATTGGGTCGCTATGAATTGATTGCGCCACTCGGTGAAGGCGGAATGGCTCGCGTGTACGTCGCGGTCCAGCGTGGGCCGATCGCGAACAAGCTGGTCGTGATCAAGCTGCTCCGCGAGCAGTTTACCGGTGACGAGCATTTCGTGGCGATGTTTGCCGACGAGTCCAGGATTGCAGTACTGCTGAATCACCCCAATGTGATTCATACTTATGAATCGTCCTCGACTGACTCGCACTATTACATCGTGATGGAGTTCCTGGAAGGAAAGACGCTTGCGCAGCTGATTCGCCGCGTGGGCAGGGAGAACTTCCCCCTTGAAACCCATTTGTGGGTTTTGTGCGAAATTCTGGCGGGCCTCAACTACGCCCACCAGCTCGGTGACTTCGGCGGCGCCCCGCTGAACATCGTGCACCGTGACGTGAGCCCGTCCAACATTCTGATTACGGTACGCGGGGCAGTGAAGCTGCTCGACTTCGGGATTGCAAAAGTCCAAGGTTCTATCGTCGAAACTCAACACGGCATCATCAAGGGCAAGCTTGGCTACGCTTCGCCGGAACAATGCCTGGGCAACAAGGCGGATGGCCGAGCGGACGTTTACTCTGTCGGGGTGATGCTGTGGGAGGCTCTGGCCGGCAAGCGTCGACCGCTGAACGAGACTGCACTCGCCACCACCCGCGCCGGGGCCGCGGGCGTCGAAACCGACATCGCGGAAACATTGCCGGGGGTGCCCCTGGCACTTGCGCGAATCGTCCGACGCGCGTTGGCGCGCGACCCTGCTGAGCGCTTTCCGACCGCGCACGCTTTCGAAGTCGAACTACGCCAATACTTGGTCGACCGCTCTTCATCGAATGGCGGGCCGGCGCTGCAAGCACTCGTTACCGAGCACTTCGCAGAGGAGCTGGCCGCGATTCGTCGGGCGATCGACGATCAGGTCGGCTCCGTGCGCCACAGCATCGCGCCTGAACCACGCTCGGTTTTGACCGGCTATGTGCCGCCGGCTCTCGGCAGTGAAGCCCCGCACAACATGGGGCTCACTGCGCCCCCCAAGCCGCAGCCGAGTCGACTGCGGCAGGTTTCGACCGCGCTTCTGTTCGGCGCGGTTGGGGTGGTCGGGGCGCTCTGGTTTTTGCACCCCTCGCCGGAGTCGCTGAAGGCGGGCCGGGCAGCCCAGGTTGCTTTGGGCGCCGCGGGTCCGACCGAGTCTTCGTCCCAATCGTTCGGTACACAGCGGCTGGCCGCCAATTTGGAACAGGACACGCTACAGGATGCCGCGCACGAGCAGGCGCCTGTTCCCGAGGCTGTCGGCTCCGTCTCCAAGCGGCGATCGACTCGGGTCGATCGCGCGGAGGCGCCGACGGCAGCACTCAGGTCGCGGAGCGCTCCTGCCCTGCCCGGCCGAGCTCTGACCAGGGACGCGGCCCTGGTTAGCCCGCCCGTCTACAACAAAGTCTCCGCTCTCGCAGAACCCGGCGTCGACCTTCGACAATCCCGGTCAAATTCCAAAGTTCGCTCGCTCGACGAAAGAGATCCGTACGCACCATGAGCATCCGATTTCGTACGCTACTCCTGCTCGCGATCACCAGCAGCAGCGCGGTGGTCTCAGCCGAACCTGCTGCACCAGCCGTGAGCGCTAGCGCGACCACTGAAGCCCGTGAACGCTTTCAACGAGGCGTCGCGCTCTACCGAGAGGGCAGCTTCGACGCAGCGCTGGCGGAGTTTCGGCGCGCCTACGAGATCGCGCCCAACTACCGAATTTTGTACAATCTGGCGCAAGTGCAGGTCGAACGGCATGATTCGGTCGCCGCCCTCGGTCTGTTCGGGCAATACCTGCAACAAGGTGGCTCCGAACTCGATGCCGAGCGTCGCGCTCAGGTCGAGCGCGATATGCAATCGCTGCGCGGCCGTGTGGCAGACCTGACAGTCGAAAGCAACGTCACGGGTGCGCAGCTCTCGATCGACGGCATCGAGGCGGGGACCCTACCGCTCGCCGGACCGGTGCAGGTCAATTCGGGGGTGCGCCAGGTCACGCTCGTCAAGCCAGGCTATCAGAGCGTCTCACGAAGTCTCACTATCGCCGGGGCGCAGCCGCTACACCTCTCGCTGCCTTTGCAGCCGTTGGATGCTCGCACGCCAGAGCTTGGGCCGACCAGCGTTGGTGCCACGACTAACTCGCCCCCACTCACCGACGCTCAGCGGTCGCATGGGCTTTCGGCTCCATTTTGGGTGAGCGCGGTCGCCACAGGGGTGTTTGCGGGCACGGCGGTGACCTTCGGACTCATCACCCTCAATCGCAATCAGAGGCTCGATGACGAGCTCAACGGCTCAACGGACCCAGTGGCCATCGACAACGCACGGCACTCGGTGAAGACCAGCGCATTGGTGACGGATGTGTTCACCGGTGCTTCGATCGTCGCGGGGGTAGCGAAC
>Ga0302322_100000962_pt1 | contig 22928 bp, 21 predicted proteins | sample Fen_T0_2_FD_203757 | JGI IMG/M metagenome (GOLD analysis project Ga0302322, IMG submission 203757) | Peat permafrost microbial communities from Stordalen Mire near Abisko, Sweden - Fen_T0_2 | ecosystem: Environmental > Terrestrial > Soil > Wetlands > Permafrost | place: Sweden: Abisko...
AACCGCGCACGAGCCAGCAGGAGCCCATCGTGAGCGATCCGTCCGCCCGTCGGCCGTACCCCGAGGCCGGCTTCCCGCCGGACTACCCGTACGGCCGCCCGGCCGACGACCCCGCCCTGCTCGCCGAGCCCGGCACCGGCCGCCCGAGCGGCGAGCCGCCCGCCTGGCCACCGCCGCCGATGACCGGCTACCCGCCGGTGGGCCAGGTGCCGCCCGGGTTCGTGCCGCCGGGGTTCCTGCCGGTGTCGACCGAGCGCAGCGCGGCCCGGGGCAAGGCCCTGGCCGTGCTCATCGTCAGCGTCCTGCTAGTCATCCCCTGCTTCGCGGTCTGGACCTTCCCGGCGATCGTGCTGGCGGCGGTGGCGCTGAACCGCGCCGAGGTCGACCCCGTCGTCTCCCGGACGCTCTCGCGCGTCGCCTGGATCTGGTGCGCCGTGAGCGTCGCGCTGTGGGTGGCCTTCCTGGTGTTCGCGATGGCCAGTGCGCCGTCGCACCCGACGACCTGAGGGTCGGGTTCGCCAGCGGCGCAACCCTCCGGTCCCGGGTACGCCCGCCGGTACCGCAGACTGGGGCGGTGACCGACGGACCGCTCATCGTGCAGAGCGACAAGACCCTTCTCCTGGAGGTCGACCACCCGGACGCCGACGCGTGCCGGCGGGCGATCGCCCCCTTCGCCGAGCTGGAGCGCGCTCCCGAGCACGTCCACACCTACCGGCTGACCCCGCTCGGCCTGTGGAACGCGCGGGCCGCCGGGCACGACGCGGAGCAGGTGGTCGATGTCCTGCTGGAGCACTCCCGGTACCCCGTGCCGCACGCGCTCCTCGTCGACGTCGCCGAGACCATGGCGCGGTACGGCCGCCTGCAGCTCGTGAAGGACCCCGAGCACGGGCTCGTCCTGCGGGCCTTCGACATCCCGGTGCTGGAGGAGGTGCTGCGCAGCAAGAAGGTGATCCCGCTGGTCGGGGTGAGGATCGACACCGAGAACGTCGCCGTCCACCCGAGCGAGCGGGGGCACCTCAAGCAGGTCCTGCTCAAGCTCGGCTGGCCCGCGGAGGACCTCGCCGGCTACGTGGACGGCGAGGCGCACGCGATCGCGCTCGTCGAGGACGGCTGGACGCTGCGCGACTACCAGCGGCAGGCGGTCGAGGGGTTCTGGCACGGCGGGTCCGGGGTCGTCGTCCTGCCCTGCGGTGCCGGCAAGACGATCGTCGGGGCCGCCGCGATGGCCCGGGCGCAGGCGACGACGCTGATCCTGGTGACGAACACGGTCTCCGCCCGGCAGTGGCGCGACGAGCTGCTCAAGCGCACCGATCTGACCGAGAGCGAGATCGGCGAGTACTCCGGCGCCCGCAAGGAGATCCGCCCGGTCACCATCGCGACGTACCAGGTGATGACGACGAAGCGGAAGGGCGCCTACAGCCATCTGGAGCTGTTCGACGCGCGGGACTGGGGCCTGGTCGTCTACGACGAGGTGCACCTGCTGCCGGCGCCGATCTTCCGGATGACGGCGGACCTGCAGGCCCGCCGCCGGCTCGGCCTCACCGCCACGCTGGTGCGCGAGGACGGCCGGGAGGGGGACGTCTTCTCCCTCATCGGCCCGAAGCGGTACGACGCCCCGTGGAAGGACATCGAGGCACAGGGCTACATCGCGCCGGCCGACTGCGTCGAGGTCCGGGTGACGCTGCCCGAGCGCGACCGGCTGATCTACGCCACCGCCGAGCCGGAGGAGCGCTACCGGCTCTGCTCGACCGCCGAACAGAAGACCAAGGTCGTCGAGGCGCTGGTCCGCCGGCACGCCGGCGAGCCGACCCTCGTCATCGGCCAGTACATCGACCAGCTCGACGACCTCGGCGCGCGCCTCGACGTGCCCGTCCTCAAGGGCGACACGACGGTCGCCGAGCGGCAGCGGCTCTACGAGGCCTTCCGCCACGGGGAGATCACCACGCTCGTCGTGAGCAAGGTCGCCAACTTCTCGATCGACCTGCCGGAGGCGTCGGTCGCGATCCAGGTCTCCGGCTCGTTCGGGTCGCGGCAGGAGGAGGCCCAGCGTCTCGGCCGGGTCCTGCGGCCCAAGGCCGACGGTCGGGCCGCCCGCTTCTATGCGATCGTCGCCCGCGACACGCTCGACCAGGACTTCGCCGCGCACCGGCAGCGCTTCCTCGCCGAGCAGGGGTACGCCTACCGGATCGTCGACGCGGACGACGTCCTGCGCCCGCAGGCCTGACGCGTTCCCAGGCTCCTCCCAGGCCACGTCGAGGGACGGCGGAGGTCCGGGAGGTGTCCTGGACCCATGACGGACCAGCGAGCAGTGACGGTGCTGCACGTGGCGCGGGCGTTCTCCGCCCAGCCCACCCTCGGCGAGCTCCTCGGGGACGACGTCCTGGTGCTGGAGGCGCCGCTCGCCGACGCGCTGACCCGGCGCAGCCTGCACCCCGACCTCATCTGGGTGAGCACGGCGACCGCGGACGACGTCCGGTCGGTGCGCCGGCAGTTCCCGCACGCGCGGGTGCTGGCGACGCCGCGCCGGGCGGCCACCTCGGACGAGCGGGTGGACCTGATCGGCGAGGCCGACCTCGTCCTCCTGGACGAGGGGGTGGTGCTGGCGGCCGCCGGGCTGCAGGCGCTGTCCCGGCGGGCGTGCGCCCCGGTGTGACGTCGGTGACAGTCGGCGCGGCGATCCACCCGTCCGGAGCAGAGTTGACCCGGCGTTGACCATTGCGGGCGCGACGCTTAATCCTCGAGGGGAGATCGTCGACGAGGTTCCCAGGATTCCGAGGAGAGTCCCAGGTATCCCCCGGCGACGCACGGAACGATGACTGAGCACCGGCGGACCCGACGGGCGACGCGAGCGGAGGAACGGATGGCGGCAGGCTACGCCTGGGACGACGCACGGACGTCGCCTCCCTACGGCGCCGCCCGACCGGTCCCGCCGGTCCGACCGCTCCTGCCGCCCGAGCCGCGGACCACGCCGCCCTGGTGGCGGGACGCCGTCGGGGCGCTGACCTGGGCGAGCATCCTGGTGACGGTCGCGCTGTGGGTCAGCCACGGCGGCCTGGCCGACCTCACCCGTGGAACGGCGACCGGGCTGACCAGCCTCGGCCGGCTGAGCGGGCTGCTCTCGGCGGACCTGCTCCTGATCCAGGTGCTCCTGATGGCGCGGATCCCGGCGATCGAACGGTCCTACGGGCAGGACCTGCTGGCCCGCTGGCACCGCTGGGTGGGCTTCGCGTCGTTCAACCTGCTCCTCGTGCACCTGGTGTTCATCACCCTCGGCTACGCCGGGCGGCGGACGAACCCGGTCAAGGAGTTCATCGACCTCGTCCTGGACTACCCCGGGATGCTGCTGGCCTTCGCCGGCTTCGCGCTGCTCACGCTCGTCGTCGTCTCCAGCCTGCGGGCGGCCCGGCGGCGGCTGAGGTACGAGTCCTGGCACCTGCTGCACCTGTACGCCTACCTGGGCGTGGGGCTGGCGATCCCGCACGAGGTCTGGACGGGGACCGAGTTCACCTCCTCGCGCGTCGCGACCCTCTACTGGTGGAGCCTGTACGCGGCGGCCGCCGGGAGCGTGCTCCTCTGGCGGCTGGGGCTGCCGGTCTGGCGCTCGCTGCGGCACGACCTGCGGGTGGAGGCCGTCGTCCGGGAGTCCCGCGACGTCGTGTCGGTCTACGTCACCGGCCGCGACCTCGACCGCCTGCGCGCGGCCGCCGGGCAGTTCTTCACCTGGCGGTTCCTGGGCGCGCCGGGCTGGACGCGCGGCAATCCCTACTCCCTGTCCGCGATGCCGCAACCGCACCGGTTGCGCATCACCGTCAAGGACCTCGGCGACAACAGCCGCCGGCTGGCGGAGCTGCGGCCCGGCAGCCGGGTGCTGGTCGAGGGTCCCTACGGCCGCCTGCACCCCGGCACGCGCACCCGGAACGGGGTCACCCTGCTGGCGTCCGGCATCGGGATCACGCCGATGCGGGCCCTGCTGGAGGAGTTGCGCGCGCGGCCGGGCGAGCTCACGCTCGTGTACCGCGCCTCCTCGCCGGACGACCTGATCCTCCGCGACGAAATCGACCAGCTGGCCGCCCGTAACGGCGCCCGCATCTTCTACGTCGTGGGACGGCGCGCTCCCGGCCGCGACACCTGGCTTCCGGAGGCCGCCGCCCACCTGCACGACGCCGAGGCGCTGCTGCAGCTCGTGCCGGACATCGCCCGGCAGGACGTGTACCTCTGCGGCGCCCAGGGCTGGATGGATGCCGTCCGCACGGCCGCGCTGGAGGCGGGCGTCCCCGACCGCCACCTCCACCTCGAACGCTTCAGCTGGTAGGAGACTCTTTCGTGCGTCGCATCGCCATCGCCCTGATGAGCACCGTCAGCGGTCTCGTGCTGCTCTTCAGCTACCACACCAGCCTGGGTCCGGAGACGAACACCGCGAGCTCCTCCGACGACGGCGTCCCGCTGCTGACGGGCGACCAGGGCGGCGCGGACGGCAACGCGGACGGCGGCACCCAGGGCGGCGCCGTCGACCCCGGGAACCCGTCCGACGTGGCCACCACGCCGAGCCCGAGCGCCGGATCGACCGGCCGGAGCACCGGGAACGGCGTCTCGGGGACCTTCACCGGCAACCGGGTGCAGACCCAGTGGGGGCCGGTCCGGGTCCGGATCGTGGTCGAGAACAACAAGATCACCAAGGCGGTGGCCCTGGAGTTCCCGACCGGCAACCACCACGACCAGGAGATCAACTCCTGGGCCATCCCGCAGCTGCAGGACGCGACCGTGCAGGCCAACAGCGCGCACATCGACTCGCTGAGCGGCGCCACCGTGACCAGCCAGGGCTACCTCACCTCCCTGCAGTCGGCGCTCGACAAGGCGCACCTGTGACCGGCCCGTCGTCCCTGCCCCGGCTGGACGCGCACCCGGACGAGCTCCGCCCCGCCCCCGAGCAGCCGCGCCGGGCCTGGGTGGAGCAGGTCATGGGGATGCCGGTGAGCGTCCACGTCCGGGGGCCGCTGGCCCGCGGCGACGACGCGGACGCGGCGGTCGCACGCGGCGTCGCCGACCTGCACCGGACCGACGAGATCTTCAGCACCTGGCAGGCCGGCAGCCAGATCAGCCGGCTGCGGCGGGGCGAGCTGACCGCCGCGGACGCCGACCCCTGGGTGCGCGAGGTGATCGCGCTGTGCGACGAGGCCCGCGAGCGCACCGGCGGCTGGTTCGACGCCCTGCTGCCCGACCGCTCCGACCGGTCCGACCGCTCCGACGGCGAGCGCCGGTTCGACCCGACCGGCCTGGTCAAGGGGTGGGCGATCGAGCGGGTGACCCGGGCGCTGTCCGCGGACCTGCCCGACCACGACGTCCTGGTGAACGCCGGCGGCGACCTCGCCGTCCGCTGCCGCCGGACCGACACCCCGGACTGGCACCTCGGCGTCGAGGACCCGGCCGACCGCTCCCGGCTGCTCGCCACCGTGCCGCTGCGCACCGGGGGCATGGCGACGTCGGGCGCGGCCGCGCGCGGCGCCCACATCCTCGACCCGCACTCGGGCGATCCGGTCGCCCGCGGCGGTTCGGTCACGGTCGTCGGGCCGGACCTGCTGTGGGCCGACGTCCACGCGACCGCCGCCTTCGCCCAGGGCGCGGGCTGCGAGCCCTACCTGGCCCGGCTCGCCGGACACCTGTCGTTCGTCGTCCGCCCCGACGGGACGACGGCCACGATCACCGGTCGCTGAGCAGGCGCGGCTCCCGACACGCTCGGAGCGGACACCCAGGAAACTCCCAGACCGTGGGGTGACACTGGGTGCGTGGCCGAGAAGAGTGCTGAGGCGAGACTGCTGGTCGTCGACGACGAGCCGAGCATCCGCGAGCTGCTGACCGCCAGCCTGAAGTTCGCGGGGTTCGAGGTGACCGCGGCGGCGGACGGCGCGGAGGCGCTCCGAGCGGCCGAGGCGAACCGCCCCGACCTCATCGTGCTCGACGTCATGCTGCCCGACATGGACGGATTCACCGTCACCCGCAAGCTCCGCGAGCGCGGGCGGGACATGCCGGTGCTGTTCCTGACCGCGCGGGACGAGACGAGCGACAAGGTCACCGGCCTCACGGTCGGCGGCGACGACTACGTGACCAAGCCGTTCAGCCTGGAGGAGGTCGTCGCCCGGATCCGCGCGGTGCTGCGCCGCGCCGGCCACGGCGGCCAGCCGGACACCGGCCGGATGGCCTTCCACGACCTGGAGCTCGACGAGGACTCCCACGAGGTCCGCCGCGCGGGCCGGCTGGTCGAGCTGTCGCCGACCGAGTTCAAACTGCTGCGCTACCTCATGCTCAACCCGAACCGCGTGCTGTCGAAGGCGCAGATCCTGGACCACGTCTGGGCCTACGACTTCAACGGCGAGGCGGGGATCGTGGAGTCGTACATCTCCTACCTGCGACGCAAGATCGACGACGTCGACCCGCCGCTGATCCACACCCGACGCGGCGTCGGCTACGTCCTGCGCCTCCCCCCGGAAGGGTGAGCCACCGGTGACCGACCCTCGTGACGGCGACGTCATCGGGGCCCTGTCGCCGCAGCAGCCTCGGGCGCACTCCCCCAGGCCTGACATCCTCGCCTCCGAGCCTGCGGAGCCAGGACGGCGGGGGCGCCCGGCGCTGCGGGACGCTCGGGTCCTCGAGCGTTTGGAGGGAGTGCCGCTGCGGGCCCGGCTGGTCGGGATCCTCGTCGTGGCGCTGCTCGTGGCGATCGGCACCGCGGGCTACCTCAGCCAACGGCTGCTGCGCGACTACCTGACGCAACAGGTGGACAACCAGATCAGCCAGGACGCCCGGCCTGCCGTCTTCGCCGCGACGAACGCGGCGACCGACACCTTCCAGCAGGATCTCAACCGTCCCCTGCCCGGCAACTTCGTCGTGCAACTGTGGAGCGGCGAGGCAGGGTCCGAGCGGGTCACCGTCCCCCAGGCGTCGGACGGCCAGCCGGCGCCCGCCTTCGAACAGCTCCCGACGTCCGGGTTCGGCCGGCCTGACGCAGGCCTGCCCATCCGCACCCTGCACTCGACGGGTGGCGGCGGAACCTGGCGCAGCGTCGCCGTCGTCATGCCCGTGGATCGCAGCCACATCACCTATGCCCAGGTCGCGCTCTCCACGGCCGGGGTCGAGGCGGCCGTGGCGCGGTTGGTCTTCTTCATCGAGGTCACGGGTGGGATCGTCATCGTCGTCGTCAGCGTGCTGGGGTGGTTGGCGATCCGTCGGTCCTTCCGCCCACTGGTGGAGATGGAGGAGACCGCCGCCGCGATCGCCGCCGGTGACCTCTCCCGGCGCATCCCGGAGCGGCCGACGTCCACCGAGGTGGGCCGCCTCACCCGCTCGCTCAACGGCATGCTGACCCAGATCGAGTCCGCGTTCCGGTCCCGGGAGGCGAGCGAGGCGCGCACCCGGCGGTTCGCGGCGGACGCCTCGCACGAGCTGCGGACCCCGCTCGTCTCCATCCGCGGGTTCGCGGAGCTGTACCGGCAGGGCGCCGTCCCGGCCGACGAGGTTCCGCGGACCATGCGCCGGATCGAGGACGAGGCCAAGCGCATGGGCAGCCTCGTCGAGGACCTGCTCCTGCTCGCCCGGCTCGACGAGCAGCGCCCGGGCCGTCACGAGCCGGTCGACCTCGCCGTCCTGGCGGGGGACGCCGTCCACGACGCCCGCGGCCTGGACGCCGGCCGCGCCGTGACGCTCGCCGGCCTCAACGGCCACGGACCGGACGCCGCCGTCGTCACCGGTGACGAGGACCGCCTGCGCCAGGTGGTCGCCAACCTGGTCGCCAACGCCGTCCGACACACCCCCGAAGGGACGCCGATCGAGGTGGCCGTCGGGCGGTACGGCGGGGCCGCGGTGCTCGAGGTGCGCGACCACGGTCCGGGCCTGACGCCGGAGCAGGCGCAGCGGGTGTTCGAACGGTTCTCCCGGGTCGACGCCTCGCGCCGGCGAGGCCAGGGAGGCGGCTCCGGGCTGGGCCTGTCGATCGTCTCGGCGGTCGTCACGGCGCACGGGGGCGGCGTCCAGGTGCTGCCGACGCCGGGCGGCGGCGCCACCTTCCGGGTGACGCTTCCGGCCCGCGCGGACGGCGCGCCGGGGGCCGGGCAGGCGCCCGATCCGGTCGCTGAGACCGCCGTCACGCCCCGGTGAGCCTGCTCACTTCTGCTCCAGCCAGGCCTTTCAGCCGTCGAAGGAACCCCTGCTGGTGAGAGAATGACAACGTTGCCAGGGTGGTTCGGGGCGATCCTCCGGCCCCACCCGGCGACCACACCCGCACCGTCCCGGTGCGGGAGGCCGTAGGCCCGACGCAGTGCCACGGGTACACCCTCGATCACCCTTATCAGGAGTGATGGACATGCCCACCACTGACACCACCCACCGGACCGGCGCCCAGCTGCGCCGGGCGCAGTACGCGCGATGGGCCCGCCTGCTCGACACGATCCTTCCGCCGCCGGACGCGAACCGCCTCGTGGCGGTGGCCGAGGTCGGCCGGCACACCCTCCCGCTCGTCGAGGGAAGCCTCGCCGACGTCGGCCTGTCCCCCGTGGTGAGCGCCGTCCGGACCATGAACGGCGACGAGCGCTTCCGGGTGCTCGTGCCGGCCCGTGACGCCGAGATCGCCGGGGAGGTCGTCGCCGGCTGCTGACGCCGGCCGGCGGACGCCGGCTGGACCGTTCGGCGGAACCATGCTCCGTCGCACCACGTTCTACGGATCGATGCTCCACGGTTCAGTGGAGGTCTTCCGATGCCGAGGATCTCGACAACCTGCTCTGCCAGGCTGCCGGTACCGACCTTCACGGTCGGTACCGGCAGTTCCGTTCCACCGGTTCCACCCGTTCCATCCCGAAGGAGGGCTCGCGCGTGACCACTGACCGCCCCACCGACCCTCGCCCCCGCGAGATCAGCCTGACCACCGTCGCGAACCCGCGGCGCACCAGGGTCGACGCCGACGGCCGGCCCGAACCGGTGCCGGTGCCCGCCGCCCAGCGGTCGTCGTCCGACTGACCTAGGGTGGGGTGTCGGCCGGAAACACAGCCGACACCTCCCAGCGAACTCCCAGACATGACTGAGGGTTCACCCAGGAGCTTCCGATGTACTGACATCACCACACACGAAAGGTGCTTGGCGATGTCGCAGAGTACGGACCCTCGTTCCGATACGTGGCACGCACCGGGGGCTGTGTCGATGACCGATCAGCACGAGTACGAGCAGCCCGCCGGGTTCTCCACCCCGGGCGCGCAGCCCACCCGACCGGTGTTCCACTCGCCGGACGCGTCGGGTGCGCCGCCGGCACCCCCGCCGGCGGCACCTGCGGCGAGCGCGCCCCCGGCGAGCGCGCCCAGCAACAACGTGTTCGGCGCGCCCTACCAGCCGCCGTACCAGACCCCCTACGCGTCGACCTACCCGGCGACGGGCCCGTACCCGGCTCCTGCGGACGGCTCCGGCTCGGGCACCGGCTTCCCGCCCGGCACCGGGCTTCCGCCGCGACAGGGGCGGCGCGGTCCGGGCTGGGGCGGCGTCCTCGCGGTGGGCGCCGGGGCGGCCGTGCTGTCGAGCCTGCTCACGGCGGGCATCGTCGACCGCACCGGTGACTCCGGGACGACGGGCAACGCGCGTCCGGCCGCGGTGTCCAGCGCGCAGAGCGCCTCACCGCTGGTCACGAGCAGCGGCAAGCTGCCCGACTGGGTCTCGGTGGCGGCGGCCGTGGAGCCGAGCGTCGTCGCGGTCAAGGTCGAGGCGACCCAGGGCAGCGGCGAGGGCTCCGGGATCATCCTCGACACCACCGGCCGCGTCCTCACCAACAACCACGTCGTCGCCGAGGGCGGTGGGGGCGGCCGGATCAGCGTCGTGCTGTCGGACGGTCGGGCGTACCCGGGGTCGATCGTCGGCACCGACCCGTCGACCGACCTGGCCGTCATCAAGATCGATAACGCCGTCGCCGGGCTCAAGCCGGCCATCTTCGGCGACTCGGGCGCCGTCCGGATCGGCGACCCGGTGATGGCCGCCGGCAACCCGCTCGGGCTCGCCGATACCGTCACCACCGGCATCGTCAGCGCCGTCAACCGGCCGGTCAGCACGCAGGGCCAGGGCGGCGGCCAGGGCGGCAGCCCGTTCGGCGGCCAGGCCCGCACCGAGCCGGTCGTCACCAACGCGATCCAGACCGATGCGGCCATCAATCCCGGCAACAGCGGCGGCGCCCTCGTCGACGCCGGCGGCCGGGTGGTCGGCATCACGTCGTCCATCGCGTCGCTGTCGTCGGGCAGCGGCCAGTCCGGCAGCATCGGACTGGGCTTCGCGATCCCGATCAACGAGGCCAAGCAGGTCGCCGACCAGCTCGTGAAGACCGGCAAGGTGCAGCACGCGTACCTGGGCGTCGGCCTGCAGGACAGCTCGGTCGCCGTCGACGGCGCCCAGCGGGAGGCCGCCGTCCTCGGCTCGGTCAACGCCGGGACGCCGTCCGCCCAGGCCGGGTTGAAGGCGCGGGACGCCGTCATCGCGATCAACGGGCAGCGCATCGACAGCAGCGACTCCCTGGTCGGCAGCATCCGGGCGCTGACCCCGGGCACCAAGGTGACCCTCACGATCGTCCGCGACGGCAAGACGCTCGACATCGACGTGACGCTCGGCGTCCGTCCCGCCTCCGCCGGCTGATCCTGGCCGGACCTTCGACGCGGGCATCGGGCTCCCCCCGCCCGGTGTCCGCCTGGCCGCCGCGGTCCTGCTCCCCCCCGACAGGACCGCGGCGGCCGCTACTTTGGGGCCCCATGACGCCCGCCCCGCAGGACCCGCTGGTCTCGGCCCTGGGGCGCCCTCTCGGGCCGACCTGCCCGGTGGCCGACGTCCGCGCCGCCGCCGACGACCTGCTGCGGCGCTGGGACGAGCCGCATCGCGCCTACCACACGCGCACCCACCTGCTGGCGACCCTGGGGGCCCTGGCCACGCTGCTCACCCACGAGCCGGCGCCCCCGCGCACCGTCGACGTCGGGGCGCTCGAGCTGGCCGTCTGGTTCCACGACGCCGTCTACGACGGTCGGCCCGGGGACGACGAGGAGGCGAGCGCCGTCCTCGCCGAGCGCGTGCTGCCCGGTCTCGGACAGCGGCCGGAGCGGGTCGCGGAGGTGGCGCGGCTGGTCCGCCTGACCGCCCGGCACGACCCGGCGCCGGACGACGTCGCCGGGAGGCTCCTCTGCGACGCCGACCTGGCGATCCTGGCCGCGCTCGCCCCCGACTACGCCGCCTACACCGCCGCCGTCCGGCAGGAGTACGCGCACGTGCCGGACGCCGCCTTCCGGGCCGGGCGGGCGGCCGTGCTGCGCGAGCTCGTGGCGCACGGCCCGCTCTACCGGACGGCGGCGGGCCGACGGCTGTGGCAGGGGCCGGCGCTGACGAACGTGCGGGCGGAACTGGCCCGCCTCACATCCCCTCGCTGCTGAGCCAGGCCTCTACCGCGGCGCGGTAGCGCACCGGATCGACGTTCCAGCCCTGGGTGTGACCGGCTCCGGGCACGTCGAGATAGGTCACCAGGTCGGGCCGGGCCGCCGCGAGCGCCTTGCTCGGACCGTCCGGCACGTAGTCGTCGGCGTCGCTGTGCACCACGAGCAGCGGTGTGCGCAGCTCTCCGGCCCGGGCGACCCAGTCGAACCGGCCCAGCGAGGTGCCCAGGCGCCGCCCGACGAACCACTGGGCCACCCCGGTCACCGGGTCGGGCAGCCCGCGCAGACGCCCCTGGTGCAGCAGCACGTCGTTCCAGCTCAGCACGGGCGAGTCCAGGACCAGGCCGCGGACGGCATGGCCCAGCGGCGACCGGTCGACGAACTGCAGGCTCACCGCGCCGCCCATCGACCAGCCGAGCAGGACGACGTCCCGGGCGCCGTGGTCGAGCGCCCAGCGGACGGCCGGCTCGACGTCCCGCCACTCGGTGTCGCCCAGGTGCTCCTGGCCGTCCGGGCTACGGGGGGCGCCGACGTCGTTGCGGTAGGTCGGCACCAGGACCGGCAGGCCGTGGTCGTGCAGCATCGGCAGGTACCGCAGCGCCTCCCGCCGGCTGGCGTCGTGCCCGTGCACGAAGACCGCCCAGGTGCCCCGCGTGGCGGCGGCCGGCACGTACCAGGCCGGGAAGTCACCGAGGGTCGAGTTCAGGGTCAGCTCCTGGAAGGGCAGGCCGACGGCGGTGCTCGGGTCGCCCGGGTAGCTGCCGACGTCGACGGCCACGGGCTGGCCCGGCGCCGGCCGCCCCTGCAGCGGGGTGAAGACGCGGGTCACCTCGGTCGGCGTCCGCTCCAGGACGGCGCCGAGCCGGCCGTAGCCGCCGGCCCACTCCAGGCCGGTGACCTGCGAGCGGGCGGTCTCGTCGGTGCTGGTCAGCCGGACGGCGGTGCCGTCGGGGGCGATGCCCTCGACGGTCGCGACGGGGTCCAGGGCGTGGCTCCCGATCGCCACCGCGACCCCGGAGAAGTACCAGCCCACGCCGGCGACCGCGACGATGCCGAGGACCAGGAGGAGGACGACGGTGCGGGCGGTCCAGCGGGCGGCGCGGGACCGGAGGCGACGGCGCGACGGCGGGCTGTCCCTGCGGCGAAGGTGCATCCGCTCAGGGTGGGGCAGCCTCGTCGTCCGCGCCAGGGTGTTCGTGCTCAGTCGGCGCGTCGCGACGGCCGTGGCGGTGGCGGTTCGGTCAGGCGTCGGTCAGGCGTCGGTCGGGACGGCGAGCACGACGTCCAGCAGGGGCGCGAGCCGCGGCGTCCCCCGGCTCACGTCCGCGGGGTCCACCCAGCGGGCGGGGAGCCTCGGCAGGGTCTGCCCCGGCGTGACGTCGTCCCGGCGCAGGAGCACCTCGACCACCGTCCCTGCTGCCGCTGGCGCCCCTGCTGCCACTGTCCCGTGGTCCCCGCGGAGGTAGCCCACCTGACGCCAGTCGCCGGGCCGCACGCCGTCGTCCGCGCCGGTGAGCGGCTGGACGGCCCGCGCGGCCAAGTCCGCCGGCGTCGCGGACGGGGAACCGGCGAGCCACGGCAGGGTCCAGCCCGGGGGTTGCGGTTGGGCGGTCGGGACGGCGAGGACGCCGGCCGGGCCGCCGACGAGGGCCCAGACCACGCGGACCGGCCACGGCGGCGTCAGGGCCGACGCGAGGACGTCGACCCGGCGGCCGCCGTCGTCGTGGCTGGCCAGCACCCGCTCCCCACGCCGTTTGGGACGGCGCAGCCCGGCGAGCCGCAGCCGCAGCAGGAGCTCGCGACCGGCGACCGGATGCGCGCCCGCCGCGACGAGCTGGGGATAGCGCTCCTGCGGGACGTCGTAGTGGTCCCCCTCGAAGCCGCGGGCCGGCACCCCGTGCGCGCGCGCGAAGGCGTGCAGCTCCTCGAAGGAGGAGTCGCTGATCAGGTGCGACCACAGCCGGCCGTGCGCCGGCCACATCGGCGGGTCGATGAGGATGGCCATCGAGGGCAGTGTCGCAGGCCTGTGGACAAGCAGGGCCCCGCGCGTGCTTGTGGACGACGGATCGGGCGTCCGGACGGATCGTGCGACGCTGCCGACGGCGCCACGGACCGGTGGCCCGGGTCCCCCGGCCCGGGCCACCACCGGCGGGGGCGAGGGCCGCCCCGGCGCCGGAGGGAGGATCACCATGAGCCGGTACGAGGTCGACAGCGCGCAGGTGGCCCCAGGCGGCGGTGGCCGTCCAGTCGTCCGCGCAGCAGATCACCGCGCAGGTCGACGGCATGATGCGGCACCTGCTCGAGCTGCAGAGCAGCTGGCGGGGCCAGGCGTCGTCGTCGTTCCAGCACGTCATCACCGACTGGCGGGGCACCCAGGAGCGCGTCCACACCAGCCTGGACGAGATCCAACGCTGCCTCACGCTGGCGAGCCAGCAGTACGCCCAGGCCGAGAACGCCGCCGCCCGGATGTTCGCGCGGTGACCCGGGCGGGCGGCCGGGCAGCGGCTACCTGATGGTCGGCTCCGGGACGGACCATCGCATGACGAGCCGGCGTCGGCCGCCGTCGTCCGTCTCCTCGACCCACCGGGCGACCGGGCGTGCGGCCGGCGCCTCGATCTGTACCAGTTCCAGGATGGCGGTCATCTGGACACCTCTCATTCATCTATTGTTCATCTGCAGGAAGAGTAACATCTATCGACAGAAATGCACTGGGCCATGCGGCTGGTGTGCCGTACGGTGGCTCCTCGTGCCTGACGACCCTGATCCCGTCCTGGCGGCCGAGCAGCGTCATCTCGAGGGGGCCCGGGCACAGCTGGCCCGGATGCGCGCCAGCACCCTCGCCCTCGAGGCGCACGGCGGCAACGCCGTCTCCACGGAGTACCTGGCGCTCACGCTCTGGCGGCGGGCCCAGTCCCTCATCGACGACCCGTCGACGTCGCTGTTCTTCGGGCGGACCGACCTCGACAGCGGTGACCGGTGGTACATCGGCCGCCGGCACGTGGCGGACGAGCACGGCGATCCGGTCGTCGTCGACTGGCGGGCGGACGTCTCCCGGTCCTTCTACCGAGCCAGCCGCAGCGAGCCGCACGACGTCGTGCGGCGGCGCCGGTTCGGCATCGACGGCGGCCGCATCACCGCCTACGAGGACGAGTACCTCACCGAGGTCGACGGCACCGGCGGGGGCGGCGCGGGGCGGAGCTCGATCCTGGCGAAGGAGATCGAGCGTCCCCGCGTGGGGCCGATGCGCGACATCGTGGCGACCATCCAGCCGGAGCAGGACGCGATCGTCCGGGCCGACGTCGGCACGAGCGTCTGCGTGCAGGGTGCCCCCGGCACCGGCAAGACGGCGGTGGGCCTGCACCGGGCGGCCTGGCTGCTGTACGCGCACCGGGAACGGTTGGGGCGGGCGGGGGTCCTGGTGATCGGTCCGAACCGGTCCTTCCTGGAGCACGTCGGCGCCGTCCTGCCGAGCCTGGGCGAGGCGGAGGTGCGGCACACCACGATCGAGCTGCTGACCGGCCAGGTCCGGGTGCGGGGCACCGACCCGACGGCGGTCGCCGTCCTCAAGGGCGACGCGCGGGTCGCCGAGGTGCTGCGGCGTGCCGTCTGGTCGTACCCACGACGGCCGACCGAGCCGCTCGTGCTGCCGCGGGGCGCCCGGCGCTGGCGCCTGCCCGCGCACGAGGCGTCGCAGATCGTCGCCGAGTTGCGGGGGCGCGGGGTGCGCTACTCAGCTGCCCGGGAGTTGTTGCCGCAGCGGTTCGCCCATGCCCTTCTGGTCCTGATGGAGGAGGCCGGCGACTCCCCGGACGACCGCGTCCAGGACGCCGTGGCGCGCAGTCGTGACGTCAAGCGCTACGTCGACGCGGTGTGGCCGGCGCTCGACCCGAAGGCGGTGCTCTTCCGGCTGCTGGCGGAGCCGGCATTCCTCGAGCGCTGCGCCGAGGGCGTGCTCACCGGTCCGGAGCAGGAGCTGCTGCGCTGGCCGGTGCCGCCGCGCACCGCGGGCAGTGCCCGGTGGACCCCGGCCGACGCCGTCCTGATGGACGAGCTGGCCGACCTGCTCCGCCGGACGCCGAGCCTGGGCCACGTCGTCCTCGACGAGGCCCAGGACCTCTCGCCGATGCAGCTGCGGGCCGTGGGCCGGCGCTGCTCGACCGGGTCGGCGACCGTCCTCGGCGACCTCGCGCAGGGCACGACCCCGTGGGCGACCCCCTCCTGGGAGGCGTCACTGGGCCATCTGGGCCTGACGGGCGCCCACGTCGAGGAGCTGGACCGCGGGTTCCGGGTGCCGACCGCGGTGATCGACTTCGCGGCCCGGCTGCTCCCCCGGATCGCGCCGAGCCTGCGGCCGCCGTCCTCGGTCCGGGAGGACCCCGGCAGCCTGCAGCTGGTCGCGGTACCGGCCGCGGGGCTGTGGCCGGGAGCGGTCGAGGCGGTGCGCGCCGCACTGGAGCACGAGGGGTCGGTCGGCGTCATCGTGCCGGACGCCGACATGGCGCGGGCCGGGCGTGACCTGGCCGCCGCCGGGATCGCGCACGACCGGCTCGGCGACGAGCCCGACCCGGCCGACGTCCCCGCCGAGCTCCCGGCGGACGGCGACCTGCCGCGCGTCTCGCTCGTGCCCGCGACCGTGGCCAAGGGTCTGGAGTACGACCACGTGGTCGTCGTCGAGCCCGCCGCCATCTCCGAGGCCGAGCCGGACGAGCGCACCGGCCTGCGACGGCTGTACGTCGTCCTGACCCGGGCCGTGTCCCGGCTGACCGTCGTCCACGCCCGGCCCCTGCCCGGAGCGCTGGCCGACGGCCCGCCCGCCGGCCTGCCCGACGAGCCGGCCGACGAGCCGGCCGGTCAGGAGCCGGCGCCACGGCCCGCCGTCAGCGCCGCCGGCGGTACCGCCGTCGGGCGGTGAGCCAGGTCAGCAGGGCGGTCACGAGGACGGCGACGAGCGTCGGTCCGTACTGACGGGCCAGTACCGGCAGCACCACGGAGTTCAGGTCGAGCTCGCCGTTGTCGGCCGCCGAGCGCGGCCCACCGGCACGATCGTCCAGCACCCGCGGCGGGACGGACGAGACCGGGGCGGGCCGCGGCGCCGCCGGTCGGGTGCCGGCCGGCTCGGACGGCGCGACCGCGTCGGCGACGCGCAACGACGGCGGGCGTGCCGGTGCCGGCTCGAACAGCGAGACCGGCTCCGGCTGTGGCTCCGGGGCCGGCGCAGCCTCCGAGGCCGGCATAGCCTCCGGAGCAGGGGCAGGAGCCGCCGCCGCTTCCGGGGCCGGAGCTGGGGCCGCGGCGGGCTCCGACCCGCCGGCCAACTGCTTGGCGAGGTTGCCGGCGAACTGGTCGACGATGCGGCTGCCGACGTCCTGCATGACCCCTCGGCCGAACTGGGCCGGCCGCCCGGTCACCTTGAGCTGGGTCTCGACGACGACGCGGGTCGTCCCCTCGCCCTCCTGCTCCAACCGCGCGACGACGGTCGCGCCCGCGGTGCCGTTGCCGCGCTTGTCGCTGCCGTGGGCCTCGATGACGGCGTGGTGCGTGGCGTCGTCGCGCTCCACGAACCGGCCCTTGCCCGCGTACTGCAGGGAGACCGGCCCGAGCTTGACCTTGACCTGGCCGGCGAACTCGTCGCCGTCGCGGCCGGTGAGCGTGGCCCCCGGGAAACAGGGGGCGACCCCTTCGAGGTCGAGGAGGGTCGCCCACGCCGTGTCGACGTCGGCCGGGACGGTGAACGAGTGCTGCAGCTCCACGGGACTCCTTCCGATGAACAGAACCCAAGCGTGAGGCCGACAGGGCGTTTCCGCCCTGTCGGACCTCCGTTCGCGTCAGCCCCCCGCTGCCGCCAGGACGGCTCTGCCCGTCAGGACGGTCGCCAGGTGGCGCCGGTAGTCCTCGTCGGCGTTAGCGTCGCTCATCGGCCGGGTGCCGTCGGCGGCACGCGCCGCGGCGGCCCGGACGGCCTCCGACGTCGCCGGCTGTCCGACGAGCGCCGCCTCGACCGCGGTCGCCCGGATCGGGGTGAGCCCCATGTTCGTCAGGGCCACCCTCGCCTCCGCGATCGTGCCGCCGTCCGTGCGGACGGCCGCCGCCACCCCCACGATCGACCAGGCCTGGGCCACCACGTTGAACTTCTCGTAGTGGGCGCCCCACCCGGTGTGCTTGGGCACCCGGATCTCGACGAGGAGCTCGCCCTCGCCGATGGCCGTCTCGAAGAGGTCGACGAAGAAGTCGGTCGCCGCCACGGTCCGGCGGCCCGAGGGCCCGGCGACGACGAACTCGGCGCCGAGGGCCAGCACGGGTGCGGGCATGTCGCCCGCGGGGTCCGCGTGCGCGAGCGAGCCGCCGAACGTGCCGCGGTGCCGGACCTGGGGGTCCGCCACCGTCTGCGCGGCCAGCGACAGCAGCAGCGCGTGCTGCCGCACGAGCGGCTCCCGGGTGATGTCGTCGTGCGTCGTCATCGCGCCGATGACGATCGCGTCGCCGTCGTCCCGGACGCCGCGCAGCTCGGCGATGCGGCCGAGGTCCACGACGAGGTCCGGCGCCGCGAGCCGCAGCCGGAGCACCGGGAGCAGGCTCTGACCGCCCGCCAGGACCTTCACCTCCCGGTCGCCGGCACCGGCCAGCAGCGCCAGCGCCTCGTCGACGGTGCCGGGCGCCTCGTAGTCGAACGCAGCGGGGATCACAGCGCACCTCCGGTCTGCTCGCCCTGCGAGGGATCCGACGGATCCGCCCCGTCGGCCAGTTCGGGCGCGGCCGCGCCCACGCCCACCTGCTGGTCCGCATCCAGCCGGCCGCCGGGACCAAGCACGACGTCCGGGGTGCCCGTGGGCAGCCCCGCCGACGACGCCGCCGAGCGGTCCTGCAGGGGCCCGCCGTCCAGCCCGGACTGGATCGCCCGCCACACCCGCTGCGGGGTGCAGGGCATCTGGACGTCGTCCACGCCCCAGGGCTGGAGCGCGTCGACGATCGCGTTGACGACGGCGGGGGTCGACGCGATGGTCCCGGCCTCGCCGACACCCTTGACCCCGAGCGGGTTGGACGTCGCCGGGGACTCGGTGCGGTCGGTCGTCCAGCTCGGCAGGTCCGCCGCGCTGGGGATGGTGTAGTCGACGAAGGACCCGGTGGTCAGCGTGCCCGACTCGTCGTGGCGGGCCTCCTCGTACAGGGCCTGCGCGACGCCCTGGGCCAGGCCGCCGTGCACCTGGCCCTCGACGATGAGCGGGTTGACGACCGTCCCGATGTCGTCGACGCAGACGTAGCTGCGGATCGTCGACCGGCCCGTCTCGGTGTCGACCTCGATCGCCGCCAGGTGCGTGCCGTGCGGGAACGAGAAGTTGGTGGGGTCGAATGTCGCCTCGGCGTCGATGCCCGGCTCCATGCCGTCGGGCAGGTTGTGCGCGTCGAAGGCCGCGAACGCGACGGCGGCGAGCGTCGTCCCGTTGTCGGTGCCCCGGACCCGCAGTTCGCCCCGGTCGAACTCGATGTCGTCGACGTTCGCCTCGAGCTGGTGCGCCGCCACCCGCTTGGCCTTCTCGATGACCTTCTCGACGGCGTGGTGGATGGCGACACCGCCCACGACCAGCGAGCGCGACCCGTAGGTGTCCAGCCCGCGCGGCGACACCTGGGTGTCCCCGTGCAGGATCTCGACGTCCTCGAAGGCCACCCCGAGCCGGTCCGCGACGATCTGGCTGAACGCCGTCTCGTGACCCTGCCCGTGGGCGCTCGCGCCCGTGACGACCTCCACCTTGCCGGTCGGCAGCATCCGGACGGCGGCGTTCTCCCAGCCGCCGCCGACGTACGACAGCGCGCCGAGCACCCGGGACGGCGCCAGCCCGCACATCTCGGTGAACGTCGAGATACCGATGCCGAGCTGGACCGGGTCGCGGCGCTCGCGCCGCTCGGCCTGCTCCCGCCGCAGCCCGTCGTAGTCGAACAGCTCCTTGGCACGCGCGGTGGCGGCCTCGTAGTTGCCGCTGTCGTACGTCATGCCGGCGACGGTCGTGAAGGGGAACTCGTCGTGCTTGATCCAGTTCTGCTCGCGCACCTCGAGCGGGTCGCGGCCGAGCTCGCTCGCGAGCGCGTCCATGATCCGCTCGATGGCGAACGTGGCCTCCGGGCGGCCGGCGCCGCGGTAGGCGTCCGTCCACACCTTGTTCGTGAAGACGTTCGTGCAGACGAACTTGTACCCGGCGAACTTGTAGATCGAGTTGAACATGAACGCGCCGAGGATCGGCACGCCCGGCGTGACCAGGCCCAGGTAGGCGCCCATGTCGGCGAGGATCTCCACCTTGAGGGCGGTGACCGTGCCGTCCTTGCGGGCGGTCAGGGTGAGCTTCTGGATCTGGTCGCGCCCGTGGTGGGCGGACTGGATCGACTCCGAGCGGGTCTCGGTGTACTTGACGGGTTTGCGCAGCTGTCGCGCCACCAGGAAGGTGATGGCCTCCTCGGGGGTGAACTGCAGCTTCCCGCCGAAGCCCCCGCCGACGTCCGGCGCGATGACCCGGATCTTGCTCTCCGGGGTCCCCGTGACCAGCGCCATGAAGATCCGCACGAAGTGCGGGACCTGTGTCGCCGACCAGACGGTGATCTGCTCGCCGGTCGGGTCGACGACGACCGACCTCGGCTCCATGAACGCCGGGATCAGGCGCTGCTGCCGGTACCGGCGCTCGACGACGACGCTGTCCGGGTCGTCCCGCGCGGCCGCGATGATCGCCTCGACGTCCTCGCCGGTGCCCGCCGCCGCGGAGTCGTAGATCCAGGTGGCGTTCTCGTTCGTCCCCAGGTCGGGGTGGACGAGCGGCGACCCCTCGGCCAGCGCCGCCTCCATCTCGAGGACGACGTGGAGCTCCTCGTACTCGACGTCGATCAGGTCCACGGCGTCGCGGGCCTCGGCGGCGGAGCGGGCGGCGACCACGGCGACGATCTCACCGGCGTGGTGGACGACGTCCTGCGCGATCGACGGGTGGCCCGGAGCCTTCATCTCCGGGGTGATGGGCCAGGCGCAGGGCAGCCCGACCTCGGCACCGGCCAGGTCCTTCCCGGACCACGCCCCGACGACCCCCGGCGCCGTGCGGGCGGCGGACACGTCGATCGACACGATCTTCGCGCTGGCCATCGGGCTGCGGACCATGGCGAGGTGGAGCATGCCGGGGAGCACGATGTTGTCGGTCCACCTGGTGCGCCCGGTGATGAGCCGCGCGTCCTCCTTGCGCAGGCGCGCCCTGCCGAACTCGCGGCCGGCGTCCCGGGTCTCGTCGACGGCGGTCATCAGGCACCCCCCGCCACGGCGCGGGCGTCGGCGCCGCTGCCCGCCTGCGCGGAGGCGGTGCCGCCCTGCGCCGCGGAGCGGATCGCCCGCACGATGTTCTCGTAGCCGGTGCACCGGCAGAGGTTGCCCTCGATCCCCTCGCGGATCTGGGCGTCGGTGGGGTCGGGATGATCGGCCAGGAGATCCACCGCCTCCATGATCATGCCCGGCGTGCAGAACCCGCACTGCAGCGCATGGCACTCGTGGAACGCCTGCTGGACCGGGTGCAGGGTGCCGTCGGCCGCGGCGAGGCCCTCGATCGTCGTGACCTCGCTGCCGTCGGCCTGGACGGCGAGCACCGAGCAGGACTTGACGCTGCGCCCGTCCAGATGGACGGTGCACGCGCCGCAGTTGCCGGTGTCACAGCCGACGACGGTCCCGGTCTTGCCGAGCCGCTCGCGCAGATGGTGCACCAGCAGTGTTCGGGGTTCCACGTCGTCGGAGTAGGTGACTCCGTCGACGATGACGGAGATCCTCCTGGTGCTCATCCGGCCTCCACGCCTCGTCGTCCTGGACCTGACCGCGGTGCGGCCGGCCTGCGGGCGAGGTGACCGTGACGTGCGCCACCTCACTGTGACCCATCCCATGGGATTCAAGGTCTTCCTGCTCTTGAGCACAAGAGCTGACCGGTGACTCAGCGGTCTCGTGCGGCTCAAATCCGCTACCGGTGCCCCGCCGGCACGGGCGACACTGGCCTCATGGGCTCCCGCGAGCGCCGTCGGGTGCTCCTCACCTCCGACGACGACGTCTTCGCCGTCCGCGCGGCCGAGCGGCTGCGCGCCGACCCGATCGGCACCAGCGTGCTGGCCACGGTGCTGGCCGGCACCCGCGCCGGGCGGCCCCAGCCGCCGGGCTCGCACTGGATCGTCGTCCAGGACGGCGACCGCCCGGTCGGGCTGGGGCTGTGGACGGCGGGCTTCGAGCCCTTCCTCACCCCCATGGCGGACGACGACGCCGCGGCGGTCGCGGACACGCTGCACCGGGCGGGGCACGACGTCCCGGAGGTCCGCGGCGACGCAGCAACGGTGCGCGCCTTCGCCGACCGGTGGTGCCGGCTCACCGGGAGCCGGGCCACGCAGGCGACCTCCGAGGGCGTGCACGTGCTGGCCGAGCTGTGCCCGCCGACGGGTGTCGCGGGCGGCGGCCGGAGCGCCACGGCGGCCGACGAGCCGCTGGTCGGGGCCTGGTACCGGGCCTTCGAGCGGGAGGCCCACCGCCGGGACCTCGCCGAGGACGTCGTCGCCGGGCGCACCGCGATGTTCCTGCGCCGGCTGGCGACGGGGCAGCTCCTGCTGTGGACGGACGGCGCCGGCGACCCGGTCAGCCTCGCCGGCTGGCAGCTGCCGCCCGGCCCGTCCGGCGAGGGGACGGCGCGCGTCGGTCCGGTCTACACCCCGCCGCCGGCGCGCCGGCACGGGTACGCGGCCGCGGTGACGGCGGCGGCCACCCGGGCCGCCCTGGACGCCGGGGCAGGCCGGGTGATGCTCTACACGGATCTGGCCAACCCGACGTCCAACGGGGTCTACGCCCGGCTCGGCTACCGGCGCGTCGGGGAGGCCGCCAGCTGGACGTTCGCCGCCCCCGGAGAGCCCTCGTGACGGCCGGGCCGGTGACGGTCCGGCTCACGCAGGACGCGGCCGCGTTCGCCGCGGCGGCCGGCGGCTGGCTCGACCGGGACCCGGTGCGGACGAGCATCGTCGCGTCGGCCCTGGCCGCAGCCGTGGCCGGAGCCCTGGCGGAGCGCGTCGGGCCCGGTCCGCGCTGGGTGCTCGTCCGGCGCGGCGAGGAGGTGGTGGGCGCCGGGATGCTGGGGCATCCCGCCGTCCCCGTCCTGCACCTGCCGCCCATGCCGGACGACGCGGCGGCCGCGGTGGCGGAGTCCCTCGCCGACGGCGCGCGCGTGCCGATGGACGCCGTCATCGGCGACGCCGGGTCGACGCTCGCGTTCACGCAGGCCTGGACGCGGCGCACCGGCGAGGTCGCCCGGCGGACGATGGCGCGCGGCTACCACGTGCTCGACCGGCTGGTCCCGCCGGCGAACGGCGTCCCGGGCACCACCCGGGTGGCGACCCCGGCCGACGCCGCGCTGGTGACGGGCTGGTCGACCGCCTTCCACACCGAGATCTGGCGCGGCGTCCCGCCCCCGCCCGCGGACCCGGGCCAGCTCCACAACCGGCTGGCGGGCGGCC
>Ga0302322_100000963_pt1 | contig 22927 bp, 20 predicted proteins | sample Fen_T0_2_FD_203757 | JGI IMG/M metagenome (GOLD analysis project Ga0302322, IMG submission 203757) | Peat permafrost microbial communities from Stordalen Mire near Abisko, Sweden - Fen_T0_2 | ecosystem: Environmental > Terrestrial > Soil > Wetlands > Permafrost | place: Sweden: Abisko...
TCGATCGACCCTGAGATTTGGATAGGAACCCAGAGATCCGCAAACATCCTGCGCTGGCATGGCGTCTGCACAGCGAGCAGCCGATGCTCCAATCCGTCGGACCGCAACAACCTGCCCCCAATGCCAAACTAGGGGACCTCGTCGAGGACGCACTGCATCAAGCGAAGACCCTGGTACAGGCCGAATTCTCGCTGGCCCGCGCCGAGCTCAAAGGCGAGTTGAACCAGGCGCTCGGTTCAGCGCTGCTGATCGGATCGGGTGTGATGTTTCTGCAGGCTGCTCTGGTGACCTTGGGTGTCCTTCTCGTGCTTGCGCTCGGGGTCAGCATTGCCGCCGGTCTGGTCGTGGTCGGTCTGATCGTGATTGCCAGCGCGCTCTTGGCGGTTGGTATTCGCTCCGCTCGGCAAGGGAAGCTCCGGCGGACGACCGCTCGATTGACCGCGGACGCCAAGCAAGTCTTGGAGACCGCCAAATGAGCGACAGCACCGCGTTGGACACGAAGCGCGCCGACGACGCACGAAGAAAGCTGCTGCGAGACATCCTCGAAATCAAGAAGATGGGAAATCAGATGATCGAAAATACGGAAACTGCGATCCACAAAGCCCCCGCGATGCTTGGGCTCGGCCTCGGCGTGGCGGCGCTGGTTGGCGTTGCAGTGTTGGCGAGCCGGCGTCAGAGGCCGACATTCCCGGGGTTTAGGCGCGAGCGATCCTTTCTTGCGGAGGCAGCGCGCAGCGCAGCATTGTCGGCGCTCGGAATTCTGAGCGGGCGACTGACCCAGCGATTGCTGACCAACGCCTTGGATGACAAGCCGACCACCACCTGAGCTCGAACGATACCCCGATGAATCATTGGCGCCGAGCCCAGCCGCGTGTTTCGCGGTCGGGCTCGGCGCCTTTGCGCGCGCTCCTCAAGCTCTGGCTCCACTGTGCGACAAACCAAGCTTGAGTGCCCGAGCGATGCCGTGGGTTTCGGTCTGCGCAGGTAACACCCTTGCCTGGATGAAACTTTGTGTATCGGAGTCGAGCTCCGGGAGACGCGCACGGTACTCGTTGAGGCCGTGGTCTTCGCCCTCTTCCAGTGCGCCAATGGCGGCTTTTTCGCCGATCACCGTGGCGGCGCCCTCGACGGCTTTGGCGAATACACCCCACGCTCCAGACGACTCTGGCGGCGTCCCGCCCAACAAGTGAATTCGCCAACCCAGCAAGTGCACCCGATTTTGGTGCGATCGCTGGCATTGAATCAGCTGTGGGCGAAAGCCGCCGAGCGAAGCGGACGACAGCGCGGTGTTGTATGTCTCCACCGCGGCCAGTTCGCCCCGACAGAGCGCCTCTAGGTTGCTCAATGCTTTTTCGTTTCCCAATGCGTCGATCATGGTTCGTCTCCCTTTTAGCGCACGCGTGCCGAAGTCAGCGAACGCTTGCCCGAAGCGAAGCACAGCGCGTACCAAACGGAATCGCTGTCGGCACGCCGCGTGCTCTGGAGTCTGCCCGCCGTCAACGTCAACCACAGAGCATGAAACGAACGATGCGCATCAACACGAAACGAACGATGCGAATCAACGACCAACAAATGCGACGTAGCGCGGAAAGAATCCAAGAAGAAGAGCGCTAGCCATCCGAAGACACGGGAAGGGTATGCTGCGCCCTCTACCGTCTAGCTGTCGTCTAGCTGCCCAGTCGCTGGCAGTTACCTCAACGGAGGCTCATAGGAGGCGCGGGGAGCAGCGGATGGCCCTGGGCAAAGCGCTCGAGCGCGCCGCCGCTGAGGCGAAGGAGGGCCCTCGGCGCGCGGCAACGATCGGCTCGAGCAGTCAGGTCAGGCCCGCAACTGAGGCTGCCGGAGCGCTGCCGTCGTTGAGGCGCTTTGCCTCAGTGTGACAGCGCCGCGCGCGGTTGAGCCCTCAGCACAGGGCAAGTTCTGGGGCGTTTTCGCGCGAATATTTGGCGGCGCAGGCTTTGCATTCTGGCGCGGCACCGGAGGCAGCCTTGTCAGAAACATTCGACATTCCCCCAAAACGCCCCCCCGCCCGATCCGATAAAGCTGCCCGCCCTGATAAGCCAAACCCCGCCAAGGGCGAGTCTTCGACTAAGCGCGAGTCCACGACGGCCAGGAACGTGCGTTTGGTCGAAGCGCTGTCGGCGCTCATGCACGGGGACTTCAGCCGCCGGCTGCACGCACGAGAAGGAGTGGCCCGGGACATCGCAGATGCATTCAATGCGCTCGCCCAACAACTCGACTCTTCGACGCGCGAATTTTCTCGCGTCGCGCGGGTGGTTGGCCGGGATGGCGACATGACCGCGCGCGTCGAAACTCACGACTGGAGCGGCAGCTGGGTTCTGACCGGGGATTCGTTCAACGCGCTGATCGGCGACTTGGTGCGTCCCTCCACCGAAGTCGCGCGCGTCATCACGGCGGTCGCGTCTGGAGACTTGTCACAGAAAATGGCTTTGGAGATCGAAGGCAAGCCGGTGCGCGGTGAGTTCCTGCGCATTGGTGCGACCGTGAACACCATGGTCGATCAGCTCAATGCGTTCGCCAATGAAGTCACTCGCGTCGCGCGTGAGGTAGGTACCGAAGGCAAGCTCGGCGGCCAAGCGCACGTGCCAGGTGTCGCCGGTACTTGGAAAGATTTGACCGACAGCGTGAACGGCATGGCCACGAATCTGACCACTCAGGTGCGTGGCATTGCCGGGGTGGTCACCGCGGTCGCCAATGGAGACCTGTCGAAGAAGCTCGTGGTCGAGACCAAGGGCGAGATCTTGGAGCTGAAAAACACCGTCAATACCATGGTGGATCAGCTGAACGCGTTCGCCGGTGAGGTGACGCGCGTGGCGCGCGAAGTGGGCACCGAAGGCAAGCTCGGCGTGCAAGCGGAGGTGAAGGGGGTCAGCGGCACTTGGAAGGGGCTGACCGACAGCGTGAACGCCATGGCCGGCAATCTCACGGTGCAGCTGCGCGACGTGTCGAAGGTCGCTACCGCAATCGCCAACGGTGATCTGACGCAGAAGATCACTGTGGATACGCAAGGCGAGATCTTGCAAATCAAGAACGTGATCAATCAGATGGTCGACAGCCTCGGTACGTTCGCCGCGGAAGTGACACGCGTCGCGCGTGAGGTAGGAACGGAAGGCAAGCTCGGTGGCCAAGCCCATGTGCCCGCGGTCGCCGGCACTTGGAAGGATCTGACCGACAACGTGAACTACATGGCCGGCAACTTGACCGACCAAGTGCGCAACATCGCGCTCGTGACGACTGCTGTCGCGAATGGAGACTTGTCGAAGAAGATCACCGTAGACGTGAAGGGCGAGTTGCTCGAGCTAAAGAATACCATCAATACCATGGTGGAGCAGCTGCGAAGCTTTGCTGCCGAAGTGACGCGCGTTGCCAAGGAGGTAGGCACAGAAGGGAATCTGGGAGGACAAGCGAACGTGCCCGGCGTCGCAGGTACGTGGAAGGACCTGACCGACAACGTAAACTATATGGCCTCGAACTTGACTGGCCAGGTGCGTAACATCGCGCTCGTCACGACGGCAGTCGCCAATGGCGACTTGTCGAAGAAGATCACCGTCGACGTGGAAGGCGAAATCCTGGAGCTGAAGAACACCATCAACACCATGGTGGATCAGCTGCGCAGCTTCTCCGGTGAAGTGACGCGCGTCGCGCGCGAGGTCGGTGGAGAAGGCAAGCTGGGCGTGCAAGCTGCGGTGCCCGGCGTCGCCGGGACGTGGAAGGACTTGACCGATAGCGTGAACTACATGGCGAACAACCTGACCGATCAGGTGCGCAACATCGCCTTGGTCACCACGGCGGTCGCCAACGGAGATCTCTCACAGAAGATCACGGTCGACGTGCGCGGGGAGGTCTTGCAGCTGAAGAACACCATCAATACCATGGTGGATCAGCTGCGCAGCTTCTCCGCGGAAGTCACCCGCGTGGCGCGCGAAGTAGGCACGGACGGCAAGCTCGGCGGTCAAGCGTACGTGCCGGGCGTCGCAGGCACATGGAAGGATCTGACCGACAATGTGAACAGCATGGCGTCTAACCTCACCACGCAGGTGCGCGGCATTGCCAAGGTCGTGACCGCAGTGGCCGACGGCGACCTATCCAAGAAGTTGGTCGTGGAAGCCAAGGGCGAAATCGCCGAGCTGGCCGAGACCATCAATGACATGACCGAGACGCTCGGCATTTTCGCCGAACAGGTGACCACCGTGGCCCGTGAAGTGGGCACGGAAGGCAAGCTCGGCGGCCAGGCTCGCGTGCCCGGCGTGGCCGGCACCTGGAAAGATCTGACGGACAGCGTAAATAGCATGGCGAGTAATCTCACGACTCAGGTGCGCGGCATCGTGAAGGTCGTGACCGCCGTCGCAAACGGTGACTTGACGCTGAAATTCTTGATGGAATCGCAGGGCGAAATCGCCGCCTTGGCCGACACCATCAACACCATGACAGACACCTTGCGCGTGTTCGCCGAACAGGTGACGACGGTAGCCCGCGAGGTCGGCACGGAAGGCAAGCTCGGTGGACAGGCCAAGGTGCCGGGTGCCGCGGGCACCTGGCGCGACTTGACTGACAACGTGAACCAGCTGGCCAACAACCTCACTGGCCAGGTGCGCGCAATCGCGGACGTGGCCACCGCAGTGACCGAGGGCGATCTCACTCGGTCCATTACGGTCGAGGCCCAGGGCGAGCTCTTGGCGTTGAAAGAGCGCGTCAACCAAATGATTGCCAATCTCCGTGAAACTACCGAGAAAAACCGCGAGCAGGATTGGCTGAAGACCAATCTCGCCAAATTCAGCGCGATGATGCAAGGCCAGAAGACGCTCGAATCGGTGTCTCGCTTGATCATGAGCGAGCTGACGCCGCTCGTGGGCGCGAGCCACGGCGCGTTCTTCATCTCCGCCGAACCCGACGAAACGCTGCGGCTGACGTCCAGCTACGCTTACAAGGAGAGGAAGCACGTCTCCAATCGCTTTACCCGCGGGGAAGGCCTGGTTGGACAGTGCGCCCTGGAAAAGAAGCCGATTTTGCTGACCCGCGTGCCGTCCGACTACATTCAAGTCAACTCCGGCCTGGGTGAGGCGCCGCCGCTCAACATCCTGGTCTTGCCTATCTTGTTCGAAGGCGAGGTGCGCGCGGTGACGGAGCTTGCCAGCTTCGAGCCGTTCAGCCCGATTCATCGCATCTTCTTGGATCAGTTGTCGGAGAGCATCGGCGTGGTGCTGAACATGATTGCCGCCAACATGCGCACCGAGGAGTTGCTCAATCAGTCGCAGTCTCTGGCCCAAGAACTTCAGTCACAGTCCCTCGAGCTGCAATCGCAGCAAGACGAACTGAAACGTTCCAACTCCGAACTGGCGCAGCAGACGAAGACGCTCAAAGCGTCAGAAGAAATGCTGAAAGAGCAGCAAGAGGAGCTGCAGCAAGTCAATGAAGAGCTGGAAGAAAAGGCGGCCCTACTCGCCGAGCAGAACAAGGCAGTCGAGCAGAAGAACCGCGAAGTCGAGCTGACGCGCAAAGCAATCGAGGAGAAGGCCGAACAGCTCGCCGTATCCTCGCGCTACAAGAGCGAGTTCTTGGCCAACATGAGCCACGAGCTGCGCACACCGCTCAATAGCCTATTGATTTTGGCCCGCCTGCTCAGCGACAACAAGGAAGGCAAGCTATCGGAGAAGCAGGTCGAGTACGCCAAGACGATTCAGGCTGCTGGCACCGATCTACTGAATCTGATCAACGAGGTGCTCGATTTGTCCAAGGTGGAAGCCGGCAAGATCGAGATCTACGCGAGCGATGTGCGGATCGACGAGGTGACGGAGTACTTGGAGCGCACCTTCCGCCCCATGGCCCAGCAGAAGAACGTGGGCTTCCAGTTGAACGCGGATCGCGCCAGCATCGACACGCTGCGAACCGACGGTCAGCGCTTGCAACAAGTGCTGCGCAACTTGCTCAGCAACGCGTTCAAGTTCACCGACACGGGCACGGTTTCGATTCGCATTGGTTTGCCCGAGCCCGGCGTAGTGCTGCGTTCGGACGTCCTGCGCGCAGTGCCTGAAAACGTGATTGCGTTCAGCGTTAGCGACACGGGGATCGGCATACCGGCCGACAAGCAACAGCTGATCTTCGAGGCTTTCCAGCAAGCCGACGGCACCACCAGTCGCAAATACGGTGGTACTGGACTCGGACTATCGATCAGCCGTGAGCTAGCACGGCTCTTGGGTGGCGAGATCCACGTCAAGAGCACGCCCGGCAAGGGCAGCACATTCACGCTCTATCTTCCGCGCGAATACCAGAGCCTAGACTTGCCGGGTGAGACCGAGGTTAGAGAGCTCCCGGAGCTGTTCGAGGAAGAGGGCTCCTTTGGCGGCGTGCATGCCGCGGAAATTCCAGATGATCGTCAGTCGCTGCGACCGGGCGACCGCGTGCTGTTGATCGTCGAAGACGATCTGGCATTCGCCACCTTGCTGCTCGACGCGGCGCGCGAGCGCGGCTTCAAAGGCATCGTCTCGCTGCGTGGCGACACCGGCTTCGCACTCGCGCGTCGCGTCCGGCCCGACGCCATCTTGCTCGATATCGGCCTGCCGGCGATGGACGGCCTCAGCATTTTGGATCGCCTCAAGCAAAACCCGGATACCCGGCACATTCCGGTGCACATCGTCTCCGGTACCGACCGCCGGCGTGACGGCCTGCGCTTGGGCGCACTCGGTTACGCCCAGAAGCCAGTCAGCAAAGAGGCACTGGACGAGGGCCTGTCTAGCATTCTCAGCTTCTTGTCGCGCAAGTCCAAGAGCCTCTTGATCGTGGAAGACGACGACATGCAGCGCTCGAGCATCGTGGAGCTGATCGGCAACGGTGACGTCACGTCGACCGCGGTCAGTTCCGCCGAGGAGGCTTTGGAGCTGTTGGCCGCACAGCACTTCGATTGCATGGTGCTCGATTTGGGACTGCCGGGCGCAAGCGGCTTCCAGTTGCTGGAGCGCGTGAAGACCGAAGAGTCCCTACGCGACCTGCCGGTGATCGTGTACACCGGACGCGAACTGTCAGCCGCGGAGGAAACACGTCTGCGCAAATACGCTGAATCGATCATCCTCAAGGATGTGCGCTCGCCAGAGCGATTGCTCGACGAAACCGCCCTCTTCTTGCATCGCGTCGAGGCGCATTTGCCCGAAGAAAAGCGACGCATCTTGCACACCGCTCACGGCCGAGAGGCGGCGTTTCAAGGGGCCACGGTGCTGGTCGTCGATGACGACGTGCGCAACATTTTTGCCGTCACCACCGTGCTCGAGGGCCAAGGCATGAAGGTTGTCTTCGCTGAAAACGGCCGCGACGGCATCGAGCTACTTCGGAAAACGCCAACCGTATCCCTGGTGTTGATGGACGTAATGATGCCGGAGATGGACGGTTACGAGACGATGCGGCAAATCCGCCGCGTGCCGGAATACCGCACGCTCCCGATCTTGGCGTTGACCGCCAAGGCCATGAAGGGCGATCGGGAGAAGTGCTTGGAGGCCGGCGCGTCCGACTACATTACCAAGCCCGTGGACCCGGACCGTCTACTATCGATGATGCGGGTTTGGATGTATGCGCCGAGCGTGACGGGGTGATGCAAGGCGCTCATGGCGGCATCGAACCATCCCGGCGACGTCGATTCCGCAAGCGAGGATGGCGCGCGCCGCAGCTTCACCACGGCGAGCACGGAGCTCGAGCGCTTGGAGATGGATCTCTTGCTCTTGGCGATTTATCGCCATCACGGCTTCGACTTTCGTTCGTATGCCCCGGCCTCGCTACATCGCCGTATCCGAAGGCACTTGGAAATTGCCCGCGTAACCACGATTTCGGGATTGATCGAGCTGATTTTGCACGAGCCCAGCGCGCTGCAGCGATTGTTGCACGATCTATCGGTGAACGTGACGGCTATGTTCCGCGACCCGACGTTCTTCGCGGAATTCCGCAGCTCGGTGGTGCCGCTGCTCAGGACCTACCCGACGGTTCGCATCTGGCACGCCGGTTGTTCGACGGGCGAAGAGGTGTACGCCATGTCGATCTTGCTCGAGGAGGAAGGGTTGTACGATCGCTGCCGCATCTATGCGACGGACATGGACTCGACCGTGCTCGAGCACGCGCGTCAGGGGATATTTCCCGTGTCGCGAATGAAGGAGTACACGTCCAACTATTTCTTGGGCGGCGGGAAGCGCTCGCTCAGCGACTACTTTACCGCGAAATACGACGGCGCATTGTTCGCCCCGCGCCTGGCCAAGAACGTGCTTTTCACCCAGCACAACCTGGCGATGGATCGCGGCTTCAGCGAATTCAACGTGATCGTCTGTCGCAACGTGCTGATCTATTTCGATCGTACGTTGAAGGATCATGCTTTAGGCTTGTTTTCGGAGAGTCTATCCACGTTGGGCGTGCTCTGCTTGGGACGCAAAGAATCCTTGCGTTTCACGGCGTTCGAAGATCAATTTTCGGCTCTTTCTGCGCGCGAACGGATCTATCGGAGGAACAAGTGAACGCGCGCTACGATCTGGTAGTGATGGGCACCTCGACGGGCGGCCTGCACGCGTTGACACGCTTGCTTTCAGCCTTGCCGGCTAGCTTTCCGCTACCCATCGCGATCGTACAGCATCGCTCGCGTGACTCGGACGAGCGGCTCTCGTTGCTGCTCCGGGGAGCCTCTCTCATCCCCGTCCGTGACGCAGAAGACAAGGAACCGCTGTGCAGTCCCGGAGTGTACTTGAGCCCGCCGGACTACCACCTGTTGGTGGAGCTCGATTGCATGGCGCTTTCCACCGAAGAACCGGTGGCGTACAGCCGACCGTCGATCGACGTGCTCTTCGAATCCGCTGCGTACTCGCACGGTAGCGCAGTGATTGGCGTGCTCCTCACGGGCGCCAACCAGGACGGAACGCGCGGGTTACGAGCGATCAAGCAGCGCGGGGGCTACGTGATCGTTCAAAACCCGGATTCTGCAGAAAGCCCGTTCATGCCCAAGCATGCGCTGAAAAGTCTGCTTCCGGATCGCGTGCTGAACCTGGAGCAGATTGCCGACGAGTTGATAACCCGTGCCAATGAAACGAGGCTCGCGTGAGCGAAGATCTGGCGCCAACCAGCGCGGAGCCGAAAGTTGGCGGTTTACCGCCGGCCAAAATCCTGCTCGTCGATGACCAGCCGAAGAATCTGCTCGCGCTGAGTGCGATGCTGGAACCGCTCGGCCAAGAAGTGGTCCAGGCGAGTTCCGGCAGAGAAGCGCTGCGCTACCTGTTGCGGGACGAGTTCGCCTTGGTCTTGCTCGACGTACAGATGCCCGTTCTCGACGGCTACGAGGTCGCCGAACTAATTCGGGCTCGCGAGAAATCGCGCGCCGTGCCGATCATCTTTCTGACCGCGATTCACCGGGACCAGAGGCTGGTGGCGCGCGCGTACACGGTGGGCGCCGTCGACTACATCCTGAAGCCGATCGACCCAGAGATCTTGCGTAGCAAGGTGGCGGTGTTCATCGAGCTCTATCAGAAAGGCCAGATCATCCGCCGTCAGGCCGATGAATTGAAGCGTGCGACGGACCGCGAGTTCGCGGAGTTCAGACGCCTCAGCGAGTACCGCTACACGATGCTGGCGGAGTCCATGCCGCAAATCGTGTGGACCACGGACAGCCAAGGCCTTCTCAGTTACGGCAATGGTCGTTGGTTCGAATGCGCGGGCCTTCCGGAGACCGAAGAGCTTTCTTGGCGGAGCATCGTCCACCCACACGAATATTCAGAGTTTGCGCGCGGTTTCGCCGATGCCATCGCCGACGATCGAGCGTGGGAGGCGGAATTTCGCTTGGGCGATGTGGCCGAGCGCCGTTTTCGTTGGCACTTGGTGCGCATGTTGCCGGAGCGCGACGCGAGTGGCAGCGTCAGCGCCTGGGTGGGCACCGGCACCGACATCGATGCCCGCAAGCGCGCAGAGCAGGCGCTGCAGATGCTGGCCAGCCTGACTCGCCGCTTGGGGGAGCTCAATAATCGCAGTCATGGCCTCGAACAAGTGCTTGCCGCTACCTTGCCGGTGCTCGGGGACTCGGCCGTGCTTTATATGCGTTCGGAGGAGACCGTGACCAAGCGCGCGTCCGCCAGCCTGTGTGCGGACTTGAACTTGGACGATCCACGCTTCGACCTCGGGCCATCGACCGTGTGTTTCGACGGGGAGCCCGAGGTCTTGGCAAATGTCTCGGAAATTTTGGCGCACGTCGGACCTTTGCGTGCCGGCGAGCACGTCTGGTTCTTGCACGAGCTCGGTGTCTCGTCCTACATCTGCTGCCCGTTGTTCGTTCGCGAACGGGTCATCGGTAGCCTCGTGTTCTTGAATCGCGATCCGGAGAAGCACTACCTCGATTCGGATGTCGAACTCGCCAAGGACGTTGCGGGGCGCATGGCCACCGCACTCGACAACGTTGGACTATACGAGCTCGCGCAGAGCGAGCGCGCCAAGCTTCAGGAAGCCAACCGCGCCAAAGACATGTTCCTGGCCACTGTCTCGCACGAATTGCGGACTCCGCTCAACGCGATCGTCGGTTGGGGGCAGATGCTGCGCGGAGGCGGCCTTTCGGCGGAGACCGCCCAACGCGCGGTCGATACCATCGAACGCAACGGGCGCGCCCTGGCGCAGCTGGTGGCCGATTTGCTGGACGTCTCGCGGGTAGTCTCCGGGAACTTGCACGTTGACGCGGGACCCGTCGATCTGCGCGCCATTGTCGAGGCGGCGCTCGACGCTGCTCGGCCGCTCGCCGCGAGCAATGGGGTCGAGCTGGAAGCTGAGCTTCCGGAGCAGCCACTGGACACCGTGGGTGATGCGACGCGCTTGCAGCAAGTGGTCGGAAATATTCTGGGCAATGCACTCAAATTCACCGGCAAGGGCGGCCACGTCGGCCTCTCCTTGAGCGTCCAGGGTAACTTCGCTCGTCTGGAGGTCAAGGACGACGGCCCCGGCATCGCGCCGGAGTTCCTGCCGGTGATGTTCGAGCGTTTCAAGCAAGCCGACAATGGTGCCCATCGCGCTCAACGCGGGCTCGGGCTCGGGCTCGCAATCGTCAAGCACTTGGTCGAGCTGCACGCCGGCTCGGTTTCGGCCCACAGCGACGGGCTGGGCAAGGGCGCTCGCTTCGTGGTTTCTCTGCCCCTCAGCCTGTCACCTTCCCAAAGCGACGAAGGAGCGGTCTCCAAAAGCCACGACGACGAAGTAGTCGCAGACTCTCAACGACCCGTAGCCGCCGCGGAGCGAGGCGCGCTGTCTGGAATTTATGCCCTATTGGTCGAGGACGACCCGGATGGCTGTGACTTGATGCAAATGATGCTACGTCGCTTCGGCGCCGAAGTAACCGCAGTTTCTACGGCGGCAGCCGCACTCGAATCGGTGCGCGAGCGGCCTCCGGACGTACTCGTTTCCGACATCGGTTTGCCGGATGGCGACGGCTTTCAGCTCTTGAAGCGCGTACGCGAGTCGAACCGAGACCTGCCGGCCGTCGCCGTCACCGCGTATGCATCACGCCAAGACGTCGCCAAGGCACTGGCCGCGGGGTTTCAAGCCCATGTGGCAAAACCGGTGGAGCCGGAGCAACTCAGCGCGGCTGTGGCCCAGGTTTCTCGACGGTAAGCTTGGCGCGCCGCGCGCCGCGCGCCGCGGCCGTGAGCGCCGCGACGCGCAGCAAGCTTTGGCGCGGTCATTCACGCCGCGCTGCGTCGCCCAAAAAGGAACGACACCAACGCGAACACAAGGAAGACGAAAAATAGAATTTTCGCCACGCCAGCCGCGCTAGCAGCCAGCCCGCCGAAGCCAAAGACGGCTGCAAGTAGCGCAATTACGAAAAATACCGCTGCCCAATACAACATGACCCAATCCTCCGGGTGGAAACGTGTACTGTGCGTGGCGTTGCAGCGTCCGTGCCAGTTTCCCCGCCACATCCGGCGGCTCAGCTTCTGATCGGAAAAATGCCCGGAATCAGCGCCGATTGGAGCTGACGCTTGCGACAAAAAGCATCACGGGTCGACGTGTTTTGCAGCTTTGGTGACGAAGCGCCACAGAAACAGCCGGATAGCCTGACATTTTCGGGCGAAAAGCCATGCGCGCGCCACGGACAATGCGTGGGAACGAGCTTTGCAGAGGGCAAATACCATGAGTGACTTCCGCAAGATCGCCTTCGTCGGAAACTACTTGCCGCGCAAATGCGGTATTGCAACTTTCACCCATGATCTGCGAAACGCGGTTCAAGGGGCGATGCCAGACGGGCAATGCTCGGTAATCGCGGTCAGCGACGGCAAAGAGAATTACGAGTATCCAGACGAAGTTCGCTTCGAAATGGCGGAGCAAAATCCCGACGACTACTTGCGGGCGGCGGAATATCTGAATCTGCTGAACGTCGACGTCGTTTCCTTGCAGCACGAATTTGGGATTTATGGCGGGGCGAGTGGCAGCTACTTGCTCAACATGCTGCGCCGCCTGCGGATGCCGATCATCACCACGCTGCACACCATTCTCAAACAACCGAGTTTGGAGCAGCGACGGGTGATGCAAGAGTTGACCAGCTTGTCCTCGCGGCTGGTGGTGATGTCGGACTGCGGCCGGGCGATCTTGAAGGAGACCTACTCGGTTCCGGATCGAAAGATCGACGTTATCCCCCACGGGATTCCGGACATGGCGTTCGCCGACCCGAATTTTTTCAAGGATCAGTACTCCGTCGAGGGGCGAAGAGTACTGCTCACATTCGGGTTATTGTCGCCGAACAAGGGCATCGAAAAGATGATCGAAGCCCTGCCGTCGATCGTGGCCGAGTTTCCGGACGTCGTGTACATCGTGCTCGGCGCGACTCACCCAAATCTCGTCCGTGAGCACGGTGAAGTCTATCGCGAGAGCCTGCAAGCGCTGGCAGAGCGGCTCGGCGTGTCCGAGAACGTACGATTTTTCAATCAGTTCGTGGAGCAGGAGGAGCTCAAGCGCTTTTTGGGTGCGGCCGACATCTACGTCACGCCATACTTGAACGAAGCTCAGATCACCTCCGGTACGCTCGCGTACGCCTTCGGTTGCGGGAAGGCCGTGGTTTCAACTCCGTACTGGCACGCCGAAGAGCTGCTTGCGGACGGTCGCGGCGTGCTGGTTCCGTTCGGAGATTCGGAAGCCATGTCGCGCGAGATCTGCGGGCTCCTGCATGACGAGGGGCGCCGCCATGCCATGCGCAAGCGCGCCTACATGGCTAGCCGGGAGATGGTTTGGAACAAGACGGCCGAGCGTTATCTGGCGACTTTCGGCGCAGCGCGCAAGAATCGCAGTGAGCGCTCATTGAAGGTCGTGCCGCGCCGCACCGCGGATTCGCGTGAGCTACACCTGCCCGAGCTCGGTTTCGAGCACCTGAAGCGCATGTCCGACACGACCGGCATGCTGCAACACGCACGTTTCACACTCCCGAACTATGCTGAAGGATATTGTATCGACGACAATGCGCGCGCCCTGATGCTCACGGTGCAACTGGAGAAGCGTGGCGTAGGCGGTGAGGAAGTCGCCGCCCTGGCCACGCGCTATGCAAGCTTCGTCGACTACGCGTACAACGCCGAACTCGGGAAATTCCGAAACTTCATGGGCTACGACCGATGCTGGTTGGAAACCGTGGGCTCGGAGGACAGCCAGGCGCGCGCGCTCTGGGCGCTCGGTACCTGCGTCGGGCACACCCAACGCCGTGAGTTGCGGGCGTGGGCGGCGGACTTGTTCATGCGCGCACTTCCTGGCATCGCGGAGGCCACTTCGCCGCGCGCGTGGGCGTTCGCGATTTTGGGCATCAAAGAGTACCTGCGGCGGTTACGCGGCGACCGCCGCGCGGCCAATATGCAAGTCGAACTCGTCACTCGCTTGGTCGGGCTCTATGAGCAAGTGAAGACGCCGGATTGGCATTGGTTCGAAGATGTCGTTTCCTACGACAACGCGCGTCTGGCGCAGGCGGTAATTTCCACGGCGGGCAAGAACCCGGAGATGAAGGCCACCCTCGACGTCGGTCTCAAGTCGCTCCGTTGGCTGCTCCAAGCGCAACGCGCCGAACGCGGTCATTTTCGCCCCGTCGGCTCGAACGGATTTTATCGCCGAGGTGAGCCACGCGCTCGTTTCGATCAACAACCGCTGGAAGCGCACGCTACGGTGTCGGCCTGCAGTGAAGCCTACCAAGTGACCGGTGACCGCTTCTGGGTGATCGAAGCTCGTCGCGCATTTGGCTGGTTTTTGGGTCAAAATGACCTCGATACGAGCGTTTACAATCCGGACTCCGGCGGTTGTCGCGACGGCTTGCACGTCGACCGCGTAAATCTGAACGAGGGTGCGGAATCCACGCTGGCCTTTCTCAGTGCGTTGGTCGAAATCCAAGCACTCGAATCCCGTGTGGTCGGTTTGGACGAGGCACCAGAATCGGGCGAGCGCGGCCTTTCTGAGCTACGCAGCGCCGCGAATCAGAACGCGACGTGATACCATCTCGACTATGATCGTGCGTCGAACGAATATCGTGATCCGCCCGAATGCGGCGCGGGTGCTGTTCCGTCCATTCAATCAAATCGACGAAGCTCGCGTCGTACGGATTTTCGCACGCGTGATGTCACTGCAGGATGATCAAGTCACCCAGTTGCTCGAGCACGTGATGCACGAGTTCCGCGGGCGCCACCATCGCCTTCAGCAATTCTTCTTGCTTCGTTTCGAACAGATGCGGCGCTTCATGGTCAGTGATCTGCCGTTGACCGAAGAGCGGCGCATGCTGATCGGCTCGTATTTCACCCAAGAGTATTCGGTGGAGTCTGCCGCACTGTTCAACCCGTCTCTGGTCTGGCACCCCGACCAAAGCAATCTGGCCGAGGGTTCCCGCCGCTTCGTGCTCAGTTTACGTTCAACCGGGGAAGGGCATATCTCGTCGATCACGTTTCGCTCTGGAGTGATCGACGGCAACAGTGAGATTGCGCTCGACCCGGTCACACCGTTCGTGACCACCCCAGAAACCGTGCCTGATCCGTTCTACGACAAGTTCTTGTTCGAGCGAACGCTGTTCGAGTTGGGTACTGCGGACGCATTTTCGCAGCGTGTTCTGGGGCGTCTGGGTGATTCCTTCAACATGAAGGAGCTACGCGCCGCGGTACGCGGAGTCGAGGTGGAGTACCGCACGCAGTCCAAGAGCCTGCCGCCCGCCACTGCGCGTTCGATCCTGGCGTTGGCTGAAGCCAATTACGAGGTGATTTACGAGCCGATGCACCAGATGTCGGAGCGCATCATCTTTCCGAATTCCCCGACTGAATCCAACGGCGTCGAGGATGCGCGCTTCGTGCAGTTCACGGAGGATGACGGGCAGACCAAGTATCTCGCGACCTACACCGCCTACGACGGTCGCGTGACGTTCCCGCAGATCTTGGAGACGACGGACTTTCTGCGCTTCAAGATCAGCACGATGAACGGACCACAGGTGCAGAACAAGGGCATGGCTCTGTTCCCGCGCAAGATCAACGGGCGCTACGCCATGCTCTCCCGCCAAGACGGCGAGAACATCTTTCTGATGTACTCGGAAGATCTGCACTTCTGGTTGACTCGCGAAACGTTGCTCAAACCAACCTACGGGTGGGAGTTCGTCCAACTCGGCAATTGCGGTTCGCCGATCGAGACCGAGGCCGGTTGGCTGGTACTGAGCCACGGCGTGGGCCCGATGCGGAAGTATTCGATCGGCGCGTTCTTGCTCGACATCAATGACCCTTCCAGGGTGATCGGTCGCCTGCGCGAACCGCTCTTGTCGCCCGAACACACCGAGCGTGAAGGCTACGTGCCCAACGTCGTGTACAGTTGCGGTGGCCAAATCCACGGTAAGGATTTGATCATTCCGTACGCCATGAGTGACTGGGCGAGCACCTTCGCGCTCGTAAATGTGGAAGCGCTGCTCTCGGCGTTGAAGGCCAACCCGATGGGCTGACGACGATCTGAGTCGTACGCAAAGAAAATCGTCTTTCGGCCGGTTTGCCGCGCATTTTCGCGCAAGTTGCTCTAGGCTCGGCCGGTGATGCGTCGTGTCCTAGCCGCTCTCGGCTTCTTCTTGATTTGTCTCTGTTGCTCGATTGGCTGCACTTCCGGCGACAATTGCTCGTCGGGTAACCACTGCGAATGCTCCGGAGGCGATCAATGCTTCCTAGGCTGCGACGGTGATGGCTGTGACCAGTCTTGTCACAACATGGGAACGCTGTGCGGAACGACCTGCGGGGACGACTGCCGCTCGCAGTGTCACGACGTCGGCACCACTTGTTCGCAGTCGTGCGGCTCGCGTTGCGGGCTCGAATGTTCGCACGTGCCCACCTGCGGCGTGCTCTGTGGTGACAACTGCCTGCTCAAATGTCACGACACCTCCGCATGCTCTGCACAGGTCGGTCCGAACAGCGAAGTGACCTGCACGTCCGTGGACACCTGCCGGGTGAAATGCACGGGCAGTTGCATCGTGCATTGCGCAGACACCGGCTGCAACATCACCTGCGGGGAAACGGCTCCGGCTACCGAGTGTGAACATGGGCGCTACGCCTGCGGGGGATGTTGAGCGATGGTTGCCCCTGCCTCGAGTTTTCGGGTTTTTTTCCGTCGTGCCCTGCTCACTCTCGCCTGCTTCGTGCTGATTGGCAGTGCTTCTCGACGCGCGCACGCACAATCCTCTATCCGCGTCCCAGGGCAGCGGCCCGGGTATTCCTTCGAACTCGAACCTCACGTATTGTTCACTCCGTTCGAAGCTCCCGACAACCCGAGCGGTGACGGCTACGGCCTGGGCGTGCGCGGCACGCTCGAACTTTTGCCGGAAGGCTTCATCCCGAAGCTCAATGATTCGGTCGGCCTCGGCTTTGGCCTCGATTGGATTCACTACGACGGCTTGCGGGGCCGCGGCTATTGCCAAGGGTGGGCGTACTCCCCAGCGACTCCGGGGTACCCCGACGGGGTCCCGGTGTGTGTCGAGACTAGCGCGCACTCGTCGAGCTACGTGTTCGTACCCGTAGTCATGCAGTGGAATTTTTGGCTGCACCGCAACTGGTCCGTATTCGGCGAGCCGGGCCTGGCCTTGTCCCACCGTAGCGGTGGGGACTTTGGCGTGTCGCCCGTGTTCGCCGCGGGCGGCCGCTTCCACTTCAACGACAGCGTGGCCTTGACCTTGCGGCTCGGTTATCCCTCGTTTTCGCTGGGCGTCTCGTTCTTGTTCTGAAGCGACGCCTGTCCCTGCACGGTGGCGGCGCACGTTTTTGCGTCGAGTAGGCGCATTTATCGATCCGCTCCGCGTGCGCGGCTACACTCCCGGCATGCTCGCTGATCAAGCGCGGCCGCACCTGGGGCTACAATCGCCGATGCTCGATGACTGGGCGTGGAGCCTGCTCCGCGCCTTGGCGCGTCGAGCCAGTGCTGGCGAGCCCGTTCGTGCGCGCACCGGCATTGCCTGTGACGCACTGGGGCGACTCGAAGAAGTCCCGATCGATCGAGCACAGATCGTGCTCGATCCGAGCAGCGAGCCCAGTTTCAACAGTCCGCTCCGGCTGACGGCGGGTGTCCAGCAGTTGCTGGAGCTGTATCTACCGCTGTGCATCGGTGAGGGCTCCGAGCATTTGGTGCTCGGCCACGTCGGGCAAAGTTTGGACGGGCAAATCGCCACTTCAGCGGGCGCATCGCGCTATGTCACGGGTCCAGAGAATATCGTGCATATGCACCGCTTGCGATCGCTGATGGACGCCGTCGTGGTCGGTGCGGGGACGGTGGAGCTGGACGACCCCGAGCTGACTACGCGTCTGGTCCCGGGCGATCACCCGACTCGCGTGGTGATCGATCCCAAGTTACGCTTGGCTCATGCTCACCGGTTGTACCGCGACGGTCTCGCGCCCACGTTGATCGCGTGTCAACGCGGCACGAGTCCAGGAGCAGGGCCGCCGCGCATTGCCCGCTTGGAGCTTGCTACGGAAAATCAGCTGCTTTCGTTGCCCGAGCTGCTTTCGGCCCTGGCCGCGCGCGGTCTGCGGCGCATCTTCATCGAGGGTGGGGGAGTGACGATCTCGCACTTCATTCAGGCGCGTCGGCTCGATCGGCTGCACGTCACGGTGTGCCCGATCTTGATCGGTCGTGGTCGCCCGGGGCTCAGCTTGCCCGGCGTCGACCGGCTGGACCAAGCGCTGCGACCCAAGACGCGCCGCTTCACGTTGGGCGAAGATGTGCTCTTCGATTGTCGATTGTCGAGTCGATGACCGAGTTCGGCCAGACCGCATGAGCGAGCGTACCCGGGCATTTTGGGTGGTAGAGCCCGGCGTGGGGGAGCTGCGCTGCGAGGAGCTACCATTGCCCGCAGCGGGTGAGGTGTTGGTGCGGGCCCTATATAGCGCGGTCAGCCGCGGCACCGAATCACTCGTTTTTCACGGTCGCGTGCCCGTGAGCGAATATCAACGCATGCGTTGCCCGCATCAAGTCGGTGAGTTCCCCGGGCCAGTCAAGTATGGCTATAGTAGCGTGGGCGTGGTGCATTCAGGCAGTGCAGAGCTCTTGGGACAGCTCGTGTTTTGCCTGTTTCCGCACCAAGCCGCGTACGTGGTGCCCGCCCAGGCCGTGCTGCCGGTGCCCGCGGGAGTACCGGCCGAACGCGCCGTGTTGGCCGCCAACATGGAGACTGCCATCAACGCTGTCTGGGACGCCGCTCCGCGCCTGGGCGATCGCGTGAGCGTCGTTGGCGCAGGTGTCGTGGGTTGTCTGTGTGCGTACTTGTTGGCGCGGCATCCGGGCGTGGCCGTCGAACTCGTCGATCTGCGCGCCGAGCGCGCCGAAATTGCGCATGCGTTGGGCGCGAGCTTCGCTTTCCCAGCGGACGCGCAGGCTGACCGCGACTTGGTGATACATGCCAGCGGTAGCGCAGCAGGCCTGCGTACGTGCCTGAGTTTGGCCGGGACGGACGCGATGGTGCTCGAGCTGAGTTGGTTTGGCGATGCGAAGGTCAGCTTGCCGCTGGGCACAGAGTTTCATGTACGCAGGCTTTGCCTGCGTTCGTCCCAGGTGGGCACGGTGAGCCCGCGCGCGCGTGCGCGTTTCGACCATCGGGCCCGGCTCGCCTTGGCGCTCGAACTGTGCAGAGACCCGCTGCTCGATCGCCTGATCGAGGCCGAAAGCCGCTTCGACGACCTACCCGAAGCCATGCCGCAGCTGACTCAGCCCGGGAGCGGCACGCTCGGCCATCGACTGCGTTATGAACCCTAAAGGAGCCCTATGTACAGTGTTTGCGTCCGTGGTCACGTGATGATCGCCCACAGCTTCCGTGGTGAGCTTTTTGGCCCGGCGCAGCGCCTGCACGGAGCAACCTTCGTCGTAGATGCGGAATTTCGCGCGCAGCAGCTCGGCCCCGAGGGAGTGGTGGTCGACATCGGCCGAGCCTCACAGGCCCTGTCCGCGATACTGGAAGAGCTCAACTTCAAAAATTTGGACGACGACCCCGCGTTTGCGAATCAGAACACCACCACCGAGTTCCTCTCGCGTGTCGTCTTCGAGCGCATGGCGGCGCGGATCGGCCTGGGCGAACTCGGCGCAGGTTCGGAGCGCTTGGCCGCGTTGCGCGTCACGTTGCACGAATCGCACGTCGCCTGGGCCGCATACGAAGGTCTGCTCTCAAGCGGGAGCGCTGGCTCGTAGCATCGCCGCGTGCACGAAAAGCAAGCTCTGTTCACCGGGAACGCCGAGGCGCAATGGAAAGCCGTAGTGACCCGTGCCGCGATGGACGTACAAGCGGTCGTTGCCACGCGCCCAGAAGCCGTGATCGGGTGCCTTGACGAATACTCGCATCATCGTCCAATCGAGGCCGAGGCTGACCAAGCCGACTTGCCCGCCATGCGTATGCCCGGACAACGCGAGATCGGCCTCGCCTTCGGGCAAATAGCGGAAGGCGCCGGGGTCGTGCAACAGTACGATGCGTAGCTTATCGGGAACTCGCGGGTGCTCGGCGCAGACGCGCGCGAGATGCTCTTTGCGCTCGCGCCACACGAAATCCATACCCAAGATTTGGACTGGACCGGCCGCGGTGACGAGCTCCCGAGCGTCGTCGACCAGCAAGGTCACGCCCGCGCTCCCGAGCGCGCTACGGACGGTGTCGGGCGCCTCGTGATCGTGATTGCCGAAGCAGGCAAAGCAGCGACCGGGGAGTGCGGCGAGCGGAGCCAGCGCGGCCCCCAAGAGCTCCGGATCGCTTTGCGACTCCATGGTCAAAAAATCACCCGTGAGCAACACCAGGTCAGGCTTTCGCGCCACGGCGCGTTCACAAATCCGGCGCAATCGCGCCACCGACATGAAAGGGCCCAAATGCGGATCAGTGATCTGCACGATCGACAGTGGGCGTCCGGCGTTCGGCCCGCTCATGGGATGGCGCTTCAGCTCGGGCACGGACTGGCCGTCAGCCACCACCAGGTGCACTTGTTCCTCGGCGCTGCGCAGTGACTGCAGCACGCCGAGCAAGGATACCGCATAGGGCGCCCAAGCTGCAGGCAGCTTCACGCCGAACACCCCAAGCAGCACCCAAGGCAACGCCAGCAACGTGCCGGCACCGAAGAACGCACTGGGAATGCTGATCAACACGCGATAGGCCAGGCCACGCATGCTGGGCCGAATTAGCGCTAGCGATTGCGCAAAGACCGCCGCATGCCCGTAGACAAATATCGGCCACACGCTGTGAAATCGCGGGAATAACGCGCTAGCGAGCAGCACCTGCAGGCCGAGCAATACCGCCCGGAAGGTTGCATAGCTCCGGGACCGAAAGCGCCAAGCGCCTGCCACCACGAGCACCCAGGCGACCGTCGACCAAAACGCAAACGCACTCACTATTTCGGTCCATGCGACCGGCTGTCTCTCTCGGCAAGCGCGGATAGTGCGGATTCCGCTTGGGCGGCTATTGTGTGGACGGAAATAAAGAGTGCCACTATGCTGCAGCCGTGGCTGAAGAAGAAGTGTCGAAGACCAATCACCGGCGCACGTTGTTGGTTGGGAGCATCGGCCTGATTGCCGGATTCATCGGCTTTACCGTGTTGGGGCCGGAAATGGTGAGCTGGTTGTACAAGCCGCCAGTCGACTCGCTCTCGTGCGCGCCCACGGTTGACCTAGCTCTCACGAAGTTCGTTCGCTTGCAGATGGAGAGCGCGGTGCTCGGTGGTGTCGCCGCCCTTACGGGGCTGTTCTTCTGGCGTCGCTTCTTCCGCCGTCGTGCGGAAGCCAAGGCGCCGCGCGCTGCGAGCTGAAGGCTCGCGCCTGGCGCCTGCTACTTGGCAAAAAAGCGCGCGCGACAGCCGCGACAGCGGTAGGGCTTGAAGCCCAACGTGCGCACGACACCGTCGAATAGGCCCCGTGAGTGCGAGCGCCGCACATCATTGTGCCCACAGGACGTGCAGTTTGGAAGGTTGCGCACCGTGGTTGCAGTGGAAGATTGCGAAGTTCCCAAAGGCTGAGTGCCGCTCGGTGTCACCCTCCGAGTATTGAGCTCGCCGCGCGAGAGGCAAGCCGTATTGCAACAGTTTCGCCGGGGAGAATTGCCACAAACACCCTGCAGGGTGATGGCGGACGCAGGCGCCCAATAGTCAGTGTGACGCTTGTGTATGATCTGGAAACACTCCGAGCGGCGGTGCGCTGCCGTTGCTATCGCTGGGTGGCGCAATCGGCGGTGCGGCAGAGCCAGGCGCTGCGGGGTCACTCGCGGGCGGCATAGAAGAAGGCGTCAGCGGAAGCGTAGGCGTGGGCGGCGTCGCTGGGGTTGGCAGGCTGGCTGCGGGGGGAGGTCGAAACACCGGCTTGGCTGGGGTACCGGCTCGATTCAATGTGAGCTCGACGGTTTGCACGTGTCGGATGCAGTCGTGCGCGTGTTCGACTTCGACGGTGCTGAGCGCGTCCGGAAAGCCGGGAAGCGAGGCGCGCAGCGTCCAACGCCCATCGCTGAGCGGTGCGTAGTAGCAAGAAGTGAGTTCGAACGGGCTCCCGCCGTCGCTTGCGGTCACCGTGGCGGCGCATGTCTTCCGGCCGTCAGCATCCAACACGGTGACGTCGAGGTAGTCGCAGCAACGTGAAGTGGCTGCGCCGACCGCGATCAGGCCGATCAACACCGATCCTCCCACGAGCGGCGTGCAAGCGCTCGTTGCCAAGACCAGCAGGATGGCGCCGAATACTGCCCGCGCCAATCCGCATATTCCCCGACCGCTCTTCAGCATGACTCAGTGCACGAGCTATAGCATTGGATCGCGCAAAGCCCAGATCGGGAATAGCGAGCCGCCTGGCTGCGTCGTTCCGAGGCGGATAGAGGGGGCCCTTGAGTCCAACCCGGCCGTGGCCCTGCCACGAGCACTAACGACTACGCCTAATTGGGCCGAATTTCGGCCCTCTGGTAGCTCGAGTGCGTGGCTGAGGATTTTGGGACCGCGCGCGACGAGACTTGCTCCACCCGGAGCACCGTCGTGGCGGGATTCAAGACCGCGTTGGCCGCGCGCTGCGCGGCGGGTTTGGTCGGGCTTTGGTTGCTGCTCGCCAGTGGGCCAGCTCCTGCCGGCGAGATGCCGATCTTTCTAGGTGCGGTCGGAGTCGGCCCGGCGAAGCCAGAGGTCGAGGGTGAGCTTCGTTCACTACTTCGCGCAGAGCTCGCGTCAGCGGAGTTCGCACGCATCAAGACCAACGAGCGCTATGTGTTGTCGGCCACGCTCGTGCGCTTGGACAGCACTGAATCCGCGGGGGCCGCGCGCGCCACCTGTGTGGTTTCGGTCGCGATCCTGCGCCACCGTTCGACCCTCTATGCGCTGGTCCAAGGCAGGGCGACTGTGGAGGAAGCCAAGGCGGCCGCCGCAAGAAGTGACGCCTTGCGCGCGGCGGTGCACAGCGCCATGGTGGCCGTGCCGAAAACACTCCACTAGCGCCAGCCCAGATTCCGCTA
>Ga0302322_100000964_pt1 | contig 22919 bp, 19 predicted proteins | sample Fen_T0_2_FD_203757 | JGI IMG/M metagenome (GOLD analysis project Ga0302322, IMG submission 203757) | Peat permafrost microbial communities from Stordalen Mire near Abisko, Sweden - Fen_T0_2 | ecosystem: Environmental > Terrestrial > Soil > Wetlands > Permafrost | place: Sweden: Abisko...
CGTAGCCGTCGAGCTTCCGCTCGTAGGCGATGACCTCCGGGCGGATCACCGGCGCGAACAGGATGCGCTCGATCGCGTGCATGCCGGTCACGCCGCGGCCGTCGAACAGGTCGCGATCGCCGCGCGCGCCGAGCCCGGCGAGCGCCTCTTCGTAGCGCGCGTCCAGCGCGGCATCGAGCGCGGGGAGCGCGGTCTTGATCGCGCCCTCGGCCCGCTCGTACGCGAGCCGGGTGCGCATCCACGCCGCGCGCATCTCGGCGATGTCGGCTGCGTCTCCGGTCAGCGGGCGCCACGCGCGGTTGGGCGTGGCGGCTTGCAGATCGCGCGCGGCCTGCAGCAGGGCTGCCACGTCCTGGTTCACCTGGTCGCGGACCGCGACGTCGATATCCGCGCTGAACTCGGCGTCGGTCTTCTCGGCGGCGCAGGCGGCCACGACGAGTGCGGCACCCAGCCAAGCCCGCTGCATGCATCCACCGCGTCGACCCATGGCGACGGTTGTAACAAATCGGCCGCGAAGTCGTCGAGTCCAGGCTTGACGGCGTATCCGTTATGATGGATACACGGACGAGGATGACGGATGTCGCCGGTTCACTGCGGCTGGGGATGCTGGCGCTGCTGCTGGTGAGTACCACAGCCTGTCGCGATCGTCCGTCGTCCGACAAGCGCGGCGCGGTGACCGCCGAGGTGGCCCAACCAGTCGAGCTCCGGCTCGATTACGCCACGTATAACCTCAGCAGCCTGGTGCTCAAGCGCCAGGGCTGGCTCGACGCCGAGCTCACCAAGGACGGCATCGGCGTGCGCTGGGTGTTCAGCGCAGGGAGCAACAAGGCCAACGAGCTCCTGGCGAGCGGCAGCGTGGACTTCGCGAGCACGGCGGGGGCCGCGGCGCTCCTGGCGCGCAGCAACGGCGTGCCGCTCAAGGTCGTCTACGTGTACGCCAAGCCCGAGTGGGCGGCGCTCGTCGTCGCGGCCGGCTCGTCGATCACCGGGGTCGCTGACCTCGCGGGCAAGAAGGTCGCGGCGACCCGCGGGACCGATCCGTTCTTCTTCCTGCTGCGCAGCCTCGAGGCGGTCGGCCTCCATCAGAGCGACGTCCAGCTCGTGCACCTGCAGCACGCCGACGGCCGGCTCGCGCTGAGCCGGGGCGACGTCGACGCGTGGGCCGGGCTCGATCCGTTCATGGCGTCAGCTGAGCTGCGCGAGCACGCGCGGCTCCTGGCTCGCAACATCGACTTCAACTCGTTCGGCACGCTGAACGTGCGCGAGGACTTCCTCGCGAAGTACCCGGCGCAGGTCGAGCGCGTGATCGCGCAGTACGAGCGCGCCCGGGCGTGGATCCTCGCCCACCCGGAGGACACCGCCGCGCTGCTCGCCGCCGAGGGCAAGGTCGAGCTCGACGTGGCGCGGCGCCAGGTCACCGAGCGCACGGTGCTCGATCGCGACGTCGGCGTCCCCGGCGAGGCGCTGCACCGGGCGCTGGCCGCGGTCGCGCCGATCCTTTCGACCGAGAAGCTGGTCGGGGCGGGCGCGGATCCGGGCAAGGCGCTCGCGGAGCTGATCGCGCCGGCCGCCGCGCAGGCGGTCATCCATGCGGGCCCGGCGAGCCCGGCCGGCACCAGGTAGCCGTGGCCTGCGCCGCGAGCCTGCCCGCGAGCCCACCCGTGGCGCGTCCCCGGGCTCGCCGGCGTGGCGCAGCGCCGTGGCTCGCGGTGATCGCGCCGCTCGCGCTGGTCGGCGCGTGGCTCGCGACGACGTCGATCGCCCGGGTGTTCCAGCCGCACCAGCTGCCGTCGCCGTGGCAGGTGGCCGCGGCCGCCGCGGAGCTCGTGCGGAGCGGCGAGCTGTGGCGCCATGTGGCGGCGAGCGCGGCTCGCGTCGCGGCCGGGTTTTCCGTGGGCGCGACCGCCGCGCTGGTCACCGGCACGCTGGTCGGCCTGTCGCGCACCGTCGAGACGCTGATCGATCCGACGCTGCAGGTCGTGCGCAACGTGCCGTCGCTCGCGTGGGTGCCGTTCCTGCTCCTGTGGATGGGGATCGATGAGGCGCCGAAGATCGCGCTGATCGCGATCGGCGGGTTCTTCCCGGTGTACCTGAACCTCGTCACCGGGATCCGGAACGTCGATCGCAAGCTGCTCGAGGTCGGCGCGGTGTTCGGCCTGACCCCGATCGAGCAGGTGCGCCGCATCGTGTGGCCGTCGGCGCTGCCGTACCTACTGGCGGGGATGCGGATCGGGATCGGCCAGAGCTGGCTGTTCCTGGTCGCGGCCGAGCTGATCGCGTCGACCCGCGGGCTCGGCTACCTGCTGATCGACGGCCAGGCGACCGCGCGCCCCGATCTGATGCTGGTCGGCATCCTCGCGCTCGCCGGGCTCGGCAAGCTGTCCGACGCCGGGCTGCGGCGGATCGAGCGCCGCGCGCTCGGCTGGTCCGATGCCTTCGAGGGCCGATGACCGCGCACGGCCGCGCGCTGGGCGGCGCCTCGACCGCGGCGATCACCGCCGACCGCGTCGTGAAGGTGTTCCGCAACCAGGTCGTGCTGCAGGATCTCGACCTCGCGGTCCAGCCGTCGGAGATCGTGTCGCTGATCGGCCCGAGCGGCTGCGGCAAGTCGACGCTGTTGCGCCTGATCTCGGGGCTCGATCGCGACCACGGCGGGCGGCTGGGCGTCGCCGGCCGCGACGTCACCGGCCCGCGGCGCGAGGTCGGCTTGCTGTTCCAGGAGCCGCGCCTCCTGCCGTGGCTCGACGTGCGGGACAACGTCGCCCTCGGCCTGCCGCCGGCCAAGCGGCGCAACGGCGGGGAGCTGGTCCAGCGGCTGCTCGCGCAGGTCCACCTCGAGGGGGTGGGCGGCTCGTTGCCGCGCCAGCTGTCGGGTGGGATGGCGCAGCGCGTGGCGCTGGCACGGGCGCTGGCGGCCGAGCCGGAGGTGCTGCTGCTCGACGAGCCGTTCAGCGCGGTCGACGCGCTGACGCGCATGAGCCTGCAGGATCTGCTGCTCCGGATCTGGCAGCGCACCAAGATCACGATGCTGCTCGTGACCCACGACCTCGACGAGGCGCTCTACCTGAGCGGTCGCGTCATGGTGATGTCGGGGCGGCCGGCCACGCGCGCCGACGCGATCGCAGTCGACCTCCCTCGGCCGCGCGACCGCCGCGACCCCGCGCTCGCGCGCCTGCGTGTAGAGTTGCTGGACGCGCTTCACATCGCTGGTGTGGATCGCGCCACGCAGGGAGGAGACACCTGATGTCCGAGATCGATCCCGCCACGCTCGCCCGCCAGCTCGCCGGCAAGCTCGCCGCCACCGCGCGCGACCGCGACCGCCAGGGCGGCACGCCACGCGCCGAGCGCAACCTGGTCCGCGACAGCGGGCTGCTCACGATCGGCATTCCGACCGCGCTGGGCGGCGGCGGCGCGTCGTGGCCGCAGCTGATGCAGGTCGTCCAGATCCTCGCCGCGGCCGACAGCTCGATGGCGCAGGTCTACGGGTTCCAGCACGTGCTGCTGGCGACCTGCCAGCTGTTCGGCACGCCGGCCCAGTCGCGCCGGCTGCTCGAGGGCACCGTGGCCAACCGCTGGTTCTGGGGCAACACGCTCAACCCGCTGGATCGCCGGCTCGCGCTGGTCACGACCAAGACCTCGCGCGTGCTGCGCGGCGACAAGTCGTATTCGACCGGCAGCCTCGACTCCGACATGCTGATCGTCTCGGCGCTCGAGGACGGCACCGGCAAGCTGATCGTGGCCGCGCTGCCGACCGCGCGGCCCGGCATCGAGCTGTTCGACGACTGGGACAACATGGGCCAGCGCCAGACCGACAGCGGCAGCTCGCGGTTCACCGACGTCGTGGTCCACGACGACGAGATCCTCGGCCCGCCGGGCCCGCTCGGCAGCCCGTTCGCGTCGCTGCGACCGTGCATTCCGCAGCTGGTGTTCACCCACGTGTTCCTCGGCATCGCCGACGGCGCGCTCGCCGAGGCCAAGGCCTACGTGCGGACGCGGACCCGGCCGTGGCTCGGCACCAAGCTCGAGAGCAATACCCAGGATCCGTACGTGCTGTCGCACTTCGGCGACATGGTCAGTCAGCTCACCGGCGCCCAGGCCGCGGCCGATCGCGCGGCCGCCGAGCTCGACGTGGCGTGGCGGCGCGGCGACGCGATCACCCCCGACGAGCGCGGCAAGCTGGCGATCAGCGTGGCCGCCGCCAAGGTGCTGGCGAGCCGCGCGGTGCTCGACATCACCGCGCAGATCTTCGAGGTCACCGGCGCTGGCGGCACCGGCGGCGCGTGGGGCTTCGACCGGTACTGGCGCAACGCCCGCACGCTCACGCTGCACGATCGACTCGACTACAAGCTGTCCGATCTCGGCCAGTGGTTCTTGAACGATCAATGGCCCACACCATCGTTCTACTCATGACGTGAACCATGACTCCATCACACCCGCTCGGCGCGCCTCCTCCCTCGGGCATTCGCTCGGTCCTGTGGTTCCTCCCGACGACCGGCGATAGCCGCTACGTCGGCTCGGAGGTCGGCGCCAGGTCGCCGACGTTCGAGTACCTGCAGCAGGTGGCGCGCGCGGCGGACGCGCTCGGCTACGACGGCATGCTGATCCCGTCGGGCCGGTGGTGTGATGATCCGTGGGTGTGCACGACCGCGGTGGCGCCGTTCACCCGCCACACCGACTTTCTGATCGCGCTGCGGCCCGGCCTGATCTCGCCGGTGATCGCGGCCCGCATGGTCGCGGCGCTCGATCGGCTGACCTCGGGCCGCGTGCGGCTGATGATCGTGCCCGGCGGCGACCCGCGCGAGCTGGCGGCCGACGGGCTGCACCTCGGGCACGAAGAGCGCTACGCGCTCACCGACGAGTGGCTCACCGTGCTGCGCCGCGTGCTGACCGAGCCCGAGGTCACGTTCGAGGGCACGTACGTCAAGGTCGTCGACGCGCGCTGCCCGTACCCGTGCGTGCAGAAGCCGCACCCGCCGATCTACTTTGGCGGGTCGAGCGGCGCCGGGCTGCGGGTCGCCGCCAAGCACGCCGACGTGCTGCTGTCGTGGGGCGAGCTGCCCGAGCAGGTCGCCGACAAGGTCGCGCAGGCCACGCGGCTGGCCGGCGAGCTCGGCCGCACGCTGCGGTTCGGGTTGCGCACCCACATCATCATCCGGCAGGACGAGGACGAGGCGTGGCGCGACGCCGACGAGCTGATCAAATACGTCGACGACGACATGATCGCCAACCAGCAGACGTTCTACGCGGGCATGGATTCGGTCAGCCAGCAGCGCATGTCGTCGCAGCACGGTGGCCGGCGCGACCGGCTGCGCATCGGCCCCAACCTGTGGGCCGGCGTGGGCCTGATCCGCGGCGGCTGCGGCACGTCGCTGGTCGGCTCGCCAGCCAACATCGTCAAGCAGCTCGCGCCCTACGAGGCGCTGGGCATCGACACCCTCGTTCTGTCCGGCTACCCGCACCTCGAAGAGGCCTATCGCACCGCCGAGCTGCTGTTTCCGGCGCTGCCGGGCTGGACCAAGCCGGACCCGCTGCGGGTGCCGGGGCTGCGCGCGGTCGCCGCGTTCGCCGATCCGGGGCGGTCGGTCGCGGTGACAGCGCGCTGACCAGCCGCCGCGGGGTCAGAACCTCCGCGATGGCGTGGGCTTGGGTGCGACGACCTCGGAGCCTCCGTGACCCATGCCGCGATACTCGGCGCGCGCCGCGCGCGTCAGGTGCGCTTGCGTGATCCGCGGCGCGCCCGCGGCGGCGGCGAGAAACGCGGCCGAGAGCGCCGCGTTGCGGATGTTCGCGCCGGTCATGTGGGGGAACGTGCGGGCCAGCTCGTCGGGCGAGACGTCCGCGGCCAGCGGCGCGGAGCCGGTGACCGTCTGGCGCTGCCACAGCCGGGCCCGCTCGTCCTCGTCGGGCGGGGCGAACACGACGTGCGCGGCGAACCGTCGCTTGAGCGCGCCGTCGATCGCGGCGTCGAGGTTCGTCGTCAGGATCGTGATGCCGCCGAACGCCGCGACGCGCTGGAGCAGGTAATTGACCTCGAGGTTGGCGTGGCGGTCACCGGCCGTGGTCGGCTGCGCCGGGCGCGGGCCGAACAGCGCCTCGGCCTCGTCGAACAGCAGCAGCGCGTGGCCTGCCAAGGCGCCGTCGAACAGCCGCGCCAGGTTGTTCTCGGTCTCGCCGCCGCGCGTGGACACCACCTTGCTCAGGTCGACCTGGTACAGCTCGAGCCCGAGCTCGAGCGCGATGAGGCCCGCGACCATCGTCTTGCCGGTGCCGGACGGCCCCGAGAACAGCGCCGCCACGCCGGTGCCGCGCCCGATCTTGTGGCGATAGCCCCAGCGATCGAGCACCTGGTGGGCGTGGCGGACCCGGCCGATCAGCGCGGCGATCAGGTCGGCGGTGTCGTCGGCGACGACCAGCTCGTCCCAGGTCTGGGTCACCTCGACGCGCTGGGCGAGCCCGCCGAGCTGCTCGGCAATGCTGTGGCGCAGCCCCGCGGCGAGCGCGGCGTCTCCGACCACGGCGCTGCGCGCGCTGTGACGCCGCGCGGACGCCACCGCGCGCTGGATCGCCGCCGGTCCGACGCGATAGCGCTGCGCGAGCTCGAGCAGATCGCCTTCGACCGCTGCGCCGGCCGCCTCCACGGCGCGCGCCCACAGCGCCGCGCGGACCTGGGGCTCGGCCACGCTCCAGGCGATCCGGATCTGCGGCCGCGTCGTCCCGAGATCGCCGTCGGGCACGGTGACCGTGACGATCCCCGGACCGTGGCCGCGCTCGAGGCTGCGATCGAGGAACTCGCCGATCAGCCGGCGCTGTTCGCGGGCATCGTCGCCGAGCGCGTGATCGACGTTCGCGAGCACCGGCAGCTCGCCGCGCAGCAGGCATTCGCGGCGCAGCGCGACCAGCGCCTCGGCGAGCTGCGTCGCGGCGAGCTGCGCGAGGTCGAGCACCACCAGCGCGGCGCCGCGGGCACACGCCGCCGCGGTGGCGCGCCCCGATCCGGCGGGCCCTTCGATCACCACCACCGCCGCGGCGCCGCCTGCGAGCGCGTCGCGCAGCTCGTCGAGCGCCGCGGCCTGCCGGCGATCATGCAGCAGATCGTCGGGCACGGTCACCCGGCGCAGCGGCGCGATCGCGTGGTCGTCCCCGGCCAGAAAGCTGACCAGCCGCGACGACGCCACGTACGCACGTGCCGCCGGGGACGCCGGCTCGGTCGCGCTCAACAGCCCGGTCTCGACCAGCGAGTTCGGCGCCGCGAGCCACTGCGCGAGCCGCGCCACCGAGCCATCGCCGATCTCGGGGATCCCCGCGAGCATCGCATACACCGCGAGGCTGAGCCCGCGCCGGGCGTGCGCGCCGCCGAGCGCTTCGAGGTGCGGCACCAGCCGGCCATCCACCGAACACGCGACCACGCACCACGTCAGCTCGACGTGCTCCGGCGAGAGCCCGAGCCATCGGGCCAGCCGCGCCATCGGCAGGTCCACCTCCGCGGCGTCGTCCGCGTCGCTCATCGCGGCGAGCCGCGCGTTCGCGGCCTCCACCAGCTCCGGCATCGCCTCGAGCCCGGCGCGCGCCGCGATCGCCTGGTGATACGTCCGCGCGAGCCGGTGCTCGAACGCGACGCGCGACCTGGTGCGACCTCCGGCGCCAGGCATCCACGCGTCCACGCCGTTCGAGTCCTGATCGCGCGCGGCGCTGCTCGGGGTCTGCATGGCCAAATGCTGTATCGGCACGCCCGGCCAACGGTTGCGGTCGGCGGCCGATCTTTCGCGCAACTTACGGAGATCAGCAAATTTACGGGCGGTACCGCGCACGGCGCCTAGGGAAATCGATGCCTGGTTGGCAGGTTTCGTATCGACTGGTCACTCGGAGTGGCCGCTTCGAACTGGCGATGTGATGGCACTTCGCAACTGCGTTGATGCTGCAAAACGTTGCATGATGACCAGCGCCACGCCGGTGGCGGGCCCGCGCCGGTTCGCTCGGTGCCTACATGTCAGCGCGCCGGCCGATCGCGGTCGGCTGTTTGCAGACTGCCAGGTTGTCGTTGGCCGTCAAACAACAGGCAATCAGAAATCCGAGGCCTCAGTCGATTCTGCATGGCGGTCCGACACTCCGAATCGAATATTTCAGTGTGCTACAGATTGAAATACAGTGTGGTCTTCTTGTAAGGTTCGGTCAAAGTCGTTCCTCCGAGGCAGTTGATGACGGAACCGAAGCGACCTCTCGGTGGAGGCGTGCTGTTGATCACCGCCGATGGCTTGTTCGGGCAATCGCTGCTGGACGCCATGGACGCGGCGACGATCGAGCTCGAATGGTCGCGATCGATCGCGGAGCTACGCGCGCGGGCCGTGCGCGACGATCTGGCGGCCCCCCAGCTCGTGTTCCTCGATCTCGAGCTGCCGGACGCCGCCACGCACGATCTGGTCACGCTCGCGCGCGAGCGATTGCCGCTCGCGACCACCGTCGCGCTGGCCGCCGCGCTCAGCGGCGAGCGCGCCGCCCAGCTGCTCGGTCAAGGCGTGCCGTCGCTCAGCAAGCCGGTCAGCTCGCTCGCGTTGACCGGGCTCGCGCTGCGACTCTCGCTCACCAGGCAACCACGGACCTGGCTCGCGGCGACGCCGGTGCCAGGCCCCACGCACCTCGAATCGATCTTCAGCTCGTACTCGGTCGATCGCGTGCTGAGCAAGCAGCAGCGCATGATCTTGCGGATGTACCTCGATGGCAGGAGCGACAAGGAGATCGCGCAGATCTGCCATTGCTCGGAGGCCACCGTGTACGAGCACTGGCGGCGCATGGCCCGCAAGGCCGGCGGCTCGCACAAGGGCGACGTGATCTCGGACTTTCATCGCTTCCTCGGCGGCGACGGCTGAACCGCGGGCCCCGCCAACCGCGTCGCGTTCACACTCACACCCCGGCCGGCCGGCCGGCCGACGCCGCGTTCACAGCAGCGAGGGCGGGACCTGACTCGCCATCAGCGCGGCACCCATGATCGTCTCCTGCGTCGCGTCGGCGCGGTCGAGCACGCGCTTGACGCGTCCGCCATGCATCACCAGCACGCGGTCGGCCAGCGCGAGGACCTCGGGGAGCTCGGACGAGATCAGCAAGATCGACACGCCTTCGGCGGCGAGCTCGGCGATGATCCGGTGGACCTCGGTCTTGACCGCGACGTCGATGCCGCGGGTCGGCTCGTCGAGGATCAGGATCCGCGGCTTGGTCGCGAGCCACTTGGCGAGCACGACCTTCTGCTGGTTGCCGCCGGACAGGTTGTTGACGATCTGCTCGGGCGACGAGACCTTGATCCGCAGCGCCTGGATGTACTCGGCGGTGACCGCGGCTTCCTTGCGGCGCGACAGGAACATCCAGAACCGGCGCAGCGAGCGGTGGATCGCCAGGGTCAGGTTGTCGCGCACCGTCATCGGCAGGATCAGCGCCTGGACCTTGCGATCCTCGGGGACGTAGGCGATGCCGTGGGCGACCGCCTCGCTCGGGTTGCGGATCCGGACCTGCTTGCCGTCGAGGAAGATCTTGCCGCGGGTGCGCGGGCCCGCGCCGATCAGCATGCGCGCGGTCTCGGTGCGGCCGGCGCCGATCAGCCCCGCGACGCCGAGGATCTCGCCGCGGCGCAGGGTGAAGCTGACGTCCTCGACGTGCGGCGGACCCGACAGGCCCTCGACCCGCAGGATCTCGTCGCCCGGCGGGGTGGCGCGGCGGGGGACCGCGGCGGCGACCTCGCGGCCGACCATCGCGGTGACGAGCTCGGGGATCGTGCCGGTGCGCGCGTCGATCTCACCCGCGTTCTTGCCATCGCGCAAGACGACGATCCGCGAGGTGATCTCGAACACCTCGTTCAGCTTGTGCGAGATGAACACCACGGAGGTGCCGCGCGCCTGGAGCTCGCGGACCACCTTGAACAGCCGCTCGGTCTCCTTGTCGGTCAAGGACGACGTCGGCTCGTCCATCACCAGCAGCTTGACGTCGCTCAGCAGCGCCTTGGCGATCTCGATCATCTGCTGCACCGCGGTCGACAGCTGGCTCACGTCGGCGTCGAGATCGACGTGGATGCCGAGGCGGTCGAACAGCGCGAGCGCCGTCCTGCGCATCGCCGGGTAGTCGAGGAACGGGGTGCCGCGCCGCCGGATCTCCTTGCCGAGGAACAGGTTGTCCAGCGGCTTCAAGTTCGGACAGTTGTTGAGCTCCTGGAAGATCAGGGTCAGGCCCGCGGCCTGGGCCTGCGCGATGCTGGTGAACCGGGCGCGCCGGCCCTGGTAGAAGATCTCGCCGGCGTCGGGCCGGTACACCCCGGCCAGGGTCTTCACCAGCGTCGATTTGCCGGCGCCGTTCTCGCCGAGCAGGCCGATGACCTCGCCGGCGCGGATCGAGAGATCGACCGCGTCGAGCGCGCGGACGCCGGGGAACGACTTCGAGAGCCCCTTGACCTCGAGCAGGAGCGGCGGTGCGGTCGTTGCGTCGGTCATGATCAGGCTCGCCGCTTGGCGCGATCGAGCACCGCGGCCAGCACGATGACCACGCCGATGATCGCGGTCTGCCAGTAGGACGAGACCTCCATCAGGACCAGGCCGTTGGTGAGCACGCCCATGATGCAGGCGCCGATCACCACGCCGAGCACGCTGCCGGCGCCGCCCGACAGCGAGGTGCCGCCGATGACCGCCGCGGCGATCGAGTCGAGCTCGACGCCCTTGCCGGCGTCGGGCTGCCCGGAGTTGTAGCGCGCCACCAGGATGATCCCGGCCAGCGACGCGCAGCCCGCCGAGATGACGTAGAGCATGAACTTGATCCGGCCGGTGTTGATGCCGGACAGAAACGTCGCCTGCTCGTTGCCGCCCATCGCGTACGTGCGCCGGCCGAACGCGGTCGAGGTCAGCACGATGTGCGCGATCACCGCGAGGACCAGCATGATCAGCACGGGGATCGGAAGGCCGAACAGCGAGCCCTGGCCGATCGGCTGGAACGACTCCGGGATGTCGGTGATCGGCCAGCCCTTGCTGAGGCCGAGCACCATGCCGGACGCGAATGACAGCATGCCGAGCGTCGTGATGAACGGCGAGATCCGGACGAACGCGACGAGCGCGCCGTTGATCGCGCCCATGACGAGCCCGGCGCAGGTGCCGATCAGCACGGCGAGCGCAGGATGAATCCCGAGCTGCATGCCGTAGCCCGCGGCCATGCCGGCCAGGCTCAAGACCGAGCCGACCGAGAGATCGATGCCGCCGTGGAGGATCACGAACAGCTGGCCGATCGCGACGATCGCGACGAACGAGACCTGGCGCGCGACCTGGTAGAGGTTCGATCCCGACACGAAGTTCGGCGCGATCACCCCGATCACGGCGATCATGATCGCGAGCGCGAGGAAGATCGCGGCCTCGCGGCGCCGGATCAGGTGCGAGGCCACCGCGCGCGCCGAGCCTGGGCCGGAGCGAGCAGGCGGCGGCGTGGCGGCCGGCCGGGCCGGGCTCGCGGATACATCCAGTTCATGTGCCATCGCTACGACCTTCCGGCAGCGTCGGGCCAGCCTCGCGGCGGCCGGGTCACGGCTGCGAGCGCGTTACTTCGCGAACTCCTTCTTCATCTCGTCCATGTACGTCCCGACGTTGTCCTTGGTGACGAACAGGACGCCGGTATCGGTGCCCTTGGGCAGCGCCTTGCCCTTGGTGGCATCGAGCAGCGCCTCGACCGACAGCCAGCCCATCTTGAAGGTCTTCTGGACCAGGCAGAACGACACCGTGCCGTTCTTGATGCCGACCAGCGTGTCCTTGAGGTCGTCGAACCCGGCGAGCAGGATCTTGCCGGCCTTGCCCTGCTGCTTGAGCACCGAGGCGGCCGCCGGTACGCCCTCGGCCGAGACCGAGAAGATCGCCGTCACGTCGGGATAGGTCTGCAGGATCGCCTCGGTCTTGTTCGTCGAGGTCGAGAAGTCGCCCTTGGTGTCGACCACGTCGAGGATCTTCACGCCGGGCGCGGCCTGCGCCAGCGCCTCCTTGAAGCCCTTGGTGCGCAGGTTCAGGTTGGTCGCGGCGAGGCCGCCCTGGAGGATCGCGATCTTGCCCTGGCCCTTCATCAGCTCGGCCATCTTCTTGCCGGCCTGGGCGCCCGCGGTCTGGTTGTCCGTGCCGATGTACGTCAGCGCGGCGGACGACGGCGCGGGCGCGTCGAACGTGATGACCTTGATGCCGGCCTTGGTGGCCTCGGCGATCGCCGGCACCAGGCCGGCATCATCGAGCGCCGACAGCGCGATGCCGTCGACGTGCTGCGAGATCAGCGCCTCGATCGCCTTGACCTGGAGCGGCAGCTCGAACTTCTGCGGATCGACGCGCTGGACCTTGACGCCGAGCTTCTTGGCCGCGGCCTGGAACCCGTCGTAGCAAGGCTCGTAGTAGGGGTGAACGCCCTTGGTCAGCATGACGAAGGTGGGAGTCTTGTCACCGTACGCCCGGACGGACAGGACTCCGCCGAGCAACGCAGCGACAAGCAACGACGGTACAACCAATGACGCAATGCGTTTCATATGCCTCTGCCCGGGGATAGGGCCTTGGCTACGGACCGTACGCGCACGGCGTTGCGCATTACAAGTGAAAGTGGTGAGCAACGTGTGATGTTCCCTGGCGGCCGCGCTCGCGCGAGCGCGTTTGCTGCGGTGCAGCACAATGCGAAACGCCGTTTGCTGCACTGCATTGTAGCGGGGACGCTGGTGGCGCGATCCGCACCCCGGCCCACGTCACCAGCGCTGGTGGACGAGCGGGCGGATCCGGGTCTGGTACAGGGCGTCGATCCGCGCCCGGGTCGCGGCCGACAGCGGCGGCAACGCGGCCGCGCCCACGTTGTCCTCGACCTGCGACGGCCGCTTGGCGCCAGGGATGACGCAGGTGACCGCGTCGTGCTCGAGGATCCAGCCCAGGGCGAACTGGGCCATCGTCACGCCGGGCGGCACCAGCGCGCGGAGCTCCTCGACGACCTCGAGCCCGACCTTGTAGTCGACTCCGGAGAACGTCTCGCCGCGGTCGAACGCCGCGCCTTCGCGGTTGAACGCGCGGTGATCGTCCTTGGCGAACTGCGAGTTCGCGTCGAGCTTGCCGGTCAGCATGCCCGACGACAGCGGGACGCGCGCCAGGATGCCGACCTTGCGTTCGCGGGCGCGGGCGAACAGCTGCTCGGCGGGCCGCTGGCGGAACAGGTTGAAGATGATCTGGATGCTCTGGACGTTCGGGTACTCGATCGCCTTGAGCGCCTCCTCGACGCGCTCGACGCTGACGCCGTAGAACCGCAGCTTGCCGGCGCGCACCAGCTGATCGAGGCCGTCGAACACCTCGGGCATGTAGTAGACGTCGGTCGGCGGGCAGTGCAGCTGCAAGAGGTCGATCGCCTCGACCTCGAGGTTCACCAGGCTGCGCTCGATGTAGCTGGTCAGGCTGGCCAGGCTGTAGGCGGCGACGCCGTGCGGCTGGGCGCGCCGGCCGGCCTTGGTGGCGATATGAAACGGCGCCTTGACCTCGCGGCGCAGCCGGGCGAGCAGCCGCTCGCTGCGGCCATCTCCGTAGACGTCGGCGGTATCGAAGAAGTTGACGCCGAGCTCGACCGCGCGCTTCAGCGCGGCCAGCGATTCGTCGTCGGAGACGGTGCCCCAGGTGCCGCCGATGGCCCATGCGCCGAAGCTGACCGTGCTGACCTCGAAGCCGGTTCGTCCCAGTGATCGCGTTTGCATGGGCGCACCCTAGCGCGGCGGGCGGGGCTGGCGCGAGCGCCGCTGATCACGGCGGCGTCTGATCGACCTCGACCCACCGGCCCGCGCGGGCGCTCGCGAACACGGCGTCGATCGCGCGCATGTTGGCGACCGCGTCGGTCAGCGGGGTGGGCACCGGCGCGTCGTCGAGGATCGCCCGCGACAGCGCGTCGCCTTCGATCGTGTACTGGTCGCAGACCGCGAACGCGATCTCGTCGAGCTGGTCGCCGTGGCCATGCCAGATCCGGCACGGCCGGTCGGGCGGCGCGTTGAACGGGATCTCGATCTCGATCCGGCCCTCGGCGCCCAGGATGTGGACCCGCTGGTAGGGCTGGAGCTGCGTCGCGCAGGTGAACGACGAGGTCTGGTGGCCGAAGTCGAGCAGCGCGGAGCTGATCCGGTCGGTGTGGAACCGGGGATCGGTGTCGATCACGCCCAGCACCCGGCGGGGCTCTGCCGCAAACACCAGGCGCGACAGCGAGATGTTGTAGCAGCCGATATCGAGCAGCGCGCCGCCGCCGGCCGCGGCCTGATTGCGGACGTTGGCGGGATCCTCGTTGACGTAGGAGAACAAGGATTGCACGACGCGCGGCTCGCCCACGCCCCCCGCGCGGACGATCTGCACCGCGCGCTGCCACTGCGGGTGCAGCCGATACATGAAGGCTTCCATGACCTTCTGCCGCGGGTAGCGGCGGGAAACGTCGAGCAGCGCCTGCGCCTGCGCGGCGTCGAGCCCGACCGGTTTCTCGCACAGCACGTGCTTGCCGGCCTCGAGCGCCTTGATCGACCACGCCACGTGGAGGTGGTTGGGCGACGGGTTGTAGACGACCTCGACGTCGGGATCGGCGAGCAGCTCGTCGTACGAGCCGTAGGCCCTGGGCATGCCGAACTCGGCCGCGAACGCGCGCGCTCGCGCCAGATCGCGCGACGCGACCGCGACCAGCTCGACATGTTCGCACCGGCGAAGCGCCGGCACGAGCTTGGTCCGCGCGAACTCGGACGTGCTGAGAACACCCCATTTGACTCTGCGCATCACGCTCCTCTGGGCCCGTCTGGGCTCCTCTGACTCTCTGCATCATGACATCGGTACCGACGAGGTGAGAATCGATAAGTCCGGGATTCCGTATGAGCTGTCTTGACATTGTTGGTGGTCCACGCAGACAGTTGTTCCATCGATGAGCCGCGGACGCTGCGGTACAGGTCGTGCAGACGCGCTGGCGATGGCCGACCAGCGCCTGCACGCGTTTCCCGGATGAAAGGCACCATGAAGATTTCCCGTATATGGACTCTCGCGCTCGTTGTACTCGCGGCGACAGGAACGGCGAGCTCGGCGTTCGCCCAGACCGTCGGTGTGTCCTGGTCCAACTTCCAGGAGGAGCGCTGGAAGCGCGACGAGGGCGCCATGAAGGCGGCGATCGAGAAGGCCGGCGGCAAGTACATCAGCGCCGATGCCCAGGGCTCGAACGAGAAGCAGGTCGCCGACATCGAGAACTTGATCACGCGCGGCGCCAAGGTCTTGATCGTCCTGGCGTGGGACGCCGACGCGGTGGTCCCCGCGGTCCGCAGCGCCAAGGCCGAGGGCATCCCGGTGATCGCCTACGATCGCCTCATCCAGGACAAGGACGTGTTCTATCTCACCTTCGATAACGTCGAGGTCGGCCGCATGCAGGCCCGCGGCGTGTTCGCCAAGAAGCCGACCGGCAACTACGTGTTCATCAAGGGTTCGCCGACCGATCCGAACGCCGACTTCCTGCACCGCGGGCAGCTCGAGGTGCTCGACCCGGCGATCAAGTCCGGAAAGATCAAGATCGTCGGCGAGCAGTACACCGAGGGCTGGGCGCCCGAGGTCGCGCAGCGCAACATGGAGCAGATCCTGACCAAGAACGCCAACAAGGTCGACGCGGTCGTCGCGTCGAACGATGGCACGGCCGGTGGCGTGGTCTCGGCGCTGCGCGCGCAGAACCTCGTCGGCATCCCGGTGTCCGGGCAGGACGGCGACATCGCGGCGCTCAACCGCGTCGCGCTCGGCGAGCAGACGGTCAGCGTGTACAAGGATGCGCGCGCGCTCGGCGAGGCGGCCGGCAGCATCGCGGTCCAGCTGGCCAAGGGCAAGAAGCCCAAGGATGTCGCGGGAGCGACGACGTGGTCCGAGGGCACCAAGAAGATCCCGATGACGTCGCTGTTCCTGAAGCCGGTGCCGGTCACTGCCGACAACCTCGACTACGTGATCACCGGAGGCTGGGCCACCAAGGCGCAGGTCTGCAAGGGCGTGGCGGCGGCGAAGGCTCCCAAGGCTTGCAAGTAACCGGCGCGGACGTTGCTCGGGCGCGATGACCTCACCACCTACGCCAATGAAGCGCCGGAGCCTGGGCGTGCCACCGCGGATCTTTTCCATGGTGCTCGTCCTGATCGCGATCTGGGTCGTGCTCGACGTGCTGACCCACGGCCTCTTCCTCACTCCGCGCAACCTCTATAACCTCTCGATCCAGACCTCGGTCGGCGCGATCCTGGCGTGCGGCATGGTGTTCGTCATCGTCGCCCGGCAGATCGATCTGTCGATCGGCTCTTTGATCGCGTTCACCGGCGTGTTGACCGCGTTCGCCCAGGTCAACTGGTTCGAGGGCCACCCGACGGCGAGCTGGGTGCTCAGCATCGCCATCGGGCTCGCGGCCGGCATCGCGGTCGGGATGTTCCAGGGCTGGTGGATCGCGTACCGCGGGATCCCGGCGCTGGTCGTCACGCTCGCCGGGTTTTTGATCTATCGCGGCGCTGCGTTCATGCTGGCCGACGGCCAGACCATCGCGCCGCTCGACGAGACCTACCAGCGCCTCGGCGGCGGCTCGGCCGGTTCGCTCGGCGTCGCCGCGAGCTGGCTGCTCGGTGCGCTGGGCTGCACGTGGGTCGCCTGGAACGTGTGGAACACGCGCCGCGAGCGCGGCAAGTACACCGAGACCCCGCTCCCGGCGTGGCTGGACGTGGTCAAGGTCGTGCTCGGGGTCGCCGCGATCCTCGTGTTCGTCGCGGTCATGGTGAGCTACCCGGATCGCAGGCAGCTCGACGAGAACGGCAACGGTCCCGGCATGGGGATCGGCATCCCGGTGCTGCTCTTGATCCTCGTCGTGGTCGTGCTGTCGTTCCTCGCGCACCGCACCCGGTTCGGCCGCTACGTGTTCGCGTTCGGCGGCAATCCGGAGGCCGCGCTGCTCGCCGGCATCAACACGCGGCTCCTCGTGGTGAAGATCTTCGTGATGATGGGCATCCTGTCCGGAATCGCGGCGGTGATCACCACGGCCCGGCTCAACGCCGGGGCCAATTCGATAGGTCAGCTCGCCGAGCTCTACGCGATCGCGGCGGCCGTGATCGGCGGCACGTCGCTGGCCGGCGGCGTCGGCTCGGTGCCCGGCGCGGTGGTCGGCGCGCTGATCATCTGGAGCCTCGATAGCGGCATGGTCATCCTCGACGTCGGCAGCGCGCCTCGCCAGATCATCATTGGCCTTGTGCTGATCGCCGCGGGCTGGTTCGACATCGCGTACAACAAGCGGCACAGCAGATGAGCGCACCCCTCGTCGAGATGATCGGGATCCACAAGCACTTCGGTGCGCTGCACGCCGTCGACGATGTGTCGTGCGAGCTGTACCCGGGCGAGGTCGTGGGCGTGCTGGGCCACAACGGCGCCGGCAAGACGACGCTCATCAAGATCCTGGCGGGCGTGCACCCCAACGACGGCGGCACGATCAAGGTCCACGGCCGACCGGTGAAGTTCGGGAGCCCGCGCGACGCCCAGCGCGTCGGGATCGAGACGATCTACCAGCACCTCGCGCTCGCCGATAACATCGACGCCGCGGGCAACCTGTTCCTCGGGCGCGAGCTGCGCACCCGGTGGGGCACGCTCGATATCCACCGCATGGCCCACGAGGCCGGCAAGATCATCCGGCGGATCAACCCCAACTTCACGCAGACCCATCTCCCCGTGCGCGCGATGTCGGGCGGCCAGCGCCAGACCGTCGCGATCGCGCGGGCCTTGTACTTCAACGCCAAGATCCTGATCATGGACGAACCGACCGCCGCGCTCGGCCCCGGCGAGACCCAGATCGTCAAGGATCTCATCATGAGCCTCAAGCGCGAGGGCATCGGGATCTTCATCATCAGCCACGAGATGCGCGACGTGTTCGACGTCTGCGACCGGCTGGTGGTCATGAAGAACGGCAAGGTCGTGGGCACGACCAAGGTCGCCGATGTCACCGAGGACGACGTCCTGGGGATGATCATCCTCGGCAAGCGCCCGGCGCCTCGCGCCGAGGCCAGCACGCGGTAGTCTTGCGCCGCGCGCCGCGCAAGGCCACCCACTTCCGGGAGCAACGCATGACTGGTTACTTTGCCGAGATTCCACCGATCCGTTACCAGGGGCCCGACAGCGTCGATCCTCTGGCGTTCCGCGTCTACGACAAGAACCGCCTCGTGCTCGGCAAGCCGATGTCCGAGCACCTGCGGTTCGCGGCCTGCTACTGGCACACCTTCGGCTGGAACGGCTTCGATCCGTTCGGCTACGACGGCACGTTCCAGCGGCCCTGGCACACGCCGGGCGATCCGATGGAGCAGGCCAAGCGCAAGGCCGACGCGGCGTTCGATTTCTTCACCCGGCTCGGCGTGCCGTACTTCACCTTCCACGATCGCGACGTCGCGCCGGAGGGCCGGACCGCGCGCGAGAGCAAGAAGTACCTCGACGCGATGCTCGAGTACCTCCAGGCCCACATGGCGCGCACCGGCGTCAAGCTCCTGTGGGGCACCGCGAATCTATTTTCGCACCGCCGCTACATGTCGGGCGCGGCGACCAACGCCGATCCCGAGGTGTTCGCGTTCGCCGCGGCGCAGGTCAAGGAGATGCTCGAGGCGACCCACCGCATGGGCGGCGAGAACTACGTCCTGTGGGGCGGCCGCGAAGGCTACGAGACGCTGCTCAACACCGATATGGGCCAGGAGCTCGACCAGCTCGGCCGGTTCCTCAGCCTCGCGGTCGACCACGCCCACAAGATCGGGTTCACCGGCACGCTGTTGATCGAGCCCAAGCCGCGCGAGCCGACGAAGCATCAGTACGACTTCGATACCGCCACGGTCTACGGCTTCCTGCGCCGCTACGGCCTCGAGAAGGACCTCAAGGTCAACATCGAGGCCAACCACGCGACGCTCGCGGGCAAGAGCTTCGAGCACGAGGTAGCCACGGCGCTCGCGCTGGGCATCTTCGGCAGCATCGACCTCAACCGCGGCGACGCGCAGCTCGGCTGGGATACCGATCAGTTTCCCAACAATGTCCCCGAGCTCGCGGTGGCGCTCTACCAGATCCTGCGCGGCGGCGGCTTCACCACGGGTGGCTTCAACTTCGACGCCAAGGTCCGCCGGCAGTCGATCGATCCGGTCGATCTGTTCTACGGCCACGTCGGCGCGATGGACGTCGGGGCGCGCGCGCTGCTCGCGGCGGAGCGCATGGTCACCGATGGCAGCCTCGCCAAGGTCGTCCAGGAGCGCTACGCCGGCTGGCAGACGCCGTTCGGCAAGAGCGTGCTCGCCGGCAACGCGTCGCTCGAGTCCTTGTCCGAGCACGTCCTGGCCAAGGACACCGAGCCTCAGCCGGTCTCGGGCCGCCAGGAATACCTCGAGAACCTGGTCAATCGGTTCTGCTGAGCGCCCGCCGGTCATCGGGCTCAGGGCTCGTCCTCGTCGCCCTCGATCGAGCCCGCCGGCGGCCACCAGCTGGCGAGGTTGAACGGGACGGCGTCAAACGGCGGGACGCGCGCCTCGGTCTCGTCGCTGTACGTCCCCGTGGTCGTCCATCCGGGTTGGCCGGTCGCGATCGAGAGCTGATGCGCGGTCATGACGCGCGCGTCGAGATCGACGAGCCACAGATAGGGAACACCGACCTTGGCGTAGTACGGCAGCTTGTGGATCAAGTCGTGTCGTCGCGTCATCGGGGACAAGATCTCGCATACCCAGTCCGGCGCGACGGTGATCGGCCCCTTGCGAGGCATCCTGGGCATCCTCTCGCGCCGCCAGCCCGCGACGTCCGGCGAGATCTCCTTGGTGTGATTCGGCAGCTCGATTCCCGGCTCCGTGATGATCCACCAGCCACCTGGGCCACCGCGTCCATCATCGAATGGCTCGCCGATCCCGCCGCCGATCTTGCGCGTCGTGCGCTGGTGCGGCATCCGCGGCTTGGTCATCGTGTAGAGCACGCCTTCGATGATCTCGCCGACGACGCCCGGTGGCAGGGCATCGAGGTCCGCGAGGGTGGCAGGCTTGGGGCTCGGCTTGGTCGTGCTCATGGAACTCCTGGGAACTCCTGGGGACTCCTGGGGACTCCTGGGGACTCCTGGGGACTCCTGGGGGCTCCTGACGCGGCAGTCACAGTGTATCAGCCGTCGAAATTTCGACGCGGTCGCGGACCGGAGGGCGGCAACGCCGTTGCGCCGGCGCCGATCGCGATCAGGCGGCGTCGGGTTCCAGGAACGCGAGCACCGCGGCGATCAGCGGACCGGGCGCCTCCTCGGGGATATAGTGGCCGCAGGGCAGGGGGCCGCCGCGCACATCGCTCGCGACGCGGCGCCATTCGTCGAGCGGCTGGAAGCACCGCGCGACCACGCCGTGCTCGCCCCACAGCGCCAGCACCGGCATGGCGAGGCGGGCGCCGCCCTCGCGGTCGCTGCGGTCGTGCTCGAGGTCGATGCCGGCCGAGGCGCGGTAATCCTCGCACGTCGCGTGCGCCGCACCCGGCAGCGCCAGCGCGCGCTCGTACGCGGCCAGGGCGCGCGGGTCGAACGGCGCGAGGCCGGCGCCGCGCCGCCCCATCACGTCGCGGATGTACGCGGCCGCGTCGGCCTCGAGCAGCCGCTCGGGCAGCGGCGCGGGCTGGATCAAGAAGAACCAGTGCCAGTAGGCGCGGGCGAACGCCTGGGTCGTCTGCTCGTACATCGCCAGCGTCGGCGCGATGTCGAGCAGCACCAGCCGCCGGACCGCCGCCGGGTGATCCGCCGCGAGCCGGTGCGCGACCCGCGCGCCGCGGTCGTGCGCGAGCACGTCGAACCGCGCGTGGCCGAGCGCCTGCATGGCGCGAAGCATGTCGCGCGCCATCACGCGCTTGGCGTAGTTCGCGTGATCGGGCGCGCCCGCCGGCTTGGACGAGTCGCCGTAGCCGCGCAGGTCGGCGAGCACGACCGTGAACCGCGCGGCCAGCGCGGGCGCGACCTTGTGCCAGATCGCGTGGGTCTGCGGGTGACCGTGCAGCAGCAGCAGCGGCTCGCCCTGGCCGCCGGTGCGCACGCGGATGTGGACGGCGTCGTCGACGCGGAGATCGGCCGTGGTGAATCCGGGAAACAGATCGTCGGCGTCCATGGGATCGACAGGATGCCTCGATCCCCTGGACGTCGGGGCGTCCACCGAACCGGCCGAGGGGCAGGGGGCGTGGCGGCGGATGGAAGTGATTTCATGAGCTTGTAGAGCGCGCGGCGCTGGCGAGCCGCGTGCACAAAGGCCTGCGCATGAAGACGACGACGTTCGCGCTCGCAGGTCTGGCTGGGCTCGTGATCACTGGCTGCGTGGCCGATGCGAGCCAGCCGAGCGATGACCAGACCTCGGACGACGCGACGTCGACGCCGGACGAGGCGACGCAGTACGACGAGATCGTCGCCCGGTGTGGCGGCGATCACGGCAACGTGCTGCCGAACAACACGCCGGTGGGTGACGCGACGGGCGTGTTCACGACGGTCAGCACGCACGGGTCGATCGATCTCGACAACGAGTTCTTCCAGGACCTCGGGACCAACGGCCGGCGCTGCGTGAGCTGCCACGTGCCGACGGTGGGCTGGACGATCACGCCCAAGCAGCTCAAGGCGACGTTCGAGCAGACCGCTGGCGGCAAGTACGACGATGGCCTGGGCCTCTCCGCGGTGTTCCGGCCGGTCGACGGCGCGAACTCGCCCAAGGCGGACCTGTCGACCCTGGCCAAGCGGCGCGACGCGTACAGCATGCTGCTGAACAAGGGCGTGATCCGGATCGGCCTGCCGATCCCGGCGAACGCCGAGTTCGAGCTGGTGGCGGTGGACGACCCGTATCACTTCGCGAGCGCCCAGGAGCTGTCGCTGTTCCGCCGGCCGCTGCCGACGACGAACCTCAAGTTCGACAGCACGGTGATGTGGGACGGCCGCGAGGTGGTGCCGGGCGCGACGGTCGAGTCGGAGCTCCTGACCCAGGCGAGCGACGCCACCGTGGCGCACGCCCAGGGCCAGCCGCTGAACCAGGCGACGCGCGCCTCGATCGTGAACTTCATCACCGGCCTGGCGAGCGCGCAGATCGTCGACCACAAGGCGGGCCGGCTCGACGACGCCGGCGCCAAGGGCGGGCCCGAGGCGATCGTCGCGCAGGAGTTCCACATCGGGATCAACGACAACTTCGGCGACGCGGTGACCGGCGCGCCGTTCAGCCCGATCGTGTTCGACGTGTTCGACAAGTGGACGCACGCCCGAGGCCACCGTGACGAGGCGCGGCGGCAGATCGCGCGCGGCGAGGCGCTGTTCAACACCAAGCCGATCGCGATCACCGGGGTGTCGGGCATCAACGACGAGGCGGCGTTCGGCACGCCGGCCAAGCTGATCGGCACCTGCACGACGTGCCACGACACGCCGAACGGCGGCAACCACTCGGTGGTGGCGCCGCTCAACATCGGCCTGGTGGACGCGTCGCGCCGCACGAAGGACATGCCGCTGTACACCCTGCGCAACAAGACGACGGGCGCGACGGTGCAGGTCACGGACCCGGGCCGCGCGCTGATCAGCGGCAAGTGGAAGCACATCGGCCGGTTCAAGGGCCCGATGCTGCGCGACCTCGCGCCGCGCGCCCCGTACTTCCACAACGGCTTCGCGGCGGACCTGGACGCGGTGGTCGCGTTCTACGACGAGCGGTTCGCCATCGGGTTGACGAAGTCCGAGAAGGCCGACCTGGTCGCGTTCCTGCGCTCGCTGTAACGCGTCCCCCGCGACCGCGCTGCGGGGCGCGGAATTGGTCGGGCCAGCGTCCGCCGGGGGGCATCGCAACCGCTACCCCAGCGCTGTGATCGGCGCCCCGCCGCGCGTGGATCTCCGACGGTGGAATCGCCCGTTGACAGCTGCGATCGATGCTGGTGTTGTGTGTGTGCAGTGCGCGA
>Ga0302322_100000965_pt1 | contig 22917 bp, 17 predicted proteins | sample Fen_T0_2_FD_203757 | JGI IMG/M metagenome (GOLD analysis project Ga0302322, IMG submission 203757) | Peat permafrost microbial communities from Stordalen Mire near Abisko, Sweden - Fen_T0_2 | ecosystem: Environmental > Terrestrial > Soil > Wetlands > Permafrost | place: Sweden: Abisko...
TCGCCAGGTTGGAAAAATCAGTGGCGGTCTTCATGGTATTGAATTTGCCCAGGACAAAGTCACTCACACTTTTACCGGCAGCCTGTGCGATCAATTGTTGCTTGTCTCTGATCTGAACTTGCTGGGCTTGGATGCTCAAGAAAACCTGCAAAGCGCTGGAAATCAAAAGCACTAAAACGCTCAGCGTAAAGAAACTGATCGCCAATGTGGTTGTCAGGCTTCGTGTGTTTTTTGGTTTTTTTATTTCTGTTCTCATGGCTTACCCTTTACGTCCGTTATTATTTTCGGATAATTTCAACATTACCCGCGTATGCTGTACAGCAAGCGCACGCCCAATTTCACGGACAGCCACCTGCAGGGTAGCTTCCACTGTGGATGTATTCTGGATCTTTTGCCCAATGGATGTGATCAACGCTTCGCGCTCAGCCCGCGCCTGAACCTCGGTATACGAACGGGCGTTTCTCATCGCGATCGCAAATTGATTGGCAATCGAAAGTAACAAATCAGCATCACTTTGATCCAACCCGCCTATTACATTCTGTTGCACATCTAATACACCCAACAACTTGCCACCAATCAAAATTGGCACGGCTACTTCTGCTTTTGTTTCAGGGAGCAAGCGGTTAGGTAACCAGTTCGGGTTAGATAATGTGTCAGACACCACTACCGCTGTATTTGTATCTGCCGCACGCCCCACTAGCCCGTTACCTTTGAGAACTTTATGACCATTAGTCATCATGACCTGACTGACAGTCCCAGTACCGCCCGCCATGATCAAATCACCGGTTTCTTCATCACGCAGATAAATGTGAACATGATAGTAGTTGAAAGATGACTGCACCAACTCGACCACTTCTTTGATCAATTCTTCCTGCGTCAACAGGGATGACAAGCGACGGCTCACATCTGTTGAGATGGAAAGCATCTGGGTTCGTCTTGCCAGGCTGGCTATGGTTGTTTTTAGCTTTTCGGACATGCTGTTGAATGCATTTGCCAGTGTTCCAATTTCATCTTTTGAAGACCCATCGGCATGCACATCATAATTACCTGTTTCAAGCTCTTGCACTACTTGTGTCAACGTATAAATTGGGCGGGTAATTTGGCGCGACAATGTTGCTGCCAAAAACCAGGTAAATAGCGCGATAGCCAGAAGGTTGGCAAGTAAGGCTAGAAAGGTTCTCGAACCAGTCAATTTGGCATTCGCAATATCAATTTGACTCATGTCAGAGCCAGCCTTTGTCATCTTATCCGACAGAGGTTCCATCGCATGCGCCGCATCTCTAAATGCCTGAATATATTTGGCAATTTGAACATCCTTCGCCACCACTGCATCAAAAGCAGCCTCATACCGATCAGCCAAATCACGCCAGTGAATTTGATCCGGGCTGGTGATATATTGTGAACTGGCAATCCGCTGTTTCAATTCTGCAATCTGTTGATGGACAGCATCAATCGATGCCTGGTCACCGTTCACAAAATAATCCTTTTCATATCGGCGGATTTGGAGCACGGTGATCGTCAGCGCATCCAACTGTCTTTGGTAAGTGTTCTGCGCTTCCGCTTGCAAATCTTGAGGGGTCCCGGCGAGCGTCACTGGGTCCAAACCCTGACTATCCTTGATCTGTTGCTCAAGGCTGTCCGCCGCTAAGTTGAATTTACCAATCAATCCCTTATCTTGAGTGCCTTTTTCCTTAATTGCCTTAACAGTGTTCTGAAAATTCAGATCATATGTATCAATATTTTTATTTAGCGCAACCAGGTCAAGTTGGTATTGCACCTGAGAATATGTTTTTTTCAGGCTCTCTCCAACCGTAGGCGCAAATACAGATAAATGGACAACCTCGTTATGCATTGCCTTAACAGAGTCTTGGTTTGTAACCACATAATTTTTATAAGCAGTATCAAAACCCTCTGTTTGCCAACGCGCAAGGAAATCCTTCTCATGACGCCGGGCCTGTAACAAGTCAATCGAAAATTGCGAGGCTGAAAGTTGCATAGCTTTGCCATCCGAGAGGGCGTGTTCATAGGAATTCTGCACGCTTCTCAAACCAATATTACCTGCCACACCGACTATTAATGCAAGCAACGCCAACACACTGAAAGCCATTAACAACTTACGCGTTAAACTCAAATCACGCCAATATGTCATAAGCCGGTTTATTTGTTTTTTGATCGGCTTGAACATTTCATTATTAAAAAAGGATGTTATTAAATTCATTTTCTGCCTCCGTAAAATCAAGCACGGACTTCACTTTGATTAGATTGATTGATTTCCATAACTTCCGCATGAATGCTCGGCAAAGTCAGCTTAAAACACGAACCTTTTCCAGGTTCGCTCACGACACTCACATCGCCACCATGCTGCTCGGCAATGGCTTTCACGATCGCCAATCCCAAACCATTGCCAGAGATCTCATCATGTCCATTATTACGCACACGATAAAAACGATCGAAGATATGTGGCACGTCAGCTAACGGAATACCGTAGCCAGTATCCTGCACGCGGATATTCACCACATCCTTCTCTTCAGCCAGAGACAAATTGACCGCACCATCATTGGGCGTGTACTTGATCGCATTACCGATCAAATTATGGAGCACCTGCCGCAACTGGAACGCATCACCCTCAACCATGGAGTTAGCTTCTGTTTTCTCGATCGTTAATTTCTGCCCTTTTACTTCTGCCTGAGGTCTAAACTCCTCCGCAGTTTGCAAGAGCATGTCATAGATATGTATCTGATCTTTTTTGCGTTCAACCCCCAAATCCATTTTAGCGAGATCAAGCATATTTTCAACCAGTTCGCTCATGTGATCTGCTCCGCGCAAAATGCGCTTCACAAAATCGGCTTGATTCTCGTTAAGTGCGCCGCCGTGCATCATCAACTGAGCGTAGCCCTTGATCGAAGTAATCGGGTTTCTCAAATCATGCGAGGCAGTTGCCACAAATTCGTTCTTTACCCGTTCAAGTTCCTTGAAGCGCGTCACATCATGCAGAACGGCAACACAGCCACCATTCTCAATGGGCGTAAGTAAAGCAGAAAAAGTTTGATGATTGGGCGAAAGAAATTCACCTGTAATTGGCTTGGAGGACATACTAGCAACTTCCAGCAATTCGATCAACGCGTCATAGCCTCTGCCACGTGCAAGCGGCAAACCTAGCGTCAGGTCATAATCGGTAAAAAGGTTTTTGCCCGCCGGGTTCACTAATGACAAACAACCATCAGCGTCGAATACCAAAATGGCATCCGCTGCGCTTTGCAAAACCGCATTCAAACGCAACTGCTCCTTGGAAACACTGGAATACAACTGTGCATTCTCGACTGCGATCGAAGCCTGACTGGTGATCGCCTGCAAAAGCAATTGATGGTCTATATTGAAGTAACCACTTTGCTCGTGAGTCAAAATCAACAAGCCGATCAATTCATGACGACCAAACATTGGCACGATGATCGCTGAACGCGTAGGATCATCTGGTTGGCTCTGCCAAACCGCATTATTTTGTGTGTCTGTGACGATCAAACCCTGCCGCGATTCGCGCACCTTTTCTAACAATGCATTAAGCGGAGGCAGCTGATTTTCAGAGATGGTACTTCCCACGGACTCAATATGATATTCCTTATGTAATGGCACTTTTGAATTGAAAACAAAAATATGTCCAACCATCGCACCTAATGTTTCCACGGTCCGGCGCAGAACAATATCTGTCAACTCATCAATATTAGGGCGGGCACTTAAGTCCTTACCAATTTCAGGTAATAAATTCAATTCGCGGTTGCGGCGCCGAATAACATCCTCAGCCTCTTTCACACGCAGCTTTGCGCGAATACGGGCAAGCAATTCACGGCGATCAAAAGGTTTGGTTACATAATCATCCGCCCCCATATTGAAACCAGATTGCACGTCCTTGGCATCCAGCTTTGCCGCTGTCAGAATGATCACTGGGATATGCTCTGTCGCCGGGTCTTCACGAATCTCCCTCAAAACGGCAAAGCCATCTTTATTCGGCATGTTCACATCAAGCAAGACCAGATCAGGCATCTGCGAACGGATCTTTTCCAACGCCTCGACGCCATCGACTGCCTCAATAAAGGAATAACCTTCATTAGTCATATAACGTGCAAGCAATGTAATATTTTCAGGATGGTCATCTGCGATCAAGATATTAAAAGGCTTCTTGGTAGAAGTCTCTTTCACTGCCACATTCTGCCCCATTTCTTCCATGGCTTTGGTAATCAGCTCGCGAACTCGTTCAGGGTGGACTGGCTTAATAATGACTTCCCTGACTTTCAAACGTTGCGCGGTCACTTTCAAACCAGGCACATCATAAGCCGTCATCAAAAACGAAAAAGTCGGTCGGCCTGCTGGATGACTATAAAGTTTTTCGATCAATTCCAAACCAGTCATCTCCGGCATGATCATATCTGTCAATAAAATATCTGCCGCCCCATCTTTGACTTGCTCAAGCGCATCAAAACCATTGGTTGCCGATCTCACATCCACATTAGGACCGAGTTGTGAAAGGGCACGCGCCAGTGTGGCTGCGGTATTGGGGTGATCGTCTACAACGAGGATTTTGATTTGGGTAGCTTGTTTCATGTCATTATTTTCCTATAATGTTGTCAGACAATCGATAGGGAAACGCAGACAAAGTTGGGAAAAGTTGGAATTACCTAAGCGAAACCCGCTTCAAGTCAAGCCGGAAGCGGGTTTTTCGTCAAATAAACTTGGGCGTGCGTAATTTTTTATCTGCTTAATCCACTACAAGGCGATATCCAGTTCCCCGTACATTGATCACATAGTTTGGTTTTCGTACATCTGTCTCAATTGCCTGACGAATGTTATGAATATGCCACTTCGTTAATTCTTGTGCTTCGTGTGTATCTGTTTCGTACCCTTGCGCTTCAGAGACCATCGTCTGATAATCCACAACATTGGGTGCGTGACGAGCAAGTGATAATAAATAATCGAAAGAAGTGGGCGGAAGCTCTGTAGGGTTGCCCTTTACGGTCACACGACGGGCAAGCAAGTCAAGCATAAGGTCACCACGCTTCAGAAAACGCTCGTCTGAAATGTGCGTATCTGACTTGGTTTCTTCAGAGTTGACATCGCTGCCTTCAAGCACAGCGAGTTCAGTTTGCAAGGCATCAATTTTTTGCTGAAGTTCGCGTTTGCGTCGTTCCTTGTGTTGATTAACAAGTATCAGTTCGGTGTGTTCGATCAATACTTGTGGTTTGAGCGGCTTCAATAAATAATCTTTGGCACCGTATCGCAGTGCTTCAAGCGCAGAGTTTAAATCGGGTTGGGCAGTGAATAGGATGATGGGTAGATCGGCAAATTTTTCATGGATGACTTTTAATATTTCCAAGCCATTCATATCGGGCATGCGAATATCAAGATAGACAAGGTCATAGGGATGTTCAGAAGCAAGCATCAGACCCTCTTTGCCATTCGCCGCGGTTGTGACATCATGCCCGGCTTTTTGCAAAATGCGCGTGAAAGACTGCCGTAACGCAGGCTCATCATCAATCACCAAAATTCGACCGGATATGCTCATGCTTAAACCTTCTGCTTAGCGGGAAGCCAGATCTTGAAAAGGGCTCCGCCTTTGGGATTGTTTTCAGCGCGAATATCGCCATGATGATGAAGAATAATATCGCGCGTGATGGTTAAGCCAAGGCCCGTACCGGTTTCCTTATTGGTTACAAACGGATCAAAGATCTCGTGGAAAACATCAGGGGAAATGCCTGCGCCGGTATCTGCCACTGTCAACAAAATGCGATCTTCTTGTGGTTTATTTTGAGTCTGCACAACGAGTTTGCCGCCCTTGTTCATGGACTCGATGGCGTTCATAAATAAATTCAACATGACCTGGCGAATCTGTTCAGAGATACCTGAGATCAGGAACAGATCAGGTTCAGGAATAAATTCAAAGGCGATTTTTCTGTGGCGCATGTAAGTAGTAATTAAGGCAAAAACATCTTCAACGATCGAGTTGATATCCACATCCCGAAACTCGCCGGCTTGTGTGGAGCGATAGGTATCGCGCAACCTGCCGATCATGGACGCCATACGTTCTGTTTCTGATAGGATGACTTCCATATCCTGATAGCCTTGTTCCGAAAGCTTCTCCTCATCCTTGAGCAGGAACAATGCATTCTGAATCGCTTGCAAAGGATTATTCAATTCATGTGAAACAGAAGCGAGCAGACGTCCAACCACCGCCAAACGTTCAGATTGAACGAGTTGGGCGCGGGTATTTTTTTCCTGGCGCAGGGAATTTTGCAATTCGGTGTAGAGCGTGGCTTTCTGCAAGGCAACCGCGAGTTGCTGCGTCACCGCTTCCATTAGTTTCATTTGTTTTTTAGAAATGGGCTTGGAGGGAATCTCTTGAATATTCAATACACCCCATACTTTGTTATTGATCGTAATGGGCAAAACCATTTCCGAGTGAGTACTGGGCAATAACGGATTTTTGATAGAGAAGACTACCGCCTCCACATTATTGGTAAAGAACGGCTTGCCGGTTTCTGCCACATGCCCAATCGTGCCTGCGCCAATTGACAGGGAATAGCCTTGTTCACCAAGTTGATTGCCAATATCTCCAGCGCCGTGTCGAGCAACGAGGATTTCTTTTTCATTATCAATGATATAGATTTGAATATGATAATACCCAAAAACCTCCTGCAAAAACTCAACCGTGTCTTTCATCAGTTGGTCTGGTTCAAGTGAAGTAGCCAGATTTTGAGTGAGATGATAGAGGGTATTGATCTCCTTAAAATCCTGGCGGGTCTTTTCTAACAGGTTGGCATTCTCTATGGCAAGGGTGGCTTGTGCGCCCAACGCGCTGAGCAGGTTGGTTTCATCGGAGCCAAAGGCACCGGCTTCCTCACTTTGTGCGCTGATGGTTCCGATGCGGAGTTCATTGCTCTGGATGGGAACCACAACTAACGAACGGAACGAAGCTGGGATAGTCTGGTTTTTAAAATTCGGGTCGGTACGAATATCAGCAATGCGTGCCAATTCACCGGTTGCAATGACCTGTCCGGCAATCCCCTCGCCAGAAAGCATTCGTAGTTTTGATGATGATCCATCACTATAACCTGCCACAGCCCGCGGCACGAGGAACCTGCGGTCTTCATCCAGCAGGTGCAAAACGACTCGCTGAGTATTAGGAAGCATTTCTTTGGCGGCATCCACGATGAGTTGAAGCACGGCATCAACACCGATCCGTTCACCCCTGCTCAAAACATGTTCAATGTTAGCAAGTGTTTCTGCCTCGCGTAGTTGCTTTTCGATCTTGCGCTCCTGATGTGTGCTCTTCAACGCCAAGGTGAGTTGGCGACCGGTCAACTCGACATAGTCAATCTCTTCATCGCCAAAGTGATGCGGAGCATCAAAGGCAAGGATCGCTGCGCCAAATTTATAATCTTTCGCGATCAATGGGAGTATTACCGCAGAACGCTTGAAAGCGTAAGGCATTTTATAAGCAGAGAGTTTGTTCAAGGCTGGAAATTTTTGCAGATCATCAATAAACACCACGCGCCCATTCTCCAACGCCGATTGAATAAGCTCAACTTCTTCACCGTCAAGCGGAAGTTTATTAAAAGGCTCATCCAACGCACGGGTGGTGTCCACAATGACAATTTTTTGCATGCGCTCATCAAAGCGAGCCAGGCAGGCACAATCAGCGGTGAAAAGGTTGGTCAAATGTGTCAACAAGCGATAATAAATATCTGTTAGATTTTCCCCCGCTAAAATATCCTTCGTCGCCATATTCGTTAGTACCAGATGTCTTTCGCGCCGCTGAAGTTGTTTGGCAGTTTGATAATAACTCTCAATAATGCCACGCAGATACCCAACACCGATGGCGGCAAGAGCGATAAAAACATGCTCCAACAAAATGTCATTTGTGAACGCAAACAGAACCTCACTGTTCACTTTTTGTATACTGGTGTTAATTAGGAATAAATTTGTAATGACCGCAAGAATACTAGCGACTGCTCCCCCTCGACGGTAATAAAACCAACCAGCCACAACAGCGGGTATGGTTGCCAAAATGGGTGCCTTAAAGAATGGGAAACTTAGAAAATAAAGAATTACCAACCCAACCAAAATCCATGGATAGAGCCATGCCAACTTTCGTTGACTCACGGCTTCCATAAAACCATGTTGTTGGAATTGGTATTTGTGCTCCATAAGGCTCCGGGACAATCTTAACTTACTTATGACGTGCGAATATTGCAAATCAATGTGAGCAAAAGGGATAACCCACGATGGACAATTCCATTTTTTCAATTATAAATTATAGGTATCCCATTCCATAGCCCCAGTATCAGCGCGGAGCTGATAAATATTGATGATCGGTAACGCTTTATAGAAACTGCATCAGGCTTTGGGGTGGATGAGGCGAGCTTTGTCCAAATAAAAAAATGCCGTGTTCGGAACTTCTTTCTGAACACGGCATTGGGCTGGTGATTAAATGATAACCGCCAGAGTGAGGGGGGCACCCTAGCGGTCATCTTTTATATATTACTACGCATCACGTAACATTTCAAGACTTACATCATTATAATTTTGTTAGAAGTTTATAAAGGTGCCCTGGGCGGGAATCGGACCCACATCTAAGCCTTAGGAGTGCCTTGTTCTATCCATTGAACTACCGGGGCAATGAGAAAATTATATCAAGAAACTGTAGGGGCAAGATGACATCGCCCCTACACATTATGCGCCATCATCTTTTGGTGGAGCAGTCTGACCATAATTCAAAATCTGACGAAGTTGCGTCGTCCCTTCGGGCGGACCGACAATGCCTTTGTCTTCCATCGTGTCCACAATGCGCGCGGCGCGGGTGTAACCGATACGCATACGACGTTGCAACATGGAGACCGAAGCCCGCCCCTCTTTGCGGACAAGTTCGATCGCTTCTGGAAGTAATGGATCAGCATTCTTATCTGTGGCGGTCATATCTTCAAACATCGCGCCCTGCTTAAGCGGCACATCCGATTTGGGAATATCTGCAGTAGGTACAGAAGCCGCACCATACGGACTTGCGCCACCCACCTGTGCGCGCCAAAATTCCACCAGTGTTTGAATCTCATGATCGGAAACGAACACACCTTGCAAGCGCGCAGCCGAAGGTGCATCAGGCGCCTGGAACAACATATCACCGCGACCCAATAATCTTTCTGCGCCAGGTTGATCGAGAATAACGCGACTATCGGTATTGGATGAAACTGCAAATGCAATACGCGCCGGAAAATTGGCTTTGATCAAACCTGTGACCACATCCACTGACGGGCGTTGCGTAGCAAGGATCATATGAATGCCGGTAGCGCGCGCAAGTTGCGCAAGGCGTGTGATGGTCTGTTCGGTTTCACCGGGTGCGATCATCATCAGGTCGGCGAGTTCGTCAATGACGATCACAAGCAATGGCAATTTCTTCATGCCTTGTAATTTCATCTTGGCATTGTAATCAGCGATGTTGCGCGAACCGACCTGTGCGAACATGTGATAACGCTTATCCATTTCGCGCGTCATCCATTGCAAGGCACCGATCACGCGATCGATCTCAACTACCACCGGCGAAAGCAAATGTGGAATACCGTTATAGCCTGTTAGTTCCACGCGTTTGGGGTCAACCAGAATCATGCGCAGATCATCTGGGGTGTTATGCATGAGGAAACAAGTGAGAATCGCATTCACACAAACTGATTTACCAGAACCGGTTGTGCCTGCGATCAACAGATGCGGCATGTTCTCGAGCGTAGTATTGATCGGATGGCCGGTCACATCTTTGCCAAGCGCAAATCGCAACGCATTGGTGTTCTTCTGCAAGGCTTCACTTTCAAGCAAGTCACGCAACGCCACCAACGCCATCTCATCATTCGGCACTTCGATGCCGACGTAACTGTGTCCCGGCACTGGCGCTTGAATACGGATGCGCGGCGCGGCGAGCGCAAGGGCGAGATCATCAGCCAGTGACGCAATTTTATTCACGCGGACTTTTGTGCGAACTCCGCCTCGCGTCTCTACAAAGAGCGGTTCCACTCCGAATTGCGTGATCGAAGGTCCACGATTGATCGCAACTACCTGCACAGGCGCGCCGAAGGATGCCAGCGTCTCTTGAATTAAGCGCGCGCGTTGTTGAACGAACTCTTCATTGACCGATGCCGCCGTGCCTTTATCGAGAATATCTTTAATATCGGGTAACTTCCAATTGATGATGGTCTCTTGGGTTTTGACGGTGGTCACAGGCGCGACAGGCGCACCGGGCGGCAAGATGGGTTCAGGACGATCGAGTGGAGTCAATCCATTGGCATTTTGAGGCAACAAGGATTCAGTCGTTTGAATTTTTGATTTCACAAGCAAAGCACGGACTCGCGCCATCACTGGGTTGACCCAACGGAATAAATCTTCCACTGATATATCGAAGATCATCGTGACGGTAATGATCAACCATGCAATCAGAATTACCCAAGCTCCGCCTGCGCCAAGATTATTGAATAATATTTTTTCAAAGGAACTACCAATATAACCGCCGCCCCAACCATCCAATGCAGCTTGATCGGCAAGTTCGGGCGCAACAATGACGGAGTGCATGACTGCCAACAGCCATAAGAAAAGTAAAACAATACCAGTGGCACGTTCCAATGAAAGCGGCGGAAGTTTTTCGATGCGTCGTAAAACCAGCCATAAGCCCATGAGGATCAAACCCACCGGCAGGATATAAATTCCCCAACCGAGGACTTGCGAAAGCACATGCATGGGCAGTGCAGTCACCGCACTGCGTTGTGCCGAAAAAAGCAGTAACCCGATTAGCAAGCCGACGACTGCCATGATGATGCCAACGACATCGAGCTTGCGCTCGGGGCTGAGAGTCTCCCACCAGGAAGGTGAAGCAGGTTCCGGTGGCGGAGGCGGCGGAGGTAATCCCCGGCTCTTTTTAGGAGCAGGTGATTTTCCACCATCCTTGCCTTTGGAAGGCGTACCACCTTTTCCTTTTGGAGCGGGCGCTTTGCCTTTTGGCTGGGTGTCTGATTTATTGGATGCAGAGAAGGGTGTCTTCAGTGGCATGGGCTAATTGTAGCATAGCACAAATGGTCTGATTTTTTAATGGGGTAAAATTATCGAACACCAGCACGCAAGGATTAACCCATTGTTTGAAATACTTTTTCTCGGCACATCGGCATCTGCGCCTTCTGCGAAACGCGGACTTTCAGCGCAGATCGTCAAGCACGATGAATATCGTTTTTTAGTGGATTGCGGCGAAGGCACGCAACGCCAAATTTTACAATCGGGCACGGGCTTTAAAAATCTCACGCGCATTTTATTGACACACGGACATCTCGATCATATTCTGGGACTCGGCGGTTTGATGTCCACGTTTATGCGTTGGGAGGCGATCGAAGAGTTGGATATTTTTGCGGGACGTTCCACACTGGAGCGTGTGCGCGCTTTGATCGATGGTGTGGTACTGCGCGGCAATCAGCCGCCGATGCCCTTCCGCATGAATGAGATCAAGCCAGGTACATTTTTTGAAACTGACGATTTCACGATCACCGCATTTTCGGTTTCGCACCGCGGACCGGATTGTTTGGGCTATGTGTTCGAGGGCAAGGCGCGTCGTCCGTTCTTGAATGACAAAGCCACTGAACTCGGCGTGCCGTTCGGACCTGAACGCCGCGAGCTGGTCGCTGGCAACGAGATCACTCTGCCAGATGGCAAACGCATCACACCGGAAGATGTATTGGGTCCGGTTCAAAAGGGTGTGAAGCTCGTCGTTGTAGGTGACACAGGGAAAATTGATAACCTCATCGAGGTTTGCAAAGATGCAGATGCACTGGTGATCGAATCTACTTATTTAGATGAAGAGACTGAAATGGCAGGTCAGTTCTCGCACCTCACAGCACGGCAAGGCGCGGAACTCGCGATCAAGGCGGGCGTCAAGAAGTTGATTCTGACTCATATCTCACGCCGTTATCGCGAGAAGGATGTGATCAAGGAAGCGCAGGCATTATTTCCCAATACCAGTGTGGCGAGAGATTTTGATACGTTTCAAATCAAACGAGAAGAGTAGCGAACGTCATTCTACAATTGAAGCTTTTGCAACCAAGTCAGCACTTTAAAAAAGGAAAAGTATTAGGTCCCTGAAAAGGTCAAGTTAAGTGCAGGATACATTCGCCTTATATCAACCACTTTTTGGAATTGAATTTAAACATAAAACATCCCGCAAAATATTTTGCGGGATGTTTTATTTCAAACTCCTTCGCTCGTCATAATGAACAACGGCGTCATTTCAAAGCTCTCGAATTTCGGACGCAGGCGATCTGCGTTATAGAATCGATCCACGTTGACTGTCTTCTTCGTACTGGTGACAATATCAATCGGGATATTGTCGTAGCGTCCGTTTTTGAGCACGACCAAACGTCCGTGTAATCTCTTGAGCACCAGATCGAGCGCGAGATTGCCGTACGCCATCGGCACGATCGAATCGATCGCATCTGGGTCGCCGCAACGTACGAGATAACCCAGCTTTTGATTGACGATATCCACGGAACGTCCATTATTATGTTTGGCGGTCATATCCTTGAGGTTGGCTGAAACCAGATCACCAATGCCGCCCAACTTGGCATGTCCAAACGCATCTGTGGTTTTATCCGCAAAGACCATCTCCCCACCTTCGAACATGGCGCCCTCAGAAACCAACACCACCGAATAATGACTCGGATTATTTTTGCGATCCGCCATCAACAATTCCGCGAGGCGTTCGATGTTGAATTTATATTCAGGGATCACACACCGATGCGCCGCACCCGCCATGGTCGGAAGCATGGCAGTAAAACCGGCATATCGTCCAAAGACTTCCAACACCATCAAGCGCTCATGTGAACCAGCGACAGTCCGCAAACCGTTCGCGAGTTCAATTGTCCGCGTGACGCAGGTGCTAAAGCCAATGCAATAATCCGTGCCCGGCACATCATTATCCATCGTCTTCGGGATGGCAACGACCTTCACACCCTCTTGATACATGCGCACGCCATAACTCAACGTGTCATCACCACCGATGGGAATCAACGTGTCAATGCCCAGAAAATCCAGGTTCTTCAAAATTTCTTCTGTAATATCGTTGACCGTGCCTGTATATTTATCTTTGAGATGCGCAGGCATACGATCTTGTTTGAGCTTGCTCGGATTCGTCCGCGAGGTATGCAGAAATGTGCCGCCTGTGCGCCCGGCTTTATTGACGATCTCTTCAGTTAGGATTTGATAATTGTTACTGTTGTCCGCGTCTTTATCCCGCACGAGGTCTACCAACCCTGCCCAACCGCGCCGAATGCCGATCACTTGATAGCCTTCGCGAGTCGCCCGAATCGTCACCGCTCTAATTGCCGGGTTGAGTCCGGGCACATCGCCACCACCTGTAAGAATGCCGATCACACCTTTGTAATTACTCATTTCAGCCTCCGTCAATGTTTGGGATCGTGATGCTGGTCAATATTTTACAACTTTCCGCGTCATCGTGGGTACTTAATTTTTTATGTAATGTCTCTAGGGTAACCTCAATAGACCTCTTACATAAGTAAATGAGAGCGATTGCCGATTTCTTTTTGAACCACTGAGTCACGGAGACACTGACGTGTGCCCGAAAGGGTAGAAGAAAAACGTAAAAATCTCCGTGACTCAGTGTCTCCGTAGTTAAGGGTTAAAAATTTTTGCAAGAACTCTAATATGTATTCTTAAAATACTTCGTCATCAGATCTGAAATATCCGCGGCCGTATGTTCACGCAACACACTGAAGAAATCCGTGCCGGTCACACGCTTGCCAACAAACTGGGTGTAATAATCCTTGATGAACGCAAAGAAGATCTCATCGCCAACGCGTGTCCGCACATCTTCGAGGAAACGCGCGCCGGTCAAATACACCTTATCCCAATATGGACGTTGACCGCCGCCATCGTAAATTGGCGTATCAACAAAGCCCGCCTTCTCAAATTCAAAATAGCGGTAATCCCACCACCACTTCAGCATATCAGGATGGACTGTTTCATAATAGACGCGCTCACTATACGTGGCAAACGTCTCATCCAACCACGGCTCCAGCGCCTGATCATCTGCCACGCTATCAAACCACCACTGATGCGCCGTCTCATGCGCGGCAATGATCACCAGATAATTCTTGGGCGTATTATCGTACAAATTAAAATAATCACGGCTAATAAAATAAAAACCAGAGAACTCCATGCCATCATTGAAATCGCCCTGCACCGCGGTCAACGTTTTATGGCGATACGGTCCGTACTTCTGATCAAACACCTGCATGGCTTCCACAGTTGTTTGCAAAAGCGCTTTACCCGGCGCGTCGTAGTATGCAAAGAAATAACTGAAAACGGTCACATCGCCGACTTGTTGCGTAGCGACCTTGTAATACAAACTCATGGACAGGGCAAACGTACGCCCCGCTTCCAACACAAACCGACGACTGCCACTCTTTACTGAATCGGTTTCTGCACCTGACGAAGCGATCTGCGGCACAGACCCATCTGAAAAATGGATCGTCACATCAAAATCAGCCATATCGTAAACCAAGTGTTCACCGTAATACCAGGGATTGTGTAAGATCCAGCCTGCGCCTGTTTTATACGGCACAACGAACGGATACCAATCTACCAAATTGGTTTGCTTTTCAGTGTAACCATAAATTTGTGGGCGCACTTCGTTCGGGTTGCTATAGGCTTCCATCTTTGGTAGTGCCAACCCGTAACTCATTGTTATAGTCAGCGTGCCACCCGCTAATAATGGTTGCGGCAAAGGCACATCTAATTTCTGACCATCCAATGTGTAATTAGTGACAGCTTGATTATCAATCAATAGTGATTGGAGCGTAAAACCGCCGTTCCACAAATCTGGTTCGACTGCCAGCACCAGATCATTAAGTGTTTCACCAGTCCAATTGGGATAGGTGATGATCTGATTCACAGTTGCAAACTTGGTGGTAAAGTTGAATTCTAAATTGATCGCATATTGCGGACGCGCCAGCGCAGGTTGCGGTAATGCAGTAGGCGTTAAGGTTTCAGTGGGCAATGCGGTTTGGGTTGGCGGAACAAGTGTCGGCGAAGGTAGCGGCGTTTCAGTTGATAGAATCGGCGCGGGGGTTGCTGATCCGCAAGCGACGAGGAGCAAAGCACATAAAAAAGAAAATCCAGTTGTGATTTTGGAGTATGATGACATAAAAGAATTTTACACGATTCTGGAGTCGAACAAATTGCAACCTTGACGCTCATTCTCCGTAAACAAAATAGAAATCAAAAAAGGAAAAGAAGGAAATTATGGAACACAAAAGATCTATATTTGGTCCGTTATTGCTGATCGCCGCAGGGGTGATTTGGTTGTTGGTGAAATCCGGGAATATCCCCTCGGCTAACCTTTGGGCGCTCACGCATGTGTGGCCCTTTTTGTTGATCGCAGCTGGCATTGGCATCATCCTGCGCCCCTATTGGAAATTCACCAACATTCTTTTGGATATCATCATCATCGGCGGTTTGGTGGCGGCAATTGTATACGCGCCAAAGTTTGGCTGGGCAAGTCCATCCATGGGATTTGTAACGTGGGATGGTAACAACGCCAACTTCAGTTTTGGTGAACGCGGTTCAGGCAACGTAAAGTCGCAAACTCGTGAAGTCAGTGACTTTCACGCGATCGAGGTGAATTATCCAGCAGAAGTTATCGTCTCACAAGGCAAAGCAGTCTCAATCAAGGTGGAGGCGGAGGATAATCTCCTACCGGGATTGAAGACTGAAGTCCAAAATGGCACACTCAACATTTTCTATAAGTCCGGCGGCAAGAATGTGAATCCCACGCAGGCAGTGAAGATCACTATTGTCGTCAAGAATCTCGATGACATCCAATTTTCAAGCGCAGGCATATTGACCATCAACGGCTTGAAGACCGATGAGTTGAATTTTGGATTGGATGGCGCAGGCAAGGTTACGATCAATGACATCAATACAAAATCTTTAAAACTTAACCTAAACGGCGCTGGCAGTTTATCTGCCACGGGCAAAGCAGATAGTCTCGAGTTGAATATCAGCGGCTTCGGTGGTTTTGAAGGACAAGACCTGCATAGCCAAACTGCGAATGTCAACATCAGCGGCGCCGGCAGTGCAACGGTTTGGGTGAGCAATACTTTGGATGCCAGCGTATCTGGCGCGGGTTCAGTCAATTATTATGGCTCAGCCACTGTCACCAAAACCGTAAGTGGAGTTGGCAGTGTAAATCATGCCGGCGATAAGTAAGTCACAATGCTAAATTAAATAATCCAATATTTTTCAAAGAAGTGAGACGGGAGCAATCATAATGATTGCTCCCGTTTTGTTTAGTGTAATTTCGAGCCTATAAACAGACAACCAAACGAAAGCACAAAACCATTTGACGCTCTATATATCTATGTGAACGCTAAAGGATGGAGTAAAATACGCTAGTCAAATTTCCCCCGCCGTGATTCGGCGGGTACCTCAACTCAAAGGAGCTTTTCCCCCATGTATCACACACTCATTATCGTCGGCAATGTCGGCAAGGACCCTGAAATGCGTTACACGCCTTCAGGTCAGGCGGTCACATCTTTCTCGGTTGCCACCAACCGTCAGTACACTACCGGTAACGGTGAACAAGTCAAAGAAACGATCTGGTTTCGCGTTACAACCTGGGGCAAACAAGCTGAAGTCTGCAATCAGTATGTCAAAAAAGGCATGAAGGTGCTGGTCGAAGGACGTCTCACACCCGATAAGGTCACCGGCGGTCCACGCGTGTGGACAAAACAGGATGGCACGGCAGGCGCATCATTTGAAGTGAACGCTTCTACAGTCCGCTTCTTATCTGGACGCGGTGAAGAAGGCGGAGCAGGCATGCCTATCCATGGCGGTATGGAAGGTGCCGAGATTCCACCCGAAGATGATATTCCGTTCTAAGCAAATCAAGATAGGTCTAACAAGGCAATAGTTATCAACCTGTTAGACCTATCTTTTTACCTACAATCAGGCAGAAGCCCATGACAACTCCTCAACCAATTCCCGGTCCTCAAATGGAAACCCCTCAAGGTTTGGAACCGATCTACACCAACCTTGCGCGAATATCACATTCTCCCGCAGACATTGTGATTGACTTTGCCCAAATTTTGCCGGGAGAATCTAAAGCTAATGTGCGCGCCCGCATATTGATGACCCCGCTCAGCGCCAAATTACTGCTGCGGGCACTCCATGAAAACCTTGCCCGCTACGAAGCCGCACTTGGTGAGATCAATGTGCCTAGCGCAAACACATTGGCAGACAATCTCTTCAAACCATTCCAACATCCACCCGAACCACCAAAAGAATAAACTGAAAGCGCAGGACCCCTCTTATGCATAAGCTCGAAAAGATCGCTGAACAGATCCGCCAGAAATTCGATGTCCGTACAGCCATGCGCGACCAGGCATTAACGCAAGCACGTCAACTGACGCGTGCCTGTTCACTTGCCATCCGCGCTGTACACCGCGACGACAAGGAAACCATGGAAGCGCAATTGGCTGAAGCCCGCACATTGGCAGACAAACTACATGCAGAGCTGGTCAATCACCCCGATCTTTTCTTTGCTGGATACACTCAGGATGCCCTAAAAGAATTTGTGGAGGCGAACGTCACCTGCGCCTTGATCCAAAACCAGCCGCTTCTGACTCCCGAGGAATTGAACGTTGAAGAATCAACCTATCTCAACGGGTTGGCAGAAGTCGTTGGCGAATTGCGCCGCCGCACATTGGATATTCTACGGCACGGTTATTCACAAGAAGCGGAACGTCTACTAGGCTACATGGATGAAATCTATTCCGTGTTGGTGACCATGGATTATCCTGATGCAATTACCAACGGTCTGCGTCGCCAAACCGACCTTGCCCGCGGTATCATCGAAAAGACACGTGGCGATGTCACTTTTAGCTTGCGCGGCGAAGACCTCACGCAAGCGATCAGTAAACTAAGCAGTCAATTGAATGGCACACACCATGAGGATGACGATAAGGGTCGTGGCTCCATTCCAATGAATAACGAGGACGATTAAGTATGGCACGTGGCGGGACAAAATTTCCACTGGTCGTTTATAAACACCTCGTCGGCCGCTGGTGGACGCCAATGATCGCTATGGGATTGGGTTTATTCGGCATGGCCTATGGACGTTACATCGAACCCATTGGGCAGTTCCTACCCATGCACTGGATTCCATTTGTGGTACTCGGCGTATTAGCGATCTTGGTAGGGATCTTTTTTTTGATCATCAGGCAAATCGCGTATGTGCAGGCATTTCCCGGTTATCTAAAATTTGTCACGCCATTTTTGAGAATGAATATTTCTTATAAACGCATCCACAAAACGACCACAACCGAAATGAAGCTATTGTTCCCGCCTAAAAGTATGTCTGGTTGGATGCGCGATATCTTTACCCCGCTTGCCAGTCAAACCGCACTCATCATTGAATTGAAAGGCTATCCCATCTCACCAGTTATTCTACGGATGTTCCTTTCAAGATTCTTTTTCAAAGACAACACGCCGCATCTTGTGATTTTGGTCAAGGATTGGATGAGGTTAAGTTCTGAACTAGACAGCATGAAATCAGGCATTGACCCCAATGCCCCGCAAGTTAGAAAACCACAGAGTAATTCCATCCTTTCCAAGTTGCCAAAGAAATGAATATTTATTTTGCATGTTCGATCACTGGCGGGCGCGAGTTCGAGGCTGTGTATAAATCCATCGTTACAGCATTGGTGCAGGATAAACATCAAGTGCCAACTGCTCATTTGGCAGAATCAGGCGTCGGAGCGGTTGAGGCGGTTCTTGATCCACAAACAGTATACACACGTGACGTGGCTTGGATCCGTGAAAGCGATGTGTTAATTGCGGAAGTCAGCGTCCCTTCGCATGGAGTTGGTTATGAGATTGGGTTTGCTTTGGGGCTTGGGAAACCAGTGCTGGCTTTATATCAGCAGGGTCGCAAAGTTTCAAAGATGATTAGCGGCAATCCGGATACACATTTGCAGGTTAAGGCTTATTTGGATTCTGATAATGCAGTGCATATCATTAGGGATTTTTTAAAATGAGCATTATCACGATTATTCAGTGACATTACACCATAGGTAAATTGAGCCGCGTGAGATATGATGACAGTGGAGACGGAATAAAGACACCTCCAAAATGTTCTCTGTCTCCTCCTTTGGCGAAAGCCTCCGCTGACACAACTGTGTTGGCGGAGGCATTTTAAATTTCGGCTTTCGTGCAAAACAAACTGCTGAATTCCAAAATTGCGGTGCTAATTTTATTTTTTTACAACTTGGGCTGGCTCAACAAACACTGGCAGAATAATAAAGAAGGAACTCCCCTTGCCCATTGTAGACTCAACCCACATACGACCCTGATGTGCTTCCACAATGGTTTTGACAATTGCCAATCCCAATCCAGAACCAGTATGCGCACCGATATTGCTGCCTCGATAGAATTTATCGAAGACATGCGCCTGATCTTTGGTGGGAATGCCGGGTCCATTATCAGTTACCCGCACGATAATCTGGTCATCCTCAGCCCGCATGGAGACGGTCACTTCGCCTTGATCATAAGAATACTTGATGGCATTGCCCACTACATTATCCAGCACCTGCCGCAAACGGACAGGGTTGGCGCGCAAAGCTGGCAAAGCCGGAGTAATTTCAGTTTGCACTTTGACGTGCTTGGCTTTGATCTGACCCTGCAACATCTCGAGTGTGTAATTCAAGATGCCATCCAACTGCACGAGCTCACGACGCGTGTCCAACCCGGCTTCGATGCTCCCCAACTCAAGCAAATCATTGATCAGAGAAGTAATATGTTGAACACTTTCCTGAATGCGTTTTAGAAATTCGCGCTGATTATCGTTAAGGGAGCCGGCGCGTTCGACCAATTCGGTATAACCGATCACAGAAGTAAGCGGGGAGCGCAAATCATGAGAAACAGTATGGATAAACTCACTGCGCACGCGGTCTATTTCTTTGAGGTCAGTAATATCCTGTACAGTCAGTGCAAAACCAATATCTGGGATCGGTGTTAATTGGGCATTCCCAACCCGACCATCAGGAAAACTGACTTCATGATAGCGCAGGGCATTTTGAACATTCGGTTGGGCGATCAGCGCAACCAGATCAGGCTGGGTCAAAATATCTAGCACCGGTTTACCGAACGCATCCTGAGCATTCAATCCAAAAGTACGACACATGGCAGGATTGACGAGCATGATCAGATTATCATCATCAAGGATCATGACGCCATCATTGATATTGTTGAAAACAGTCTCTAAACGAGCCCGCTCTGCTTCAGAAATTTGCGCGCGTTTCTTTAGTGATGAAGTAGTACGCTTTACCTCACGACGCAGCCAATCGCCAATGCGGTGGGCATGCTTGAGGCTATTCTCGACGGTGTCAACGATCTCATCCGTTTTGAGTGGCGGCGCAAGATAGCCGCTCACCCCAATGCGAAAAATATTTTTAATTAATTCAGGCTTGGCTTTATCAGTGTAGATCAAAAATGGCAAAGTGGGGAAACGCTCAAGCACTTCTTCGGCGATCTCAATACCAGTATGACCATCAAAAACTTCCCCGATCAATAACAATGCCGGAGTGGATTCTTGTAATAACCGATTCAAAGACTTAATATCATTCGCAACGGCAATTTCATACTTGGCAAGTAACGCGCGTTCCATTAATTTTGCGGTGGAGTTGGCTTCGAGTGCGAGGAGAATAAGGTCAGATTTAGGCATAACAATGAAGGAATTTTACTTCTTTTTTAGGGGAATGGGTACAGATGAATGTTACATAACATGGTAACAGACCCCATGCTCTTTATATATTACAATTTGTTATTAAACATCAAATCAAATACAGGTCGCGACTCACCTGTAACTATGCCCTGATAATTCCGAATGGACTTCAGCGGTCCAAACCCAGCCAGGGCTTGTTCCTGTTTCGATGAAATTGCCCCAAGCTGACGAAGAATCTCAACTGTCATAGCCGGGCGCACACGGTTGCTAGTAGTGAGATCATCAGCCATGCGCGCGGCATCCCCATCTGAAACCTTAAATGCAATTCCAATACCAGGCGCATCAGGTGCAATGACGTCAGGCATAATACCAACGATCTGAAATCCCTCTGCGCCGCGTTTAGTGATGAGTTTGCCCTCACCCACCTTCATCAACTGTTCATCGAACTCACCAAAGCCACTGACCATTTCAGGATAGGAAGTCATGGCAGTTGTGATCTTGCTACAAGCTTCAGCCCGCGCTGAAGTCAATTTGCGTGGATCACAAAAACGCGCCATGCCCAGCGCCGCATTGAATAGCGGAACTGCGAAGTTGGGCGCAGAACAGCCGTCAGTGCCGAGTTCAATTTCAGAAACAGGTACAGAACACATTTCAGAGAAAGAGGCGAGAATATCCTGCTGAATGGGATGGTTGATATCTAAATAATTTTCAAGCGGAAGTCCACGCATTTTAGCGTGTGCCAGCATCGCAGTATGTTTGCCGGAACAATTGTTATAGTTCGGCGTAGGCTTGCGGTCTTTCACGATCATGGACTTGAACTCAGCCACATCATCGGGCATGTGTGCGCCACATTGCAAATCGTGCTCTTCAATACCAACTTTTTTCTGCATGGCTTGTGCAGTTTCTACATGCAAGACACTTCCATTATGTGAGGCACAAGCCATTGAAAGCTCACGTGGCGTGAAACCAAAATGCTCTACGCCACCGCGCTCTACAAAAGGCAAAGCCTGAAACGGTTTGGCGCTGGAGCGCAAAAAGGCGACCGTGTAAGGGTCGCCGATAGATGAAATCAATTTACCATTTGCATCAACGACCGCAATTGAACCGTAGTGAATCGATTCGACGATACGCCCGCGTGTGGTTTCAAAAAGAGGTTGAACAGCTGGCATACTTACTCATCTACTGCATGGCGTGAAGAGGGCTGGTAATGACTGATATAGTAATGTCGCAAGCCATAGCTCAAACGATGCGCATACTGTTTCTGTCGCGCGGCAGGAGCTTTGTAATCTTTGAGAAGTTGCTCAGAAAGTTTATCGGTGGCGGTGATGGCAGCCCGCTTCTTACCCAGGGCTTCAAGCTTTTCTTGAATATGCTTTAATGCATCTGACTGACTTCGTACCGCTTGAGATGTAACCACTCCACCACGCCCGCTGACAATTGTGTATCCCTTGTAATCAGGACTCTGCAAAACGTCCAACGATTCGATCCACGCAGGCAGATCGGCATGCGCAAGAAACGGAGGTTGCCCCTTCATTACGGCATCACCAACGAAAACAACTTTTTCATTCGGAAGGATCACCCAGATCGCACCTGAAGTAGGACCAGCATGACTCTCCAATACCACTGGTGAATCGCTCCAATGCAAAGTGAGTTGATGTCCAAACGAAATTTCAGGCGGCGCCCAGCGGACACTGCCCAAGCCGGGAATCGCTTCCCAATTTGCACCAGTCTCATCGCCTTGTGCTTTGAACGTGTTCGGGCGGTTATGAAACGCTTGCGCAGTTTTCTCATGCGCGATGACTGTACAATCCATACCACGGACACCCAATGTACGATCAGGATGCGAATCAAGATTGACCAACACTCGCTCATGTCCACTGCCCATGCCCATTAATGCGGCACGCCATGAACGTCCATCTTCTGGTGCGGGCGGCGCATCAACTTGAATCAACCCGCGTTGATGAGTGATCACACCCAATGTTACGCCAAGAAATCGGTCTTCCACATACACATTCTTTGCAATTGCATCCATCAATAACTGCTCCTGATTTTTATCTTTAGCAGGTTGCAAACCCGCCCTTTATACTATCAATATCTCACAAAAAATATCA
>Ga0302322_100000968_pt1 | contig 22872 bp, 22 predicted proteins | sample Fen_T0_2_FD_203757 | JGI IMG/M metagenome (GOLD analysis project Ga0302322, IMG submission 203757) | Peat permafrost microbial communities from Stordalen Mire near Abisko, Sweden - Fen_T0_2 | ecosystem: Environmental > Terrestrial > Soil > Wetlands > Permafrost | place: Sweden: Abisko...
CTTATCAATCTCCTCACCCTTTGCATCTTGCCACTCGAGCGAGCCCGGACGGATGTGACGTATCTGCATCGTTACCTCCTACCGTTTCAATGTCGGGGAGACTTGTTGTCTCGCCTCGAACCTCTCATTGGAAGAAAACCATCGTGAATGAGAGCCCATTCCCGCACAAAGCTAGTCTCCACGATTTTCGGCTGCTTCGCCCATAAAAATCGACCAACGCTGGGCGTTGGTGCCGGCCGGACCCGAGTTCGTGCTAAAAGCCTTCCGCCATGCGACTTTCAAAAACGCTGATTCCAACGCTCAAAGAGGCCCCTGCCGAGGCTGAAGTTCCTTCGCATATTCTGATGGTACGAGGTGGCTACCTGCGCAAGGTGGCGGCCGGTGTGTACTCGTTTCTGCCGCTCGGCTGGCGGGTCATCCAGAAGATATCCAGAATTATCCGCGAGGAAATGAATCGTGCGGGCGCGCAAGAAGTCTTCTTGCCCGCGGTGATTCCGGCCGAGCTGTGGCAAGAATCTGGCCGCTGGGATCAATACGGCGAGCAGCTTCTCCGCTTCAAGGATCGCAAGGGCGCGGACTTCGTCATCGGTCCCACGCACGAAGAGGTCATGGTGGATCTGGTGCGCGGCGACGTGCGCAGCTACCGGCAATTGCCGCTGAACCTGTACCAGATTCAATCCAAGTTCCGCGACGAGCTGCGCGCGCGCGCCGGCCTCATGCGCGGGCGCGAATTCATCATGAAGGATTCCTATTCCTTCCACGCCAGCGACGAGGACGCCAAGCGCGAGTACCAGAACATGTACGACACGTACACGCGCATCTTCAATCGCTGCGGGCTGGCGTTCCGGGCCGTGGAAGCCGACACCGGCGCCATCGGCGGCTCGCAGTCGCACGAGTTCCAGGTGCTGACCGAGACCGGCGAGGACGCCTTGCTGGCGTGCGATTCCTGTTCCTACGCGGCCAACGTCGAGGAAGCCAAGGCGCGACCGCCTGTGGACGGAACGCCATCGTCGGCAGCCATCGAGAAGGTGGCGACGCCGGGCAAGAAGACCATCGAAGACGTGTCGGGCTTCCTCGGCCTCAAGCCGGCCGAGTTGGTCAAGACCTTGATCTACGTCGCCGACGGCAAGCCGGTGGCGGTGCTGGTGCGTGGCGATCGCAACCTGAACGAGATCAAGCTCAAGCGCGCGCTCAAGGCGCGCGAGTTGATGCTGGCGGGCGACAAGGATGTGGAAGCGGCCACGGGTGCGCCGGTGGGATTCGCGGGCCCGGTGGGGCTCAAGATCCCGATCTACTGCGACCTGGAAGTCTGCGCGCTGCCCTCGTTCGTGTGCGGCGCCAATGCGGCGGACATGCACCTCAAGAACGTCGTCGCCAAGCGCGACTACACGCCCACGGTGTGCGGCGACTTTCGCGACGCCGCAATTGGCGACGCTTGCCCGCGCTGCGAGAAGGGCCACTTCGCTGGCTATCGCGGCGTCGAGGTCGGCCAGGTCTTCTTCCTGGGAACCAAGTATTCCGTGCCCATGAAGTGCAACTTCCTCGACGTCGACGGCAAGGACAAGCCGATGATCATGGGCTGCTACGGTATCGGCGTCACGCGCATCGCGGCCGCGGCCATCGAGCAGAACCACGACAAGGACGGCATCGTGTGGCCGGTGGCCATCGCGCCCTTCGAGGTCGCGCTGCTGTCGCTGCAAGCGGGCGACGCGCAGGTGACCGAGGTGGCCGAGAAGTTGTACGCCGAGCTTGAGAAGACTGGTATCGAGGTTCTCTTCGACGACCGCGAGGAGCGGCCGGGCGTGAAGTTCAAGGACGCGGATCTCGTCGGCTTGCCCTACCGGATCGCGGTGGGCAAGAAGGGCGTGGCCGAGGGCATGGTCGAGCTGAAGGCGCGCCGCGGGACCGAGGTGGTGAAGGTGAAGATCGAAGACGTGGTCGCCATGGTCAGCGAAAAGATCATCGCCGAACGGGCCGGGGGCAGCCGGTGAGCACGCGCAAGTCCATCGCGGCCGCTGAGCGCGTGATCGTGGCGCTCGACGTGCCGGATCTGGCCGGCCTGACGGCTTTTCTAGATCGTCTGGAGGGCCAGCCACGGTTCTACAAGGTTGGTCTGGAGCTCTTCGTGGCCGAGGGCGCACCTGCCGTCGAGGCGGTGCAGAAGCGGGGTGGCAAGGTCTTCCTCGATCTGAAACTGCACGACATTCCCGAGACCGTGGCGCGGGCCGTGGCCTCGGCGACAAGCCTGGGCGCTGAGTTGCTGACCGTGCACACGGCCGGCGGTTTTGAGATGATGCGCAGGGCCGCCCAAGTGGCCAAGGAAAGCGCCAAGGGCAAGCCCGGCATCCTCGGCGTCACGGTGCTGACCAGCCTGTCCGAGGAGGATCTGCGCGCCGACGGCATCGCGGGTACCATGCGCGAGGCCGTGGTTCGCCGGGCCAAGCTGGCCGAGAAGGCCGGCGCGGCTGGCATCGTGTGCTCGCCGCAGGAAGTGGCCGACGTGCGCGCAGCCAGCAGCACGCTGGCCTTGGTGGTTCCGGGCGTGCGTCCGGCGGGCGCCGCGCTTGGCGACCAAAAGCGCGTGGCCACACCAGCCAGCGCCATTTCGGCCGGCGCCGACTACCTCGTGGTGGGCCGGCCCATTCGCGATGCCCAGAGTCCGGCGGCGGCCTTTGCGGCCCTGGTCGGCGAAGTCGAATCCGCGCTGGCAACCGGGTAGCGCCGTCAGGAGATCATCCATGTCACGCGTGGTTTTCGGGGTTCGTCCCATCGAAGAGCTTTGCCGGGCCCGACCGCGCGAGGTCGTCATCGTCTATGTGGCCGACGGATACAGGTCGAAAGAGATCGAGACTGCAGTCGCCGTGGCCAAGGATCGTGGTATCACCGTCGAGTTTCGCCCGCGCGCCCTGGTCGCCGATCTGGCTGCCTCGCCCAACCACCAGGGCATGGCGGCGATCGCCGGCGAATTTCAATACGCACGCATCGACGAGATGCTGGCGGCAGCGGCCACTGCGAACGAGCCCGCGCTGCTGCTCATCCTCGACTGCATCACCGACCCGCAGAACTTCGGCGCCCTGGTTCGCAGCGCCGAGGTGCTGGGCGCGCACGGGGTGATCGTGCCCGACAAGCACGCGGCGCCGGTCACGGGGGGCGTCGTCAAGGCCTCGGCCGGGGCCAGCGAGCGCATGCGCATCGCACGCGTACACAACTTGCTTGGCACCATCGACTGGTTGCGCGAGCAAGGCATCTCGGTGTGGGGCGGCGCCGCCGAAGGCGCCATTCAACTGGACCAGGCCGATTTGCGCGGGCCGGTGGCCCTGATCGTCGGCGGCGAGGGCCGCGGCCTACGTACCGCCGTGGCGCGCCGGTGCTCGTCCTTGGTGCAGATTCCCCAGCGTGGCCACGTGGCCTCGCTCAACGCTTCGGTGGCCGGCGCCATCCTGCTGTACGAGGCCGTTCGCCAGCGTGAACTGTCCGCGCAGCCTACGTGCGGGTGACGGGGAAAATCGTGATTCCCACGCGCTCGATGTGCTCGCGAAGCGATTCCAACTTGATCGACGCAAACGGCATTACATCGTAATGGTAGGGCAAGGGCAAGTCGTCTAGCTCGGCGGCGATGGACTCGGCGGCCAGGGCATCCACATTGCCCCATAATGCCAGATCGACGTCCGACTCGGGCCGCTGGGTTCCCTTGGCCCGCGAGCCGAAGAGCTTCACTGCGGTGATTTCCGGATGCCGTGCAAACACGGCGCAAAGGATGTCGAGCTCTCCTGGCTGAAGGGCAGGGGAGTTCATCCAAGCGCCTTCCGCACAAACCACGTGTGCATGGCTGACAGGGCCGGAAGGTAGCGCTTGGCAATGGCCTCCACCGCAGCTTCGAACACGCTTGCGTCATAGGTGTGGGAGAGCAGATTGCGGTGATCCAGCATGGCGATCCAGGACTGGCCGTCCGCGACTAGCTTGGCCGCGAATGCATCCTTGATGACCTGGCGAGGGGTGATGGGCGATATCACCGCTCCCTCGGCCTCAAGGAAGTCCTTGAGCAGCTTCCAGGCCAGCTCGTAGGTATATTCGAAGCGCTGGATCACACCCTCCTTCTCAAGGGCGGACAGTGCGGACGGCCCCCGTTCGAGAGCCTCGCGTAGAAGCACGAAGGCCCGGTCGAAGTTGGAAAAGCGCTGTTTCCAGCGGACGTCGGGGTTCATCGCCATTCAAGGCGAGTATAGCGAAAACCCCGAGGGCCGGTGAAGTTCCTCCCAGATCGTGGGTTCCTGGCCGCTCGCATCCTGCTATATACGCATGTTCAACGTTCACGGAAACAACCAGAAGTAGGAGAGGACACATGACCGGTACACTACGCGTCGGGGTGTTGGGGGCGACAGGCATGGTGGGCCAGAGGTTTTTGGCACTGCTCGAGAATCACCCGTGGTTCAAGGTCACGACCTTGGCCGCGAGCGCGAACTCGGCGGGCAAGACTTACAAGGACGCGGTGGGCGGTCGCTGGGCCATGAAGACGCCGATCCCGGCGGCGGTTGCGAACATGGTCGTCCTGAACGCCTCGGCCATCGACGAGGTTGCCAAGAACGTGGACTTCGTGTTCTGCGCCGTGGACATGCCCAAGGAAGACACCCGTAAGCTGGAAGAGGACTACGCCAAGCGCGAGATCCCCGTGGTGTCGAACAACTCGGCCCACCGCGGGACCCCCGACGTGCCCATGATGATCCCCGAGATCAACGCCGGCCACGCCGCCGTCATCGCGGATCAACGCAAGCGCCTGGGCACCCAGCGCGGCTTCATCGCGGTCAAGCCCAACTGCTCGCTGCAAAGCTATGTGCCAGCCATTGATCCATTGATGGCATTCGGCCCCAAGGACATCTTCGTGTGCACCTACCAGGCGATTTCCGGGGCGGGCAAGACCTTCGCCACCTGGCCCGAGATGGTCGACAACGTGATCCCGTTCATCAAGGGCGAGGAGCAGAAGTCGGAAGAAGAGCCCATGAAGATCTGGGGCAAGCTCGAGGGTGGCAAGATCGTCGTGGCCACCTCGCCGCGCATCTCCGCCCAGTGCATCCGCGTGCCAGCCAGCGACGGTCACATGGCCGCGGTGTTCGTGCGCTTCGAGAAGAAGCCCACGCAAGAGCAGATCCTCGAGTGCTGGAAGATGGCTTCCGGTAAACCGCAGCAGCTCAAGCTGCCCAGCGCGCCGGTGCCGTACCTGACCTACTTCAGCGAGGACAACCGGCCGCAGACCAAGCTGGACCGCGACGCCGGCAATGGCATGGGCATCACCATCGGCCGCCTGCGCCCCGACACGATCTACGACTACAAGTTCGTGTGCCTTTCGCACAACACGGTTCGCGGAGCCGCCGGCGGAGCGGTCCTGACCGCCGAATTGCTGGCAGCCGAGGGCTACGTCACGGCTAGGTAGCAGTCGCGTCGTCGGGCGTGTATCGGGCCACGGGTTCGGTACATGCGGAGCCTGCGTGTGTGGTTGACAGTGGCCGGGAAGTCCGGGATTGTCCCCGCAGGCGCGCAATCCCGAAGGAGCTTCCCGCATGCCCGACATTCGCTATGTTTGTCTCTCCGACACGCACTTTGGCGCTGACAACAGCCTGCTGACCTACCTCGGGCGCGGCAGGCGCTCGGCGGATCCCATGCGTACCAGTCCAGTGCTCGAACAGCTGGTGCGCTGTCTGCGCGCGCTCGTGGCCACGAATGAAGGTCGCAAGAAGCCGACCCTGGTCTTGAATGGTGACATCCTCGAGCTGGCGCTGACCACCGATGAGCGAGCGGCCATGGCCTTCGAGCGCTTCCTCGACTTGGCTTTCCCGGCCGGGGGCGACGACCTGTTTGACAAGCGCGTCCACTACTTGCCCGGCAACCACGACCACCACCTGTGGGAAACCGCGCGCGAAGGGCAGTACTTGGACTACATCGGGGACGTGGCGAAATGTCCGCCCGACAAGCCTATCAATCCGCCGTGGCACGCCACCAACCTGTTCGTCAAGGAAGATGATCCCGACCCGTGCCCGGCGAGCTTCCTCAATACGCTGGCGCGAAGGCGCGGCCGCTCCGATGTCTCCTTCGCAACAGCCTACCCCAACCTCGGGCTGGTCAGCGGCGACCAAGAACGCGCGGTCATCTTCACCCACGGGCATTTTGCGGAATCCAAATACACCCTGGTCAGCAATCTCATGACCGTGCTCTTTCCCGAGCGGGTGCAGCCAACCCATGTCTGGGAAGTGGAAGAGGAAAACTTCGCGTGGATCGATTTCTTCTGGTCCGCTCTCGGCCGCTCGGGACCCGCGGGCGGGAATGTGGAGCTCATCTATGACAAGCTTCAGAGTCAGTCGGCGCTCGCAGCGCTGCTTGAGAATGTGGCATATGGCCTTGCCCAGAACCACAGGCTGCCGGTTCTGGGTGAGACCATGACGGCCTGGTCGCTCAATCTTCTGCTGCGGCCCATGGTGCGATGGCTGGCCAGCGCCGAGGTCCAGCAAACGGATGTGCAGCTCAGCGAGACCTCGAAAGCAACGCTCAAACGGTATTTGCAGGGGCCGCTGCGTGCGCAGGTGCTCAGCGAACGGCCACGGGTGCCGTCCGAGGTCACTGTGGTGTTCGGGCATACTCACAAACCCTTCGAGCAAGTGGAGTCCTACGATGGATTCGCCGAGAAGGTGAAGCTGTACAACAGTGGAGGCTGGGTGGTTGACAGCGAGGATTCAGCCAAACATCCCGGTTGGGCCGTGATTCTAATCGACGAGAGCCTCAACACGGCTTCTCTTCGCCTTGCCAAGCGGGACAGCGTTGGGACAGACACCTTTGCCATCGGTCAGGCCGCGGAAGCGGGCGCTCCCCCCAACCCCCTTCACGATCGTTTGCTGGGCCTGGTGGATGCGACCCGTGCCCCTTGGTCGGACTTCCTGACGGTGCTGCAATCGTCCGCCACCGACCATCTGGAAAACCTGAAAGCAAAGATCAGCAACCCCGCGTAAGGCCAAGTGGCGCGAACCCGCGATCGGGCGCAAGATGGTGGGCGCTGGTCACGAGCGAGGACTCCTGTGGACACCATAGCGGGCGCCAAAAACGAACGAACTTGGCCGGAGGGCACCTTCAGCGTGGGGATGGAGGCGGAGCTGCGTTTCGTGCGCAAGCTCTCGGTCAAGATGAAGGCAGGGCTGTCGGAGGACAAGTGCCTGACCGCGCTTGGCGGGGAAACCAAGCATGGGCGCTTGCGGGCTGCTTGCAAGGCCATGCACGCGCAGGTGGCCCAGGGAAGCTCGCTTTCACGGGCCTTGGCCAGTCAGCCTGCCTTCGACGCCAGCGTCGTGCGCCTGGTGGAGCTCGGCGAGCAGTCTGGGAATCTCAAGGGCGCCTTGGCCAATGTCGCCGACTACCTTGAGCGTGTGGGGCGCCTGCGCCGGGCCATGCACAACGCGGTGGCTAGGCCGCTGAACGTGCTTTCTCTGGTTCTTCTGGCGATCTTCATTGCCGCGGTTGCCTTGTCGTTTTTGGTGCAGGAAGTTCTTCCCGCGGTGGGCTCTTCCCATCATGCGATGCTGGGCTCCGCCGATCGGCTTGCCGTCAAGGTCGCCGAAGTCGTGCGCGTCGGCTGGCCGTACGTGGGCGTGCTCGGCTTTGTGAATTTTCTGGCGCTGCACCTTCTGCCTCGCCATCCGGGGGCGCGCATGATCTTGGACCAGGTTGCGCTGAAGATACCCCTGGTGGCCACTGCCACGCGCGCCACGGCGCAGGCCTGCTTTGTCCGAACGGTTGGCATCCTGATGCGGACCGGGGCGCTTCTGGGCGAAGCGATGGCGGTAGCGGCCCAAACGGCCCCCCATCCTTTCATGCGCGAAGCTCTCGCGCGGACGGTCCAGAAGATCGAAGCGGGAAAGCCTTACCTCGAGGCCATGGTCGACAGCGGCTTCCTGCGACGGCGCGACATCCAGGCCGTTCAAACCGCCGAGCGGCGCGGCGAGCTGGGGACGTTCATGCTGACGTTTGCGGACGATTGCGAACGGGAGGCTTCCGACAAGGTGAGCACGCTGACGACCATCGCCCATACTGCGGTCGTCGTGGTGCTTGGTTTGGCCATTGCCGCCGTCGTTCTAAGCCTCTACGTCCCGGTCTTCGTGTCCCGCTAAAACCCCAATCGGTAGCCGACGTCGAGCATGGCGCCACCGGCGTTGCCGCTTATCCGATCACCGCTCGAGAACGTGTCGAGGTAGACGGCGAGGTAGCGCAGGGAAGCGACGCATTGGCCATGGCGAAGGCGGATGCCGGTTTCAATGCTCGCGTCTCCAGCTGCTCCATAGCTGTTGCCCACGATGGTGGCCCCATAGGTCCGCGTGCGCGCCCAGGCCATGGCGAAGCCCACGCCAGCGCCCAGGCCAAGGAACGCCCGGCCCGCGTGCGCGCGGTAGTGGACGCGGACCAAGATGGGCAAGGTGGCGAGCGATGCGCGCGCAATGCCGCTCGCGCTTTCGGTGGCGAACCAGGACTGGACAAGACCGAGGGAGAGTCCCACCCCGAAATCCGGATGGCGGGGACTACGAAAGGCGAGGGCATCGACAAACAGCGTGGCACCCGTCGCGTCGCCCAGGTTCCACAGCAATCCGAGCCGCGGCGTCAGGGTGTAGTGCGGTGACGGCTGCTCGGTCGCATATTTGGGGCGCGGCGGGCGTTGCATGATTCCGATGGGGATCCGCCGGATTGCATAGCCCATGTCCAGCACGCCTTCCACGACGACCTCCTTCGGGGCAGGCTGAGCCGGTGTCTGCACGACGACCACGGGCTCGCCGTCTGCATCGGCCTTGACCCAGGCCGGTTCGCCGCCCACCAGCACCTCCGCGCGGCCCGCATCGACGGGATTTCCGAAGACATCCTCGGCGCCAAGAAAAACGCGCAGGGACGCGCCCGGGGCGCGACCAAGGTAGGGTGCCTCGGGTTCAAGTGTCAGCCCGGTGGCGGGCGCTGGCACCAGCGCGATACGGGTCGCCACCCGTGTGGTGCTCTGGCCTTTGAGTTGGGCTTCGATGCGCAGGCTCTTCTCGCGCAGGATGGTGGGCGCGCGGACGAGAAAGCGCGCTTCGCCCGGAACGCGGCTGCCGAGCGGGTGCACCTTGGCGTCTCCGGCGCGCAGGATGAGGTCGCCACCGCTGGCAGGGTGGCCCGAGGGGTCGACGGCATACACCGCGACCTCGGCAATGTTGCCGGCGACGAGCACGTCGGGCGCTGCGAAGAGGACCCGCTGGGCATAGGGCACGTGCAAGTCCAGCATTTGTTCGGTTGCCTTACCGCGCTGATTGACGGCGCGAGCAGCGGCGAATTCCACGCCGGGCGGAACCACGACTGGGATGTGCACCCAGCCGTCGGCCTGGGCGATTTGTGGACCGAAGTCGCGATCGCCGACGCGCAAGGTGACCTGCACGCCAGGATCGGTGTGCAGGTGTTCGGTTGTGGCGGCGCGCAGTTGGACGGCGATCATCCCGCGCAGAGGCCACATGAGATTGGCGAATTCAGCGACGATGATGGTGGGTTGGGGAAATCGGCCAGCGGGCAGGATGTAGCGCGCGGTGAAACGGGCAGGTCCTTCGCGCCCGAGATCCTCGATTTGGCCGACGCTGCACAGCACGCGAGGCATGGGCATGGGATCGCTAGGGGGATCGGTGACTTCGATGCGCAGCTCGGTCTCGCCGGTCACGCCAATAACCGGCGAGGGATCAGCCAGGGTTAGGGTCACGACCGGCTGCGGTTTCTGCGACAGCGCATCCGCAGCAGGTGTCGATAGTGTCTGCGCGCTCGCGACGCTTGGCGGGCATAGGAGCAGCACGAACGACAAGAAGCCAACCGCAGAGGACACAGAGGACACAGAGGTCGGAAGAGAAAGGGTACTCGGATTTTGGATCCGAACCCTTTCCGACTCTGTGTTCTCTGTGTCCTCTGTGGTCTTCTTCATTCGCTGCCTCAGTAGGATCATGGATTCCACAGTTCCTGGTTGGAAGGCACCAGGGTGGGTGCAGGAGCGGCGCGCGTGACGACCCTGTCGACGATCTTGGTCCGGCCGATGATGTCCTCGGCGTCAACCTGGACGTGGTTCTTGCCGACTTTGAGCGGAACGGTGGCGCGGAAGGCGCCGTCCGGACCGACCTCGGTTTCGACGCCGTTCACGTTCACCTTCGACGAAGGCTGCGCTTTGCCCTTGATCCGGGCCTGGCCGTCCAGGCGGTCGTCTTCTGGCCAGATGACCGACAGCAAGATCTCCTGCGGGATGGGCTCGGGATCGGTCGGGGCCTGATCGGGCAAGGCCACGGCCGCGCTACCGCCGGGCACGATGACCTCTTTGCCTTTGCCGGCGAAGCGGGCCGCGCCCTCCGAGGTCGCGACATTGACCTTGCCCGAGGGCGAGAGCGAAACCACGAAGCGGGCGGCGCCGACGTTCGAGGTCTTGGTGTGCGCGGCGGTGATTTCCACATGCTCTTTGTCGCCGCCCACGCTGGCCGACACCTTGCCGCCGCGGAGCAGTCCCACCCGCGCGGTTTCCTTTTCCAGATCGTCCAGGCGCAAATCCATGTTGTCGCGCAGCTCGATCTCGACGCTGCCACGGCGGAGCATGGCCCGCGCACCGGGTTTGGTTCGGACCACGTCCTTGGTGGACAGCAGGTGACCGGCGCGGACGACGTACCATTGGCCGTTCTGCAGGGCCTCCACATCGCCCTGCAGGGCGGTGACGCGAAACAGGTTGGCGTTGCTCTCCGGCGACACGGGCGCCACCGGGGACAGGCCAGCCGGCATCTCGGGTTTCCGGCCCTCGAAGAAACGGCGGGAAACCAGCGTTGCCATAACCAGCACGGCGACCACCAGCACCAGCACCAGGATCTGGAAGCGGGCAGCTTTGTGACGGTAGTCAGCGGTCATGCGAGCGTGCTGGCTCCGACGTCGATGGGCAAGGTGATCCAGAAGGTAGTTCCGCTGGACACTGCGCTTTCCACGCGGATGGTGCCGCCGTGGTCCTCGACGATCTTGTGTACCACCGACAGCCCGATGCCGGTGTCGGTGCGCTGCGATTTGGTGGTGAAGAACGGGTCGAAGATGCGCGAAAGGTGCTCGGGCTTGATGCCGCGGCCGGTGTCGGAAATGCGAACGCGAAACAGCTTGGCCTCGGGCAGGGTGGTTTCCAGTGTCAGCGTGCCGCCGTCTTCCATGGCCGCCACCGCGTTTTGGATCAGCTGGATGAACGCGGCTTGCAATTGCAGGGCGTTGCCACGCACGGGCGGACTGGCGCTGGCCACGTGCTTGACCACACGGACCTTGGCGCTGGCCAGGTTCTGGGTCCCGCACAGCTCCAGTGCATCGTCCAGGATGGTCGCGATGTTCAGGATGCGGAACCCCTCGCCACCCTGGCGCTGCGAGAAGCGGAGTAGGTTGGACACGATGCCTTGAATGCGCAGGGCTTGATCCTCGATGTCCTGGACCATGGCGTGCGCGGGGTGGTCCTTGGGTAGATCGGTGAGCGCCAGCTGGGCCAGGCCAAGCACGCCGGTGAGAGGGTTGTTGATCTCGTGGGCCACGCCAGCGCCGAGCGAACCGATGGCGGCCAGCGCGCGCGAGCGCAGCAACAGATCCTGGGCTTCACGCAGTTCCTTGGTCTTGTCCTCGACCCGTCTTTCCAGGTTCTCGTTCCACTCCATGATCTTGCCGGTCTGCTGCGTGATTTCTCCGCGGGCGGCGCCGAGCGAGCTGGCCATGGCGTTGAACGACTTGGCCAGCTCGCCCAGCTCGTCGTTGGATGCGACCTCAAGGCGCATGTCCAGCTTGCCCTGGGCGATGTCCTGCGAGCCGCGCAGGAGCGAGCCCACGCGGGCCGAGAGCGAGCGAGCGAGCGCAGCACCGACCAGGGCGGCCACGAACGCGGCCACGCCGACCCAATAGAGCGTGGTCCAACCCAGGCGGCGCGCCGGGCGCAGGGCCGCGTCCAGCCAGCGCTCGACGACCACGCCGAGCATGAAGGTAGGCGCAGGGACATACGCGCCGATGACTTTGTGCCCTCCGCTTTCGTATTCGTCGACGAACCAGCTTTCCGGCAAGCGCGACGCGGAGCCGTGGGAAAAACGCTTGGCTTCGAAGGACGGCGGCCCGACCGAGCGTCCGGAAACCACCACGCGCGCTTCGCGGTCGAGCAGGATGATGTCGCGGTCGTTGGTCGATAGCGAGGCCAGGTGGTCGGCGATGCGGCGCAAAGAAACCGCCGCCGCGATGACCCGCGTACCATTTTCCCCGGGGCCTTCGTAGCGGACCGCAAGCACCACGTGCGGTGTGCTCGCCGTGCCCGCAATCAGGATGGGCCCCACCGCCGAGCCTTCGCGCAAGGTTTGATCGACGGGAACCAATCCCGGCAGCTTGGCCGCCTCGTCGGCCCCCACGATTTCATGCGCGCCGAAGGAATCGTTGCGGGGTGCCGCGGACTGGAAGGCGGATGGCACCACCGGCTTGCCGGTCTTGTCGAGCATGGCGACGATGCTGAAGTCATCGCTTTGGTGGTAGACGAGGTGAAGAAACTTTCGCAGGGCCTCGTCCGACGGCAGGTTGCCGCCGACGCGCGTGAGGTCGAGGATGCGCGTTTCCACCGCCATGGTGGCGCGCAGGTTGCCAAGCTGGCTCGACACGTATTCGGAAATCTGGCGGGCGAGCAGAACCTCGTGGCCCTCGATGGCTTCACGCAGGGCGGACTGGCTGACCCGGATCGAGGAGTAGCCCGCGATGGCGAGTGGAACCGCGGCGACGCCGATGGACAGCAGGGCCAGCTTGGGCAGCAGCTTCACGGGTTCCTCCAGGTGAAACCATTCACCAGCCGCGTGAAGCCCAGGGCCTGGTCGAAAGCCCACACCGTGGTCGGTCCGCTGCCGGAGGGGGTGCGACCGATGATGGTGTTGTCATTCGGCCTGGACAACTGTGTGAGGGGGACCGCGCTGTCCAGGGTCGCGCCGAAGTAGATCTGCGTGCTGGCGCTGAAATTCTGCCCGGTCAAGGTCACCGCCGTGCGGCCGGCGGTGGCGCCGGTGGTCGGTGCAATGGTTTCGACGAGGGGGGGCGGCAGGTAGGTGAAGACGAGAGCCCCCATGGCGTCTCCGATGGGCGTGTGCACGGTGATGGCCGCGGAACCTTCTTTGTGGGCGGGCACATGTCCGCTGAGCGTGTTTTCATCAATCACGATCCCGCCGTCGGGAAACAATGGCACGCCTTCTAGAATAGCCTGGCTCCCAGGCAAGAAGCCGCTGCCCGTGATCACCACGTCGGTGCCACCTGCGGTGCCGCCGCTGCTTGGCGAAATAGATTCGACCGTCGGTTTGGCTCGGACCGTGAAGGAAAGGGACGCCTCGCCGCGATTTCGGGCGGCGGAGTCATCGAGCGCGACTGCCACGATTTGGATGGTCTCGCCTCCACGCAGGGTCGGGCTGACCTTGACCAGAAAATCGCAATCGGCCTCGGCCGCCCCTGCAACAGCTGGACAGCTCGGCATGGGGCGGGGCACGCCGGAGTCGCTGTAGGTCCAGGAAAGCTCGGCCAAGGCCCCAAGCGGGCCGTCGGAAGCATGAAATCTTCCGCGCAGAATCGTACCAGGGCCAACGGGGGTATCGGCCGCCGGGCTGGCGAACGTCACGATGGGGGCCACGGCATCGGGGCCAAGCTCATTGAATGCCCTGGCCAAGGTTGCCCGCTGACCGCGCGGATCCACGACCTCCACATTCAGATAGCCACTGGGAAGACCCGCGGCGGTTTCCTTTGGCAGCGTGGCCTCGATCTGGTCGGTTGACCGCCAAATCAGATTGGACAGCTCGACCCACGTCGTGTCCCTGCCCATGCGTGCGTGAAACCCGTCGGTCACGGCGACGCGGCTGCCCGACCCGGGATTGAGCGTAGAGGCGGGAATGAACCCATCGCCCACCAAGGTCAAACGCAGGGCGCTCTCACTGTAGGCCTGTCCAGGCTCCACGCGGGTCAAAACTGGTCGAGGGTTGTCACAGGCCCAAAACTGGCCGGCACAAAGGCAGAGACAAGCCCAGCGAAACCGCATTGCGTTCTATCTTAACAGGGCGGCAGGGGCTCCAAGGATCTTCTGGTTGTCTTGCAGCAGTTGACTCTTGCCCCCCGGCCTGGAAGATTTCACGCAATGTCAGACTACGCAACCATCCGCGACATGGTCAGCCATCGCGTCACCTTCGAATTCGATTCGGGGGCGAAGATTGTGGGTTACATCGCTGCCTGCGCCCCGACCGAGGGTCCGGTCGAGTACGCGGTGCTCTCCAAGGCGCAAATCCTCGACTCGAAGAACCGCGTGATCGCACGCTTCGACGAGCTGCCCGTGGTGCCCAACAGCCTGGTCAGCTTCGCCGTCACAGAGGGGCCGCTCTAGAACTTCGGTCGTGGTGCCTGCGGATAGTCCCCTTGAACGTCGCCTGCACGCCGTGGTGCATGGCCGCGTGCAGGGGGTGGGGTATCGGGCCACGACCCTCGACGAGGCCAGGCGGCTCGGCCTTGCGGGCTGGGTGCGCAACCGCGTGGACGGCAAGGTTGAGGTTCTGGCCGAGGGAAGCGAAGCCAAGCTCAACCTGTTTTTGGCCTACTTGAACCGGGGACCATGGGGCGCCCACGTCACCTCGGTCGTGGCGGATTGGGATGACGCAAAAGGCGCTCCCATGCCATTCCAGTTCAAGCGCACGGAGTAGGCAGCGCTTGAGCGCACGGGATAATCATCTCGTAGCGTGCACCTGGTGCTCGAGCTCCGAGATGCGTTTCTGCACCTCCACGCGATTGGGGGCCTCGGGCGCGACGCGAAGGTAGGTGCGATAGGAGTCCAAGGCCTCCTTGTTCTTGCCCATCTTGCGGTGGCACTGGGCGATGTTGAACAGGAAAGGCGGATCCTGGACCGCCAAGTAGGCGGCTTCGTATTCGGCCAGGGCGTCGGAGAAGCGTCCCAGGTTGTACATGCTGGTCCCGCGATTGGAATGTGCCTTGGCTTCAGCGGTCGGGTTTCGAACCGCCTTTGCCGGCGCAGGAGCAGCGGCCACAGCCTGCGGCCTCTCGCGAACCACCTCCCGGTTGGGCCCCTGCTTCTTGGCAAATTCGGCCAGGGCAGGGGAATGCAACAATTCGGCGACAGCTTTTTGCGTCATGATGGCTGGGAACTCGCCATTGCTGTGCAGTTCGACGTCGGTGGCCGCCTGCGCTACGGCCAGACCACCCTTTTCGGCAGTCAACCCGACCCGCCCACGCAGATAGCTGACGGCGCCCGTAACCCGGGTTTCGATGCGTAGCGAGAGATCGAACGACTTGTCGCTGGCGCGCACCACCGTGAGCCCGAGCCTTCCAAGCTCGGACTGCAGCGCGGCCTTGAGGTGGTCGGAAAGCCCTGGGTCGGCGTTGCCCTCGACGACGATGGCGACTTCCTCCGCAACACGTACGCGTAAACCGCGCATGCCCGGGGGCAACTCGGTGGCGTGCGCGGCAGGCGTTGCTGTCTCGTCACCCGAGGACAGGACAGATCCGCATCCCGCCCAAAGGGCCAAGCAGACGGGCAGGCAGAGCATACGCACAGATCTCCTATCGGCTGAAAAGGGAGCCAGCTTCAGCCTGGTCTGCGTGCGCGCCGCCTAGTATAAACGCAGCCATGTCGCTCGATCCGAAACTGCTGGAGATCATCGCTTGCCCCAAGTGCAAGGGCCGCTTGGAGCTCAAGGCCGACGGAAGCTCGCTCCTGTGCAACGCCTGCCGTCTGGCGTATCCCGTCGTCGACGACATCCCGAACCTCATCGCCGAAGACGCGCAACCTTTGGCCGGCTAGCCCGCGGCCGAATCCGCGGAGGCGCCAAGTTCGCGGTGCCCATTCTTCGGCCGTGCGGGGTTCTTTCCTCAATCCCTGGCGATTTGGCGGCACGAGGATGGACCCATCACAATCGAAGAGGCTCATGATGCGAAGTCGTAGTACACCGAAGGTTCTGCTTTTTCCCGCGGCGATTTGCTTGACCCTGGCCTGCGCGGCCACGCCCGAGTCCACGGCCTGGACCTCGCCGCAACCAGGAAGTGCACCCGCTGGCTCGCCGGTCGCGCTGCACGGCCAGCTTCGGGTGGCGACCACCTCCGTCGCCGGAGGCACTGGCGCAGGCGGGGCAGATCTCGAGATCGACGCAGGCAACCCGGGCGGTGACCAGGGCATTGATGGCGGCGATGAGGCTATGGACGGTGGATTCACCAGCATCGATGGTGGCATCACCGGCATCGACGGTGGCAGGCCCGGCATCGACGGGGGAAAGTCCGGCGCCGACGCGGCCACGCAGTCGGTTCTTAGCCAAATCGTGGACCAGCATGGTGTTCCCGTCCAGCTCAAGGGCGTGAGCAGCCACTGGCTGGCCTGGGAGACCAAGCGCTTCGCCGAGAGCAAGAAGGCCCTTCAGTTCATGCGCGACCATTGGAAGCTGTCAGTGATTCGCGCTTCCATGGGAACCGATGCATCCGGCGGATACTTGTCGAGTCCCGTGGCCATGAAGAGCCAGGTCGAGTCCATCATCCAGAATGCCATCATGCTGGGCGTGTACGTGCTGGTCGACTGGCACACCGAGCAGGCCGTGAATCAGCAGGATGCCTCCGTGGCTTTCTTCACCGAAATGGCCAAGAAATACGGTGCCTACCCCAACGTGATCTGGGAGCCCTACAACGAACCCAAGGGTTATGCTTGGTCGCAGATCAAGCCCTACCATCAGGCCGTGGTCGATGCTATCCGCAGCGTTGATCCCGATAATTTGATCGTGCTGGGGACGCCGAACTGGTCGCAGCGGGTCGATCAAGCAGCGGTGGATCCGGTGGTCGGAACCAACTTGCTCTACACCCTGCACTGGTACTCGTGCACCCACGGATCATCGTTTCGCGCCTATGCCGACGCGGCCATTGCCATGGGGGCTGCCCTCTTCGTGACCGAATACGGCGCCACCTTCTCCGACGGCGGCGTGCCCTCGAGCCATGACTACGTCTGCGAGGATGAGAGCAATCTGTGGTACGCGTGGATGGCGAAGAACAACGTCAGCGGCGTGGCTTGGAAGCTCGACCAGTGCGCGGATTCAAGCTGTATCCTGGGGGCGACCGCCGGGGTCGACGGGCCCTGGACGGACGACAGGCTGAGCACCGACGTGGGCGGAGAGCTCTACACCGGCGCTCTAGGCGGCGGGGTTTCGGGCACCGCGATCAAGGGCGGGCACGGCCTGTTCATCGTGAACTGGCTGCGCCAGTAGCGGCTGCGCAGGCTAGAACCGCAGCTTGATTTCGTAGCGGCGGTTCTTGGCCTTCTTGGCCGGCGTGTTGTCGGGCGTGACCAGCGGGCGATCCGAGCCCATGCCCACGGCCACGATTTCGCTCTTGGCGATCCCGCGCGCGATGAGCTCGCGCTCGATGACCGCGGCGCGCTTGCCCGACAGGTCTTTGTTGTGCTCGGCCTTGCCGCTGGAATCGGTGTGACCGGAAACCTCGAATTTGAAGCTGGTCACGCCGGCCACGTTGAGGCGCTTCTTGGCGTCGACCAAGGTGCTGGCCAGATTCTTGAGTTTGGCGTCGCAGCCGGCAGCGAACTCGTCGCTGTCGGTCTTGAAGCTGCACTGGTTCTTGCGTCCCTCGGCCAGGAGCTTGGCGTTCACTTCCTTGACCGCCTTGTCGCGCGCCGGGCCGGCCGCTGCGCCTGTTGCTTTCTTGGCCAAGCCGCCAAGGTCGATAGCGCGAGCCGGGGCCGTCGTCAGCATGAGACAAGCACCAAGTACCAAAGGGAGCGTCGCGATGAGCTTTGTCATGGGCCAACCACTACCTCGTGCCGTCGAGAGCCGCAAGGCGCACTGTCCGGCTGTGATGTCCGTCAACGCAATGGGTTTGCGATAGGTGTAGGATGTCACTATGGGTCACGGGGGAAGTCGCGGCTACGTAGGGGCCTTGGTCCTTGCACTCTTGGCCAGCTCCGCGTGCGACCGCGCGGGAATGCGAATGGACAGCGACCCTCACGCGCAGGTGCCCTTGGATTGGCCGCTGGATGCGGATGTGGCGCCACCCGCGGATGCGAACCCCGACCTCGGGCCTAGCACCAGTATCCCTCCTGGCGAGGATGGAGGCCTGATCCCTCTCGACGCCAGCCCGGAAATCCAGGGTGAAGTTGCGATCGCCACCCCGATCTTCTTCCAGGTCTCGGCCGGCTACAGCCACACCTGCGGGTTGCGGACGGACGGCACTACCGCCTGCTTTGGCGATGATTACTTTGGTGAGTCTGCTCCCCCGTTAGGTCCGCTGACCCAGGTTGCCGCCGGCGAGGACTACGCGTGTGGATTGCACGCCGACGGCACGGTGTTGTGCTGGGGCGACAGCACCTTCGGGGCAACGGCTGCGCCGACCACCGGCTCGTTCACCCAGATTTCCGCCGGCCATCTCCACGCCTGCGGCTTGCACCGCAACGGCACGCTGAGCTGCTGGGGGCCCAATGGTGGTGTCGAGCAGACGCCCACGGATGGCAACTTTATCCAGGTTGCAGCTGGCGGCTACCAGTCCTGCGCGCTGCGGGCTGACGGCAGCGTGACCTGCTGGGGCGACAACGCCGTGGGCGAGTCCACCGCGCCCGCGGGAACCTTCACGCAGATTGCCGCTGGCGGCACCCACAATTGCGGCGTGCGGGCCGATGGCAGCGTGACCTGTTGGGGCGACAACTACTTTGGCCAGTCTGCTGCCCCGGCCGGTGCCTTTACCCAGGTCTCTGCGGGCTTTGGCCACACCTGCGGATTGCGCGGCGACGGCAGCGCCGTTTGTTGGGGCGACAATGACTACGGCCAGTCGACCCCGGCGCCCGGGGCCTTCACCCAGCTTTCCGCCGGCGGCAGGCACACCTGCGGTGTCCGCATCGACGGCAGCCTCGCCTGTTGGGGCTATGGCAGTTACGAGGAGCTCCTTCCGCCAGCCGACCCCATGACCCAACTTACCGGCGGCTCCCGGCTGAGTTGCGGGTTGAGGACAGATGGACGGGCCCTATGCTGGGGGATCAACTACTTCGGACAACGCACACCGCCCGCTGATACCTTCACGCGGATTTCCGCCGGCGATAGCCACGTCTGTGGTTTGCGCCCCGACGGCAGCGCCGCCTGCTGGGGCGACAACAGCCACGCGCAAGCCAGTCCACCGCAAGGCACCTTCACGCAGGTATCCGCCGGACAAATGCACACCTGCGGATTGCGTGGTGACGGCAGTGTGGCGTGTTGGGGCGACAACGGCGGTGGGCAGGTCACGCCGCCCACGGGCAGCTTCACCCAGCTCTCCGCCGGAGGGGATCACACCTGTGCTTTGCGCGCCGACGGCAGCGTTGCGTGCTGGGGCTACAACTACTTTGGCGAGACCACACCGCCCGCCGGCGCCTTCATCCAGGTTTCCTCCGGTCGCATTCATACCTGCGCCCTGCGCAGCGATGGCGGCTCGGTCTGCTGGGGAAGCAGCAACGTCGGGCAAGCCACGGCACCCACCGGCATCTTCACGCAACTCTCCTCGGGCGTCGACCACACCTGCGCTTTGCGAAGCGACGGCAGCGTCACCTGCTGGGGCAAGAGCAACTGGGCGACGCCGCAGGCTGGAGCGTTTACCCAGGTGGCCTCCGGCTTCAATCACGCTTGCGGCTTGCACAAGGACGGCAGTGTCACCTGTTGGGGCGACTCGGTCCTGCCGCCTAGCTGAGCCCGGACATGGTTGTCCGTCGAAGGCAACGCTGGGACCATGGGTAGGTTAGTCGAAACTGGCGCCATGGCCATCCAAGCCCACGGGGCCCGCGGCCTCGTTGGCGTGCAAGTCCGGGATCGCCTCTGCGGCGTCGCGGTCGACGGCCGCGGCGTCCCGAAGCGGAGGTTCGGGGGGAACAGGTTCGCACTGCAAGGTCACCCACTTGCCCCTGTCGCAATACGATTCGTAGCCCATGCACGTGCTGCAGGTGCATGGCGGGGTTTGCCCTGCGAAGCACACGGCGTCGATGGTCTGGGCCACGTCCACAAGGACGTCGCCAGGGCTGTCGCGCGAGGCATCGCTCGCGTCCTTGGTGTCGACGATGGCCACACCAGCGTCGGGTGGCGTGTCCTTGGCTGGGGGGACGCAGGCCATGTCGTCCCACATGGTTTGCTGCGACCAAGTTCCATTCAGGCATTCGATGTATTGCAAGCTGCCGTCGGAGCCGCAGTGCTGGTGGAACCAACCGGTCGTGCTACAGCAGGGCTGCCCGCAGTTCCCGTCCAGTTCGCACGCGCTCGGGGGAACCGAGCAGTTGACTTCTTCAGCTTGGCTATCCGCGCTCTGGGCAGCCGTTGCGAGGTTCTCGGCGTCTGCCGCCGCATCTACCTTGCCTCTTCCAGATCCCGAACCACCGCCGCAGCCGATAATCGAGCTTGCAACGACTGTACAGATCCACATGAGCGAACCCTGTCGTTCGCGGAGGTTCCGTTCGAAGACACGAGCACGACATTCCGATCGCGGAATTGCCATGGGCTTCCTCCCATTCCATTGTTCACGTCTCGAAACTCTCAACACAACCCGAGGAATGCAACGCCAATGCCAGACCAGCCACTAGGGAGCCGAAGCGCCGCATGGTAGAGCAGCAACCAGCTTGGCCTTCGGGATGAACAAGGGATCCTCGCGTCCGTGGTGGATGGCGCTGCTTCTCGCCGTCATGGGTTCGGCCCTGGCGTGCTGGACCCTGGAATCCTTTCGTGTGCTCGATTGGGGACATGGCGTGGCGAGAACGGCGCTTCTCGCCCTGCTGATTGCCGCGGGGTTGGCGGTCCTCCATGGTGCTCCGGGGCGCGCTTGGACTTGGACGCAACAGCCGCGGTGGGTTGCGGGCTTGCTCGCCATCGCTACGGCGTACCTGTGCGTGTCGACGGTCGCCCAGGGCATGGCAAGCTTTCAGGAAATTCGAAGGGGGAGGGAGATCGGCTTTGACCAGGGCAGGTTCTGCTACCGCGCGGCCCGCATGATCGGTATGGGGCTGAACCCCTACGCACACGCAGTGGTTCTTGATACCACCGAGTACCCGATGGCCTTGCAGGCTCTGCAGCGCGGCCCTTGCTATGAATCCGGTCCGCGCGCCGATCTGGGACGCATTCTTGCGGAAGGGTTTGGCCGCGACTTCAACGCGCGCCGATTCGATGGGTTGATTCCCAAGATTGCGAATCGCACCGGGTGCGCGACCGCGCGGTTGCGTGTGGAGTCCTTCGGCCTCAAGTACGGCCCGTCGCTCCTGGCTGCCTATCTTCCATTCGTCCTTGTATGGGACCAAGCGGGCATTCTCGCTGCCAATCTCTTGTTCCTTGGGGTGGCGTGCCTTTTCACCTGGCGCCTTGGCTGGCGAGCTGGCCACCGTTCGATCTTGCTCGCGCTGGTTCCTCTCATCGCCTTCTTGCTGCCGTCGCACCTTCGCCACAACACGTTCGCGAATCCGGCGACGGATATCATCCCTACGGCGCTGCTGGTCGCCGCCTGGGCATTGATCGAGGACGACCGAGAGGTGATTGGCGCCGTGTTGCTGGCGCTTGGCTTCGCGGCCAAGTTGGCCCCAGGTCTCTTCTACTTGCCGCTTCTTCTACGCTGTCGTGGGCGGGCACAGGTGGTGTTTGCGGGGACCTTGGCGCTGATCTTGGGCCCGTTTCTGGTGTGGGACTGGCGTGGCCTGGTGACCAATCTCTTTCTGTTCAACTTCTTGCGCGACACGGACTCGACGGCGCTGCTGCATGGCCTCGGCTGGCTCGCCACGAAAGTCATCCAAGGACTGTGCGTCCTCGTGTCGGTTGCCGCGCTCGTCTACGCGCATCGGCGACGCTACGACTTCACGGGGTTCCTAACCTTTCTGCTCGTCGTCCACGGTGCGGCCATTGCCTCGGGCAAGACTTTTCACAACAACTATCTGATCTGGATCCCTCACTTGCTAGGACTGGCCATGGTTGTGGGCCTCGCCCGTGACAGCACGACGAGTTCACAAAACCAATACCCAGTGCACGACCATCGTTCCCCGAATGGCTTGCGCGGATAGAAATGCGGGCCACAGCCCCAGGCGATCCGTGCGGCAGGCAGCCACTGCAAGTGGTGCCGTGAATCACCGAGCTGGGTGTACTCTCTACCGACCATTTCGCCATGGTCACTGCTACACCCTGTTTGCCACGACGCCCCGTCGGTTCGATCGCAAGATCGGTCTCCCTACTGCTTGGGCTCTGCATTCCTAGTTGCCTGTCACCCCCGCAGATGAGACCAGCCGCGACGATTCGAGCGTCCGAAGCTCAACGTCAGGATCGTCCGACGCCCGACTGCGCGCCCGCGCTCTCGAAAGTGGAGGTCCACCCAAACATGATTGAGCGCTGGCCCATCGTCACCAGGAACGAGCCTCCCGTGTACCCAGAGCAGGCCAGGCTCTTGGGGATCGGAGGCGACGTTGGCTTGCGGCTGACCATCGACGAAGCGGGCGTGGTCACGAACATTGGGGTCATTCGCTCCGCTGGGGACGAATTCGACAAGGCGGCGGTGGCCATGGCATCGCGAATGGAATTCACGCCTGCACGCACAGGCGATGGCTGCCCCGCAAGAGTCGCAATCGAATACAAAGTCCGTTTCAGACTCGGCTCCGCCGATTCTCCCTAGAAGCCACACGCTCGACTGTCCGCACCCATGCGCCGCGAGTCGTCCGTCTTCACGGCGCTGGCGGTGTGGCTTCTCCAAACTCGTTGTCGCCCCAGCAGGCGATGGTGCCGTCGGTTCTCAACCCGCAGGCAAACAAATAGCCGGAACTGACGGATGCGAACGTACCAGCCGGCGGCTTGGCCCGGCCAT
>Ga0302322_100000970_pt1 | contig 22857 bp, 18 predicted proteins | sample Fen_T0_2_FD_203757 | JGI IMG/M metagenome (GOLD analysis project Ga0302322, IMG submission 203757) | Peat permafrost microbial communities from Stordalen Mire near Abisko, Sweden - Fen_T0_2 | ecosystem: Environmental > Terrestrial > Soil > Wetlands > Permafrost | place: Sweden: Abisko...
GAGGTACTCCATGCGCACCCACCCGGTGCCGTGGTTGACCATCTGCTCCAGACGCCCCTTGCGCAGCCCCATCAGCTGCGTCACCACGCCGAGATAGTCCTCGGGCACGTCGACCGTGAGCCGCTCGACCGGTTCGTGCACGTGGCCGTCGACCTCACGGACGACCACCTGCGGCTTGCCGACGGTCAGCTCGAAGCCCTCGCGGCGCATCAGCTCGACGAGGATGGCCAGCTGGAGCTCACCGCGCCCCTGGATCTCCCACGTGTCGGGACGCTCCGTGGGCACCATCCGGATCGAGACGTTGCCGATCATCTCGGCGTCCAGGCGGTTCTTGACCAGCCGCGCCGTCAGCTTGCTGCCGATCTGGCCGGCCAACGGTGAGGTGTTGATCCCGATCGTCACCGAGATGCTCGGCTCGTCGACCGTGATGACGGGCAGCGGGCGAGGGTCGTCGACGTCGGTGAGCGTCTCCCCGATCGTGATGTCGGGGATCCCGGCCACGGCGATCAGGTCGCCCGGGCCCGCCGAGTCGACTGGAACCCGGTCGAGCGCCTCGGTGATGAGCAGCTCGGCGATCTTGACCCGCTCGACGCTGCCGTCGGCGCGGCACCACGCGAGGGTCTCGCCCTTGGTGATCCGCCCGTTGTGCACCCGGCACAGCGCGAGGCGACCCAGGTAGGGAGAGGCATCCAGGTTGGTGACGTGCGCCTGCAGCGGCATCTGAGGGTCGTAGGACGGCGCCGGGATGGTCTCGATCAACGTCTTGAACAGGGGCTCGAGGTCCGGCTGCTCCGGAACGGTGCCGTCGAGCGGCTGCTGCAGGGTGGCGCGGCCGGCCCGCGCACTGGCGTAGATGATCGGGAAGTCGATCTGCCCCTCGTCGGCGTCGAGGTCCAGGAACAGCTCGTAGGTCTCGTCGACGACTTCCTTGATCCGCGCGTCAGGGCGGTCGACCTTGTTGATCACCAGCACGACGGGCAACCGCTTCTGCAGGGCCTTGCGCAGGACGAACCGGGTCTGCGGCAGCGGACCCTCGGAGGCGTCGACGAGGAGCAGGACTCCGTCGACCATCTCCAGGGCCCGCTCGACCTCACCCCCGAAGTCGGCGTGCCCCGGGGTGTCGACGATGTTGATCGTGACCGGACTGCCGTCAGGTCCGCGGTGCCGCACGGCGGTGTTCTTGGCGAGGATGGTGATGCCTCGCTCCCGCTCGAGGTCCATGGAGTCCATGACGCGGTCGGCCACGTCCTCGTTGGCCCGGAACGCCCCGGACTGCCAGAGCATGGCGTCGACCAGGGTGGTCTTGCCGTGGTCGACGTGGGCGACGATGGCGACGTTGCGCAGGTCGTCGCGGGTGCTCGCGGGCATGACGGGACGCTCGATTCAGGTGGGAAGGCCGCTGACGGGCGACGCCACCATCCTACGGCGGCGGCCACAGGTCGGCGTCGGCGGACAGGCGCTGCACGATCGGTCGATCAGCCGGGAGCCAGGCCACCTCGAACGCCTGGCTGCGGGTGAGCCACCGCAGCTGGTCGTGGTCCTCGAGCGGCTGCGGCTGGTCGGGTCCCGGCAGGTGTGCGGTCCAGATCCGAAGGACCCCCACCCCCGGCAAGGGCCAGTCCGGCGATCCGGGGGCGCTCATGACCGGCCGACCCGGCACCACCGTGACCCCCAGCTCCTCGCGCACCTCACGCACCAGGGCCGCCAGATCCGACTCCCCGTCCTCGACCTTCCCGCCCGGCAGCTCCCAGCCCCCGCCGCTGGGCCCGGCGCCAACGCGTCGGGCGGCGAGGAGTCGGCCGTCACGGATCAGGGCCACACCCACGACCACCCGCCCCGCGGTCGGGTGCGTGGGCACGGACACGCTCGCCACTGTGCCACCACCGTGGGAGGCTCGCCGTCATGGCTCGCTTGCTCGCCGACGAGGAGATCACCCGCCAGCTCGCCGACCTGCCGGGCTGGCGATACGCCGAGGGCGCCCTGCGCCGGTCGGTCACGGCTCCGGACTTCCCGACCGCCGTCAAGATCCTCGACGAGACGGCCTTGGTGGCCGAGGAGATGGACCACCACCCCGACGTCGACCTCCGGTGGCGGACGCTGCACGTGGCCCTTTCGACGCACTCCGCCGGCGGGGTGACGCAGCTCGACGTGGAGCTGGCGCACCGGCTGTCGTCGATCGCCGCCGACCACGGTGTCCACACCGACGACGCGTTGGACCACAAGCCGCAGATCGGGATCTGCATCGACTGTCGTGACCCCGACCGGCTGGTCCGGTGGTGGGCCACGGCGCTTCGCTACGTCGAGCGCGACGGCAACCTCTACGACCCCGACGGCCGTGGCCCCTTGATCTGGTTCCAGCAGGTGCCCGAGGCCAAGACGGTGAAGAACCGGGTCCACCTGGACCTGCTGCTGCCGCGGCACGAAGCGGCCGCCAAGCGCGACCTCCTGGTGGCCCTGGGCGGACGCCTGCTCGACGAGACCGAGACGTTCTGGGTGCTTGCCGACCCCGAGGGCAATGAGGTGTGCGTCTGCGTCGACGAGTGACCGGGCCGGTCGTGGCCGCACCGACCCGATGTGGCAACGTAGGCGAGCGCGATGACCGCGCGGACCGGTGTGAAGGAGATCTGACGGTGTCGACCGAAGCGCCGACCGAGGCGTCGACCCGAGCCCGGGCGAAGATCACGTTCCGGACGCTGCGCACCGACCGATGGTGGGTCCAGCCCGCGATCACCGTCGCGGTCCTGCTGACGTTCATCGCGTACTCCACCTGGCGTGCGTTCGAGAACGCCCACTACTTCGCCGAGCCGTACCTGTCCCCGTTCTACTCGCCATGCCTGGCGACGAGCTGCGTGCCCGGAGCATCGGACTTCGGGACGCCGATCGGCAGCTGGTTCTTCCTCTCCCCGGCGCTGTTGATCCTGGTGTTCCCGCTCGGCTTCCGGATGACCTGCTACTACTACCGCAAGGCCTACTACCGGTCGTTCTGGCTGTCTCCGCCCGCCTGCGCTGTTGGCGAGCCGCACAAGCGGTACACCGGAGAGACCCGGGCGCCGCTCATCCTGCAGAACAGCCACCGCTACTTCTTCTACTTCGGCCTCGTGTTCAACGTGATCCTCACGTACGACGCGTTCATCTCGTTCCGGAACTCCGACGGCGAGTGGGGCCACATGGGCCTGGGCACCGTCATCTTGCTGGTCAACGCGACGTTGCTGTGGCTCTACTCCCTGTCGTGCCACTCCTGTCGCAACTCGATCGGCGGCCGGCTGAAGCACTTCTCCCGGCACCCGGTGCGGTACCGCGCGTGGACGTTCGTCTCCCGTCTGAACACGCGTCACCCGATGTTCGCCTGGTTCTCCCTGATCTGCGTGGCGCTGACCGACTTCTACATCCGTTGCGTCGCCACCGGCGCGATCACCGACATCCGGTTCTTCTGAGCCGCACCGCACTTCCGGAAGGCGTTGCATGACCGACCTCGAGCGACACTCCTACGACGTCGTCATCATCGGCGCGGGCGGCGCCGGCCTGCGTGCGGCGATCGAGGCACGGATGCAAGGTCTTCGCACGGCCATCGTCTGCAAGTCGTTGTTCGGCAAGGCGCACACCGTGATGGCAGAGGGCGGCATCGCCGCAAGCATGGGCAACGTCAACAGCAACGACGGGTGGCAGGTGCACTTCCGCGACACGATGCGCGGCGGCAAGTTCCTCAATCTCTGGCGCATGGCCGAGCTGCACGCGCAGGAGGCGCCGGACCGGGTGTGGGAGCTCGAGGCGTGGGGTGCCCTGTTCGACCGCACCCCCGAGGGCAAGATCAGCCAGCGCAACTTCGGCGGCCACGAGTACCCCAGGCTCGCCCACGTCGGCGACCGCACCGGGCTGGAACTGATCCGGACGCTGCAGCAGAAGGTGGTGTCCCTGCAGCAGGAGGACGCCCGCGAGTACGGCGATGCCGAGGCACGGATCAAGGTGTTCGCGGAGTGCACCATCACCAAGCTGCTCAAGGACGGCGACCGGATCGCCGGAGCCTTCGGCTACTGGCGGGAGTCGGGTCGTTTCGTGGCGTTCGAGGCACCGGCGATCGTCTTGGCCACCGGCGGCATCGGCAAGAGCTTCAAGGTCACGAGCAACTCGTGGGAGTACACCGGCGACGGCCACGCCCTCGCCCTCGAGGCCGGCGGCTCACTGGTGAACATGGAGTTCATCCAGTTCCATCCCACGGGCATGGTCTGGCCGCCAAGTGTCAAGGGCATCCTCGTCACCGAGTCGGTCCGGGGCGACGGTGGTGTGCTGACCAACTCAGAGGGCCGTCGGTTTATGTTCGACTACGTGCCTGAGGTGTTCCGCGACAAGTACGCCAAGGACGAGGCCGAGGGCGACCGTTGGTACACCGACGCCGACAACAACCGCCGCCCCCCCGAGCTGCTCCCGCGCGACGAGGTGGCCCGGGCGATCAACTCCGAGGTGAAGGCCGGCCGTGGCTCGCCCCACGGCGGTGTCTTCCTCGATGTCAGCTCGCGGCTGCCGGCCGAGACCATCAAGCGCAAGCTGCCGTCGATGTACCACCAGTTCAAGGAGCTCGCCGACGTCGACATCACGGCCGAGCCCATGGAGGTCGGACCGACGTGCCACTACGTCATGGGCGGGGTCGAGGTGGAACCCGACACGGCCGCGGCCGTCGGCGTCCCGGGGCTCTTCGCGGCCGGCGAGGTGGCCGGCGGCATGCACGGCTCCAACCGTCTGGGCGGCAACTCGCTGTCGGACCTGCTCGTGTTCGGTCGTCGGGCGGGGCTCGGTGCGGCCGGCTACCTCGGGTCGTTGGAGTCCCGTCCCGCGATCAGCGACGACGACATCGACCAGGCGGCCGAGGTGGCCCTGGCACCGTTTGCCGACGAGGGCGGCGAGAACCCGTACTCGGTGCACCAGGAGCTGCAGCAGACGATGAACGACCTCGTCGGAATCATCCGCCGGGCTGACGAGGTCGAGCAGGCCCTCGCGCGGCTCGAGTCGCTGAAGGAGCGTGCCCGGCGGGTGACCGTCGAGGGGCACCGACAGTTCAACCCCGGGTGGCACCTGGCGATCGACCTGCGTCGCATGCTCCTGGTCTCGGAGTGCGTCGCGCGCTCGGCCTTGACGCGCGAGGAGTCGCGGGGCGGGCACACGCGCGACGACTTCCCGCAGATGAGCCCGGACTGGCGCCGATGCAACCTGATCTGCCGGGTCGATGGCGACGCCGTCGTCGTCACCCAGCAGCCGCTTCCGACCATGCCCGCGGAGTTGCTGACCCTGTTCGACCGCGATGAGCTGGCCAAGTACATGCTCGACGACGAGTTGACGCCGTTCGACCAGGAGGCGCCCTGATGGGCTACGACGCGAACTTCCGAGTCTGGCGCGGCGACGCCGACGGTGGCGAGCTGGACGACTTCACCGTCGAGGTGAACGAAGGCGAGGTCGTGCTCGACGTCATCCACCGGCTGCAGGCGACGCAGACCCCGGACCTCGCGGTCCGGTGGAACTGCAAGGCCGGCAAGTGCGGTTCGTGCAGTGCAGAGATCAACGGGCGTCCACGGCTGATGTGCATGACCCGGATGAGCACCTTCAAGCCCGAAGAGACCATCACCGTGACACCGATGCGCACCTTCCCCATCATCCGCGACCTCGTCACTGACGTCTCCTTCAACTACGAGAAGGCCCGTGAGATCCCGGCGTTCACCCCGCCGGTCGACCTGGCCCCTGGAGACTTCCGGATGTCGCAGATCGACGTCGAGCGCAGCCAGGAGTTCCGCAAGTGCATCGAGTGCTTCCTGTGCCAGAACACCTGCCACGTGATCCGCGACCACGAGGAGAACAAGCCGAAGTTCTCCGGGCCGCGCATGTTCATCCGGGTCGCCGAGCTGGACATGCACCCGCTCGACACGGTGGACCGCAAGCGTCAGGCGCAGGAGCAGTTCGGCCTCGGCTACTGCAACATCACCAAGTGCTGCACCGAGGTCTGTCCCGAAGGCATCCACATCACCGACAACGCGATCATCCCGATGAAGGAACGGGTCGTCGACGTTAAGTACGACCCGCTGTTCATCCTCGGCGACCGCATCCCGAGCCGTCAGTCTCGCGCTGCCGAGGACGAGTTGCGCCACGGGAACCCGGCAGCGGCCGAGGCCGAGGCGCGCCGCCGTGTCGAGGATCGAACCGGCGACCAGGCGGCGCTCGGTGCCCTGTCGGCAGCGCTGGTCGCCCAGGGACGCTTCGCCGAGGCGGCGCAGATCGCGGAGCGGCGCGTCCCGCTCGTGCGCGGACGGGGAAGGACCAAGCGTGACGCCGTGACGGCCGTGGCGTGGTCGCTGATGTGCGCCGTCGAGGCCGGGCAGATCGACGACGACACCGAGACCCGCGCGCGGCTCGACCCCGCGATGCGGGAGGCCACCGCCATGTCGGGCAACGTGGTCATCGCGAGCAAGGCCTCGCTGTACCACTGGCTCAACGGCGACGCCGAGCTGGCCGAACGCGAGGCCCGCGACACCGTGGCCTGGCACCGGCCCGACGCCGAGCAGTCGGACGGTCAGCTGACCCTGGCCCACGTTCTGCACGCGCGCGGCGACGAGGCCGGGGCCGAGGCCGCCGTCACGCGAGCGGGGCAGCTTTCCCCGGCCAATCCGCGACTGCCCGCGGTGGTCGCTGCCCTGGCCGGGTGAGCCGACGTCGCCACGATGTGCTAGACCACACCCCAACAGACCACCGATCAGGGCGGAGAGTGAACGATGGCGGGCATTCTTGATGCGACATCGATCGGACCGGTCGACGTCGCCGTCGTCGGCTTCGAAGGTGACGCCTTCACCGGGGAGATTGCTCCGGCGTTGATGGACCTGGTCGAGGCCGGGACGGTGCGGATCATCGACCTGGCGTTCATCCGCAAGTCTGCTGACGGCGAGGCGTCGTTCGTGGAGATGGTCGACTCCGACGTCTCCGACGCCTACGCGAGCCTGACGGACGACCAGTTCGACCTGCTCAACGACGTCGACCTGGAGTCGATGGCCGACGGACTGGAGCCGGCGACGGCCGCACTCGTGATCGTCTGGGAGAACTCCTGGGCGGCCCGGTTGTCCACCGCAGTCCGCAACTCCGGTGGATTCTTGATCGCCCAGGAGCGGGTGCCGCGGGAGAACGTCGTCGCGGCGATCGAGGCACTCACGGCGGGCTGACGCCCCCACCAACGCGAGGAGAACACGATGCGACGAATGGGACGCCCCGGCCTGGTCGGGATGGCCGCGCGAACGGCAGTGGTGGCGGGCACGGCTGGTGCCGTGTCGCACCATCAGCAGCAGAAGTACGCCGCCAAGGACCAGGCGGCCTACGACCAGCAGATGGCCCAGCAGCAAGCGGCCGCCCCCCCGCCGGCCGCCCCCGCGCCGGCCGCTGCGCCTGCGGCCGCGTCGGCCGAGGACCCCACGATCGCCAAGATCAAGGAGCTCGGCGACCTGCACACACAGGGTCTGTTGAGCGACGAGGAGTTCGCGGCGGCGAAGCAGAAGCTGCTCGGCATCTGACCCAGCTCCCCCGCGGCGCGGCCCTGGGCGCCGGCCGGTTCGGCCTGCTGTAGCCCTGAACGGGTGACATCGCGACCGAGCGGCTCAAGCCCCTGCCCTTCCCCACCGACACCGGCAGTCAGGGTCAACCGCCATCCAGGGGGAGTCAGTGGAAACGTCGTCGGAGACGGGGAGCAGTTCGGCCGGACGCCCGGCCCAGCCCGGGGGGTCGCATCCGTCGGCTCTGGGTCAGATCCTGATCCGGCTCGGCGCCGTCGACGTGATCGACGTGCTGCTGGCCGCCTACGAGCAGGACCTCGGTGACCGGCGTCGGTTGGGTCAGATCCTGGTCGAGCGCGGTCTGGTCAGTCCCGAGGACCTCGACCTGGCCCTGATGGAGCAGGACGTCGTCGGTCGGCCGGCCGAGGACAGTCCCGACAGCTCGGTCGAGGACGTACCGGTTCAGCCCGCCGACCAGGCTCCCGAGCCACACCACCTGCCTGCCGACGCGCTGGCCGATTTGCCGTTCCCGACCCCACAGTCCCGACGCCTGCGTGGCTTCCAGGCCGTCGTCCTCCTGGCCACGATCGGGGTCGCCATGGCTCTGGTCGCGACCGCCAGCGGCGGCCCGACTGTCGGCGTCACGTTGTACGGCATGTTCGTCATGCCTTATCTCCTGATCAAGCTGGTGCTCTCCCTGAAGTACCGTCCGGTCCGCAACGACGCGCCCTCTGATCTCACGGTCAGCGTGATCGTGCCGTTCGTCAACGAGGACCCGGCGACGTTCGAGAAGTGCCTGGCGGCTCTGGTCGGCCAGTCACATCCTGCGGAGCACATCTACATCGTGGACGACGGCTCGCAGAGCCGGTCGTGCTACGAGATCGCGCGCGGTTGCGCGGCGTCGCACCCCAACATCTCGGTCCACCGCTTCGAGGAGAACCGCGGGAAGCGAGCGGCTCAAGCCTGGGCGTTCGAGCAGGCGACGACGCCGGTGATCGCAACAGTCGACAGCGACACGATCCTGCACCCCGATGCCTTGGCCGAGGCACTCAAGCCGTTCACCGACCCCGACGTCAGCGGCGTCTGCGGGTACGCGCGGGGCACGAACAAGAAGCAGAACCTGCTGACCCGGCTGATCGACCTGCGGTACACGAACTCGTTCCTTTACGAGCGCGCGGCCTACTCCGTGCTCGGGTCCGTGCTGTGCTCCACGGGCGTGCTCAGTGTGTGGCGCCGCGAACTGGTGCGCACGCATCTGGACGACTACCTGAACCAGAGGTTCCTCGGCACCGAGGTCCACTACGGCGACGACCGTCGGATGACCGCATACGCGCTGCGTACCGGCAAGGTGGTGCTTCAGGAGACCGCGGTTGCGCTGACCGCCGTGCCTCACACGATGCGCCACTTCTTGCGGCAACAGGTCCGCTGGAACAAGTCGTTCTTCCGCGAGTCGTTCCTGCTGATCCGTGAGATGCGACCGACCCGAGTGGCCTGGTGGCTGGGGCTGTTCGAGCTCGGCTACTGGATGGTGCTGACCACGTTGCTCCTGTACTCGGTGGTCGTCCGCCCGCTGATTCACGGGCAACCGCCGTCGTGGCACTACCTGGCCTTCGTGGCCGTCATGGCCTACGCGCGCAGCATTCGCATGATCGGCGACGGTGGCCGGCTGTTCCCGGCTGCGTTCCTCCTGGCTCCGCTCTACGGATTCCTGAACCTGCTGCTGCTCGTGCCCCTGCGCCTGTACAGCATCGTCCGGTTGCGCGACGGGTCGTGGGGCACGCGCAAGCGCCAACGCGCGATTCACCGCCGTGCGGTCGAGGACGAGGCTGAGGCCGTTCCTACGCCCCGGCCCCAGGAGGACGAACAGCACGAGGACGTGCAGCAGGAGGACCTGCGGCAGGACCTGGCGGAGAGTGCAGTGCCGGAGACGCTCGTCGACGACGACCTGAGTCCGTCCACCCATGAGCTCGTCCCGGCGGCTGCTCCGGCAGCGGTCGGATGGATTCCACCGCTCGACCAGGCGTGCGCCGACATCCTTCCCACGTCTTCGGGACGCGGCGGACGCTCACGATGGGGATCGTTGTCGCGCAGCTCCCGCTGACTTCCACGGTGACCCCGCCGGGGGTGCACGACGTCGTCGGTGCGGGCGAGCCCTACCGGGCGCGACCCTCGCGCAGCATCGCCACGTACTTGTCGATCCGGCGTTGGCGGGTCTCCGGTGTCTTGGCGCCGTCGATGTTGAGGGTGAACCATCGCTTCTGGCTGTAGGACAGCCCGTCGAAGAAGGGTCGGGCCGCGGCGTCCGCGTCGAGCGCGGTCGCGAAGTCTGCGGGCAGCTCGACCTCCCGTGGCTCGGTGTCCAGCACCACATCGACGTCCACGATGTCACCGGCCGCGACGCCGGCGGCCGCCCGGTTCTCCGCGCTGAGCGGCAGCATGTAGCCGCCGCCCCACGCCGCGACCGAGCTGCGGTAGGAGTGGGCACCGATCGTCACCCGAACCTTGGGGCGCTGGCCAGAACCCAGACCGTCGACCACGTCGACCGGCACCGGGATGCCGGTCGCCGTCTTGCCGTTCAGCTGCACCTTGGCCTGGAACCTCACGAGCCTCGTCCTCCCTCACCGTCAGCAGCACGTCTTGTTGATCAAGGAGAAGATGCGGGCCTGTGGTGATCAACTCACACATCAAGTCCAAGATCAACAGGGTGGGCGGGCCTGGCTCAGTGAGCGCCCGCCAGGTACGCGTGCAGCGCCGCCACGGCCGGCTTGGGTCGCAGGTCGCTGGTGAACAGACCGAACCGGCTCTTGTGCAGGGAGCCGAGTGGTTCGTCCTGGTCCATGTAGAACGAGACCCGCTTGACGTACGGGTACCGGTGCGACGTGATCTTGAGCAGCTGCACCAGGTACTTGGCCTGTTGCTGGGGGGTGACCCCACGGTTCGCGGTCGCCTGACCGGGCGGGTCTGCGTGGGTGGACCAGCCGACCTCGGTGAACCACACCGGCGTCGCCAGGTCGTGGTGGCGCCGCATGATCTTGCGCACGTAGATGACGTTCTGGAACCAGAACGGCTGGTCACCCGAGGGTTTGAAGTACGGGGAACGGTCGGAGTTGTACGGGTGAGTGGCCAAGACGTCGAAGCAAGGCTTGGCTCCGGCCTGGTACATGCGGTTGATGTACTGCCAGTCGTTGCCCGCCGTGCCCCCGGAGACCACGACGGCACCGGGCGCCGCACTGTGGACGGCCGGGTAGGCGCGGCACAGCAGGTGCGTGTAGTCCGCTGCCGATGCGCCCTTGAGGTAGTTCTCGTGGTTCGGCTCGTTCCAGATCTCCCACGACCCGATCCGCCCGCGGTACCGCTTGGCGAGGAAGTGCAACGCCTTCGCGAACGTCGCGTCCTGGGTGGGCAGGTACAACGTTCCAAGACCGTGGTTGGCCCACTTCGGCGTCCGACCGAAGGTCGCCGACACCCGCAGTCCGCGAGACCTGGCCATGTGCACGACCTGTCCGATCCGCCGGAGCGCCCACACGGCCCAACCGGGATCGCCATGGGTCGGCGGTCGCGGCTGCACCATCACCCACGGCACGCCGATCCGGACCCACTTCGCACCGGTCTTCGCTAGACGGTCCAGCATCGCCCGCCGGTCCGCGTTGGTCTGTCCACCCCACATCGCATGGTCTTGCACGCCCACCAGCAGGTGCCGCGGCTTGGCGCGGACGACGGGCGCCGAACTCCCCGAGCCCACCCCCACCGTCGACGCGTGGACGGTGGTCGGTGCGAGAAGACCCACGGTCACGACCACGGCCAGAGCCAGCCACAGGCCGCGGGAACGAGCCGGGACGAAGGACATGTGACGGATGCACCCCTCACCTGGTCGACCGGACGTCCCGGCCGATCGGACGAGACGATCAACCGTAACAACCGGGACCGGGCACCCCGAATCGCTCACGGACCGTCATCGACAGGCGACAACGGGTGAGGGTCGGCCTCGGTCGACCCTCACCCGACGCAGGGTGACTGCGCGCCGATCGCCTGGGCCGCCTGGGGTACTTGATACGGCCCAACGGGTGAATCCGCGAGTCCGGGTCTGGTGGGCGCCCCGCCACTCCTCCACGATGCGTGACGGACGAGTTACGCAACGCGTCCATTGGGGTTGAGGGGACGCCGCCCGCACTCGCGGGGGCGGACAGGGGGGCCTGTCATGGAAGAGGACCACTCCGGCGTGCCGGGGGTCGGCTGGATCCGCCGTCGAGCAGCTCTGCTCGCCGCGGCCGCGGTCGTCCTGGGCCTGGCGGCACCGTCCGCCGCCCACGCCGCGGCGTCATCGCCCGGCTCCGACGCCGCGGCGACCTACGTGGTGCGTGCCCTCCCCGGTCGGCTCCCCTCGCTGCTGACCGAGCTGGGTGCTGGCGGGGTCAGCGTCCAGCAGAGCTTCGTGACCATGGACGAGGCGGTCGTCCGGGCTCCGGCATCAGCCGTTCCCGGTCTGCGCGCCTTGGCCGATGTCGCCACGGTCACCCCGGACGTCAGCCTCGAAGCGAGCTCGGCGAGCTACGACCCGGTCACCGACGCCGGCTCGGCCTACAACACCGCTCGCCTGATGAACGCCCCGGCAGCCTGGGCCGGCGGCGACCGTGGGCAGGGCATCGACGTCGCACTCATCGATACCGGTGTGGCGCCCGTGGGGACCCTCGCCGACCCCACGACCGTGGTCAACGGGCCGGACCTGTCGTTCGACAGCCAGTCGGACGCGACCCGCTACCTCGACCTCAACGGCCACGGAACGTTCATGGCGGGACTCATCGCCGGGCGCACCACCTCGTCGGACCCTGGTGCCTACCAGGGCATCGCTCCGGACGCCCGCATCGTCAACGTCAAGGTTGGCGACGCCGTCGGGCGCGCGGACGTGTCACAGGTCATCGCCGGAATCGACTGGGTCGTGCAGCACGCGCACGACGACGGGCTGAACATCCGGGTGCTCAACCTGTCGTACGGCACCGAGTCGGCCCAGCCGTACACGCTCGACCCCCTGGCGCACGCGGCCGAGGTCGCCTGGCGCGCGGGCATCGTCGTGGTCGCCTCCGCCGGCAACCGGGGGGGCACGCCGATCGACATGCCGGCGGCCGACCCCTACGTCATCGCGGTCGGCGCTCTGGACACCAAGGGCACCGTGGACCCCAGCGACGACAAGCTCGCGTCGTTCAGCGCCAAGGGCACGAGTGCCCGGACACTGACCCTGGTCGCCCCCGGCACGCGGGTGCAGGGGCTACGCGTCCCCGGTTCGTACGTGGACACACAGCTCGGCACGTCGGGCGGGATCGACTCCGAGTATCTAAGGGGCAGCGGGACCTCCGAGGCCGCGGCGCTCACGTCCGGGGCAGCTGCAGTGCTGCTCAGTGCCCGACCCAGACTGTCACCGGACCAGGTGAAGCGGATGCTCGCCGGCGGGTCCGTCCTCTGGGGAGTCGTCGGCAACCCCCGGGCCGTGAACGTAGACCGTGCCGTGAACTCTTGGGCGACGACCTGGCGCCAGACCGCTACGCGCAGCACCGGAACCGGCTCCCTGGAGGCCTCCCGCGGTGGAGTCCACGTCTCCGACGGGACGACCGATCTCACGGGTGAGCAGGACATCTTCGGCAACCCGTTCGACTCGGCCGCGATCGCCGCTCAGCGCGAGAACGCCGGCACGTGGGACGGCGGGGAGTGGAACGGGGCGTCCTGGTCAGGCGCGTCCTGGTCAGGCGCGTCCTGGTCCGGCGCCTCGTGGGCGGGCGCCTCGTGGGCGGGCGCCTCATGGTCTGGCGCGTCTTGGGCCGGTGCCTCGTGGTCGGGAGCGTCGTGGTCCGGGGCGTCCTGGTCGGGAGCGTCGTGGTCCGGGGCGTCCTGGTCGGGAGCGTCGTGGTCCGGGGCGTCCTGGTCCGGCCAGGACTACGAGTGACCGGCACCGCCACCCCCGGCGTCTCGTGGGTCTGACTCGCGCAGGTCAGCGGCCCTAAGGCCGGTGAGGGGGCGCGTCGATGTCTCAAGGGATGAGTGCCATCAGCACGCCCGCTTCGACGGTCCCGCACAGCGCGGTCCGTCCGACCCGGCGCGTCCTGGGGCTGACCGTCCTGCTCGTCCTCGTGGGCACGGGCCTGTTCCTGGCCACTCTCGACCTGGCCGGACCGCCGCCGCAGCAGCAGATCCCCTGGTGGGTGCTTGCCGCGGCCTTCGCAGCCACCGAGATGTGGGTCGTGCACATCCAGTTCGGTCGCGAGGCCAAGAGCATCTCGATCAGCGAGATCCCGCTGGTCATCGCCTTGTTCTGCTCCACGCCTGGCGACCTGATGCTGGCCAAGGTGCTGGGTCCGGCCGTCGTCGTGCTCTTCTACCGTCGTCAGACGGCCGTCAAGTCCGCGCTCAACCTCGCGCTGTTCTACGCCAACGGCGCCGTGGCGTTGTTCACCTTCACGGTGCTCTCGGGGGGCAGCACCCATGACGGGCTGCGGGAGTGGTTCGCCGCGGTGGTGGCGTCGACTCTGGCGATCGTCGTGGACCTGCTCGTCCTCACGCTCATCCTGAGCTGGTACACCGAGGCGAACCCGCGGGACGGTCTTCGCGGGTCGTGGCCCGCGGTGGTGATGGCCGCGGCGAGCTCGACGATCGGGATCGTGGCGGTGCTGACCCTGCGGCTCGGACCGCTCGCCGCGATCCCGCTGCTCGCCGCCGGGACCGCCCTCATGCTGTCCTACCGCGCCTACTCGCGGCTGTCCGACCGGCACACGAGCCTCGAGCGACTGTTCAGCTTCAGCCGCGAGCTCAACGCGGCCCCGGCGACGACCAACGTGCTGCCGGCGGTGCTGGGCCAGGCCCGGCAACTGCTGCGGGCCGAAGTGGTGGAGGTGTTCACGTTCGCCCGCCAGGGTGGGAGCGGCAGTCTGTGGCGCTACGACGGCGAGCGGGTCGAGCCCGCGGGCGGCGACCTGGTCCGGGATGTGCTGGCGGAGGTGTCCTGGCTGGTTGCGGCCGGAGATGCCCGGCTGCTGAACGCCGACCAGCCCGAGGCGCAGAGGTTCCTGACGCTGCGCGGCGCCCGCGAGGCCGTCATCGCACCACTGGCGGTGGACGGGGGGACGGTCGGCGCCATCGCTGCCTACGACCGGTTGGGCGAGGTGCGCGGGTTCGCAGACACCGACGTCACGCTGCTCAAGACGGTCGCGAACCACGCCTCGATGGCTCTGCACAACGAGTCGCTCATCGGGCGGCTGCGTCACGAGGCGATGCACGACACGTTGACCGGGCTGCCCAACCGCGCCCAGCTCATGGCCCTGACGACCGCCGCCGTGGCCAGGGCCGCGTCGGGACAGAGTCGGGTTGCGATGCTGATCATCGACCTCAACGGGTTCAAGGCGGTCAATGACACGCTCGGCCACCACGTGGGCGACATCCTGATCGTCGAGGTGGCGCGTCGACTCAGCGCTGCTGCCGGGCCGGGGGTCACCGTGGCCCGGCTGGGCGGCGACGAGTTCGCGGTCCTGGTCGAGCCGGTCGAGGGCGACGGCCTCGACGTCGCCGAGAAGCTGTGCGAGGCGCTGCTCGAGCCGATGGTCGTGGAGGAGGAACGACTCCACCTCGCCGGGTCGATGGGCGTCGCCCTCGCGCCCGACCACGCAACGACGGTCTCCGACCTGCTGCGCCGCGCGGACATCGCCATGTATGCCGCGAAGAACGGCCCCCAGAGCGTCGTCGTCTACCGACCGGACATCGACCTGAACGACCCCTCCCTGCTGTCGCTCACCGCAGAGCTGCGCTCGGCGATCGCCCAGGGCGAGGTGGCGATCGAGGTCGAACCGGTCATCGACCTGCTCGCCGGGCGCGTGGTGGCCGCCGAGGCCCTGGTGCGGTGGCACCACCCGACGCGTGGCACGCTCGCCCCTGGGGTGTTCCTCCCGCTGGCCGAGCGCAACGGGCTCATCGCCGCGCTCACCGAGCGGGTGCTCGACCAGGCCGTTGCTGCCTGCGCTGCGTGGCAGGACCAAGGCCTGCCGATCGGCATCTCGGTGAACCTGTCGACCCGGTCGCTGCTCGACCAGACCCTGCCGCTCACCGTGTCCGAGGTGCTGGCCCGGCACGCGCTGCCGGCACACCTGCTCACGCTGGAGATCACCGAGAGCATCGTGATCAGCGACGAGGCCCGGGCACTGGCGCTGCTCGGTGAGCTGCGCGCACTCGGCGTCCGACTGGCACTGGACGACTTCGGCACCGGTTACTCGTCACTGACCTACCTGAGCGCGCTGCCGATCCAGCAGCTGAAGATCGACCGCTCGTTCGTGGCCCGGATCATCGACTCCAGCCGTGACGCCGCGATCGTCACCTCCCTGATCGACCTGGCGCACCACCTTGGTCTGCAGGTGATCGCCGAAGGCATCGAGGAGTCGGTCGTGAGGGACCGGTTGCGCAAGCTCGGATGTGAGTTCGGACAGGGCTATCTGTTCGCCAAGTCGATGGACCCAGCACTGCTCCCGACCTGGGCGGAGAGCCCGGCCAACGCGTCGCGCACGATTCGCGGCGCGGTTCACGCGCTGATCCGCTGACGCCAACACCTTGCTGACGCACGCCGACTGGAACAGGTGGGGCCGGCGGTCCGCGGGCGGCACCGGAACCTTCGTGGTCAACGACTGCAAGCCGGACTGCGCGTCGGGCCACTTCCACCGGTACCCGGTCACCGACCGGCTCCACCGTGTGGTCCATGGGATGTTCAGCCGCCTCACCGTGCACCTGGTCCACCCGGTGAAGGGCATGCAGCGGACGCAGACCTTCCAACTCTCCACGCGTCCAGCCTGAGCGGTCGACGGCCTGTCGCTCGCGCCGCGTCACTACGGTTCTGGTCGTGGTGCGGGTGCTGCTGCCCGGACCATGATCTCTGCTGGACGCAATGGCTTCTGCTCGGAAAGGTCGGGGTCATGTCGAGTAGCGACGTGTGGGACGAAGAGACGGCGAAGAACTACGACGCGGCCTCCGCGGAGCGGTTCGCGCCCGACGTCCTTGGACCAACGGTCGACTTCCTGGCTCGCCTCGCCGGTTCGGGGCGGGCGCTGGAGTTCGCCATCGGCACCGGCCGGGTCGGCATTCCGCTGGCCGCTCGTGGCGTGCCGGTGACGGGCATCGAGCTGTCGGAGCCGATGTTTGCGCAGCTCCGCCGCAAGGTCGACGAAACAACCCTTCCGGTCGTCGTCGGCGACATGGCCACGACGCTCGTGCCAGGTCAGTTCTCGCTGGTCTACCTGGTGTGGAACAGCATCTCCAACCTTCGCACCCAGGTGGAGCAGGTGGATTGCTTCCGCAATGCTGCACGGCACCTGGCGCCTGGCGGGCGGTTCGTCATCGAGCTGTGGGTGCCCCCGCTACGTCGCCTTCCTCCCGGTCAGCTCGCTGCACCGTTCGACGTTAGCGACGGACACCTCGGATTCGACACGTACGACCTCGTCACCCAGAACTGCACCTCCCACCACTACTCGCGGCGAGACGACGGGACCGTGACCTACGACTCAGGGAACTTCCGCTACATCTGGCCCTGCGAGTGCGACCTCATGGCTCAACTCGCCGGGCTGGAGCTGGAGATGCGACTCGCCGACTGGGACGGCAGTCGCTTCACCTCAGACAGCGACAGTCATGTCTCCGTCTGGCGCCAGCCGTAGGTCGGGCACCGGGCGGAGCCCGAAGTCCGCAGAAGTGTCACTGGAGCAGTTGCCGGGTCGAGGAACCGGCGAGGTCGCACAGCCGTCGCAGGTGAGGGGTACGGGAGGTCGTTCTTGATGCAGCCGATTGACCGCTCTGCGGAGATACCTTCCCGTCGGACCATGCTCACGGCCCTCGGTCTACTCGCGATTGGGGCGGGTCCCGGCCTAGTTGCGTGCTCGCAGCCGAGCGCCCCACCCGTAGGTGGACCAACGGGACCGATCAAGGCGTCCCGGGTCCAGCGGGTCGACGTCTCGCTGTCTTCGGCGCCGAACCTGCCCGCAGTGGTGGCTGGGATGGACGCGTTCGCCGCGGACCTCCATGCCATCGCTGCCGCAACGTCGGCCAACTTCACAGCCTCGCCCTTGTCGATCGCGGTGGCGTTCGGGATGTTGCGCGCGGGCAGTCGCGGAGAGACTGCCAACCAGCTCGACGCCGTGTTCGGCTTCCCGACGACCAGCCGGGCCGAAGGATCACCGCACCAGGCACTGAACGCGCTCACCGCCCAGCTGGTGACCCCGCCTCACCCGCCAAGCAGTCAGCCGGCCCCGGCGCCGGTCGTCGCAATCGCCAACGGGCTGTTCGTGGCCGACGGCTTCGGACCTTCGGTCCATCGCCCGTTCTTGGACCTGCTCGCCGCACAGTACGGAGCACACCCCGACAGCTTGGACTTCAGCTCCCCGACGGCTGCAGAGACCGTCAACGGCTGGGTGGCACAACAGACCCTCGGGCGGATCAAGAAGCTCTTCGACCAGCTCGACGCCAGCACTCTGATGGTGCTGGCCAACGCGGTGTACCTCAAAGCCACCTGGGTCAACCAGTTCAATCCCGCCAGCACGACGACCGGACCCTTCACGACTTCGACCGGCTCGTCGGTGCAGGCGCAGCTGATGCGCCAAACGACCGAGCCGGTCCGGTACGCCGAGAACGACCGGTGGCAACGGATCGCCCTGCCGTACGTCGGCGGCGAGTTGACCATGCGCGTCGTGCTCCCGCGAACCGTCGCGCGCGACCTGCCGACCCTGACCACCCTGCTACCGGTCGCCACCGGGCCGGTCGCGGCCGACGCCAGCCGCGCGGTGGACCTCACCCTGCCGCGTTGGGACTCTGGCACCGACCTGGAGCTACTGAGCCCGCTGCGCGCATTGGGTCTCACCAATCTGGGCGACCTCTCCGGCATCGCTTCTGGAGTGATGGTCACCCAGGCGGTTCATCGGGCGAACATCACCGTCGACGAGGACGGGTCGGAAGCGGCGGCCGTCACGGGCATCGCCATCGAGTTGTCGGCTCGAATCGCCTCGACGACGATGCGCACCGACCGGCCGTTCATCTGGGCGGTGGTACACGAACCCACACAAACGCCAGTGTTCGTCGGACACGTCGTCGACCCCACGACATAGGGCATCGATCGACCGCTCGCGCCTGGTTCAACGTCACGGAGGCCTAGCCAGCGTCATGTTCTCTCCAGCGAGGACGGAACCGAGTGGGAGAGTCGCGGCGCTGTCCGGTTTCGTAACGGTCTCGGAACGCCACTTCGGGACGATGGGGTCCACCGTGATACGCGCATCGGTGGTGTCTCGCCGAATCCGAGCTGCGCGGAGCTTCCGGGAGGAACTATGGGCGCCGCCGGGCCGCGGCTCGTTGCGCTCGCAGCACCCTCGCCACACGTGGACACAAGGTCGGTTCGGGCGAATCTGCTGGGAACAGTCCAGCGGGCGCTGCAACCTGAGCCCAGCGCCGTGTGGCTGAGGCAGGCGTCATGAGACGCGCCACTGCCGTCGCCTGGGGTATATGGACCCTGGGGGCTGTTGTCGGCGTGGTCGGGCTCGGGTTCGAACGGATCGGCGCTGCCGGCTTCGACCGAATGGCGGTGCTCGTCTCGGTCTCCCAAGGGTCGGCCGTGGTCGCGATCAGCGTCGTCGGGTTGATCGTCGCGGGCCGACAGCCCAGCAACCCACTCGGCTGGCTGTACCTGTGCTTCTGGGTCCTGATGGGGGTCGGCAGTCTCGCCTCGGGCTACGGCCACTGGGCCAATGTCATCCATGCGGGAGCAGGAGGCGGGGTCTTCGCCGTCTGGCTCAACAACTGGTTGTGGGTGCCAGCCCTCACGATTCTGCTCTCGTTCCCGTTCCTCCTCTTCCCAGACGGGCACCTCCTCTCGCCCCGCTGGCGGATTGTCGGCGGGTGGACCGCGTCCACCATCTTCATCTGGTCGATCGCCTTCGCGTTCGCGGGCCACGACTACACGAACAGCGCCGGTGAGGGAGTACCAAACCCGTACACGCCGGTCGCCCTCGTGCCGTTCTTCGACTTGATGCGCAACCTAGGGGGGATCCTCTTCATCTCGGCGCTGGTTGCCTGTCTGGCCTCGCTGTTCGTGCGATTCCGGCGCGCAGACGGGCAAGGGCGTGCCCAGATCAAGTGGCTCTTCCTCGCCGGAACAGTCACCCTGGGATTTCTGCTGGTCACAGGAAGTCACAAGTGGAACAAGCTGGACGACGTGCTCATGGGGTTCGTGCTTGTTCTCATCCCGATCTCAGTGGGCGTCGCCGTCACCAGGTACCACCTGTTCGACATCGACCGAGTCATCTCCCGCACCGCCGCCTACGCTGTCGTGACCGGACTGCTCCTCGCCACCTACGCCGCAGTCGCCGCGTCGATCTCGGCCATCGTGGGGAAGGGATCCACGATCGCAGTCGCGGCCGCCACATTGACCGCTGCGGCTGTGGCACGTCCGGTCCTACTGCGAGTCCAAGCTGCGGTCGATCGTCGATTCAACCGATCCCGATACGACGCGATCCACACCGTCGACGCCTTCGGGACTCGACTGCGAAACCAGGTCGACCCGCACCACGTCAGTGAGGACCTGGTCACCACCGTGAACGCCACCCTGCAGCCGAACCACATCACCGTCTGGATCCGACAGCCAACCTGAACCGCCTGCCTTTGCGCACCTGCGTGACCAGCGCGATGATCACGCCCGTGAGGGTACGGATCGAGGCCCTTGGCAACGCGTCGCAGGACTCATGGCTCTACAGACCCAAGGAGTCCCTGCCCTAACTTCGAGGTATGAGCACGCATGCGTTCACTCACCTCGACATGCAGTGGACGCCGGAGTCCCAGGGGAGGCCGTCGCCATAGCCGCGACGTGCCGGTGACCGGCACAAGCCCGCTCCTCAAGTGCCCGCCTGAACCCCGCGAATCGAAGGGAGCAAATCCCATGAGTACGACAGAACCCAGGCAGTATCGAGATACGCCGGTCGACGTGAAGCTCATCCTTTCCGGATTGTGGATCACGATGTTGTTCGTGTTCGCCTACGTCGACATCTTCGCGTCCCTCCGCGCCGATGTGCTCAAGGCTGCGCTCGACGGCCAGGTCGCGCGCACGGGGTTCACTGTCAACCAGGCCTTCATGACCTACACCCTGGTGTACATCCTGATTCCGGCACTGATGGTGGCCCTGTCGCTGCTTCTGAAGTCCCGAGTCAACCGGATCGTCAACATCGTCATCAGCTTGGTCTACATGATCACCGTCATCGGGTCGGTCATCGGCGAGACGTGGGCCTACTACATCCTCGGAAGCGTTGTCGAAGTCATCCTCCTCGCGGTCATCGCCCGAACCGCCTGGACATGGCCACCACCCGACATCACGTCCTCGGCGCCGACGGCTGAGGTCGGTGAACTCCGGTCGACGAACCGAGTTCATACGGGCACCCATGTTTGAGGCCGCCGGCCTGGCGGTCTCCTGCACGACACCGCATAGCAGGGCTACCCACGAAGTGTCGGCCCGCCCTGCAGGTTGGTCGTCCCGGTGAACGAAGGAACACGATGAGCCCCGCCGAAGTCGCCAGGATCGGCACCGGGTTGGCATTCGTCGTGATGCCGCTGGTGTTCGTCTTCGCGTTCGCGACTCATCCGGGCTTACTCCATCCGCGGGTCCTTGGCCCCGAGCAGCTGATCGACAGGGCGCGTGGGAATCGCTTGCTGCATGCCGGCCACGGTCTGGTCACCATCAATACCGCATTGATAATCGTCGTCGCACTTCGCCTCGGAGATGTCGTGACGCGTCACGGTGCCGGCTGGGCGGGCCTGGTCGGCACGCTGCTGGCCGTGCTAGGCACTGTGGCGCTCGCTGCTGACAAGGGCGCCCTCTGTCTGACGATGAGCGCTCTCGACGGCCTCAGCGATGACGAGTTCGGGGCTGCGAGACCCGCCTTGTCCGCCATCTTCGCGAAGAAGGGCTGGTTGTGGATGCTGTGGGGAGTTCTGCTCATCCCCGTCGGATTCGCCGTGCTGGCGATCGCGGCGCTCGCCTCCGGGGCAACCTCTCCGTGGGTCGCCGTTCTGCTGCTCGTCGGGGTGCTGCTCATCGGGTTCCCCGATGGCGCCGAGATCGTCAACCTGAGCGCGGCTCTCATCATGGCCGCGGGCCTAGTGCCATACGGTCTGGCGATGATCATCGACTGATACGGACCATGTCGACGGCGTCAGATGCTCGTGTCCCGAGCGCGACTGCGGGCACGTCGCCGACCTGGAAGCCTCCCGATCGAGCTGTTCCAGTTCTCCTCGGACGCTCAACGTGTCGAGCCAGCCAAGCGCTACACCGCCAACTGGTTCGTGTGGGGCCTGGGCATCTGGGCCGTGTGGGATCGCCGGTGTCGTCGCGATCGTCCGGGACCAGCACCCGACAGATCGACTCGACGGCGTGACCCTCGCTGCGCAAGGTGTCGATGAACCCGCGATCAGCGGTTGCGGGGGTCGAGTGCCCGGCGTCGCTCTCGGCCTGCTGCGCCCAGCGCCGTACCGTCTCCTTCCCTAGCCGCTCCTGCCGAGCCACCGCGGCCGCAGCGGCAGTCGGCGATGAGTACTCCGACCGGTGTTCACGCACCAGCCGAACGGCCCGCTCTCGGACCGTGGGATCAATCTTCTCGGCATGACGCCATCCTCCGTGTGACTCACAAGGAGGCGGCGGGAAACCCGTACCGGTTCACGCGTCGGGGCGACGTGCTCTGCGCGCTTCAGGGACTGCATGATGTGTAGACCCTGCTTGGTGCTGACGCCCCCGGATCGGTGGTGAACGACAAGACGACGTGTGTCGTCCCTTGGCAGGTCACGAGGTACACGTCGTTGGAGTTGCGCGAGGATTGCAGCCAGATCGAAGCACCCCCGGGCATCGATCCCACTTGCCGGCACGGCCATGCGGGAGGCACCTGACCGTCGGTGGGTGCGAATGGCTGCTCAATCCCGCAATTCGCTGGCGGGTCGTAGGGGACCCCCGCCGCGTCGGCTTCGACAGAAGCCCACTCGTGGACCGGGAACGCCTCTGGGTCCGGCGGCGTGTTCGTCCCGAACACGTAATCGATGTCGAATTGCGAAGGGTCGCGGCCGACGCCTGTGACTACCCCCGCCGAGTAAGTCCGGTATCCCCGCGGCAAGGCGTGTGGGACATAGCGGGTGAACGACGAAGACCTGACCTGAGCCCCGCTGTGGCTTGGCCGGGGACTGCTCGAACGGGGCGGCGGCGTCGATGCGAACTGACATCCGCCCAGGCAGCCAATCCCGATCGCGGCCAGGACCACGGCCGCGGCTCTGCTTGCTCTACTAATCGCCGAACCTCCCCCATGGA
>Ga0302322_100000971_pt1 | contig 22857 bp, 14 predicted proteins | sample Fen_T0_2_FD_203757 | JGI IMG/M metagenome (GOLD analysis project Ga0302322, IMG submission 203757) | Peat permafrost microbial communities from Stordalen Mire near Abisko, Sweden - Fen_T0_2 | ecosystem: Environmental > Terrestrial > Soil > Wetlands > Permafrost | place: Sweden: Abisko...
AGACGAAGGGTTGCGCATTCAGGGAAACCAAGGTGTCGATGTCCGCAAGGTAGGTCAGGTTGATGTCCATGGTGTGCGTGTAGTCGACTACCTCCAACTTCAACCCGCGGTTGGTAGCCTGGCCGGCATCGGGCACGGACCTGCAGTGGTCGTAGAAGCTGAGCACCCGCCAGCGCGACGAGGAAAGGAGTTGCTCCATTTCCGGATGCAGCAGCAGCTTCGCCAGCGTCCTTTGCAACTGGGCAGCCCCATCATACGAGCCATAGCAAGCGCTGAAGTCGCAGGCATTGCCCAGCCCATCCAGGTTGGTGTCGACCTGTGCGGGATTCCAAACCGACGGGCAGTTGTCCACCGCGTCGCAGATGCCATCGCCATCGCTATCCAAGCCACCCGCACAGTGATCGCAGGCATCACCCAGTCCGTCCCCGTCGCTGTCGACCTGGTCGGGGTTCTTAACAGTCGGGCAGTTGTCGCGGCTGTCGGGAATTCCATCCAGGTCAAAGTCCAAGCCAGTCACGCCGCCAAAGACGTAGCTTGGCGCCATGGGATTCACCACGCACGCGCCCAGGGGCAGGGCATTTCCCGAATCTATCTGCGCGTCTGCTTGTGTGACGCTGGCGGCAGCGTCGGCAACGGCAGGGTCGGCAACGGCGGCGTCGGCTACAGCGCTGTCCCGCCTGGCTACCAAGCCGTTCCGGCCGCACGCCGAGGATAGGAGGGCGATACACAGAAGTGCGTCTATCGTGAAAAGCGGTGGTCGCTTCATTGGGACAAGGCTAGCAGGCACGCGAGCCGACGCCGGGGGCGGGCACCTTCGGGCGAAAATCCCCGCACGCGAGGCTTGAGAGAAGGCCGGCGAATGATTAGCCTGCGTGGTGGAGGATTCCATGGCCGACAGAGCGCGTGCTGGCATCGAAATGAATTTCAGCTTCGGCAAAGGCCGCAAGCCCAAGTCCGATCGGAATCCGGATGCGCCCATGCGCTTGCTGGTACTGGGCGACTTCGGTGGCCATGCCAGCCGCGGCCAGGTTCGGCCAGGCGCCGAGCTTCGCCCGCAGCGGGTCGACCTGGACAGCCTTCCGGCGCTGTTCGGCAAGATTGCCCCGCAGATTCAGCTCCAGCTTGGCGACCAGGCGCCGTTCACGATTCCCATTCTCGAGCTCGAGGATTTCCACCCTGACCACCTCTTCTCCACGCTGGAGTTCTTCGCGCCCATGCGCGAGCTGCGTCGGCAGCTCCAGGATCCCAGTACCTTCGCGCTCGCGGCGGCCATGATCGGGAGCGTGGCCGGCGTGAAGACCGCCGCGCCAGCGCCCACGGCGAGCGAGATGAAGGCGCACGGCGAGGACTTGCAGCGGCTGCTCGGCAAGCCCGCAGCTGTCGAGCAATCCGCTGTGAAGCCAGCATCGGCGGTCGATGCCCTGATTCGCGAGGCTGTCGCACCCCACGTGGTGGGCAAGTCCGACCCACGCCAGTCGGACATGGTGGCCGCTGTGGACGGCATGACTGGCGAACTGATGCGTGCGGTTTTGCACGATCCAGGCTTCCAGGCCGTGGAAGCGGCCTGGCGTGGTCTCGACCGGGTACTGCACACGCTTGAGCTCGACGAGACGCTGCAGCTCCACGTGCTCGACGTCAGCCGCGCCGAGCTGGCCGAGGATTTCGCCTCTGCCCCCAGCCTGGCCGAAACCGCCTTGTACGGCATCGTCGTGGATCGCGTGGGCGACAAGCCCTGGTCGCTGCTCGTCGACTGCACCCCCTACGGCCGCGAGCAAGAAGATGCGGCGCTGCTGGCCCGGCTGGGCACCTTGGTCCAGGAAGTGGACGCGGCGGTGGTGGCGGGCATGCGCTGGGCCACGTTTTCTGCCGGCTTCGCTTCGCGCGAGGACGAGCGGGCCTGGTCGGCCCTGCGCAACAGCACGGCCGCCACGTCCATCGCGGTGGCGGTGCCGAGCATTCTCCTGCGCTTGCCCTACGGCCAAGGCACCGACCCCGTCGAACGCTTTGTGTTTACAGAACAGATCTCGCCGCCGTCCCCAGGCCGCTACCTTTGGGGCTCGCCGGCCCTGGCTGTGGCACAGCTGGTGGCGCAGTCGTTCGCGGGTGCCGGCGGATGGGATTTCGCCCCTGGCGACGAGTCGACCATTGACGACTTGCCCACCCACATCACCAAGCAAGACGGCGAATCGGTACAGACCCCTTGCGCGGAAACTTGGTTGCCAGAGTCGAAGATCGACGCGTTGATCAAAGAGGGCCTGATGCCCATGGTGTCGGCGCAAGGCCGTGGCCAGGTTCGCGTGCCCCGCTTCCAGAGCATCGCTTCGCCGCCAGCGGCGCTGGCTGGGCGTTGGCGCAACGACTGATAGCCGAATTTTCCCTTCTTCACGACATCCGTGTCGGACTTGGGTCGCGCGCTGATGGCGCAACTGGTGATGTTGGCTGGCCTTGGGGGTGGAACGCGCCTTGCAACCGCCTTGCAATCAAATGTCTGTCGAGATGCAGTCAGTATTTCGAGTCACGGCAATTGTGGTAGCGTGCCACACGTGGGTTGGTCGTTACGCGCATCTCTCGCTTTCACCGCGGCGCTCGGATTGTCCGGGTGCCTGCTGTTCACGGATCCGATCAACAAGGCGCCGGTCGTGAAGTTCCTCCTAGTCACCAATCCTGTGGCATTCGGGATCCCTGCCGAGTTCAGGGTCACCGTGACGGATGACAAGGACAACCTGCCGCCTCTCTTGGTGGACTGGGGCGAGTTCAACTACCCAACCCAGGGGTGTGACTCGATCACAAATGCAACCTGGGGTTCAGCCACCAAGCCGACGACCCTGGATTCCTCCGCGTCCTACTTGTTGACCGCAGATTCCATGGCACCAGCCTGCCTGTGCGCTCGGGCGACCGACCACAACGGTGCCACGGGGCTGAATTGCGTGAAGATCACCCCCGTGCCGGTAGCCACCATCGTGGATGTCTCTGGGGTTCCTTCCGGGCAGCAGCGCCGGCTCTGCTCGCAGGTGCATCTCTCCGCTGAAAATTCGAGCTTTCCGGTGGGAGACAAGGTCGATTTCAAGTGGAGCATCCAGTACGAGGGAGCCGATTCCGCGGGCAAGTCGGTCCAACTTGCCGCTTGCACCACGGGGGTTCCAACCGGTAAGGCCGAGCAGCACCGATGTTTCACGGCCGGCTCGCCGGGTGTCTCGACTGTGGGCACCTATACTGTCAAGTTGACCATCGCGGACACCTTCGTCGTGAATAGTGCCTCGACCTCCGTGCCCAGTGACCCAGCCACGTTCGTGATTCCTGTCAACAAGGACACGCCGCCATGTCTTCAGCGAACCGATCCCGATGCGTATGCGCGGCGGATCTTGCTGTCGCGTAACCCCGACCTGAGTGGAACCTACCAAAGCCGCACGTTCAAGGTCTTGAGCGTCGACGACGACTGCGAGCCCTATCCCTTGCCTGCGGGGTCCACGAATCCGTCCTCGCTGTTCGTCTGGTCCGTGCTCGATTCGACCAAGGCGTCGCCGACCTGGACCTATCAAACCAATGACTCTGACTCTTTCACCATCAGCCAGGCCCAGTTCCCCAACGCCCGGCCTGGCGACACCATTCAACTGCGAGTCGAGGTACGCGATTTGGTGGTGCAGAAAGTCTATCAATCGGGCGGCTCGGTGTGCGCCCAGGACACGGTGGACATCTGTTGCGGAAGCAACGCGTGCGGAACGCCTAACGACTGCATCCGCTGGACCACTTGGATGGTGCAATTCCAGCCATGACCACCCAGCGTCGCCAAGTCCTAGCCCTGCTCGCGCCCCTGGCCGGTTTGTTTACGCTGGCCGCGGGATGCTCTGCGGGTTCGTCGGGAGGAAACACTCCAACCGGTTTCGGCGGCGGCGTTTCGGGGGCGGGCGGATATGGGGGCAATATCTCCGTCAGTGACGCGGCACCTGCGCGCGATTCCAGCCTCAAATCCGATGCTGCTAGAACCGATGTGCTTTCGAACCTCTCCGCGGATGCTCCGCCCTTCAAATGGGACGCTTGCGTGGGGTGTAGCGCTGGCAGCACCGGGAGCTTGGGCGGCGCTTCTGGCTCAGGCGGCGGCGCCACGGGGAATGGCGGCAGCACGGCGGCCGCTGGAGGTTCTCCGGGATCGGGCGGCGCTTCTTCTGCGGGCGGTGCAACTGGGCGGGGCGGGAGCGTGGGGACCGGGGGCGCGACCAAGTTCGACGGTGGGGTGAACCCCGACGTGCCCATATGGCTCGACGCTGGCGCTTTCGACGCTCGCCCCTCGCCTGACAGCTCGTCCACGGGGCGCGACGGTGCCGCCGATGTTTTGGTGTCGCCTGACGCCAGCGTCGGCGATCTGAGGCCCGACAGCTTCTCGCCTGACACGACGTCATCCTGTGTGGCGACCATCGAGGGCGTGGTTCCCGCGACCGATTCATTCAAGGACTTCCACCTGGTGGCGGGGCTCAACGCAAAAGTCGTCTTGCGCGCCCATATCGTCTCGGGCGGACCCGCGACTGGCGCGGGCTGGACCTGGCAGGCGAACCGCGATGGCACACCCATCGCGTATGCAGCGGGTACGCAGGATCCGGCAGCAGCCGCGTTCTCCATCTCAAGCGCGGGAACCTACTCCTTCACCGCCACCTCCGGAGCGTGCCTGGCCACAGTCCAGAATACCGTCGGTGCGGCGACTATCTGTCCCGACTGCGGCCGCCAATTGAACCTTCGTTTTGCGCCTCCGCCAAGCACCAGCATTCCGGTGCAGTCGGGTTCTCTCAAACTGACCGGAAGCTCGCCGTTCAGCCAGTCGGTGCTGGGCATTTCCAATGGCGTGACGGTGCAGGTGGCGCCGAGCGTGGGAAGCGGACTCATCGCCTCCTATGTTCGAATCAACAGTTCGGGGGGCGATCTGGTTGCCGATGGTCTGTCCAATCCCCAAACCGGCGGATTTGGAGCGCAGCTTCTGGATGCAAGCTATGCAGGAGCCCTGCTCAAGTACGACGTCCTGGTCGTGCCGGTGGATGGCAACAGCAGCAATGGGGGAACCATAGGCGCCACCGCACCGCAACTCTTTTTGAACCTGACCCCGAGCGCCATCAACAACACCGCCTTCAACCTGGCTGGCGGCGTTTCGGTCACAGGCACGACGGTGAGCTCGACGGGCCTGGCGGTGGCCGATGTGCGCGTGATGCTGACCAACCAGGATCCCACCGCCACGCAGCCGAGCAAGCTCATCTTCTCGTCGGTTGGGCGCAGCGACGCCCAAGGGAAATACCTGCTGCACGCCCAGCCGGGCAAGTACTGGATTTCGCTGTCGCCACCCACGGGAAGTGGTTTGCCGGAAGCCCTCGTCCCTTCGTCTGTCACGCTCACGGGGGATGCCACCCTGGACTTCAAGTGGGATCCCATCACCACGTCCACCCTGGTCTTGAATGTGGTGGATGCGGCCGGTAATCCCAGCGTCAGTACGCGTGTGCGACTGACGTCGGCGCAGGCCAAACCCGTGGGCACCTTGACGTCGGCCGGGGGCGCGGTTGCCACGTCAACGGCCAACGGCAATGTTCAAGTCGAAAGCGTTACTTCAGCCACGGGCGCGGCCACCTTCGCCAACCTACCTGACGGTGCGAGCTACGATGCCCTTCTGGTGCCCGCCACACTCGGACCCTACTCCGCCACCACGACCGTTTCGCTTGCGCTTCCCACGGGCGGCGCGACCCTGCCGGTGGGTCTCTTGGCGCAGGGGAGGATCAGCGGTCAGCTCACGGCAAGCAGCGTTTCCTCGGCCATTGATTGGACCCACGTCGATGTCATCGCCTACGATCGCAGCAGCGACACGCCGGAAGATCCACTGGCCGTTGCTGCGCAGACCAACGGAACCTTCTCGCTAGGGGTGAGCCCCGGCCGTTCCTATGCCGTCATGGTCGTCCCGGATGCGAGCACCGGGTTGGCGCGGACCTTCGTCGGTCCGGGACCGCTCCAGGCCAGCGAGTTTCCCCTCACGCAAAACGTGCAAGCCGCCATGGTCTGGGCCTCCACGGTGATGGACGGCTTTCAGAATGGCTTGCCAGGGACTGCCATGCAGGTCTTCTGCATCGTGGATTGGCCGTATTGTGTCGACCCGACCATCCCGCTCGCGGAAACGACCTCGGGAGACAACGGCGCCTTTCAGTTCGCGCTTCCCGATCCGGCCACGCGCTAGCCCGGCTGACTATTCACCCTGGTAGCGCGGAGGGCGCTTTTCGGCGAACGCACGCAGGCCCTCGTTGCGGTCCTGGCTGGCCAGCACGCTTTCGTAGCAGGCACGTTCGACGGTCAAGGCCTCGGCCATGGGTTTGCCGAAGCCAATGTCCACGGCGCGTTTGGCGGCTGCCAGGGCCAGCGGGCCGGCCGCAGCCAGCTCGGAACACAGCGACTCCACGGCCACGCGCAGTTCCGCTTTCGCCACCACCTGTGAAACCAGGCCCAGCTTGAGGGCAGCGGCGGCGTCGATGCGCCGGCCGGTCAGGATCAGCTCCTTGGCGACCGCGATGCCGCACAAGCGGGACAGGCGCTGGGTGCCACCGGCACCGGGAATGATGCCCAGCTTTACCTCGGACAGGGCCATGGTCGCGCTTTCGTCGGCCAGCCGGATGTCGCAGGCCAGGGCGATCTCCAGGCCGCCACCCAGTGCCGCGCCCGAGATGGCCGCGATGACCGGACGGGGAAAACTCTCGATGGCTTGGACCAGGGCGCCCAGTTCGTCGAGAAAGGTGCGGGTCTCTTCGAGGGTCATGGCCAGCCGCTCTTTCAGATCCGCGCCGGCGCAGAAGGCCGTGCCCTCAGCGCTCGTAATGACCACCGCAGTCAGATCGCGCAGGCCGGCCAGTGCCGCCAGCTGCGTACGCAGGGCCGCGACCAGCACGCGCGACAAGGCATTGGCCGCCTCGGGCCGGTTCAATGTCAGCCACGCGACCGTGCCCTGGCGTTCGACAAACACCAGCGTCTTGGCCGCGTCGATTGCGCTCTTGGTTTCACTCATTTATCCGACTTGTCCGCCTCTCTAACTTTTCCACAGCTTGTCGAGAAGATCGTCGCTGACCTGTTCAAGCGTGTCCACGATGACGTCGGCGGCCGACTGATCATAGCCCATGAAATTCCCTTGTCTGACCGCGATGACATGCGCACCCGCGGCCTTGCCGGCCAGAATGCCCGGCTCCGCATCCTCGATGACGATGCACGCCCCTGGCGCGACCCTCAGCAGCCGCATGGCGGATTGGTAGCCTTCGGGATGGGGTTTGCCCTGGCTGTAGTCCTCGGCCCCGAGCAGGTACCGGAAACACGCGGTGAGCCCGATGCCGGCAATGGTTTCTTGCACCTCGACCTTGCTCGAACCAGAAACCACCGCCAGGCCAGCCTGCGCACCCAGGCGGCGCACCAGCGCCAGCGCGCCCGGCAGGGCCTGGTAGCCCTGGGCAGCGAACAAGGCGCGCTTCTCCTCCACCGCGGCGCTGATGAGAACACCCATCTCGACGTTCAGGCCGTACTCGCGTTGGATGCGCGCGTGGATCTCGTTCCACGAGTGTCCGATGATGAACTTGCGAATGTCAGCGCCAAGCTCGACCTGCCAGCGGCGGGCGGCCAGCACCACGGATTCGACGTTTTCACGTTCGGTATCGACCAAGGTACCATCGAGGTCGAAGAGAACGGCTTTGTCTGCTTGCATAAGTGGTCGGATTATACGGAGACAAGTTGGCTTCACCGACGGTTTTTGCTAGAACGTAGTTCTTCGGAAGTTGCTTGGCTTCCTTCGCGATGGAATCGCAGTCTAACATCGCAGAGTTGCAGCGTGAAAATGAGAGCTTGCGGCGAGAAATCGCGAAGCTCGAGGATCTGCGTGCCCTGACGTACAGGGATGCCCTGACGGGATTGTGGAATCGGCGCTATTTCGCCGAGCGCCTGGGCAGTGAGCTCAGCCGGGCGCGCCGGGCGTCGGGCCGGCCGTTCACGGTGCTGATTCTCGACGTCAACGACTTCCATCTTATCAACAAGTCCCACGGTCCCGGCGAAGGCGATTTGGTCTTGCGCTGGGTCGCCGAATTTCTGGAGAAATCGGTGCGGGCCCACGACGTCTGTTGCCGCATCGAGGCTGACGAGTTCGCGGTCATCCTGCCCGACATGGGCCGCACGTCCTGCCAATTCCTTCTGCAGCGGTTGCGCGACAAGCTCGCCGTTCTCAGCGTGCGTGCGCCTTTCTCCTTTGCTCTCAGCATGGGCACCGCCAGCTACCCCGAGCAGGGCACGACCTTCGATGCCCTGGTGCGCATGGCCGAGGAAGGTCGCATTGAGGACAAGCGGCGCAAGACACCAGGTCCACAGGGGCCGGAGTTGGGCGGTGTGGCTGGCGACAAGGTCGACCGACCGCGGCGGACCGACGGCTAGCTTCCGGCGTCGATCCAGAACTTCCAGCCCGGCCGTTCCTTCACGTGCGCACCGCGCCGGGGTACACTAGTGCCGGGATATGTCGGACTTAGCGTTCAAGTGGCCTATGGGTGCGAGGCACGTCCTCGTGGTTGTGCTGGTTCTAGCGGGCGTAGGTTGCGCGCAGCGCACGACGCAGCTTTTCCTGCCCACGGACGAAACCGCCGTGGACGGTGGGAGTGGGATCACCATCAAGCTGGACGCGCGTCCAGGCCGAAGCGAGGCCGGAGCGGGCTTGGGCTACGATGGCCCGGCGGGCTGCACCGGCACGCCCGAGCTGTGCAACGGCATCGACGACGACTGCGATGGCGTCATCGACAACGGCTTCAACTTACAGAGCGATCCCTTGAACTGCGGTGCCTGCGGCATCGTGTGCAGCGCGCCCACCGCGACCACGGCCTGCGTGGCCGGTCAGTGCATGATCTCCGCGTGTACGCCCGGCTATTTGGATGCGGACAAGAATCCGGTCAACGGTTGTGAATGCATGGTCACCAATGGGGCCAAGGAAATCTGCGACGGGGCCGACAATGACTGCGACGGGGTCATCGACAACGGCTTCGACCTGCAGAACGACCCTAGCAACTGTGGCGCCTGCGGGATGGTTTGCGATGCCGCCAACGCCACTTCGTTCTGCGGCCAGGGCGCGTGCGGTTTCACCTGCAAGCCTGGCTTCTACGACGCCGACAAGAAGGCGAGCGACGGTTGCGAGTACGCGTGCAAACCCAGCGCGAATCCCGCCGAGGTGTGCGACGGCGTCGACAACGACTGCAACGGGCTCATCGACGGCGAAGATCCAGGACTGGTCTACACGCCCGCGGATCGAACCTGCTACAGCAGCGCGGCCGGCTCGTGCCAGACCGGGCTGACCACCTGTGTGGGCGGCAAGCTGGTGTGCGTGGGCGCGGGACCGCCTTCCGAAGAAGTGTGCGACGGGCGCGACAACAACTGCAACGGTATCATCGACGAGAGCGACCCCAATCTGGGCAAGGTCTGCTACGCCCCTGGCGTCGCCGGTTGCGATGCCGCCACGGGCGTGTGCGTGGGCGAGTGCAAGCGTGGCGCCTTGGTCTGCACCGGCGGCAGCCTGGTGTGTGGCGGTATGGTCACGCCCAAGGTCGAAATCTGTGACGGCAAGGACAACGACTGCGACGGCGTCATCGACAATGGCTTCGACACCGACACCGATCCGAACAACTGCGGCGGTTGCGGGCACAAGTGCAGTTTCGCGCACGCCATCGCGGCCTGCGTGAAAGGCGTTTGCGTCTTCGATCCCAAGGGCCACGAAGGCGCTTGCGCCGAAGGCTGGGTGGACGCCAACCACAATCCCAGCGACGGCTGCGAATACCAGTGCACGCCCGACGGTCCCGAGATGTGCGACGGCAAGGACAACGACTGCAACGGTTTGGTCGACACCGCCGATCCCGGACTGATCTTTCCGTCCAACTTCTGTTTGCAGGTGGGTGAATGCGCCAAGGCCCCCGGCGGATCAGGTCACGCGGGCTGGGAAACCAGCGCGGCCTTCCCGGTGTGCAAGATCCCCGGCAGCGCGCCCGCTGGCACCGCGCCGGCGTGGGTGTGCAACTATCCCGCGACCGTGCAGACCACGCCCCTAGGCCAGATCGTCGCCCAGGAAACCTGGTGCGACGGGCTCGACAACGATTGCAACGGCGTGGTGGATGATGCCTACGCCAAGCAACTCGGCACCGCGTGCACCGATCCCGCCAGCAGCGCGCTGGGCGCGTGCGTGCGCAGAGGGACTTGGCGCTGCCAGGCTGAAAAGAGCTTGCCCGCGACCTGTGACTTCACCGGTGTGGCTCCCGCGGCCTCGCCCGCAGACGAGCTCTGCGACGGTATCGACAACGATTGCGACGGTCTGGTCGACGAATCCTGGGACAACCCGCCCGGTCTCACCCAGTGCAGCGGCCACGACTGCAAGGGCGTACGCGACGACATGGTGCACGTGAGCGCCACGGGCGCGCCCGGCGGCGGCTATTACATCTACAAGTTCGAATCCAGCCGCACGGACGCCAGCGCAACCGCGCAAGGCGCATCGGCCACGCGGGCCTGTTCGCGCGCCCAAGACGGCACTGGCAGCTCGGTTCTGCCCTGGAGCTCGGTCACTTGGAATCAAGCCGACGCCGCTTGCCGGGCTGCCGGCATGAGGCTGTGCCGGGCGGTTCGCTCGGGCGGCGCCATCGTCACCGACGAGTGGGGTTTTGCCTGTCAAGGCGGGCAGACCTGTTCGAGTGGCGCGTATCCCTACGCCTGCAGCTACAGCGCTGCCGCTTGCAACGGTGCGGACACCAACCTTGGCAAGGCGGCGGCTTGTGGCTCGCGCTCGGGCTGTGTCACGGTTGGGGATCTGGATCCGAGTAGCAACAGCGATCAGGTCTTCGACATGAGCGGCAACCTGGCCGAGTGGACCGATGACCGGCGCGACACAGGTGCGAGCTTGGACAGCGCCATCTACACCACGCGCGGCGGGGCCTTCGACAGCTTTTACCTTGGTATGGCCTGCAACTTCACCGGCACCCAGCTGCATCCGACGTTTTCGTATCCTGATACGGGCTTCCGCTGCTGTTCGTCGTGCCCAGCCGGGCAGGCGGATTGCGCGGGGACATGCAAGACCCTGGGTACGGACAACGCAAACTGCGGCGGCTGCGGCGTGGCCTGTGGCGCGGTCACGACCTGCCAGAACGGCGCCTGCAAGTAGCTCAGCTCGGATCGCGTACGAAGTGGGGTAGGGTCTCGGGGAGCAAGAGGCTAAGCTCCACCACGCCAGCGAACACGCCGTCCCTGTACCAAGGGACTTGATGGATGAGCTTGCGGACCCCAGCCTTTTCGATCGTGTAGCTGCTCGGTGCTGGCGTGGCCAGCTGAGCGGCGAAGCGCAAGCGGGCCGGCTCGGGATGGCAGTCGAGTAGGTTTCGGCCCACGAGAGCCCGGCCGCCGTCCTTGGCGAACACCTGGGCCGCCCGTTCATTCACGTACACGCAGACACCCTGGCGATCGCACACGGTGGCCGCTACCTCGATGCCGTCGAGCCAGGCGAAGGGTGAATTGTAGTCCGTGGATGCGGTGGGCATCCGCGCTTTCTACAACCTTTTGGTTCGAGAATGTTCGCCTACCAAATCGCTCGGGTCGTGGGTGGCAACGGGGTGGGATGTGTGCCCACTGTCCAGCGGCTTGGATTCCGGAGCGCTGCCACGCGATTGCCAGAGTCTTCACCATCGGGCATGATGGCCGCAGGCTGCGGCGAGGGCGCCGCCGGAAGACTGAACTATGGGCAAACCTCTTTTCGCGTTTCTTCTTGTCGTCGTATTGGCGCAATCAACCCCGAAAGCCGCGCTCGGAGCATCGGGCGGATCGGGCAGAGCGAGCAAGGAAAAGGCAGCCAAGAAGGCTTGTATCACCGGCAACGTCAAGGCGGGCACCGACATCCTGGCCGATCTCTACGTGGACACGGGCGACACGACCTATGTCTTCAACCAGGGCCGGTGCTACGAGCAGAACCACCGCTGGGAGGAAGCGGCGGATCGCTTCCGGGAATACCTGCGCAAGGCACCCAATTTGGCCGACGGCGAGAAAGCCGAAGTGAACGCGCACATTGCGGAATGCGATTCCATGCTAGCCAAGCAAACGGGTGCGTCACCTAACTCGCCCAAAGAAGCCTCGCCTGGCTTGGCTTCCACATCGGCTCCATCCGGTACGATGGTCAACGCTCCGAATACGGATACTACCTATCCTTCCGTGGTGCCAGTTGTGACTGTCCAGTCGCTGCCGCCCAAATCTGAGGGGCGCGGGTTGCGGATTGCGGGCATCGCGGCCACGGCATTCGGGCTTTGTGCAATTACGACCGGAGTTGTTCTCGCGCTAAAGGAACAGTCCCTCACAAACCAGATCAACGCCAAATTCAATGCTGACAAGGAATCGACCCGGGCGTCGTACGTGACCTGGGGCTACGTTAGCTACGGCGTCGGGGCGGCCGCAGTGGTTGCTGGAGCGACCCTCTACGTCCTGGGCTGGCGATCCGAGCGCGCAGCTTCGGGCACGACTGGGATTTCGCTGCTGCCGACCTATGCGCCTGGCATCACCGGCATGGCCTTGCAAGGGAGCTTCTAATGTCCAACAACCGACCAAGGCACGATTGGATTGGCGCGGTCGCACTGGGCGCCGCGCTCGGCGTAGCCGGCTGCTTTACGACACCGACCATCGACGTGAAGACCATCTCGTGCCAACTTCCCGTCGACTGCCCAGACGGGTACGTTTGCAAGGTTCCCGGTGTGCCCGGCGGTTGCTGCAAGTCCGGTGATCCGACCTGCGGAGTGGGGATCGATGGCTCGGCCTCGGAGGCGGGGGCAAAATCGATGATCGATGGCGCGGCCATCGACCAAGGGCAAGCGCTGGACCTCGGTTTGCCGGGAAGCAGCCATCTCGATGCCTTGGAACCTGACAGTAGTCTCTCTTTCAGTCTGGACGGCTCGATTTCTGCGCCAGATGTCCCCCTTGTTTCCGATGCTGCCGTGGCCGACTTGAGCGGCGAGGATCAGAAGTCCATTTCCGCGGTAGACCTAGGCTCGAATCTAGACATGCCGCTTGGCTCGACGAGCGACGCAGGCAACACTGTGGACTCTGCCCCCTCCGTCAACTGTGTCGGCCTGGCTGCCGGCACCCCGTGTGGCGATGGCATGGTGTGCAGCAACGGTCAGTGCGTTGCCTGCGCGGCGGGGAGCAGCTGTTCCGTGGCGACTCCGTGCCACAAAGGGATCTTGTCTTGCTCGACGGGCATCTCGGTGTGCGTGGACAACGGCAACGCCGAGGAAGGAACGGCCTGCGGCAGCGGCAACGTCTGCCGCTCGGGCGCCTGCACGGCGTGCGTGGCGGGACAGGCCTGCCCAATCGCCGGCTCGCCCTGCAGAACTGGCATTCTGACCTGTTCCGCTGGCGTGAGCTCTTGCGTAGACAACGGTGCCAAGCCGGACGGCACGACTTGCGACGATGGCAACGCGTGCACAACAGGCGATGCCTGCCATGGTGGAACTTGTACAGGTGGAACTCAGAAGACCTGTACCGCAAGCGACCAATGCCACACCGCCGGTACCTGCAACGCCTCGACGGGCGTGTGCTCGAACCCGGCCAAGGCCGAGGGGGCCGCCTGCGACGACGGCAACCTCTGCACGACGGGCGATGCATGCCACGGCGGCTCTTGCACCAGCGGCACGCCAAAGACTTGCTCAGCAAGTGGCCAATGCTATGCGGCCGGCACGTGCAACCCATCGACGGGAACATGTTCATCTACGCCCCTATCGGGCGTTTCTTGCAATGACGGCAACGCCTGCACGCAAACGGACACTTGCCAATCGGGCACTTGCGTCGGCACTAATCCGGTGGTGTGCACGGCTTTGGACCAGTGCCACCAAGTAGGCACCTGCGACCCAGGAACGGGGACCTGCTCCAATCCTCCCTTGTCTGGTACATCTTGCAATGACGGCAACGCCTGCACCAGCGGCGAAACCTGTCAAAATGGAAGTTGTACTGGGGGAACGCAGAAGGCCTGTACCGCAATCGACCAATGCCACCAAGCTGGCACCTGCGACCCGGCGTCGGGCAATTGCTCCAACCCCGCAGCGCTGGACGGGACGAGCTGCAGCGATGGCAACAGCTGCACTGTCGGCGACAAGTGCCAGAGCGGTGTCTGCTCATCAGGACCGCTCATGACATGTCCCGCACCCGACGACTGCCACGTTAGCCACGGATGCAATCCTGACACGGGTAAATGCTGGTACGACGCAGTTCCGGATGGCTCTAGTTGTCTGTACGATCCAAACACTGGAGAATACGCAACATGTTGCGCCGGTCAGTGCCGGTACCTAGGTTGCTCCTGACCCTAAGCGAGACCGGGAGCAGGGCCGCCAGACAAAACCGAAGGACCCTGCCACGCCATCCGGCCTCCGGGTCCGCACCGAGCAGGTCGCTGCGCCCGTCCTGGATGTGCCACTGCGCCTTTGCTTCGTGCGCACGATGCCCAGGTCGAAAGCCGTGGCTGTGCTGCGAGAAGTCCGGCCTTCGTACGCCCTCTCCATCAGGTCGCTCGCTCCTGAGCGTCCGTTTCCGCCCGTCGCCGTCGTCGCTTCCTCGCTCCGCACTACCGTCGGGGCTTCACCCCTCTTCACAAGCGACAGCACCAGTTGCCTGGTCATCTGAGGCCTTTTGCCTCCGAAACGCATGCTTGTTTCGTTCTCCTTCTCGTTCGGTCCTCCGCGCGGCTTTCGCCACTACTACGACCTCAAGGCCAGATCTTCCTAGGTGAGAAAGTCTTTCTTCGCCGCACGACCGCCGGCTCTATGCCGCCCGAGCCTTGACCATCGAGGCTTCTCGGTCTTTGGCCCGTTCGCCTCGCTCGGCATCGCTTCGTATCCCGTTCTTGTTCATCGGCCCGCGGTTTCGCCCTGCTTCCTTCCCACGGTTGGGCTAGACGCACCAAAGAAAAGGGCGAACCCCGGAGGGTCCGCCCTTTTGATTGCCACTAAGCAGGAAGGTTCTGTCTGCTACTGACTACTCCAGTCCTAGAACTTGCCGTGCGCGACTGCGATGGCTGCGACAGTTCCTGGGCCGTGGCACATCATGCACATCTCGGAATTGGCCTTGGCTGCCAGGCGCGTTCCGTAGAACGTGCCGCCCATGTCGGTCATGTGCTTGATCTCGTTGGCTGAGTCGTGGCAGGTGGAGCAGGCTGCGGTAATGGGCGACTTCACCAGTGTTGTCCCGGAGGGGTCGCAGGGAGAGGCCGCTGTACAGGCACATGGTGCCGCCGTCGTGCAAGCTACGCCGTCCTTGGTTCCGGTCGTCAGGTTTGCTGTCGCATAGTTCGTTCCGTAGTCTGTCACGCCGTCGGCCTTGATATAGGGCGAGTTGCTGATGGCGGCCGTGTACGTCCCGGTTGCCACTGTGCTCATGAGCAGGTTGGGCAGCGCCGCCGCCGAGGCACTGGCACTGAAGTCGTAGGTCCCGGGCAAGTGGCACTGTTGGCAGTTGTTGAGAATGCCTGGGTAGGTGACCTTGGCGAAGTACGGATCCGCATTGTCCTTGGTGCAGGTTCCATCCGCGATGGTGGTGCCTGCCGGGCAGGCCGCGTGCCAGTTGAAGTCCACGGTGCGCTTGGAGGCACCGTGGATTCCGTGGATGAAGGTCGAGGACGACGCCGACCAGCCGCTGCTGGTCTGGTTCGGGTAGTGACAGAAGGCGCATGTCGCGCCGTCGTTGCGCTGGCCCGCGTGGAAGGACGGGTTGGCACCCAGTTGCTCGTGGCACTTGAGGCAGAGGGCGTTGCTCACGATAGGACGGCGAGCAGCATACGCCTTTCCTGTCACCGCATCGGTGCCCGCCATGGAAACGTCGGTGGCAGCGACGACGAGGCCGCCACACTTTAGTCCCGCGGCGCATGTCGGAATCACGCTGGAGTCGCCATACGGATAGGCAGGCAGATTGATTTGTGTGAGCGGCGGCGTAGTTGTTGCGCTGTAGGTGTACCCGATACCACCGGTCAACATAACCGGGCCATCCGGGATGGTGACGCCGGTCAGGGTGACGGTGTAGTAGCCCGAGGCCGCATCGAAGGTCATGGTACCGGCGGCTGCTCCAGTGGCGGTGCCGTTCCAGATATTCTTGAGGTAACCGCCGACTTTCATGTTGAAGTCAGCTGGCGTCTTGATGCCGTCTTGGGGAAGGGCGTAGGCGAAGTACGCGCTTGGCGAGCTCACGAATCCGTCCATCATTTCTGTGACCGTGCCGGCGGCGTAAGTGTTGAAGACCACCGGGGTGCCCTTCGGGGTGCTGTCCTTGACCACAAAGCGGAACGTGATGCTGGGATGCTTGCTAGCATCGCGGGCTACGCTCTTGACGTCGTATGCGATTTGGATCGCACCGGTAGGTTGCGCGCCAGCGGCAGGGACGTACCCGATATTGGTTGTCGTGTTGGAGGTGCTAGCAGCCGGATCCGGCGGAGCGATGGCGACGTGCGAATCGAGGACACCGATGCCGATGGCGCTCTTGGCCGCGTTCGCCGGGTGGCAAGCGATGCACTTCGAGTCGTCGGCTTGTGCGAGACCCTTGTGGGCGACGCGGCCAGCGGGAACCACCGCCGCGAAGCTGACACCGTCGTGGCAAGAACCGCAGGCGCGCCGGCTTGGCTTGGACGCGAAATTCGCGGCTTGGGCTGCTGGGGCGCGGTGGCACTTGTCGCAGTTGCGGATGTCCTGCGGGTAGGTGGTTTCGTACGGCGTGGTGATCGCCGTGTAGGAGCCGCCGTTGAGCGAGAGCCCTTCACCCATGTGAATCTTGTGGATGAAGACGGGAAGATTGATGAAGGCTTCGCCATTCATCGTGACCGCGGTACCGGTCCAAGCAACCGCCTTGCTGGTAGGATCGACCGTGACCACGCCCGTGGCATCCAGGTCCACGAGAGGCGACGTCCCGGTGCCGGGCAGGGCAGTGAAGCGGCGCTGATCGTTGTGGCAGGCCACGCAGAAGCGAACATCGTAGCGAGAGCCGCCGTGGAAGGCGCCGGTTCCGCCAGCCTTGGCGCGGAACGAGCTGTGACATTCCAGGCAGGCAGCGCCGTCGATCTTGTCATTCTTGCCCGTGACATCTGCGCCCGTGGCGGGAACGAAATCCTTCACCACGTTGACCGGCGCGAACAACTGCAGCCCGTTGGCAGATTGCGAAACCTGCATGGCAAAGCGGTGCGTGGCGGCTGCGTCGTAGGTGGTGCCCGCGTTGGCCGGGTCGGTGACGATGTTCTTGAGGAACGTATAGACATAGGTTCCGTCGCCGTTGTCGGTCACCGTGCCACCAGCGGCGGTGGCAGTGGCCGGGCTTTCGGTGCCGGCCACGCTGGTCGCGTTGGCGGCCATGTAGCTGACCCAGGTGTCGTTGCCGCCCGCGACGCCAGGAACCAACTTGAGCAAAGCGAAGCGCATGGCAGCCGGAGGCAAGCCCGAGATCGCGTCGCCGCTGGTGTTGTCCGTGGCCTTGAAGGCGACCACTGGCTTACCAGTGGCGGGGACGGTGATGCTGGTGATGGCGATCTTGAGGTCAAGTGCCGCAAGCTCATCAGCGCTTAGGCTGGCGAAACCCGAAAGGGCGTTCTTGATGGTTGTCGTGACGGTACCGCCGTCGAGGCCGGGGCAGGTCATGGTGCTGGTGCCGTCGCCATTGCTGACCACGGTGCAGGCCGCGCCTGCGCTACCACCCGACGTAGGAATCACGACTTCCGTCCCATCGGGGCATACGATCTTTTTCGCGCCGCCGTCTGGGGCCTGGATGGTGCAGTTGGTGGCGCCGCCATCGGTTTTGGGAATGACGGTTGGGCTGCTCAGCGTGGCGGTGGTGCCATCATCGCATTTCAGAATGCTGGCACCGGCGTCGTTGACTGTGACGGTGCAGGATTTGCCGTTGGTGCCGTTCTTGCCGTCCGAGCCTGAACAGGCCGCGAGACATAGGGCGAGACCGGCGGGAATGAGACTGCGCACAATTAGACCTCGGTTCATTGTCCTCTCCTTGGCGAAGCAGTTGCCGACTGGAAAAGTAGCATGCGAACGTGAAAGTAGTAACGAATAATGACCTTTCGGGTCCGAAATGTCCGCTTTATCCTTTCGCTTTTCGACGATCAACACGATAGAGGTTGTGGGGTTCGGAAGCGTTCCAACGATGGTGGCGGGACAAAAGGACCTGCGGGGTCGGAGAAGCGGAGCAGTGTCAAACTGGGTGAGAATCCCGGGCCGGACAGCGCCGAGGAAACGAGAGCGCTTGTAGTGTCGGCAGTTCCCAGGGAAAACTCAACATGGAAAGCAGATTGAGCCAGTCATGGATTGGCCATGGCCGGCAGCGTCGTTGGCGACTGGCCTGTCGTTGGGTGCCAAGACGGTCGCGACCAAGCCATTCTGATCGAGAAATCCGACTGAATTGGTAGTACCTGTCGGTCACTGGCACGCGGTGCTTGGATTCCAGCTTGCCAAGAATGCGGGGTCGTCCGATGTCGTGATGAGAAGAGTCGTACCGGCCTGGACCACGTGCACTTGGTTCGAAGCAGACAAGGTTGCCAGCAGGTCAGCCCCTAGCGGGCTGGCCAGCTCGATCCGCCAGGCCGTCGCCGTCTTCTGGGTCGTCTGGTTGAAGTAGACGAAGAGGTAATCGTTGCGCCACAACAGGGCGCGATCGCGAGCTACATCGCTCGCCACACCCCAGGCAAAGAGATAGGCGTAGAGCTCGCTCGCCCCGAACTGGTCGAAGCCGTAGGGCTGGTTGCCATTCTTGAATTCACTCGGGATGCTCGGTTCGCAGTCGATGGGCACCGTGGCGGGCGGCGTGACACCGTTGCCAGCTATGTAATCGAGCATGCGTGTTGGGCTCTGGCCGTAGGCGTGTCTGACCGCCGCGTTTCCGCCCTGCTTCCATAGCGTTGCCTGCCAGAGGCCACCCAGGGGATAGACCATCCAGCGCGCAGCGAAGTACGGTGCCCCGAGCGTTGCGAACTCATTCGCGAAGTATTCGCCCCGCCATGACTTGAAGTAGGTAACCGGATCGCCGAGATCCTTGTAGCGGTATCCGTCCGGCAACGCGATCTCGTAGTCGAACAACCGCTCGTAGAGCTCAGCGTCTCCTTCCACCATCGCCCGGTAGGCCAGGCTCTCGTCGGAGCCATGGTGCCCCTTGCGCAGGTCGAGCTCGCGATCCTGAAGCGCATGCACGAGCTCGTGCGCTAACGTGCTCATGTTTTGCACCTGGCCTTGCCAGTCGGAGGTCTGGTTGGGATGTTGGATGATGGTCACAGAGCGGGTGTCCCACGAGTAGAAAGCCCCTGTATTGGTGACCTGGTCGTCGATACTCGTGGCCACGGTGTTCTGTGAAGCTGGAATGAGCTTGAGCAGGGCCAGCGTGGTATCCCACCACGGCTGCGGCGCAGGGGCGTTTGCCGCCGCCTGGCCTGCAGCCGCTTCCAACTCCTGGCGATACTGGTCCTCGGTCTTGGTCTGGATCGGCGGGATGCCACCGAATGGATCATAGCCGTCGCCGCGAACTCTCAGGTCCGCGTAGTAGATGTCCTGCTGGCAGGAAGGATCCGCGATGTCGCATGGCTTGAGGGTTCGGTCCGCGCAGCCTGCGAGAACGAACAGCAGCCCTAGGGAAGTCCGAGTCATAGGTCAAGCTCCTTGCCGCAGTGAATACCCCATGCCTGCGTACCACGACCGAAAACGCCCAGGGGTTCGTCCAAATTGACCAGGATCCCAAGGAACAGTTTTCCAATCGCCGAGGCCCAGTCGGCCCGAAGCACCGCCGCGGTCTGCAAACGATCAACACTTGCGGAAGGCAGCAGGACCGTCTGCACCCTGGGTGTGAGCCAGAAAGTGTTTGCCACCCGGACGCGGATGCCCACGGCGATTTGTGCCAGCAGGTCCGTGCCGCTCTCTCCGCTGCTCACGCCAAAGATGGGCCCGACGGAAGCATCGACGACCAGTGCCGCGTCGTCGTCGAGGTCATAAGACAGGGAGCCCGAGAGCGGGATCGCCAGGCGGCCCGTGGCCCAGCGCCAGTCGTCCCACATGCCCCAGGCGGCGGCACCTTGGCTATACAGCTGCCGCTGCAGCCGACCATCGTCGCCGAGGTTGACCCTGGCAATGGGCGCCGTGATGGCCATGCCGACGCGCCACCAGGCGCTTCCACTGTCGCGTCGATACCAGGCGCCGAGGTGCGGATTTCCCGACCGCGCCGTGGCCGAACCCAATCCTTCACTGTCCAGCATGAGCGCAAGTGGCCATTCGATCTCGATACCGGCGTAGGGCCTCGGTGCAAAGAGGGCTTGCAGGATCGGTGTGGCCACGGTTCCAGACGAGCCGTTCTCGGAAATGTGGGAAACCGCCATGGCTGCCCCCAGCGACATCGTGCGGGTGGGTTCCGCTTCTGCTGCGCGGGCGTTGGCCGGACTCGTCGAAGGTGGCGTGGCCAGAGCGGAACTGCCAAGTTCCAAAGCTGGCACCTCGGAGCCTGACGGTGGCACGGCAACTTGCGGCAGCGCAGCCGGCGAGGGTGCCGACGGTGACGTCGGCGTGCCTGGGTCGGATGTGCGGGCGGATGCCTCGGAGTCGGCCGGCACGGAATTCGGTGCGGCCGTCGGCTGGGCCTGCGCCTCGTCCTCGGCGGGCTGCGCGTGTGACGGACTCGACACGCTCAGAAGGAGAAAGAAAGCACACAGACCCGACTGTCTGCGCGCCATACCCGAGAAGATCCGGCGGGCGTTGGATGGCATAGCTGGCTGCAGTGTATCAGTCGGCGAAAGTTTTGCGAGTCAGCGCCGGCGCGGCCGGCGTCAGCGCAGCGCGAGCTACGCCTGCGCTCCGGTTTTGGCCGCGCGAACCAGCGGCAATTCCAGGGCGTCGCGCAGGGCCTCGCAGCTGGCCTGGATCATGTTTTGCGACACGCCGATGGTGCTCCAGCTTTCGCCGTGCATCTGCGATTCGACGAGCACGCGGGTCTTGGCCGCGGTGGCGGCCTCGGGATCGAGGATGCGCACCTTGAAGTCGGTCAGGTGGACATCGCGCAGCAGCGGGAAGTGTTGATCCAGCGCCTTGTGAAAGGCGTGATCCATGGCGTCCACCGGGCCAGAGCCTTCGGCGACCACATGCGAGATCTCGTCGCCCACCTTCAGCTTGACCGTAGCTTCCACGAACATCTCGCGGCCGCGCCGTTGCTCGGAAAGCACCACCACGTCCAGGATCTCGAACGGCTCGGCATAGCCGGGCTGGGCGCGGCGGACCATCAATTCAAACGATCCCTCGGCGGCCTCGAATTGGTAGCCCTGGTTTTCCAGCTCTTTCACACGGGCGAGCAGGGCCGGCTCGTAGCCGCGCATGTCCATCCCCAGGTCGCGCGCCACCATGCGCACGTTGCCACGGCCGGAAAGCTCGGACACCACGACCTTGCGCTGGTTGCCCACCGCCTCGGGCGTCACGTGCTCATAGGAGGCGGCCAATTTTTCCACCGCGGCCACGTGGGCGCCGCCCTTGTGGGCGAAGGCGGAGGTGCCGACGTAGGGCGCGTGCGCGCGCGGCCGGATGTTGGCCAGCTCGCTCGCCGTGCGCGACAGCTCGGTCAGGCGCTTGAGGTGGCCCTCGGGCACGCAGGTGTGGCCCATCTTGAGTTGCAGGGCCGGGATCACCGAGATCAGATTGGCGTTGCCACAGCGTTCGCCCCAGCCGTTGAGCGTGCCTTGCACCATGGTGGCGCCGGCCTCGACCGCGGCCAGGGAATTGGCCACCGCCATGTCGCCGTCGTTGTGGGCGTGGATGCCGATGGCGGTCTTGGTGACCTTCTTCAGCTCGCCGATGGCCGCCGCGATGAAACTGGGAAGGCTGCCGCCGTTGGTGTCACACAAGGCCAGCCAGTCCGCGCCCGCGTCGGCGGCGGCACGCACGGCAGCCAGCGCGTAGTCGCGGTCGGCGCGGAAACCGTCGAAGAAGTGCTCGGCGTCGAAGATGACTTCCTTGCCGTTCTTTTTCAGGAACGCCACGCTGTCCGCGATCATGGCCAGGTTGTTTTCCGCGGTGGTGCCGAGCACGTGGGTCACGTGCAGAAGCCAGGTCTTGCCGAAGATGGACACGGCGGGCGTACCGGCGGCCACCAGGGCCTGCATGTTGTCGTCGTCGGCCGCCGCCTTCTTGGCATGGCGGGTGCTGCCGAAGGCGGTCAGCTTGGCCTGCTTGAGGCCAAGCTCGGGGGCGCGGCGAAAGAACTCCACGTCCTTGGGGTTCGAGCCGGGATAGCCGCCCTCGATGTACTGGATGCCGAAGCCGTCAAGCAGCCGGGAGATCTTGATCTTGTCCTCGACCGAGAGGGATAGCCCCTCGCTTTGGGTTCCGTCCCTAAGCGTCGTATCGAAGAGTGCGATCTGCATGATGGTGCCCAGCTTTCTTGGTTGAGCCGTGCAATCTACAAAATCGCGGGCGTCGGCGCAAAGACTGCGTCGGTGAAGAGCTATGTATCCAGCAGCCTGCGTACTTGGTCGCGCACTTGTTTGTAGTCGTTGGGCAGGTTGATGGGCGTGTTGGCGAACTTGCACACCGGCACGTCGGCCAGCTTGGACTCGTGGTAGCCGACCTTGAAGTCGGTGAACTTGAGCCCGCTGGCGGTGCTGATGACCACGGTGCGCTCGGATTTCTTGATGGTGCCGGCGGCGACGAGCTTTTCGAGCGCGGCCAGGGCCACGCCGGTGTGTGGGCAGTTGAACATGCCGGTCTTGTCGGCGCGGGCGGCGGCATCGGCCAGCTCGGCCTCGCTGGCCTGCTCCACCACGCCGTCGTATTCCTTCAAGGTGCGGATGGCCTTGGCCACGCTGATGGGATT
>Ga0302322_100000974_pt1 | contig 22831 bp, 13 predicted proteins | sample Fen_T0_2_FD_203757 | JGI IMG/M metagenome (GOLD analysis project Ga0302322, IMG submission 203757) | Peat permafrost microbial communities from Stordalen Mire near Abisko, Sweden - Fen_T0_2 | ecosystem: Environmental > Terrestrial > Soil > Wetlands > Permafrost | place: Sweden: Abisko...
GCCCCTGCCCCGAGGTGCCGTCCGGGGCGATCACGCGATCCGGATCGCGTGATCGCCCCGGACCGCGCGCTCAGGGCAGGGGCGGGACCTCCAGGGCGGCGCAGAAGGCCTCGGTGTCCACGACGAGCCCGGCGCGGGCGAGGGTGCGCAGCGTGGCGCCGTCCTGTTCGGCGGCGGGTCCTCAGCAGGCCGTCATCCCGCGCCCCCTGCCCGGCGGACGGCGGCGGTCAGCGCCCGGCCCGCCAGCACCTGGACCATGAACCGACGGTAGTCGGCGGAGGCCAGGTAGTCGTCCAGGGCCGTCCCCGGCGCGACGTCCAGGTTCCATGCCGGCGCGCCCGCCTCCGGCACGGGCTCCTCGCCCGTGGTGATGAGCACCGGCCGCGCGACCAGGCCCGCGGCCGCGGCCCGGCAGGTGAGCGCGCCGTCGTCCCGACGGCAGAGCACCACCGAGACGGCGCAGATCGCCTCGAGCGTCGCCCGGTCCGCCCAGCGCGCGTGCGCGCTGCCCACGGCGTCGGGGTCGATCTCGACGGACACGATCAGCTCCGTCCGTGCCGGCGCCCAGGCGCCGCCGGCCGTCCACAGGTCGCGGACCGGCAGGGTGCGCGTGCCGTCCGGCCCGGCCAGGGTGGCCCGGGCGGCGTGCGCGACGAGCGCGGTCGCGACGTCGTTCCCCGGCCGCCCGCTCGCCAGCTGCCCGCCGAGGGTCACCCGGTTGCGGCTCTGCCGGTCGCCGGTACCGGCGAGCGCCTCGCCGAGCGCGTGCCGCAGGTCCCGCGACGATCCGGTGAGGTCGGGCGGGTCGAGGAGGTGCTCGTCCAGCAGGTCGGTCAGCGTCGTCCCGGCCCCGATCCGGACCGTTCCGAGCGGCCCGCGCTCGACCCCGCGCAGCTCCGCGACGTCCCGCAGGTCGACGACGGTCCCGACCACCTGCTCCCGGCGCTTGAGCCGGGTGAGCAGGTGATGGCCACCGGCCATCGCGACCGCGCCCGGGCGGGCGAGGGCCTCCAGGGCCCCCGCGAGATCGGCCGGAGCGGTGTACTCGAACGGGGCGAGGGTCATCGCTCCTCCTCGGCGCTGGTGGCGGTGGCGGTGGCGCCGACCGCGGCCGGCGCGGGTGAGCCCGCGCGGGCGTCGCGGAGCGCGCGCCAGATCTTCTCCTGGGTGACGGGCATGCCGAGGTGCTCGATGCCGTACCCGGCGAGCGCGTCGAGGATCGCGTTGCTGACCGCCGCGGCCGGCGGCACGGTCGCGATCTCGCCGGCTCCCTTCGCGCCCAGGGCGTTGTGGGGGGTCGGCGACTCGGTCCAGTCGAGCACGAGCGGCGGGACGTCCGTGGCCCGGGGCATCGGATAGCTGCGCAGGTCGTCGGTGAGGAGGTTGCCCTCGGCGTCGAAACGCGCCTCCTCCATGAGCACCTGCCCCAGCCCGTGGACGATGCTGCCCTCGACCTGGCGGTCGACGACGAGCGGGTTCCCGATCACCCCCGCGTCGTTCACGGCGATGTAGCGCAACAGTTCCAGCTCACCCGTGTGCTCGTCGATCTCCACCTCGACGATGTGGGAACCGAACGGGTAGTTGAAGTCCGGCGGGTCGAACATCGTCGTGACGTCGAGCGCGGGCGTCACGCCCTCGGGCAGGTTCCACCCGTACCAAACGGCGATGGCCGCGTCGCTGAAGGCCATCGAGTGCGCGCCGTCCGCGGTGGAGAACGTCCCGTCGGACACCTGGACGTCGTCGGTGCCGACGCCGAAGGCGTGCGCCACGACCTTGACCATCTTCTCGCGCACCTCGAGCGCGGCCTGCAGCACCGCCGGGCCGCCGACGCTGTACGACCGGCTGCCGTAGGTGCCCTGGCCGTAGGGCGCGCTCTCGGTGTCGGAGTGCAGCACCGTGACCAGCTCCACCGGGATGGCGAGCGTGTCCGCCGCGATCTGGGCGAACGTCGTCTCGTGGCTCTGGCCCGTCGAGGCCGAGCCGATGGTGAGGATCACCTCCCCGCTGGGCTGCACCCGGATGTTGGCGCTCTCCCAGGTGCCCCCGAGCATGCCCTCCTGGGACATCCGGGTCGACGGCCCGACGCCGCAGATCGCGACGTACGAGGCGATGCCGAGCCCCAGGAGCCGGCCCCGCTCGCGGGCGTTCGCCCGTCGCTGCTCCAGGCCGTCGTAGTCGGCGTGCCGCATCGCGAGCTGCAGGGCCTTCGCGTAGTCGCCCGAGTCGTAGGTCCAGCCCATCCCGTTGTCGTAGGGCATCCGGTCGGGGGTGACCATGTTCGCCAGGCGCACCTGCGCCGGGTCGAGCCCGATGCGCCGGGCGAAGACGTCGACGGCCCGTTCGGTCGCGTACGTCGCCTCCGACCGGCCGGACCCGCGTTGGGCGCCGAGCGGCACGACGTTGGTGAACGCGACGTAGACCTCGCAGAAGGCGCTCGGGATCGCGTACGGGCCGGTGAGGCTGCGGCCCATGAGCGCGGTCGCGACGCCAGGACCGATCGTGGACGGGTAGGCGCCCAGGTTCGCGTAGCTGGTCACCCGCAGCGCCGTGATGCGTCCCTCCCGGGTCCCGCCGAGAGTGATCTTGTAGTCGTGGTCGCGGCCCTGCACGGTGGAGCGCATGAGCCCGTTGCGCGAGTCGACCCACTTCACCGGGCGTCCGAGCCGCGCCGCCAGGAAGAGCACGAGGGCCATGTCCGGGTAGAGGTATCCCTTGGTGCCGAAGCTGCCCCCGACGTTCGTGGCGACGACCCGGAGCTTGGCGAGCGGGATGCCGAGCACCAGCGCCGCCAGCAGGAACCGGTGGTTGTGCGGTCCCTGGGTGGTGGTGTGCAGCGTGTAGTGGCCCGTGGCCGGGTCGTACTCGCCGAGGCTGGCGCGCGGTTCCAGCGGGTTGTTGATGGTGCGCTGGTTGATCAGGTCGAGTTCGACGACGACCTCGGCCTCCGCGAGCGCGGTGTCCGTGGAGGCGGCGTCGCCGCAGGTCCAGTGCGCGTTGAGGTTGCCCGGGACGGCGTCGTGCAGCTGGGGTGCCCCGGGTGCGACGGCGTCGCGGGCACGCGTGACCACGGGCAGCGGCTCGTAGTGGACGACGACGGCCTCGGCGGCGTCCCTGGCCTGCCGCTCCGTCTCGGCGACGACGGCGACGACCGGCTCGCCGATGAAGCGGACCCGGTCGATCGCGAGCGCCGGCCCCCCGCCGGGGAGCCCGTAGGGGTGCGGCGGGAAGTGGCTCTCGGTGCCGCCCGGGATCCAGATGCAGGGCAGCGGCATCAGCTTGTCGGCGATGTCGGCGCCCGTCACGACGGCGAGCACGCCCGGCATGGCGGCGGCCGCAGCCGTGTCGATCGACACGATGCGGGCATGGGCGTGCTCGCTGAGGAGCAGGTGGAGGCGGACGGTGCCGGGCGGGGTGAGGTCCGCGGTGAAGCGGGCCGTCCCGCGCAGGAAGGCCTCGCTCTCGCGCGGCGTGACCCGCTGCCCCAGGACGCCGGTCACCGCAGGTCTCCCGCGGGCACGGCGACGGCGTCGACGACGGCCACGTAGCCGGTGCACCGGCAGAAGGTGCCGTCGAGAGCCTCGCGGACCTCGTCGGCGGTCGGCTGGGGTGTCTGGGCGGTGAGTTCCCGGAGATTCATGACCAGCCCAGGGGTGCAGAAGCCGCACTGCACCGCATGTGCATCGCGCAGTGCGTTCTGCAGATCGGTGAGCGGCGCCGTGGCCGGGCTCACACCCTCCACGGTGACAATGGTCGAGCCCGTCGCGCTGACGGCCAGCACCTGGCAGCTCTTGACGGTTCGCCCGTTCAGCTCGACGACACAGGAGCCGCATTGCGCCGTGTCGCAGGCAATCTTTGTCCCGGTCAGGCCGGTGCGATCGCGGAGGATCTCTGCCAGCAGTTCTCGCGGTTCTACCTCATATTCGACGGGAGTGCCGTTGACAACGAGCGAGCATCTCATGACGACCTCTTCCGATCCGGAGCCGAAGGACGGATTCCTGGCCGGAGCCCCGCGACGCCCGTCGACGTCGGCGACGCCGAATGGTCATCGCTCAAGGACACGGGCGAGCCCCTGGGTGGATTGTCCTGGGGCACACGTGCGAAGTCGTTGTCGCGGTGCCGTCCGTCCCGACTTCGGGAGTTTGAGGCACGTTCTTCGTGAGACCCGGGTCACGTGTACGGAAGTCCCGCCCGCGCCGGGGATCAGTTCGGCATCGTCACGCTCCGCATCCTCGGTGTCCGGGTCGGCGAGGGTCGCGTCACGCATCGTACCGACGCTACGGATCTTCTGTACACTAGGTAGTGAAACGATGTAATCATCGTAGGCCGGTAAGCTTGCATGCTGCAACGAACGGTCGCTGTGAGCATCGACGGCGAGGGTTGTATGCTGGCCGTGCTGTCCGATTGATCCGGCTATGGTTGCCTACTGCTCCCGGTGGGCGTCCCGGGTGGATCAGGGCCGGTCCGGCGGACGGGTGTCGACGGTCCGGCTCGCTCGACGGGCCGGGCGCGTGCGGGGTGACCGGCGCTGCCGAGGAACTCGTCACTCGTGGTGGTGGACCGCGGCTGGAGGCGCGGGCGCCGCCCGGGATGCGCGTCGGACGAGATGTCGGGCACACCGGTGTGCCGGGATCGGGTGCTGAGGTGTGCCCGTGGACGGCGTCGCTGTCGTGCTCTGCGGTGTCCGGTTCCCGGTCGAGAACCGTGGATGAGGATGAATTCCCCCAAGGATGACGCAGTTGCGGTCCTCGTGCCCATCGTCGTGCCGCGGGGATCGGCCAGGTGACGGCGACCGCCCCCCGGTTCTCCGCGCGCCGTCCGCGGGGCCGGTGAAATCCTCCCGCCAGCTTGCCAGAGAAACGGAGGGCATCGATGTTGAAAAAGGTGATCGCCAGGTCGTCCACCGTTCCGTGCAGGGCAGGTGCATGACGGTGATCAGTGATCGCACGGGCGTCGCCGGAGCGTCAAGAATTCTCCCGGCCTTCACGGTCGATGAATTCTCCCGGGCGATGCTCCTCGATCACTGCAGGGAGATGTTCGGCTCGCTGTCCCGGGCCGAGCAACGGCGGGCGGGTGCCGTTTACGTCGCCGGCCTGCTCGACGGCACGGGACGCAGATCCGTGCGTCGCATCGCCCAGGACGCCGACGGCGACGTCTCGGACCAGTCGCTGCAGCAGTTCGTCCACGCGAGCGCCTGGGACCCCGCTCCGGTCCGCCAGCACCTGGCCGGCTGGGCGTGCGCCCGGGTGCGGCCCCGCGGCTGGGTCGTCGACGAGGTCGTCTTCCGCAAGCACGGGCACCACAGCGCGGGCGTGGAGCGCCAGTACGCGCGCGGCCTCGGCCGCATCGTCAACTGCCAGGTGGGTGTCTACGCCGCGCTCGCCACCGCTGACCTCGCGCTGCCCGTCACCTGGCGCCTCGCGCTGCCCCGGTCGTGGGACGACGACGCGCAGCGCCGCCGCAAGGCGCGCATCCCGCCGCACGTCCGCCACCAGCCGCTCTGGCGCTACCAGCTCGCCGTCCTCGACGACCTGTTCGGCGACTGGGGGGCGCCCGTCGCGCCCGTCGTGCTGGACGCCCGGCAGTCGTGGTCGGGCGGCGAGCCGCTGTTCGAGCTGGCGGACCGGGGCCTGGAGTTCCTCGCGCAGGTCAACGGCGCGGTCGCCGACCGGCTCATCGGTTCGCGCCGTGTCGGCGGCGACCGGCGTGCGGGCTCGGTGTCGCCGTCCGGCGCGTGCGGCGCCCTGTCCACGGCCGAGCGGCAGACCGCCGTCTGGCACGACCCGACGACCGGGCGGCAGCTGCGCGCCCACTTCTCGTGCGTGCGGGTGCGCTCGTCCGCGCTCGGCGAGCCGGGCCGCAGAGGGGCGCGCCGGTCGTGGAACGTCCTGGTGGAGTGGGGGCTGGGCAAGCATCGCCCGCGCGCGTTCTGGGTCACCAACCTCGTCGACCGCCCGTTGCCCGAACTGGTCGGCCTGACCCGGCTCTCGCCGCGCGCGCACGCGGACCTCGCCGAGATGGGGGAGGGACTGGGCCTCACCGACTACGAGGGGCGGTCCTACCTGGGATGGCACCACCACGTGACCCTCGCGTCCATCGCGTTCGCGTTGCGGCGCGTGGGGCTCGGCCCCGTGCAGCAGGACCCCGTGCCGCACGAGCCCCCCCGGGGGGCTTGAGGCCGCGGCGGCGGTCCTGGTCCGCGTCGTCGCGTCCGTTCCCGTTCCGTGGCGGGACTTCGTGGAGTGTGCCTTGTCCGGCTTCGCGGCGGCTGCCTATGTTGATCCGGCCACCGCCCGGGGTGGGGGCACCGGCACGGCCCCGCGGGCGCACGTCGTCGTGACGGTGACCGGTGAGGCCCCACCCCGCTTCCAGACGCGATCCCCGCCACACACCGGCGACCGCCCCGGCCCGGGCATCCGGGCTTCATCGGAGGAGACGGCCATGACCACCGCCAAGAGCGTCACCGAGTCCTTCCTCGAGCAGCAGGTCAAGCTCCTGGAAGCGCAGGACACCGCGGGTCTCGCCCAGCGGTACGCACCCGACGCCGTCTTCGTCCGGTTCGACCGCGTGGCCGTCGGGCGTGACGAGATCAAGCAGCTCTTCGACGACTACCTGGGCCAGAACCCCACCATCTCGGCGATGGACGCGCTGCAGCTCACCGAGGACGTGATCTTCTACCAGGCGGCGGAGACCCTCGACGGCACGCTCACCACCGCCGTCGGCACGCTCGTCTTCCGCGAGGGGCTGGTCTGGCGGCAGACCGTGTCGTTCGTCAAGCACCGCCCCGAGTGACGCGCGGGCGGCTCGGGCGCGCCGTCCACGGGGGGTGCCGCAGGCACCGGGACCGGCCATGACAAGCTGGCCGCGAACCGTGCCCCCGGCAGGAGGACTCCCATGGACGCCGTCACCCGGGTACCCGTGCCGCTCAACGAGCCGGTGCTGCAGTACGCGCCCGGCAGCCCCGAGCGGGCCGCGGTGGAGGCGGCCCTCACCGGGCTCGCCGCCGCCCGGATCGACCTGCCGTGCACCATCGGTGCCCGGCAGGTGCCGGGCGGCGGTGAGCCCTGGGACGTCGTCCAGCCGCACGCCCGCCGTCACGTCCTCGGGACGCTGCACGGCGCGACGACGGGCGACGCCCTCGCCGCGGTCGAGGCGGCCCGGGCCGCCGCCCCCGGCTGGCGCGAGCTGAGCTTCGACGACCGGGCGGCGGTCTTCCTCAAGGCCGCCGACCTGCTGGCCGGCCCGTGGCGGCAGACGCTCAACGCCTCCACCATGCTCGGCCAGAGCAAGACCGTGCAGCAGGCCGAGATCGACGCGGCCTGCGAACTGATCGACTTCTGGCGGTACAACGTGCACTTCGCCCGCGAGCTGCTCGCCGAGCAGCCGCCCGCGAACGCCGCCGGCGTCTGGAACCGCACCGACCACCGCCCCCTGGAGGGCTTCGTCTACGCGGTGACGCCGTTCAACTTCACCGCGATCGGCGGCAACCTGGCCACGGCGCCGGTCCTCATGGGCAACACGGTCATCTGGAAGCCGGCGCCGACGCAGACCTTCGCGGCGCACTTCACGCTGCGCCTGCTGGAGGCGGCAGGGCTGCCGCCCGGCGTCGTCAACCTGCTGACGGGCGACGGCGTCGCCGTCTCGGACGTGCTGCTCGCCCAGCCCGACCTCGCGGGCATCCACTTCACGGGCTCGACGGCGACGTTCCGCCGGCTGTGGCGCCAGGTCGCGGACCACCTCGACACCTACCGCGGCTACCCGCGGCTCGTCGGCGAGACCGGCGGCAAGGACTTCGTGCTCGCCCACCCGTCCGCCGACGTCGACGTGCTGCGGACGGCGCTGATCCGCGGCGCGTTCGAGTACCAGGGACAGAAGTGCTCGGCCGCCTCGCGCGCCTACGTGCCGCGGTCGGTGTGGGAGCGGCTGCGCGACGACCTGGTCGCGCAGACCGACGAGCTGAGCATGGGGCCCGTCACGGACCTGTCGCACTTCCTCGGCGCCGTCATCGACGAGCGCGCCTTCGCGCGGCACACGGCGGCGATCGACCGGGCCCGGGCCACGCCGTCCACCACTGTGCTGGCGGGCGGCCACTACGACGACGCGGACGGCTGGTTCGTGCGGCCCACGATCGTGCTGGGCGAGGACCCCACCGACGAGGTCTTCTCGACCGAGTACTTCGGCCCGATCCTCGCCGTGCACGTGTACCCGGACGGCGACTTCGAGGACGTCCTCGGCCTGGTCGACGCGACGAGCGGTTACGGGCTGACGGGCGCGGTCATCGCCCAGGACCGGACGGCGATCGCCCGGGCGGCGTCCCGGCTGCGGTTCGCGGCGGGCAACTTCTACGTCAACGACAAGCCGACCGGCGCCGTCGTCGGCCAGCAGCCCTTCGGGGGCGGCCGCGCGTCCGGCACCAACGACAAGGCCGGCGCGGCGCAGAACCTGCTCCGGTGGACGTCGACCCGCTCGATCAAGGAGACGTTCGTCCCCCCGACGTCCCACCCCCACCCCTACCAGTCCCGCCCCTGACGCGGGACGGGAGGGGCGGCGTCAGGCCTGGTGGGGGTGGGTCGACAGCCAGGTGGTGCCGGTGCGCTGCTCCACCCGGATGGCGGCCCGGACGGCGGGCTCCGCGGCGCGCTCGATCCGGCCGCCGAACAGCGGGACCGACGCCTTCAGCTCGCCCTCGATCGGCTGGTGCGTCCCGGTGCCGTCCTCGCTGAGTGCCGTCGACGCGGTGAACCGCACCGGCGCCCCCTGGATCTGGACGACGATCACCCCGGTCCGCTCGCCCTCGGGCGTGACCGGGTGCCAGGTCTGGGTCTCCTCGAGGTGCACGGTCGCCCCGACCAGGGAGCGCACGAAGTCGGGCACCTGGTCGGTCGGCATGGTGCGCCGCGAGAAGACGACGACCCCGCCGTCCGTCCGTGCGTCCACCCGGACCTCGTGCTCCAACGAACCGGTGGCCTCGCACTTGGCCCGCTGGAAGGCGGGATCGGTGATCATGGCGAACACCGTCCGGGGGTCGGCGTCGTAGCGGATCTCGGCGCTCACCTGCACGGGGTGCTCCTCCGGGTGCTCGTCCGGCCGCCGGGCGCGGGCCGCTGGCAGCATACGGCGCCCGGGTTCCCGCGCCTCCCGTGCCCCGAGGGGGTCCGGGGGGCGGCCGACGCGCCCGGCCGGGGCGCGCCGGGAGATCTGCGGGCCGGGCGGGGATGCGGAACGATGAGTGCGGCCGTCCGGCGTCCGGTCGGCGTGCACCCCTCCGTCCGGGCGACCTCGCGGGGTGGGCGGTCGTCGCCGGGGTAGGGTCGGGACGTCCGGCACGACGGGGTGCGGGACAGTCACGACCCAGTGGAGCGGCACCTCATGCGTCAGGCGCAGGAATCCGACCGTGCGCAGATCCTCGGCAAGGCGATCGACGCGGCGGGACGGCAGGGACCTCCGGATCCGGGCCTGGCCTCGCTGCTGACCCGCTACCTGCGGCACGTGTCCGTCGAGGACCTCACCGAGCGGGACCCGATCGACCTCGCGGGGGCCGTGGCCTCCCACCGCCAGCTCGCGGGGCACCGCCCGCAGGGGACGGCGAGCGTGCGGGTGTTCACGCCCACGGTCGAGGTCAACGGCTGGTCGACCGGTCACACGGTGGTCGAGGTCGTCACCGACGACACGCCGTTCCTCGTCGACTCGGTGACCGCCGAGCTGGCCCGCCAGGACCGGGCGATCCACCTGGTCGTGCACCCGCAGATCCTGGTGCGCCGCGACGTCACCGGCCGGCTGCTGGAGGTCCTCGACGAGGACTGCACCGAGACGGCGCTCGCCGAGCTGCCCCGCGACGTCACGGTCGAGTCGTGGATCCACGTCGAGATCGACCGCGAGTCCGACCCCGCCGGGTTGGAGGCCGTGTCCTCGGGCGTGCGGCGCGTGCTGGACGACGTCCGGGTGGCGGTCGAGGACTGGCCGCGGATGAAGGACCGCGCCCGCCGGATCGCCGAGGGGCTGGGCGCGGCCCCGCCGCCCGGCATCCCCGCCGAGGACGCGGACGAGACGCGGGAACTGCTGCTGTGGCTCGCCGACGGGCACTTCACCTTCATCGGCTACCGGGAGTACCGGCTCGTGGAGGGCGAGGGGACCACGCGCCTGGTCGCCGTCCAGGGCTCGGGGCTGGGCGTCCTGCGGTACGACCAGACGGCGGCGTCGAGCGCGTTCGACCGGCTGACCCTCGCCGCCCGGGAGCGGGCCCGCCAGCGCGAGCTGCTCGTGCTCACCAAGGCGAACTCGCGGGCGACCGTGCACCGCTCGGCCTACCTGGACTACATCGGCGTCAAGGTGTTCGACGCCGCGGGTGAGGTGGTGGGCGAGCGGCGCTTCCTCGGCCTGTTCGCGTCCAGCGCCTACACCGACAGCGTCCGGCGCATCCCGGTGGTGTCCCGCAAGGTCGACGCCGTGCTGCACCGGGCCGGCTTCGCGCCCGAGAGCCACTCGGGCAAGGACCTGCTCGGACTGCTCGAGACCTACCCGCGCGACGAACTGTTCGAGATCGGCGTCGACGCGCTGTACGAGGTCGCGATCGCGGTCATGCACCTGCAGGAGCGGCGGCGGACCCGGCTGTTCATGCGCACCGACTCCTACGGCCGGTACGTCTCCTGCCTGGTCTACCTGCCGCGCGACCGGTACACCACGACCGTCCGGCTGCGCATGGCGGCGATCCTGCGCGAGGCCTTCGAGGGCGTCAGCGTCGACTACACCGCCCGGGTCAGCGAGTCGGTGCTCGCCCGGCTGCACTTCGTCGTCCGGGTGGCGGCGGGCGGCCGGATCCCCGACGTCGACCACGACGAGCTGGAGGCGCGGCTCGTCGAGGCGGCCCGCTCCTGGGACGAGGACCTCGCCGAGGCGCTGCGTGCGGAGGCCGGCGAGGAGGAGGCCGCCCGGCTGCTGCGGACCTGGGGCCACGGCTTCCCGGAGTCCTACAAGGAGGACTACCCGGCCCGGGTCGCCGTCGCCGACCTGCGCCGCATCGAGGAGCTGGACGCCGCGGATCCCGAGGCGATCGGGATGAACCTCTACGAGCCGGTCGGTGCCGGTGGGGGCGTGCACCGGTTCAAGCTCTACCGGACGGCGCCGCTCACCCTGACCCAGGTGCTGCCCTACCTGTCCAATCTCGGCGTCGAGGTCGTCGACGAGTGGCCGCACCTGGTGCGGCGCAGCGACGGCCGGTGCGTGTACGTGTACGACTTCGGCCTGCGCTACGCCCCGCCGCCGGACCGCCCGGACCTGGCCCGCGACGCGTTCTGCGAGGCGTTCGCCGCGGCGTGGAGCGGCCGGTCCGAGAGCGACGGCTTCGACCGGCTCGTGCTGCTCGCCGGGCTGCACTGGCGCCAGGTCGTGGTGCTGCGCGCCTGCGCCAAGTACCTGCGCCAGGCCGGGACGACGTTCAGCCAGGAATACCTGGAGCAGTGCCTGCGCGCCAACGTCGGCATCACGCGCCGCCTGGTGCGCCTCTTCGAGGCCCGGTTCGACCCCCACCTGACGGCGCAGGACGCGCCATCGCCGTCCGGCTCGTCGACGTCCGGCTCGTCGCCGTCGGGCCCCTCGGCGTCGGGCCCCGCGCCCGCTCCGGTGCCGCTCGGCGCCGACGGGCGGCACGAGCTGACCAGCCGGATCGTCGCCGACATCCGCGGCGAGCTGGACCGGGTCGCGAGCCTGGACCAGGACCGGATCCTGCGCGCCTACCTCGGGCTGATCCTGGCGACCACGCGCACCAACGCCTTCCAGCGGGCGCAGGACGGCGGGCCCAAGCCGTACGTGTCGTTCAAGTTCGACCCCGCCCTGGTGGTGGACCTGCCCGCACCCCGGCCCGCGTACGAGATCTTCGTCTACTCCCCGCGCGTCGAGGGCGTGCACCTGCGGTTCGGCAAGGTGGCCCGCGGCGGCCTGCGGTGGAGCGACCGGCGCGAGGACTTCCGCACCGAGATCCTCGGGCTGGTCAAGGCGCAGGCGGTCAAGAACGCCGTGATCGTGCCGACGGGCGCCAAGGGCGGCTTCGTCGCCAAGCAGCTGCCCGATCCCGCGGCCGACCGGGAGGCCTGGCTCGCCGAGGGCGTCGCCGCCTACCGGCTGTTCATCCGTGGCCTGCTCGACCTCACCGACAACCTCGTCACCGTCCCGGCGGACCCCGCGCGGGGGCAGGTCGTCGTCCCGCCTCCGGACGTCGTCCGGCACGACGGCGACGACACCTACCTCGTCGTCGCGGCCGACAAGGGCACCGCGACCTTCTCGGACATCGCCAACGCGGTCGCGATCGAGTACGGCTTCTGGCTGGGCGACGCGTTCGCCTCCGGCGGCTCGGTCGGCTACGACCACAAGGCGATGGGGATCACGGCCCGAGGTGCGTGGGTCTCGGTCGAGCGGCACTTCCGCGAGCTGGGCAAGGACGTGCGGCGTGAGCCGTTCACCGTCGTCGGCATCGGCGACATGAGCGGCGACGTCTTCGGCAACGGGATGCTCCTCTCCCCGCAGATCCGGCTGGTGGCCGCGTTCGACCACCGGCACGTGTTCCTCGACCCCGACCCCGACCCGGCGACGTCCTTCGCCGAGCGCTCCCGGCTGTTCGCGCTGCCGCGCTCGTCATGGGCCGACTACGACGCGACGCTGATCTCGCCCGGCGGCGGGGTGCACCCGCGCACGGCCAAGTCCGTGCCGATCAGCCCGCAGGTCGCCACGCGGCTCGGCATCCTGCCGTCGGTGACGGCGATGACGCCCGCGGAGCTCATCAGCGCGATCCTCACCGCACCCGCCGACCTGCTGTGGAACGGCGGCATCGGCACGTACGTGAAGTCGTCGCGCGAGGCGAACGCCGCCGTCGGTGACAAGGCCAATGACGCGATCCGCATCGACGGCCGGCAGCTGCGCGTGCGGGTCGTGGGGGAGGGCGGCAACCTCGGCCTCACCCAGCTCGGGCGGGTCGAGGCGGCGCTGCGCGGCGTCCGGGTGAACACCGACGCGATCGACAACTCGGCGGGCGTCGACTGCTCCGACCACGAGGTCAACATCAAGATCCTGCTCGACCGGGTCGTGGCGACGGGTGACCTCACGGTCAAGCAGCGCGGCGTGCTGCTCGCGGAGTTCACCGACGAGGTCGGCGCGCTCGTGCTGCGGGACAACTACGAGCAGAACGTGCTGCTCGGCAACGCCCGCAAGCAGTCCCCGGGCATGGTGCCGGTCCACCAGCGGTTCGTCCGCGCCCTGGAGGCCCGCGGCCACCTGGACCGGGCGCTGGAATTCCTGCCCGACGACGCCGCGCTCGCCGCCCGCGCGGAGGAGGGCCTGGGGCTGACGTCGCCGGAGTTCTCGGTGCTCGTGGCCTACGCGAAGAACACCCTCAAGGCCGACCTGCTCTCCTCCCCGCTGCCGGACGACCCGTGGTTCACCCGGACGCTGCACGACTACTTCCCGGCGCGGCTCGCCGCCGAGCACGCCGACCGGCTCGCCGTCCACCCGCTGCGGCGCGAGATCATCACGACCTGCCTGGTCAACGAGATGGTCAACCGGGGCGGGATCACGTTCGCCTACCGCGCGCAGGAGGAGACGGGCGCTTCGGCCGACCTGATCGCCAGCGCCTACGCGGTCTGCCGGGAGGTGTTCGGGCTGCGCGACTACGTGCACCGGGTCGAGGAGCTGGACGGCCGGGTGAGCACGGACGCGCAGACCGCCCTCTACCTGGCGTTCCGGAGGCTGCTCGACCGGTCGGTGCGCTGGTTCCTGCAGACCCGGCCGGGCGTGCTCGACATCGGCGAGCAGGTCGCCCGGTTCGGGCCGGTGGTGGCGGAACTCGGTCCCCGGATGGGCGACCTCCTCGTGGGTGCTGAGCACAAGGCGCTGGCCGAGCAGGTCGACGCCCTCACCGGCAGGGGCATCCCCGTCGACCTGGCCCTGACGGGCGCGTCGCTGCTGAACGTGTACCAACTGCTCGACATCACCGAGATCGCGACGTCGACGGGCCTGCCGCCCGCCGACGTCGCCGAGATCTACTTCACGCTCTCGGAGCGGTACGCGGTCGACGCCATGCTGGTGCGCATCAGCGGGCTCGGACGGCCGGACCGCTGGCAGGCGCTGGCCCGCGCGTCACTGCGGTACGACCTGTACGCGGCCCTGGAGTCCCTCACCGTCGCCGTGCTGGGGGCGACCCCGGCGGGCGGCTCGCCGCGCGCGCGGATCCTCGCCTGGGAGCAGGCCAACGTCGCCGCCGTCACGCGCGCCACCCAGACGCTGGAGGAGATCAGGCGCCTCGAACGGGGGGACCTGGCGTCGCTCTCGGTGGCGCTGCGGACCCTGCGTGGGGTGGTCCGCAGCACGAGCTGACCGGGCCGCTGTCCAGGGATGCCTCGCGGCCTGCCGCCGTCCGGGGGTGCCGCCGTTCGGGCGCTCTACCCTGCGTGATTCGGAGCGGGAGCCACGAGCACCTAGGCTGGGACGGTGCCCACGCTGAACGACCTGCTGGCCGCGAACGCCGAGATGGCGCCCGCCGACGTCGAGTGGTTGCACCTCCTGGTCGGCGACTGGCAGATGATCTCCGACCTCTCCATCGCCGACCTGGTCCTCTGGGTGCGGGAGCGGTCCGGGGACGGGTGGGTCGCCGTCGCGCACTGCCGGCCGAGCACGGGGGCCACCGTCTACTACGACGACCTGGTGGGCACCCGCGCGCCCCGCGGACGGCGGGTCCAGGTGGACCGGGCGTGGGAGCTGCGGCGCATCACCCGCGACCGGGACCCGGAGTGGCACGACGACGTCCCCGTCCGCGAGGAGGCCATCCCGGTCGTCCACCGCGGCGAGGTCATCGCCGTCGTGGGCCGGCACACCAATCTCGCCGCCGCCCGCACCCCGTCGCGGCTGGAGCTCACCTACCAGCAGTGCGCCGACGACCTGGCCCGGATGATCTCGACGGGCGACTTCCCGATGACGGGCGCGGGCACCGGCTCCCGGCGCGGCGCGCCGCGGGTGGGTGACGGCCTGGTCCGCCTGGACCGCGACGGGCGCGTCACGTACGCCAGCCCCAACGCGATCTCGGCGCTGCACCGGCTCGGGTACGTCGGCGATCTCGTGGCCGTGCCGCTCGTCGACATCATCACCCCGCAGCTCGACGCGCTGATGGGGGCGACGGCCGACGAGTCCCTGCCGCTCGTGCTCGCCGGGCGGGCGCCGTGGCGGTCGGACATCGAGGCCCACGGGACGACGCTCTCGCTGCGCGCGATCCCGCTGACCTCGGCGGGCAAGCGGGTGGCGGCCCTGGTGCTCGTGCGGGACGTGTCGGAGCTGCGTCGCCGCGAGCGGGAGCTGCTGACCAAGGACGCCACGATCCGCGAGGTGCACCACCGGGTCAAGAACAACCTGCAGACGGTCGCGGCGCTGTTGCGGCTGCAGGCGCGCCGCATCCCGTCGGAGGAGGGCCGGGTGGCCCTGCAGGAGGCCATGCGGCGCGTGGCGACCATCGCGCTCGTCCACGAGACGCTGTCCGAGGGCCTGGGCGAGACGGTCGAGTTCGACGACGTCGTCGAGCGGACGATCGCCATGGCCGTCGAGCTGGCGGGTTCGGGCACGAGCGGACGCAAGGTGCAGGTGCACCGCGAGGGTCGTTTCGGCGAGCTGGAGGCCGAGAACGCGACCCCGCTGGCCCTCGTGCTGACCGAACTGGTCACCAACGCCGTCGAGCACGGGCTCGCCGCGGGCGGCGGCACGGTGACCATCGAGGCGCAGCGGGAGGGTCGCAACCTGCACGCCGAGGTCCGGGACGACGGCGCGGGACTCCCGCAGGGGTTCGTCGCCGGCAAGGACGGTCTCGGCACGCAGATCGTGAAGGCCCTGGTGGGAGGGGAGATGCGCGGCCGGATCGCGTGGTCCAGCCCGCCCGAGGGCGGCACGACCGTGACGGTCGACGTGACGTTGCGCGGCAGGGGATCGGACGACGGTCTCTCGTCCTCGGACGAGGAGTCGCCCGCCGGGCCGACGTCCACTGGGCCGTCGTCCACTGGGCCGTCGTCCACTGTGCCGTCGTCCACTGTGCCGTCGTCCACTGTGCCGTCGTCCACTGTGCCGTCGTCCACTGTGCCGTCGTCCGCCGGGCCGGACCCGCGGAGCAGGAACCACGCGGACGAGCCGGCCGTGAACGGTGCTGCCGACGCGCAGCCTGCGGGTGATTCCCCCGATGCCGCGGCCGCCGCACGATGACGGCGGCCGCGGGACGCGGGGTTCGTCTGCGCCGGGGCGCCGGGCTGAGACGGTGCGGGCTGGGACGGGTGTCGGGGCCGGTCGACGGCCTGATCGAGCCGATCAGTGGTCCGATCGGCGGATCAGCGGTCCGATCGACGGCCCGCGAGGCTCCGGGAGGCGGTCAGCCCGAGGTCTCAGCCGGCGCGACGGGCGCGGGCGTTGCGACGCTTCAGGGCACGGCGCTCGTCCTCGGAGAGCCCGCCCCACACGCCGGCGTCCTGGCCCGTTTCGAGGGCCCACGCCAGGCACTTCTCCAGCACGCCGCACCCACGGCAGACGGCCTTGGCCTCTTCGATCTGCAGCAGTGCCGGGCCGGTGTTCCCGATCGGGAAGAACAGCTCCGGGTCCTCGTCGAGGCAGGTTGCCCGATGACGCCAGTCCATGACGAAGTCCACTCCTTTGCCCAACGGTGGGCGATCGTGACGGACGGTCGTTGCTTCCACGACCGCGAGGTGCTCAGGGGTCAGGGTCGGTGCCTGCTCAGCCGACAGACACCGTGACCTGCGAGGTGCTCACGCCGTGGAGCCCTCGTGCATCCAACGCCAAGCCTCACATCCTTGTGCCCGCCTTCACAAGGGAACCGGAAAATTCGGCTGACCTGTTGAGGAAGGTTTAAGCCACAGCGGACAGTGGCGTAACCGACCAGGCACAATGCGTGATACTGCCAGGTGGCCCACCGCAAGGGCAATACCCCTGAGTGGACTAGTGGTGACATCCTGTTTCTCCCGTAACGTGCGCCATCAGGCGCTGTGTCGGCGGGAGGAGAGGCGGCACCGATGTCCGAGAGTACGTCCGGCGATGTCCGCACGGCGGTGATTCGCCGCATCCTCGTCTCTACGGTGGGGGCGGAAGGCGCCCTCGTCGGGGGGTACGGCGTGGTGCTCGCCGTCGACTCGTTCACCGAGCGGGCGACGGAACGGGGTGCGGCCGTGGCCCTGGTGGCGGTCGCGGTAACCCTCGCGGGCGGTCTCGGCCTGGCCGCCGTGGGCGCCTGGCGGGGTCGGCGGGCGGCGCGGGCGCCGATCGTCGTCTGGCAGATCCTGCAGGCGGCGGTCGCCAAGGAGGCGCTGTCGGCCCGCTCGACCTGGGGGATCGTGCTCATCGTGACGGCGGTGGTCGCCATCGTGACGGCGGTCTGGCCCGGCGTCCTGGCCAGTGGGACGGCGCCGGAGGGCTCGTCCGAATGACGTCTCCGGCGTTCGAGCGACCTCCCCGGCGGGGGCCGCACCGCTGCGGCCGGGGATCACACTTCTTCGGCGAGCGCCTCGCGCAGCTGGCCGAGGCTGCGGGTCAGCAGCCGGGAGACGTGCATCTGTGACACGCCGACCTCGGCCGCGATCTGGGACTGGGACATGCCGCGGATGAAACGCAGTGCAAGGATCTTCCGCTCCCGGGTCGGCAGGCGGGCCAGGAGCGGGCGCAGCGTCGCGCGGTCCTCCACGAGTTCGAGCGCCTCGTCGACGAACGCGAGCGGAGCCAGTTCGACGTCGTCCGGCGTGGCCGGCAGCGGCACGGTCGTGTAGGCGCTGGCACTCTCCAGCGCCTCGAGGACGAGGTCGACGTCCTCGCCGAGGTGATCGGCCAGTTCCTGGACGGTGGGGGAGCGGCCGAACTGCTGGGTGAGGTGCTCCCGGGCCGCCGACACCTTGCGGCCGAGATCCTGCAGGCGGCGCGGCACGCGCATCGCCCAACCCCGGTCGCGGAAGTGGCGGCGGATCTCGCCGAGGATCGTGGGAACGGCGAACGCGGTGAAGCTCCCGCGCTCCGGGTCGAACCGGTCGACGGCGTTGAGCAGCCCGATCGTGCCCACCTGGACCAGGTCGTCGTACGGCTCGCCGCGCCCGCGGAACCGCTGCGCCAGGTGGTGCACCAGGGGGAGCTGCGACTCGATGACCTTGCGGCGCAACGCGGCCCGGGCCGGGTCGTCCGGGCACAGCCCCGCGAGCTCCCGCAGGAGCTCGGCCGCCGCGCCGCCGGAGGTGCTCCCACCCCCGGCGGCGGAGTCGTCGCCCGCGCCGTCCACTAGTTCCTCCGACCCCCGACGTGTGTCAGCCGGATCCAGGATCCCTCAGCCCCCGTCCCTGTTTCCACCTGACCGACGAGAGCTTCCAGCACGGACCAGGCGAAGCTCGACCGGCGGGGGAGGGCCACGACCGGTCCGTTGACGAGCACGTCCAAGGCGTTGGGGTGCACGGTGAAGGCGGCGAGCAGCTCCGCCCCCGGGTGGGTCTGATGGTCCAGCAACAGGCCGCAGGCCTCGTCGACGGCGATGCGGAGGTCCTCGATCTCGTCGAGGGTGAGGTCGAGCCGCGCGGCGAGGCCGGCGGTGGCCGTGCGGATCACGGCCAGGTAGGCCGGATCGGCGGGCACGCGCAGGTGCACGGTGTCCGCGATGTCGGTCGTCGGTGTGGTGCCGGTCGCCATGCTGACCATCGGCCTGTCAACCCTTCCCCGTGGCTTGCTCTGCCCATCCCCCGTTCGGTGGATCGTCCCGATGCCCTCCAGCGTTACAGCTCGCTTCCGGACGGTCACGGGCCAAGGATCGTTCTCCAGGTTACGCCCCGATCGGCCGGTGTGCCGAGATCGCCCGAGGGTGGGCCCGTCCCCCTGGCCGACCCGCTCGGCACCGACCGGCCGACCACCCTCACGTCCCTCTGCCCGAGTCCCTGCGGCCTCCTCCGGGCCCGTCCGTGATCATGGAGGGGTCGCCCGGGGAGGAGACGGCGGGGTCGTGGTCAGCGATCGCCGTCGTCAGGGATCGCCGTCGTCAGGGATCGCCGTCGTCAGCGATCGCCGTCGTCAGGGCAGGCGTCGTCAGGGATCGCGGAAGGGGCGGCGATCTGTACGGTACCCGTCCGGCTCGGCGAGACGAGCACGGCCCGGCCCGGGGGGCCGCCGGTCCGGGCCGCGAGCTGGACGCCCAGAGCGTCGCCGTCACCCGGCGCGACCGGGTAAAGGAGCAGGCCGCAGCGTCCCTCGCGCAGCCGGCCCCGGACGCGGGGGACCCCCACTGCGGCCTGGCCCGGCTGCGCCGCCACGATCAGGTGCGGTCCCGGGCCGCTGGGCCAGTGGGCGGGGATCGTGCCGTGCCGGTCCTCGCCGTGCTCCCCGTCGCGCTGCTGGTCCTGCTCGTGGTCCCGCTGTCGGCCGCGGTGTCGGTCCAGGCGTTCGCCCAGGTGCTCGTCGAGCAGGACGTCCTCGGGGCGCGGCGGTTCGTCCAGGAGCAGCACGGCGTCGGGGCTGGCGTCGAGGAGCGGCAGCAGGCCGGGGCCGGCGTCATCGGGTGCGATGACGTGGGCGCCGTCGCCGCGCAGGGCGGCGACCGGTGATCCTTTCCTGGCGACGGCCACGACCGGACGGCCCGCCGCCCGCAGGACCCGACCGGCCGTGGCGAGCGCCGTCGACCGGCCCGAGCCCGGCGGTCCCGCCACGAGGCAACCGGCCCGTGCGGGCGGCCCGTCCGGAGCCGCCTGGTCGCCGCCGAACCCCAGGGGCAGCACTCCCCGGGCGAGCATCGCCGTCAGGCCGCCCGGTTCGGTGTCCACCGCAGCCAGGAGTTCGACGGTGCCCAGCTCGTCGGGCAGGGGCCGCAGTCGGAGCGGCGGGATGGGCGGAGCGACCGGCGGGGCCGTGAGCGGCCGGTCCGCCAGAGCGAGCTGCGCCTCCTCGGCGCCTCCGGGCACGATGCGCATCAGCCGGCCCGCGGGCATCGTGCCGGGCAGCAAGGAGGCGGGCACGCCCCACAGCACGAGGTCGGCCGGGTCGGCGGCCCGCAGCAGCCACCGCTGGGTGAGCAGCCCGGCGAGCGGGCCCGACAGCACGGCGCGCCCGCCGGTGACGGCCAGGTGCACCCGCCGGCGGGCGCCGTCCCGGACGAGGCGCAACAGGTCGTCGACCGGACGACCGTGGGCGACGGGATACCAGGCGTCGATCGCCTGCTCCCAGCCGTCGAGCAGCAGGAGAGCCGGCGTGCCGCCCCGGATGCGCGGCCCGGAGGCCAGGTGCGCGATCAGCCGCTCGACCCGCTCGACGTCCGTCACCGGCGTCACCGTTCCGATTCCGGGCCACGTCTCCAACTCCGCCAGCCCGCCTCCGCCGTCCAGCACGTGCACGTGCCAGGCACCCGCACCCAGCGCGGCGCCGGCCAGGGTCCGCAGCGCCGTCGTGCGTCCGGACCCGGGAGCCCCGACGACGGCGAGGTGGCCTTCCGGAGGCACCCAGGCGAGCGGTGCCCGGCGTTGTTCGGCAGGCAGGTCGACCAGGCCGGCGATGACCGCGCCCTTCGCGACACTGTTGCTGTCCGGGCTGCCGGGGGCGCCGGAACTGCCAGGGCTGCCGGGGCGGGTGGGCGGCAGTCGTAGCACGGCGGGCAGTGGCGGCAGCCAGGGCGGTCGCGCCGGGGCGAGGCCGTCCTGGCGGGCCGCCTCCCGGCAGGACTCGACCAGCCGGGAGAGGTCATCCTGCTGGACGGCGGCGCGGGCCGACGGCACGGGTCCGGCGGGCGACGGTGCGGCGTGTCGACCAGCGCCGGGTTCCCCGGTGAGCCAGCGGGTGGGCACGGCGGGGTCCGGGCGCTCGGTCCGGACGCTGGCGGTCGCGCGTCTCGGTGCGTGCCCGGTCACCCGGGCCGCCTGGAAGACCACGGGGTCACCGCCGCCCACCCGGAACAGGCCGCGTCCGGGGCGGTCCGCGGGCAGCGACGCGGCGTCCGGGGCCTCGATGACGTCGTCGGAGTCGCCGCGGTCGCGCACGCGCAGGGCGACGCGCAGGTTGACGTTCGCGCGGATGTCCGCCGACACGGCGCCCGCCGGCCGCTGCGTCGCCAGGACGAGGTGCACCGCCAGGGACCGGCCGACCGCCGCGACCCGCACCAGCCCGTGCAGCAGCTCCGGCAGCTCCTCGGCCAGCACACGGAACTCGTCGACCACGATGACGAGCCGGGCGAGCGGCGGGGCGTCCGGCGGTCGCGAAGCCTCGTGGGCCTCGGCGTCGGCCACCCCTGCGGTCCGCAGCAGCGCCTCCCGTCGGCGCAGCTCCGCCTGGAGACTGGCGAGGGCCCGGCGGGCCAGGGCGGCGTCCAGGTCGGTCAGGACACCGACCGTGTGCGGCAGGTCGCCCAGCCGCCCGAACGCGGTGCCTCCCTTGTAGTCGACGAGCAGCAGCGCCAGCCGGTCGGGCGGGTGCGCCACCGCGAGGCCCGCGACGAGGGAGACGAGCAGCTCGGATTTGCCTGCACCGGTCGTCCCTGCGACCAGGGCGTGGGGGCCGTCACGGCGCAGGTCGAGCTGCCAGGGGCCGGCCGCGGTCCGCCCCACCACGGTGGTGGTGGCGGGGGCATGAGCGGCCCGGTTCCGGCGCCAGGTGTCGAGCACCCGGTGCGCGGCCAGGGGGTCGCCGTGGAGGCCGTCGGCGGCCAGCAGGTCGACGAGCCGGACCTGGACGGGCAGGGTCGCGTCGCCGCCGACCGGCGTGGCGTCCTGCAACCGGGCCAGGTCGCGGGCGAGGCGTTCGGCCCAGCCGGGTGCGGCGAGGTCCGGGCGCAGCAGGCAGCCGGGCCGGTCGCGCAGGGCCAGGCGCGCGGTGCCGCCGTCCAGCTCGACCGTGGCGCCGCACTCGGCGGGCAGCCGGGCGGGGTCGTCGGCGAGGCACAGGGCGTACACGCCGCGGGAGGCGCCGTCGGCCAGGACCGCCGCCACCTGCGGGTCGCGGCGCAGCCGGTCGGCGCCGTCCAGCACCAGGAGCGTGCGAGGCCGCCCGCCGTCGTCGGGGACGTCGTCGCCCGGACCCGGGGGCGGTCGATGCCCCGGGACGGGCCGCTGGTCGGCGGGAGCCGGCGGCAGGGTCGAGTCGGCGTGCGGCAGCCAGGCCGTCCAGGCCCAGTCCGGCGCCGCGTCCGGCGACGCCGTCCGGACGACGATCCGCAGGTCGTGCGGGGAGTGCCAGGTGGCGGCCTGGCCGACGAGCGCCCGCGCCAGGCCGAGCACGGCCCGCCGGGGCCCCGCGAGGCCGGTGACCCGGGCGCGGCGCAGGTCGACCGTCACGGGGACCTCGCGCAGCACCGGAGGAACGGGCGGCTCGCCGCCGGAGACCAGGACGGCCGCGGGTGCCTCGCCCGTCCCCAGCCGCAGGACGAGGACGTCCCCGTCGGCCCGGCGCCGCTCCCAGAGCCTGGTCAGCGGCGTGGAGCCGACGGCCGAGACGGTCGCGAGGTCGGGATGGTCCTCCCGCAGCCGCCCCGCCTGCTGTGCGAGGGCGTCGCGCAACTGGGCCGTGACCTGCGCGACCTCCTCGGCGTGGCGGGCCAGCGCCGCGGCACGGTCCGACCGCCGGGCCCGGCGGTCGGCGAGGTGCTGGCCCGCGGCCATGAGGGGCGCCAGGGCCGCGAACGCGAGGATCGAGGGTTGGCGCAACCACCAGGCGAGCGGCACAGAGATCAGGAGGGGCAGCAGGGCGGGGATCCACGACGGCCTGGTCGATGCGGGCTCGGCGGGTTCGGCCGGCACCACGACCCGGGTGGTCGGCAGCGGTTCCCGGAGCCGGGGTGTCGGGTTGACGAGCAGTCGCCCGG